>Ga0073904_10002804_pt1 | contig 13141 bp, 8 predicted proteins | sample KloWWTrecipitate_FD_66668 | JGI IMG/M metagenome (GOLD analysis project Ga0073904, IMG submission 66668) | Active sludge microbial communities from Klosterneuburg, Austria, studying microevolution and ecology of nitrifiers - Klosterneuburg... | ecosystem: Engineered > WWTP > Aerobic digester >...
TGGCTCGAGAAGTTCGCCGGTCTCGACCTGACCGGCGTGGTGGACGTTCTCGCCACCGTCAAGGGCACTGTGGCGCATCCGGAATGGAACGGACAGGCCGATCTGCGGGATGCGCGCTACATTCCGGCGCGCTTCCCGCACAGTTTCGACCGCCTCGAAGCCCTGGTGCTGCTCTATCCGGGAGTGGTCGTTCTCGACCATCTGCGCTCGGATCTCGCCGGCGGCACGGTCACGGCCAGCGGCCGTCTCGAGCTCCCGTCGTTGGCGAAGCCGCTCGCCTATCGCGCCCAGATCGCCACCCGCCGCACCGCGCTGCGCTACCCCGAGGGCTGGTTGGTGCGCGGCGACGGCGACTTCACCCTGCAGTCGACGACCGAGGGGCGGCAAGTTGCCGGGTCGTTGGCGCTCGACCGGGTCTACTACCTGCAGGACATCAACCTCTCACCGCGTCAGCTCGCCGAACGGGTGCTGTCGCGAACCCGGGTGCAGATCGACGAAGCCGACGAGCTTCTGGGCACCACCTACCTCAACATCTCCATCGTCGCGCCGCACGCCGTGCGGGTGCGCAACAACCTGGCGAAGATCAACGGCAGCGCCAGTCTCGCGCTGCGCGGCTCGCTCGCCAATCCGGTCCTGTTCGGCGAGGTGGCGACCGACCCCGGCAGCACGATCGAGTACAACGGCGCGACCTACGAGCTCGACCGCGCCATCGTCACCTTCGCCAATCCGACGCGCATCGAGCCGCTGCTCGACGTCGTGGCGCGGACCAAGATCAACGAGTATCAGGTGACGCTCTCGGTCCTCGGTTCGCTCGCCCGGCCGGCGACGACGCTCGGTTCCGACCCGCCGCTGCCCGACTACGACGTGCTGTCGCTCCTCGCCACCGGCACGCCCTCCGGACTCGCCGACCTGTCCGAAACGGCGCAGACCGGCACCGCGCCGGGCATGGCGGCGGAGACGCTGCTCTACGGCCAGGCGGCTTCTCTGGTGAGCGCGCGGGTCGGCAAGCTCTTCGGCATCGACCGGCTGAAGGTCGATCCGCTCGCCGGTGCGGACAGCATCTCGGCGGCGCGCGTGACGGTCGGCAAGCGCCTCTCCAGCCGGGTCTACCTCACCTATTCGGTCGACCCGTCGTCGACGGCGCAGCAGGTCCTGCAGGTCGAGTGGAAGGTCTCCGACGACCTGACGCTGGTCCTGACACAGAACGGCGACGAGTCTTACGCCGTCGATGCACGGTGGGAGAAGCGGTTCTGATGCCGCGCCTGCCCACTGTGCTGGCCTGTTGGGCGGTTGCGGCCCTGGCAGTCGCTGCCTCCGGTATGGCCGCAACGCCGCCAACGCCGCCCGCGGCGTCGCCCGCCGCTCCGACGAACGCCCCGATCGTGCGCCAGATCGAGATCCGCAGCGATGCCAAGGTCGACGTCGACGAGGTCCGTGAGCTGATCTCGCTCGCCGTCGGCGAGCCGATGGACGACGCCCGGACGCGGCGCACGCTGCGGAGCCTGCGCTACTCGGGGGTCGCCTCCGAGGTGGAGATCTATGCCCGCCCGGTCGCTGCCGGAGCGGCGGGAGGTGTCGTCGCGGTGGTCGCTCTGTGGACCGACGTGCAGGTCGCCACGATCGAAGTCGAGGGCGATCTCGGCGTCAAGAAGGCCCTCCTGCTCGAAGCGCTGCCGCAGCGTACAGGGCAGCCGTTGCGCGAGGACCGGCTGCTGCGTGGCGTTTACCGCCTGCAGGATCTGCTGATCGAGGAAGGGTTCCTCGACGCCGAGGTGCGGCTGGCGGTGACGATGCCCGGCGAGGCCGCGGTGTCGGTGGCGACCGACGCCTGGGACGGCGCTCCGGGTGCGCGGGTGACCTACCGCGTCGCTGCGGGCCCGCGCACCCGGGTGCGCCAGGTCACCTTCGCCGGCGCCAGCCCGCCCTTCGCGGACAGCGAGCTCGTCGCCGCCTTGCGCTCGCGGCCGGACACGGCGTTCCGCAGGGACGTTGCGGAAGAGGATATCGAGCGCCTGCAGAACTGGCTCTTCTCGCGCGGCTACCGCGAAGCGGTCGTCGAGCTCCTGCCGCCCTCCCTCGACGCCTCGGCGCAGGCGGCGGATCTCGCCTTCGTCGTGCGGCTCGGCGCGAAGATCGAGTTCGTGGCGCACGGCATCACGCAGAAGGAGCTCGAGAAGAAGGACCTCGTGCCGTTCCTGGGTGCGAGCGGCTACGACGAGGCGCTCGTGCTGCAGTCGATGGAACGGATCCGCCGCCACTTCCAGGAGAAGGGGCACTATCGCGTGATGGTGAGCCGGAGCGAGGAGCGTTCGCCTGCGGCCGTGCATCTCACCTTCGAGGTCGTTCCCGGACCGCGCCTGCCGCTCGAGGAGCTGCGCTTCGAGGGCAACGCGAGCTACGACGCCGATCGGCTCCGGCGCCTGATGACGACCTCCGCCCGGCGCTTCCTGCTGCCGGGGAGCGGCCGCCTGGTCGACGAAGAGCTCTCCGCCGATCTGTCGAATCTGCGCTCCTTCTATCTGCTCGAAGGCTTCGACCAGTCGCAGGTCGGACCGGCGCGCATCGTCGAGAAAGGCGGCCGTCTCGACGTCGTCGTGCCGATCGTCGAGGGCCGGAGACGGCGGGTCGGCGAGCTCGTGCTGACGGATCTCGCGCCGCTCGAGGAGAGCGCGGTGCGCAAGACGCTGGCGCTCGAGAGCGGCGGGCCCTTCCACCGACTGCTGCTCGAGCGCAGCGTCGACACCCTGCGCGCCCAGCTCGAAGATCGCGGCTACGGCAGCGCACTGGTCTCTTCGCAGGTCGAATGGAGCGCCGACGATCTCGTCGCCACCGTCCGCCTGCGGGTTTTCGCCGGCGAGAGGTGGGTGGTCGACCGCACGCTGCTGCGCGGCTTGCGCAAGACCGACCCGCGCGTCGTCCGGCGCTTTCTCGACATTGAGCCCGGAGATCCGGTGCGCCAGGCCGCGGTGCTCGATCTGCAGCGCCGGCTCTACAGCCTGGGGATTTTCAGCCGCGTCGATGTGCGGGTCGCCCCCGGCGCCGAGGCGGGAGAGGCGCGCGAGCTGCTGGTCGATCTCGAGGAGGGCAAGTCGCGCTCGATGCAGCTCGGCGCCGGGTACGACTCCGAGACCGGTGTCCGCGGCCTGCTGCGATTCTCGCAAGGCAACCTGTTTGGCAAAGCGTCGTCGCTCTCGCTCGACCTTCTGGGCGGCCAGAAGGACCAGCATCTGCGGCTGATCTATCGCCAGCCGTACATCGGCAACCTCCACGCCGAGCTTCTGGCGACGATCTACGACGAGCACGAGGACCGGCCGGACTTCAGCGTCGACCGCCGCGGCGGGCAGCTGGCCGTTCGGCGCGACCTCGGACGCTGGACGCTGCAGTCGTTCCTCTCCTACCGCCTGGTCGAGCTCCAGGCCGACGACCCGTTCTTCAACTCCGAGATCCCGCTCGACAGCCGCAACGGCCGGGTCGCCAGCGTCACGCCGACCGTCGCCTACGATCGACGCAACGATCCGCTCGATCCGACCCGCGGCTGGAACAGCTCGCTGCAGCTCGAGTACGCCTTCCCGGCACTGGCCGCCGACGCGAACTTCCTCAAGCTCTTCGGTCAGGCGACCGCTTATCTGCCGCTCGGCCGCTTCGGTGTGCTCGCCGGCAGCGCGCGCGGCGGCGCCATCGAGCCGCTCGCCGGCGGTCCGGAGCTCACGTCGCGCGAGGCCCTGGAGGCGAGTGTGCCGGCGGCCGAGCTGTTCTACGCCGGCGGCCGGACGACGCATCGCGCCTACCGCCGCGACGAGCTCGGCATCGTCGGCGAGACGCTCATTTTCGACCCGGCGAACCCCAGCGGGGATCCCTACCCGGCGGGGGGCGGCGGCCTCGCGCTCGTCAACCTCGAGTACCGCTTCCCGGTCGCCGGGCCGATCGGCGGCTCGCTCTTCCTCGATGGCGGCAATGTGTGGAACGACTACCGCGACATCGACGCCGGCGCGCTCAAGTGGGGCGCTGGTGTCGGCGTGCGCTATCTGTCGCCGGTCGGGCCGTTGCGGCTCGAGATCGGCTGGAAGCTCGACCGCGAACCGTTCGAAGACCCGTATGTCTGGTTCATCAGCCTCGGCAACGCCTTCTGAGAGAGGTTTCCGGCGCGAGTGCGCTACCATTCAGAAGCCATGAGCCTGCCGCCGTCCGGAAGCGAGCCGTCCTTTGCCACCGTCGAACAGGCGATGGAGGAGTTCCGCTCGGGCCGGATGGTCATCCTGGTCGACGACGAGGATCGGGAGAACGAAGGCGATCTGGCGATCGCCGCCGAGAAGGTCACCCCCGAGGCGATCAACTTCATGGCCCGCTTCGGGCGCGGGCTGGTCTGTCTGGCGCTCACCGAAGAGCGTTGTGACGAGCTCGGCCTGCCGCCGATGGTGCGCGAGAACACCTCCCCCTTCGGCACCGCTTTCACGGTTTCGATCGAGGCGCGCGGCAAGACCACGACCGGCATCTCTGCCGCCGACCGCGCCGCCACCATCCGGACCGCCGTCGAGCCCGGGACCCGTCCCGACGATCTTCTCCGCCCCGGGCACGTCTTTCCGCTGCGCGCCAAGCGCGGTGGTGTCCTCAAGCGTGCCGGCCAGACCGAGGGCTCGGTCGATCTCGCCCGCCTCGCCGGCCTCCTGCCCGCGGCGGCGATCTGCGAGATCATGAACGACGACGGCACGATGGCGCGGATCCCCGACTTGATGCGCTTCGCCGTCGAGCACGGCTTGCCTGTACTGACCATCGCCGAGCTCATCCGCTACCGCCTGGAGCACGAGACGCTGGTGCGCCGTGTCGCCTCGCCGCGGCTGCCTTCGCGCTGGGGCGAGCTCACCATCCACGCCTATCGCTCCGACCTCACCGGCGAAGAGCACGTCGCGCTCACCCTGGGCGATCTCTCCGGCAAAGAGCCGGTCCTCGTGCGGGTGCACAGTCAGTGCCTGACCGGCGACATCTTCGGCTCGACGCGATGTGACTGCGGGCTGCAGCTCGAGCTCGCCATGACCCGCATCCAGGAGGCCGGGCGCGGCGTGCTGATCTACCTGCTGCAGGAGGGGCGCGGCATCGGCCTGCTCAACAAGCTCAAGGCCTACGAGCTGCAGGACGTCGGGCACGATACCGTCGAGGCCAACGAGCGCCTGGGCTTCCGCCCGGACCAGCGCGACTATGGCGTCGGCGCGCAGATCCTGCGCGATCTCGGGGTCGAGCGCATGCGGCTGATGACCAACAACCCCAGCAAATACGTCGCGCTCTCCGGCTACGGCCTCGAAATCGTCGAGCGCGTGCAGCTCGAGATTCCGCCCAGCGACGACAGCCGCGACTATCTGCGCACCAAGCGCGAGAAGCTCGGGCACCTCCTCCAGCTGGTCTGAGCGCGGGGAGCGCATCGCCGTTGCGCCTGCTCTGGATCGCAACCAAGGCTCCGTGGCCGCCGGCGGACGGCGGCCGTCTCCTGCTCCTCGAGTCCCTGAAGGCGCTCGCCGAGCACTCCGCCGCTTCTGCGCCGGGCGTCGAGGTCACGCTCCTCGCTCCCATCTCTCCCATCGCTCCGATCGCTCCGGACGAGCGCGCCGCCGCCGAGGCGGCGCTCGCCGGCATCTGCACCCCCCGGCTGGTGGCCGTGCGGCCGCGGGCGCGGGCGTTCGCCGCCCTCGCCGCGACGCTCTCCGGCAGGCCCTACTCCGTGGTGCGCCATCAGCGCGCTGCCCTGACCCGCGCCGTGGCGCGGGAGCTCGCCGGTGCCCGGCGGGCGCCCTTCGACCTGGTGGTGGCGGAGCAGCTCCAGGCGTTTGCGCAGAGCACCCCCGCCGTCTCTGCCGGCATTCCGCGGCTCCTCCGTGCGCAGAACGTCGAGAGCGATCTCTGGCGCCAGCTGGGCGAGGCGAGCCGCGGTCTCACTCGCACCCTGCTGCTGCGCGAGGCCCGCCGCCTGGCGCGCGCCGAACGTGCCGCGGTCGGCGCGGCGACGGCAACCCTCGCCCTCTCGGCGGCGGATGGCGAACGCCTGCGCAATCTGGGACCGGAGGGCGCGACGGTCGAGGTTCTCGCGCCGCCCTTTCCCGAGCGCCTCGAGGGCGCCGCGCAGCGTCTCTCCGGGAACCCCGCGGTGGTGCTCTTCGGTAGCGCCGGTTGGGAGCCCAACCGGCGGGGCGAGCGCCGGTTCGTCGACGAGATCTGGCCGCGGGTGCGCGCGGCGAGCCCGGGCGCGCTGCTGCACTGGTTCGGCGGCCGCCCTGCGGAGGCTCCGGGCGCCGACCGTCCGGGGGTCTTCGTGCATCGGTCGCCGACGGGGAGCGCCGACGCTTTCGCGCCGGGCGCCGTGCTGGTGCTGCCGCTCGATATCGCCTCGGGAGTCCGCATGCGCGTGCTCGAAGCCTGGGCGCGCGGGGTCGTCGTCGTGGCGAGCCCGGAGGCGGCCTCGGGACTCCATGCCAGCGACGGGCGAGAGCTCCTGCTGGCCCGAAGCGGCGAGGAGTTCGCCGTCGCGATCGAGCGCCTGGGAGCGGCGGCCGGTCTGGCCGAACAGCTGATCGCCGGCGGGCGGGCGCGCCTGGCTGCAGACCATGCGCCGGCGAAGTTCGCCGCTCGCCTGGTCGCGCTCGCCGAGCGTCTCGCCAGGCAGGGCCGCGGAGCGCCCCGGCGATGAAGATCCTGTTGGTCTCGACGGCCTGGCCCTGGCCGACGCGCAAGGGCTATCAGTTGCGCCTGCTGCAGCTCGCCGAGGCCTTCGCCGGGCGGCACGAAGTCACCCTGCTGGTCCCGGAGCCTGCCAGCGCGGCGGCGGGTTCCGTGACGCCGCCGTCGGGCGCGGCCTCTCGATCGCCCTTCGCCGTCGAGACCTTCCGGCGGTCGCGCGTCGAGGCGGTGCGCGGGGTCGGCTCCGCGCTCTTCTCGCCGCGCGCGCTCGAGAGCGGCCTGGTCGACTCCGAGGACCTGCGCCGCCGTCTGCGTGAGCTCGCCCCGCATTTCGATCGTGTGGTCCTGCAGCTGGTTCGCCTCGCCGGCGTGGCTGACCTGCTCGACGGAACCCCTTGGGTGCTCGATCTCGTCGACAGTCTGTCGCTCAATCTGGAGCGCCGGGCGGCGATCGACCGGCTCTGGCTGCGCCCTCTGCTGCGCTTCGAGGCCCGGCGGCTCGCCGCCGACGAGCGCCGGATGATCGCCGCGAGCTCGGTCTCGCTGCTGGTCTCCGAGCGCGACCGGCGCCATCTCGCGGCGACGCTGCCGCCGGCTCTCGCCGCCCGGCTGACGGTGGTGCCGCTCGCTCTGCCGCCGCCACCGCCGGCCGCGACCTCGCCCATGCCGCGGCCTTTCCCGCCGGCCGGCGAAGCCGAGCTCGCGATCACCGGCAATCTGGGCTACTTTCCGACCGTTCGCGGCATCCACTGGTTTCTCGATCAGATCTGGCCGGAGGTGGTGCGCAAGTATCCGCGCACCCGCCTGTTGGTCGCCGGGGCGCGGCCGCCACGCTCGCTCGCGCGCCGGGTGCGTCGCCTCGGCGGGCGTCTGCTCGCCGATCCCTCCGACCTGACGGTGCTGCTCGCCGGCGCCGATATCGCCCTCGCCCCGCTCCTCGCCGGCTCGGGGACGCCGATCAAGCTCCTCGAAGCTCTGGCGGCCGGAATCCCGGCAGTCGCGACGCCCGCCGCGGCGGAGGGCCTCGATCCGGCGCTCGCTCGTTGCCTGGCGATTCCCGAGGATGCCGCCGCCTGGGTGACGACGCTGCACGGACTGATCGCCAATCCGGTCGCGGCCCGCGCCCGCGCCGACGTCGGCGCGCGTCTGGTGCACGAGCTGCACAGCCCGGAGCGCGTCGCCCGCGCACTCGAAGAGTCGCTCGAGCAGCCGCGACCGGCAGGTTGAACCGCGCGCGCGGCGAAAAGCCCGGTCGCGGCCCCCGAATGCGGACGTTCGGCGGCCGGGCGAGATAAGATGCCGCCCTCCATGATGGACCCGAAGACCTTGGCCGAGGCGCGGCGGATGGGCGAGCTCGAGGGCGCGGCTTTCGACGCCGCGCTCGCGGCACGTGATCGCGTGGAGCGCAGCGAGCGTCTGAGCCGCATCGCGCTCGGCAGGGACGAGGCCGATCTGCCGGTCGCCGCGAGTGGAGCCGAACCGCGGCGGGATCTGGCGGAGCTCGAAGCGCGCCTGCGCGACCTGACCCACTTCCACGACACGGTGACGCACTCCCTGAGCTGGAAGGTGCTGCAGCGTCTGCGCGGCTTCGTAGGCAGGGCCTGGTGAGGCGGTTCGCAGCGCCAGCACGCGACGGCAGCAGGATGGGGAGATCGTGAGCACACCGACAACCGACGCCCTCGAGGCGCGTATCGCCCGCCTCGAGGGGCGGATTGCCGTGCTGGAGAACGCCCTCGACCGTCGGGCGCGGGAGTTGCGCCTGCTGCAGGCGACGCTTTGCCCGGCCGACCTGGTGCAGCTCAACCGGCTCGCCGACGGCCTCTCGCCGCTGCCGCGCGTCGCCCATCAGCTGGAGTACTGGACCGAGAGCCCGGTGATCGCGCCAGCCGACCTCGAAGCGACGCTCGAAGACCTTTGGGCCTCGCTCACGCCGAGCTCCGGGGTGGCGGGAGCGCTACCCCGGGTGCCCGCCTCGCCCTGGACCGAGTCCGCCGCTTGGGAGCCGTCCGGCGGCGCCCTGGACGCCCGCGAGTGACCTGGAATCCGAATCTCGACGAGGCGCCGGTGGCGCTGCCGCCGGTAACGCTGATCCTGCTGACCTGGAACCGCTGGGATCTCACCCGGCGCTGCCTCGATACGCTTCTCTCGAGCGACCTCACCGGCGCGGAGCTGCTGGTGGTCGACAACGGCTCGGGCGACGGCACGCCCGAGCGCCTGGCGGCCTATCCGGCGGCGCGCGTCCTCGCTCTGCCGGAAAACCTCGGCTTCGTGCGCGGCAACAACGCCGGTATCGCCGCGGTGCCGCCGGGGCACGACGTCGTGCTGCTCAACAACGACATCGAGTTCCCGCGTCCCGACTGGCTGCAGCGCCTGCGCCGCGCCGCGCATTCCGCCGCCGACGTCGGCGTCGTCGGCTGCCGCCAGGTGCTCTCCGACGGCCGGCTCCTCCATGCCGGCACCTACATCCTCCCCGACACGATGTGGGGCCAGCAGATCGGCGCCCTCGAGCGCGAGGTCGGCCAGTACACCGGCCGCCGCGAGGTCGAAGGGATCACCTTCGCCGTCGCCTATCTGAAGCGCGCCGTGCTCGACGCCATCGGCGGCTTGTCGGAGGATTTCGAGTCGTACTTCGAAGATACCGACTACTGCCTGCGCGCCCGAAAGGCCGGCTTCCGCACGCTCTACGCCGGTGACGCGCAGGTGGTGCACGACGAGCACGGCTCGACCTCCGGCGCCGACGGCGCGCGCCGGGCGCTGTTCGAACGCAGCCGCGCGGTCTTCCGCGACAAGTGGCAGGGCGAGCTCGACGGCCGCTACCGCCGCGACCTCGTCTGGCAGTCGATCCTGAATTTTCCGACCGGCTATGCGCGCTCGAGCCGCGCTTACCTGCACGAGCTCGATCACCACCTCGGGGTGCGCTGCGTCTACCGCTACGTCTACGGCAAGGGCTCGCCGTTCAAGGTGGAGGAGCCCGAGAACACCGGCGACTACTACTTGAACGTGGTGCGCGACCGCGAGCTGCCGCGCGCGCACGCCAAGACGGGCATCTCGGTGGTCTACGGCCAGGGGGACGTCTTCCGCCGCGCCACCGGCAAGGTCAAGGTCGGTTTCACCATGCTCGAGGTCGACGGCTTCCCGCGCGAGTGGGTCGAGCAGGCCAACGAGATGGACGAGATCTGGGTGCCTTCGGAGTTCAACCGCCAGGGCATGCTCGCTTCCGGCCTCAGGCGCCCGATCCACATCATTCCGCTCGGCGTCGACACGGCGGCCTTCCACCCGCAAGCGCGCCGGATGTCGAATCCGGCCGGCGAGTTCGTCTTCTTCGCCAACTTCGAGTGGGGCGAGCGCAAGGATCCGTGGCTGCTGCTGCGCGCCTTCAACGACACCTTCCGGGCGGACGAACCGGTGCGCCTGCTGTGCAAGATCAGCAACCGCGATCCGCAGCTCAAGTTGAAAGAGGAGATTCGGAGCCTGCGGCTCAAGCCTTCGGGAGGGAAGATCTCGTACCTCCTCAATCTCGACTTCCCGCACGCCCAATTGCCGATGCTCTACCGCTCAGCCGACTGCTACCTCGCCGTGTCGCGCGGCGAGGGCTGGGACATGCCGCTGATGGAGGCGATGGCCTGCGGCCTGCCGACGATCGCCTCCGACTGGAGCTCGCACACCGAGTTCGTCCACGACTCGATCGCCTACCGGCTGAAGATCGCCGGTCTCATCCCGGCGATCGCCAAGTGCCCCTACTACGAAGGCTTCCACTGGGCGCGCGCCGACGAAGAGCATCTGCGCACGCTCCTGCGCCACGTCTACGAGAACCAGGACGAAGCGCGCGCCAAGGGCGCCGCCGCGGCGCGCGAGATGGCCGCGAAGTGGACCTGGCGCAACGCCGCCGAGAAGATCGCCAAGCGCCTCGAGGTGCTCGCGCCGTGAAGGGCGCGCGAGCCGCCTGGCTCGTCGCGGGACTCCTCGTAGCCGGCAGCGCCCTGCGCATCGCGCTGCAGTTTCCGCTGCACCGCTACCCCAACGAGGCCGACAGTCTCATCACCGGATTCGGCGCCTGGGAGATTCTCGGCGGCGATCTGCGGGTCTTCGTCTCGACGGGCTACCGCAACGGCGCCCTCGCCTCTTACCTGGCGGCGGCCGCGTCGCTCCTGGTCGGGCCGGGGCGGGCGGCGCTCGCGCTGGAGGTCCTCGCGGTCGGTGTTCTGCAGATTCTTGCCTGGTGGCTTGCGCTCCTCGAGCTCACGGGCTGGAGCGCGCGCGAAGCGGGTTCCGCCAGACTCTTGGCCTTTATCGCGATCCCCTCGCCGGCGCTCCTCTACTGGGGAATCTACTTTCCCACCGGCTACCCGGAACAGATTCTCGCTGCGATCCTCGTATTGTGGAGTGGGGCGCGCTGTTGGCGGCGCGGTGGACGTTGGGAGCTTTTCGCCTTCGCTTTCGCCAGCGGGTTCGCCTTCTGGATGTCGATGCTGACCTTCACCGTGACGATTCCTCTGTTTGCCTGGCTGATGTGGCGGCGGCGAGGAGAGCTGCTGACCATCGGCGGCGTGGCGATCCTCACGGGCGGCGCAGTTCTCGGTGCGCTGCCATGGTTGCTGTTCAATCTGCGCTACGGCTGGGTGAGTCTGAAATCCAACTGGGCGGTGCGCCCCGCGCAGGGTTGGGCAGCGCTCGCCGCCAACTCCAGACGTCTCTTCGGCGAGGTCCTACCCGACCTCTTCGCCGCTACTTCGCAGGCGGGTCCGCCGCCGCCCTCCACTCTGGAGAAGCTGCTGGGCTGGGTGGCGCTGGTGCTCGGCGGGCTTGCGGTCGCCCTGCTGGGGCGCGCGATCTATCGCTCCCGGCGCCGTCGCGAGCGGCCGCGCGGTGCGCCGGTAGAACTTCTGCCGCTAGCCGCACTCGCCGCCGGGATCGCAGGCACGACCGTGCTCCTCTTCATCTTCTCGGCGGCCGCCACGGTCCCCGGCAATATCGTGCGCTACGTCATGCCTGCCTTCCTGGTCTGGCCGCTCGTCGTGGCGCTTGCCTGGGAGGTCGCCGCGCCGCTCGGCCGGCGCGCGCTCGAGGTGCTGGCGCTCATCCTCCTTGCCGGTTACGCCGCCGCAGTACCCTGGCCCTGGACGACCGAGCGCCTGGCGCTGCGCGAGGCGCTGGAGGTCGAGCACCAGATGATCGAGCGCCTCGAAGCGAGCGAAATCGATACGGTCTTCGGCTCGTTCTGGGAGGTCTATCCGCTGATCTTCGAAAGCGGCGGAAAACTCCACGGTTCGACTCTCGAGCCGGACTTTGATTTTCACAAGTTCGGCGACAGACTTCCCGACGGAGCCTGTACCTGGGCGCTGGTGGCAGACTCCAAGAGAGGTCTCGAGCCCGCCGAAGCCGGCGGATTCGGGGGCTCCAAAGTCCCGTATTCCGACGGTCGCTGGCTGCTCTTACCCGACGAGCCGGCCCATGTCGCACCGGCTCCGAAGAGTTGTCGTGAAGTCCTGCGAAGACTTCGAGCCGGGCCTCTGCGGTAGTGTCCCCGGGGCCTGGGACGGTTTTGTCGCACCGACGAGGAAGAGCGGAGCTATCGAACGATGAGTGTCGAAGAAACAGCGTCCGGAGACCCGAATCGGGCCCGCGCACATTGGGATGAGGCTGCCGCGGCGCGCGAGCTCGGGGGGCACCGTGGCTGGCTCGACTCCTCGATCGTTCTTTCGGAGATCGTGCTGCCGAGGGTGTCGGGGAGCGGTTCGAAGCACTGGTTGGTCGGACTCTGCGAGCGAATCGGTCTGGCGCGAGACTTGCGCTGGCTGAGCCTCGGCTGCGGCGCGGCTGGCCAGGAAATGCTCGCAGCCCGCAATGGGCTCTTTGCCACCATGGAAGCCGTCGATATCTCTCAGGTGTCGCTCGGAATCGCCAGGGCCAGCGCGGACGCGCAGGGGATCGCCAACATAGAGTTTCGTGAGGGCGACCTCAATCGCATCAGCCTGCCCGAAGGCAAGTTCGATGTCGTGCTCATGAACATGTCGTTGCACCACGTGGAAAAGCTCGAGCGTCTCCTGGATGAGGTTCATCGGACGCTCGTCCCCGGTGGCTGGCTTCTGGCTCACGAGTACGTCGGGCCGCGCCAGTTCCAGTTTCCCGACCAGCAACTACGGATCGTCGAGCGCCTGTTGGCGACGCTGCCCGAGCGCTTTCGTCTGGACTCGACGACCGGCGAAATCAAGCGCGAGTACATCCGGCGCCCGCCATCCTGGTGGGCCCAAGCCGATCCATCAGAGGCGATTCGTTCTGATCGGATTCTGAACGAGATCGAACGCCGATTCGACGTCCTCGATCGCCGGGACTACGGAGGGGCGGTTCTCCATCTGCTCCTGGAACACATCGTGCAGAATTTCGATGCCGGCAAGAGCGAGGATGTCTGCTGGATTCGTGCCTTGGGCGAAGTCGAAGCGCTGCTGCAGGAAAACGGGGTGATTCAGAGCGATTTCGT
>Ga0073904_10002805_pt1 | contig 13136 bp, 14 predicted proteins | sample KloWWTrecipitate_FD_66668 | JGI IMG/M metagenome (GOLD analysis project Ga0073904, IMG submission 66668) | Active sludge microbial communities from Klosterneuburg, Austria, studying microevolution and ecology of nitrifiers - Klosterneuburg... | ecosystem: Engineered > WWTP > Aerobic digester >...
GCTCCAGCTCCAGCTCCAGCTCCAGCTCCAGCTCCAGCTCCAGCTCCAGCTCCAGCTCCAGCTCCAGCTCCAGCTCCAGCTCCAGCTCCAGCTCCAGCTCCAGCTCCAGCCCCGGCGAAGTGAATTTTCGTTTGAAGAGATTTTGATTTTATGACAGTGCCACAACCGACACCGGAGGACCTTACCGAACGCGCAGCGATTGATCGCTCTGCTCGATATCCTGTGATGTTTTTCTTCACCAGTGCGGCTGCTTGGCTCCTCTTTGCAACCGTAATGGGATTTGTAAGTTCCGTGAAGCTGCGGATGCCCGGATTGTGGGACGATTGCCCGTTCATGAGTTATGGGAGGCTGTTCCCAGTCCATTTTAATGCTCTCGTCTACGGATGGGCGATGCAGGCCGGTATGGGGGTGATGCTTTGGATGATGGCGAGATTGACTCGTTCCCGCATCCAGTATCCCATCCTTTTGATTGTCATGGGCCACGTATGGAATGCTGCGGTGGCGACCGCACTGTTTTGCATCTGGGTTGGGACGAGTCGCTCGATTCCGCTGCTTGATTTCCCAGCTTGGATTTGGCCCGTGTTTGCGATTTCCTACGCGTTGATTGTTGTCTGGGTTGTTCCTATGTTTCAATCTCGCCGGAACACGTTGTTCTATGTTTCCGAGATGTATTTGATAGGTGCCGCACTTTGGTTTCCCTGGATCTTTGTCACCGTGAACCTGCTCATCAATCGGGGAACCGCTCCCGTGATGGGCGCCGGAGCGGACGCTTGGTATATTTCCAATCTGATCTACTTCTGGATGGCCCCGGTTGCTCTTGCAGTCGCGTATTACATCGTGCCGAAGATCTCAGGGCGTGCAATCTTCAGTTATCCCCTCGCTCAGATCAGTTTCTGGCTTCTTGCGATCTTGGCTGGATGGACGGGTTTCTCTCGTTATATGGGCGGTCCTTTTGCCGCTTGGATGCCGGCGGTGAGCGGTGCTGCGGCGATCTTCATTCTTCTCGCCATTGTGACAACCGTAGCGAACCTGCTTTTGACCTTGAAAGGATGCAGCAAGCTCTGGCAATTTAGCCCGTCCCTTCGATTTACGGTTTTCGGGATGTTGATGCTCGCTGCGTATGCGGTGCTATCAGCGATCAGCTCGACCTTCTATTTTGGCCAAAATTTGCAATTCAGCCACTTTCTTGTCGGACTTGACACTCTTGCCTTCTACGGATTTTTCTCGATGACGATGTTCGGAGCATTCTATTTTATTGTTCCCCGTATTACCGGATCGGAATGGCCTTCCGGGGAGCGTATCCGGACTCACTTTTGGTTTAGCACCTACGGTATTGCAACAATGATCGTAACGATGCTCGTGGGTGGCGTTGCTCAAGGGGGAAATCTGGCACAGTGGGATCAAACTTTTTCCATCTCGTTTATCAATTCATCGGCTTACGTTGTCGGCCGGGCGGTTGCTTGGGCTTTGATTTCATTCTCGAACGTGCTTTTCCTTTATCAGTTGGTGCTGATGTTTATCGGGAAGGGGCGGAAGTCACAGGGACCCACGTTGATCCATTCCGCTCCTGGGGAGGCTCCCAGCGCTCGTGTTGCCGCCGGGTTGTAACATCGAGCTCGTTTAACTGAATATTTTTTCATGAATTCAAACAACTTTTGGAAATTCCTGAGCGGACTCGGTATCGCTTTTGCGCTTCCTTGGCTCTTTCTTATTGTAATCCCATTCATCGGTTATTCAGATGCAGCGCCTACCGCGTATGGGGAAAAGGAAGAAGTCGACGGGGGGCTTACACAGTACCCTGATCGGACTTTGCAGCGCCACGGCGCAAGTGACTATGGCAGTCAGATCTATGCCGCTGAGGGCTGCGCCTACTGCCACACCCAAGTGATCCGTCCGACCTATGCTGGACCAGACATGTGGCGTTCGGGATGGGGTGGGAGAGACAAAGACGGACTTGCCCGTGAGACGCAACCGTTCGATTACGTTAACGAAGAATATGCTCCGCTCGGGTATCAGCGGATCGGTCAGGATCTTTCCAATGTGGGATATCGTATAACAACGAGGGAGGCGATGCACCGGCACCTTTCGGATCCGACGTCTTTTGACGCCGATAGCGGGATGCCTGCTTACAAACACCTTTATGAGAAGTCGCCGTATGGGAGTGGATATGTCCCGAAACCCTCGGCGGAAGCATTGGTGGACTATCTGCTCTCTCTCAAGAAAGATCAGCCTCTTCCCGCTGGTTTTGCGGGTCGGAATTAAAAATTTTGGAAACGAAAATCCAGATGGATAACAAAGAAGGTAAGAATCTTGACTATCAACAGGGAACTGTCAGCACCGTTGACATTCATGATGCGGCTCGTCGTGAAAACTCGCTGCATCAGGGAAATAGCGGCAGTGCCGGGATTTTTGTGCTGGTGTTGTGTGCTCTGATCCTCATCCTTGGAGGGGGGCAGCTCTTTAGTAACAGCAACGGCTTTTCGAAGGGGATCTATATTTCGAACGGGTACAAGCCCGCCCCACGACCGTCCCTCGGTGGAGCGGAGGCAGATGCAGTCCAAGTTTCGTGGATTGAAAAGTGGACTTCTGAGGGCAAAAAGACCTACGGCAACTGTATCGCCTGTCACCAAGCCACTGGAATGGGTATTCCCGGTCAATTCCCTCCTCTCGTGGGTTCTGAGTGGGTGGATGGTGGTACGAAACGCCTTGGGGCAATTTTGCTTCACGGCATCAGTGGTCCGTTCAAGGTGAACGGTCAGGCCTACAATCAGCTCATGCCCGCATGGAGCACGCTTAGCGATGACAAGATCGCGCAAGTTTTGACCTATGTCCGCCGTGAATTCGGGAGTCTCCCTGAAGGCGAGGACGGCGTAGTCACTACGGAGATGATGAAGGCCGCTCGCGAAGAGTTTTCCAGTCATGCGCTTCCGTTTACGGAAACGGAATTGCTCGCGATTCCGGCAGATGCGTCAATATCCGGCGCAAAAGTGAATTTGGAAACGGGAGAACCTCTCCCGTAACCTCTTAGAGTTGCCGGTGAATTTCGTAGGTTAGAACATCTTGATTTGAGGCAAATCGGCCTTGATGGTATCGACAGATAGATTTTTGATTATTGGTATGAGCGCAGTCACAGCAGAGAAACACACCGAGTCTGACGAAGATCACGGTCATCACGAACATTATGATCCTTTCTGGAAGAAGTACCTCTTCTCGACGGATCACAAAGTGATCGGACTTCAGTACGGTTTTACCTCGCTCGTATTTTTGGCGTTCGGTTTCTTTCTCATGATGGTGATGCGGTGGAGCATCGCCTATCCGGACCGTGCGGTGCCAATTCTTGCGGATCTCCCATGGTTCCAGGCTTGGCTCGATGACAGTGGAAGAGTGACTGGCGACCTCTACAATATGTTCGGGGCGATGCACGGGACGATCATGGTCTTCCTCGGAATTGTACCTCTTGCGTTTGGTGCCTTCGGAAACTACGTCACGCCGCTACAGATTGGTGCGCCTGACATGGCATTCCCCCGGCTGAATATGGCCAGTTATTGGTTTTACCTCCTGGGTGGAGCGCTGATGTTTGTCAGTTTCTTTCTTCCCTCTGGCGCTGCGAAAGCGGGTTGGACCAATTATTCGCCCCTCGCGACCACGACAGACATTCAATACGGCGACCTTTTCTGGACTGGCCAGACTCAGTGGCTTGTCGGAATGGTATTCCTGATTTCTTCTTCGCTGCTCGGAGCGGTAAATTTCATCTGTACGATCATCAACCTCCGCTGTCGTGGCATGACATGGATGCGGATGCCCTTCTTTGTGTGGGCCATGATGGTGACTGGTTTTCTTCTTCTCCTTGCTTTCCCTCCGCTTGAAGTTGCTGCGATTATGCAGTTGATGGACCGGCTTGTAGGGACGAGTTTCTTTGTCCCTACTGGTTTGAACATTAGTGGAATGGCATTTGATGCCGCTGGTGGCGGTAGCCCTTTGCTCTATCAGCACCTTTTTTGGTTCCTTGCTCACCCCGAGGTGTATGTACTGATTCTCCCGGCGATCGCGATTGTTTCGGAGATCATCCCCTGCAACACTCGGAAGCCGCTTTGGGGATACAAAATGATGGTCTACTCCGTGATGGTTTTGGGGTTCCTTGCCTTCATTGTTTGGGCTCACCACATGTACATTACAGGGATGGGGCCCGCCATTTCGACATTCTTTCAAACCACGACGGTATTGATTTCGATTCCTTCGGTAATTTTGATCACCTCTCTTCTGATCTCCATGTGGGGAGGTTCGATTCGATTTACGGTGCCAATGCTCTTTGCGACGGCTTTTATTCCGATGTTCGGGATCGGGGGACTCACCGGGCTTCCACTGGCCTTTAGTCTGCCGGATCTCCATCTCCATGACACCTACTATGTGATCGGTCACTTCCACTATGTGGTTGCCCCGGGAACGATCTTCGGACTTTTTGCCGGGGTCTATCATTGGTATCCGAAGATCACTGGTAGGATGATGAGCACGCGTCTCGGGCACCTCCATTTCTGGCCATCCTTAATTTTCATGAATGGGATTTTTGCCCCAATGTTCTTTCAAGGGATGGCAGGGTTCCACCGCCGTGCGTTTGATGGTGGTAAAGCCTACGAACAGATCAGTAACCAGATCTTTGCTGAGCCGAATGGATTGATCGCCAATCTATGTGAAATGCTACACATTATTGATCCGGATGCAGCGGTAAGAATGATTGATTTGAATCTTGTCACCTCGGGTTCTGCATGGTTACTCGCAGTGTTTCAGGTTCCGTTCATCATTAATCTGTTTCTCAGCAAATTTGTAGGGAAGAAAGTGAAAAACGACAATCCATGGGATGCCACAACCATGGAGTGGTCTACGCCGACTCCCCCTCCGCACGGGAATTTCCTGACGGAGCCGGTCGCTTACCGCGATCCATACGAATATAGCGTTCCGGGAGCTGCGAGAGATTTTACCCCTCAGTTCGAGAACGATCCATCGATGCTTCTTGCTTCCGATTCGTCGGGACAGGCTGCTTCTGGAAGCGGGAAATCCGCCCATTGAGCCGGACTCCCGAGTTAGAAATACTATTTACCCTGCAAATTTAGAACGATATGGAGATTCCCTACGAAGTGACACCAAGGCGTGACACCGGCCTCTACAATGCAAAACTCGGGATTTGGCTTTTCCTCGCCTCGGAAGTGATGCTGTTTGGTGGTCTTTTCTCAGCCTACGTGTTTTTGCGCCTTGGTGTACAAGAAGGTTTTGATAATCCCTGGCCTTGGGGAGTGAATGTTCACAAAAATTTCGTCTGGCTCGGCGCGATCAATACGGTTGTACTGATTGCTTCCAGTGTCGGGGTGGTTTTTGCATGGGTTGCTCTGAAGGAGCGAAACTGGCGGAGATATCAGATCTTGATGTACTTTGTCGTTGGCTGCGCAGTGGTCTTCATGTGCATCAAAATGTACGAGTACAATAGTAAGTTGTATCACCACCACGGAATCAAACTTGTCGATAACTCGGTGATGGAGGGAACTATTTTCGATAAGACGGACCAGATTCGTTTCAATGGAGAAAAAATCACCTTCAGCCTCAAAGGTTCATTGCCGACAGTGTTACACGATTTGGATAACTCCGAGTTTCCTGTCTTCACCGTGACTGACGGGCCGGAGGGCAGCGTGGGCGCAACGTTGGATTCGCCGGCAAGTTTCCGGAAGTGGTTCCATCACAACAGTAGTCTCGTCGCAAAAGATTTGGTAGCGCAACGGAAACGTTACCGAGCGGAACTTGCTGAGGGAGTGGCAAATCCTGCCTCTGTTTCCGTGAAGTCGGGTGCGACGCTCACGGCAGCGACACCATTTGCGATTCACGCGAGTCCTCGAAGAGTCATGGCCCACGGTGCTACGTCGATCAACTACCGTGATGGGGTGAAGTTGGAGGGCAAACTCATCAGTGATGACGTCCTTTTCGAGGTTCACGAGGTGGATATGCAGTTGGTGATCCCCCAGAGACAGCGGGAATCCGTTGCATGGACTGTGATCAATGATGAGAAGGCCAAACAAGGATTTTTCTCACAACAAGCCCAAAAATACCAGGAGTTGGTCGACTATTACGCTAAACGGGATCAAGTCGTGCCAGAGAACATGATCAGGGGGCATTATTTGAACGTGAATTATGTTCATGCCGCTGCTGCAGGGCACGAAGGTGAGCACGGTGAAGGAGAGAAGCACGACGAAGTTCATGCGAGCGAATCCAAGCCTTCCGCCGGTGCCGGTGGCGAACACAGTGAGCATGGTGCCTCACGTCGCCTGACGATTCCTCGGGATCAGATCAAGTTCATGAGCAATCATGGTCCCCGTTATGGGAACTACTACGGGATCTATTTCACGATGACTGCTTTGCACGGACTCCACGTGATCGGCGGAGCCCTTGTTCTCCTCTTCTTCACGGTTTTTGGGAAGAAACTCTACCTCAAGAATCCCGATCATCTCGCGAATCGCGTTGAAGTCGGCGGATTGTTTTGGCACTTCGTTGACTTGATCTGGATCTTTCTTTTCCCGATCATGTATCTTCTCTGATTTCATTCTACTCTTGGTTTCATCATGGCTGACGCAACACACGACTACAGCAAGCACAAAAAAACCTACATGAAGGTAGGGATCGCTTTGGGAATCTGCACGGGTTTGACGCTCGCGCTTGGTCTTTCTGCTTCCCTCGATTTTGGCCCTCCAGGACCTACCGCATCTGATTTTGTGATCGGTCTTTGTGTTGCCTCGATAAAAGCGAGCTTGGTTGCTCTGATCTTCATGCACTTGAATCATGAAAAGGGACTGGTCTACAAGTTGTTGCTGTTCACGTTTTTGTTTTTTATCGGACTGATGACCCTGACTCTTTTTTCGGACTTCGATCCCATCCGGGAGCAGTTTGAAACTTTTAAAACCACCAGCGGGATGTTGACCGAGAAACCCTGACTTTGCGGATGTCCCTAAAACACTTCCATATCGCCTTTATCGCAGTGACAGTGCTCTTTTTTTCAGGGTTTGCAGCTTGGTGTCTTCTCGTTCCCGACCTTCCAGGGATGTTTGTGGCGATGGGCTGGGGTAGCATCGCTTGTGCAGTTGGGATGTTGATCTACGGAATTCGCTTTTTCAAGAAGATGGCCACGATTCGGCAGTAGATTGGTAACGAAAATTCACAATGAGCTTCTCCCTATTTTCTACAAATCTTCTTCTTGCCTGTCCGATGTGTATGAGTGGCGCTTCGGGCAAGGGGCTCATGGCCGCGAATTCTGCGATTGGATTGATGTTGGTGGTATTGTTTGCGGTATTGGCGAGTTTTATTGGTTTCATGATCTGCCTTGCAAAGAGGGCGCGACGTTTTGCGAATGAGGAATTATCCGGCGTGGGAACCGATCGGGTCGGATGAGTTCCGCGACTACTGACGTTTTGATTTTACTATTTTTGATATGATCGAGTGGATTAACGATATTAGCGGGATGCACGAGGTGGCATCAAGGCATGGGAGTGTGGGCAACCACATGCTGGCTTTGGTTCACTGGTTCATGGCGATTTTGTTTGTGGGGTGGAGCTTGTTTCTTGCGTACATCCTTGTGAAATTTCGGAAGGGAAAAAATCCCAAGGCAAGTTACGAAGGTCTCACTTCGCATTTCTCGACTCACATCGAAATCGGTGTTGTGATTGTGGAGGTGGTTCTTCTCCTTGGTTTTGCATTTCCTCTTTGGGCGACCCGTTCGGACGCAAAAGAGAGACCGACCGGTGATGAAGTGGTGAACTTGCGGGCCGTTGGGGAACAGTATCGTTGGAATTTCCATTATGCAGGGGCTGATAAAATGGTCGGCCTGACCTCCTATGAGCGCATCAGTGGGGCCAACCCTGTCGGATTGGTGGAAGAGGATCCCAATGCGACGGACGATTTTGTTTCGATCAATGAATTGTATGTCCCCGTCGGTCGGCCCGTCGTGATCCAGGTGACTTCGAAGGACGTGATCCACGGTCTCGCGATCATTCCGATGTTTAGCCAGCAGGACGCGATTCCTGGTTCGGAGATTCCCATGTGGTTTATTCCTGAGAAAGAAGGCGAGTGGAACATCGTCTGTGCGCAGCTTTGTGGTTCGGGCCATGCCCAGATGGTTTCCCACGTGAAGGCTGTCAGCAGCGAGGAGTTCGACAAGTGGTATGCCGCTCAGAATCCGCTTTTGCCAAAGAAGTAGGTTTCATGCAGACGGTTTCTACGGGGCGGTCGCGAGTACGCGTACCGCCTTTTTTGTTCCTAGAAAGACTCTTTTTGGCTGAAATGGGAAGCCAACCGGATTGTTGGAAGTCGCTTTGAGAGAGTGAGAAACGTAGTATTACCCTGATGAATCGAAATACTCCGAAGAGCACCGCCTTCCAGCTTTTTGCCAAAGCGGTCGTTGTTGTTGCGATCTTGTTAGTCTGGTGGGGCGCGGCGACAACCACGAAGCAAGCGGGGATGGTGTTCGCGGATTGGCCGCTGAGTTTGGGTTCCTTTAATCCTCCAGGTTGGCTGGAGAACATGATTCCCTTTTTGGAACATAGTCATCGACTGCTTGCGAAACTCGTCGGCATTCTCGTATTGGTGCTTTTTTCCTGGAGTTACGTGAAGTCCGGACGGCGCGCCCTTGAAGTGGTTGGATTGGTGGTTCTTTTGGCGGTGATTCTGGGATTCTTTATCGCGGCGGGTAGTGAGCGTCTCGATGCCGGGGAAAAGAAAAAGTGGCTGAGTATTGCCTTGGGCCTCTCGATCCTTCCTCTGAGTTGGATCGTCTGGAGTTGGCGTGCGCGAGGATGGAGCCTCTTGGAAAAACTCACTGCTCTGGCCCTCCTAATGGTGATGACTCAGGCGATCTTCGGCGGGCTTCGAGTGACGGAAATTTCGAACGGATTTGCCGTCATTCATGGATGTTTTGCGCAGGCGTTTTTTTGTGTTCTCATCCTCATCGTGATGGTATCGGGCAAGGGGTGGAGCGATCTCGGGTTTGTCTCCACTCCCTCAAGGGTACGGTTTTTGAAATACGCGGGCGTCGCTCTGGTGGTTTTGGTTTTGATGCAACTGATCTTCGGGGCATCGATGCGGCACTTTCACCGAAGTTCTCTTCCTGATGAGGGCTTGTTGCTGACTCAGGGCCGGTGGATTCCCTCTTTTGACGATCCCATGATCGCAGTTCTTTTTCTCCACAAGCTCACCGCTTTTTGCATACTCTTTTTTGTTCTCGGTCTTATCCTTCATCTTGCGGGTCGGCCGTCTCTGTTTGATCCTCGCGCACGGCGCTCGCTCTTGTTTGTGTTTGCGCTCCTCTTGCTCCAGATTGTGCTGGGTCTCTCGGTGATCGGAACTGGGAAGAGTTTTTGGATTACCAATGTGCATGTTCTCAACGGTCTCGCGATCCTCGCGATCTCATTTGTCTTTTCGGTGAAGGCTGTGAGGGGAAGATCAAGTGAGGGAGCACTCGCTAAAATCGGAAGGAGAGGCTAGTATTCTCCCGAACTAGGAAACCAATGGCTGTCGAGGAAACGAGTGAAAAGAAATCCACACTGCGACAGTGTCGGGATGATTTGATGGCGGTGACAAAAGCTCGGCTCAGCTTCCTCGTTGTGCTCACTGCTTGCTTCGGATACGTTCTTGCAACCAAGGGACAGGGTACCTTTTCCGGTATGACCCTGTTTCACGTATTCCTTGGCACGGCTCTTTCTGCAGCGGGTTCTGCGGTCTTCAATCAGTTGATGGAGATAGATTCTGATTCGCGGATGCAACGCACTTCGGATCGGCCGCTCCCAGCGAATCGGATGCCTCGGGCGGGCGCATTTATCTTCGGGTGGCTTCTCTGTGCCTTCGGTCTGATCCACCTTGGGGTGATGGTCAATGTGACTGCCTCGGTCATGGCAGGACTGACTCTTTTGACCTATTTGTTTGTCTACACGCCGATGAAACGAGTGTCTTCAGCAAACACTCTCGTGGGTGCGGTCTCGGGTGCGATCCCTCCTTTGATAGGCTGGGCGGGCGGCGGGCAGCCCTTGCTCAGTGCGGGAGCTGTGTTTCTCTTTGCGCTCCTCTTTTTCTGGCAACTCCCGCACTTTGCCGCGATCAACTGGATGTACCGCGAAGAATACATTCGTGGGGGATTCAAGATGTGGTCGAACGACGATGAAAGTGGACACCGCACCGCAAAGATTGCGCTTTTTTATGCCGTCTGCCTCACCCTGCTCGGGATTCTCTTCCCGCTGGTTTCCTCTGCGATGCAGGGGTGGGGAACCCTTTCGGGAGGGCTGCTCGGTGGGATTACGGTGTGGCTTGCCTGGAAATTTCTGATGAACGGCGAACGGGGCGCAGCGCGATCGCTCTTCTACTTTACGCTTTTGTATTTGCCTCTGATGATGATTGCCAGCTATTTGGCTTGGATTGGAGTCAGTCGCTGAAATCAAACTTTTATCACGCAACTCATGGATCCGGAAACGAGCGATATCACGCGGAACAAACTGATTGCCTGGTGGGGATCGATCATCGGAGTGTGTGTGATCATCATCTCGGGTTCCATTTTTGTAACGAGGGCCTATTTGGTCAGGAATTCCTATGAAATGGAGAACTGGCGACCTCCGATGATTGCGCGCCTCGAGACCGATCTCAATGCCGTGAATCGCACGGGAGAAAAGGTCTCATTGGGACAGTTACGAGGAAAAGTCTACGTCGTGGGACATCAATACACCGATTGCCCGGCGGGGTGTCTTGGGCTTGCCGGAATGATGAAAGACTTGGAGGCCGAGTTCGGAGGCAATCCGCAGTTTCGGCTCGTTTCCATCAGTGTGAATCCAGCAGGGGATACCCCGGAAAAAATGGATGCCTGGGTGAAAGAGAAGGGAGTTGATTCGGACGACTGGTGGTTTCTCACGGGAGATCCAACCGAGTTTACGAAATACATGATTTCGAGTTTCAAGTTCTACGGGACCGAGGAGGTCACTGATCCGGAGATCAAAGCCGCCCAGGGTGCATTCGCTCATGACCAGCGCCTCGCAATCGTGGACGGAGATGCGAATATCCGTGGTTATTATGATGTCATGAACGTGGATCGTGGGGCGATGGAGTTCGAGCGACTCAAACGGGATCTGAAAATGGTGCTGGATCCAAGCCTGAAACTTTCCGATTTTCAGTAAGGGATATACTTCACTGTTGTCATGAGACCCATTCTTGCCGCGATCGACTACCAGATCTTCCCTCCGGTCAATGCGATCCTGAATTCGATCACCACTGTGCTGTTGGTTATCGGATTTCTTCTGATCAAATCGGGTCGAAAGGACGCCCATCGACGTGTCATGATTGGCGCTCTCGTCAGTTCTACACTTTTCTTTGCGTGTTATCTCGTCTACCACTACGGAGCAGGTAGTGTGAAGTTTCCGAAGGAATATCCGGTCGCGAGACGCATCTATCTCGCCATACTGGTCCCCCATATCATTCTGGCAGCAGTCAATCTTCCCTTTATCATCCTGCTCGTGGTCGCGGCGGCGAGAGGGCGTTTTGAGCGACATAAAAAAATTGCACGAATCACATTCCCCTCGTGGCTCTTTGTCTCGGTTACGGGTGTCATCATTTACCTGATGCTCTATCAGTGGTTTCTCCCGACCCAAATAGAGGGAGGGGCTGTAGCGGCGAGTTCCGTTCCAACGGTTCTTCCTGGCGAGAAGATTGGTGTGGAGATCATCGAGGCACGGGTGAAGGCAGGAGATCTTGTCTTTACTCCGGCTTCGCAATTGATCCGTGCAAATGCTGGGCAGCAGGAGGTGAACGTTACCTTTTCGGTGGAAAATATTTCCTCGGCCCCGATCGGGATTGTGCGGCTTGAGAGTGGCTGTGCGTGCCTCTCGGTCACGATCGATCAGGACCCCATTCCACCTCGGAGTAGCGCGACGATCACCGGGATATTTACGACGGAGCAGTTGCGGGGATCCGCAGAGAAACAAATTACGGTGGTGTCGGACCAGAGGGACAAACCCACCTTCCTGACCACTCGAATTGAGATCGCGCCCCTTTATACCATCGAAGAATCCATGACGACCTGGAGCCTCGGAGGCAAGCTAGAGACAAAGGTGGTCAATTTTCGTATCCTGGGCGAGAAACCGATCCATGTCCTCATTGCCGAGAGCAAGCGTCCTGAAGTGCGCTGCGAACTGGTCGAAGTGGAAAAGGGTCGTTATTATCAGTTGAAGCTGACTCCGCTTTCGACGGACGCGAGTCTTCTCGGAATCGTCCGGATGGAGACGGATTGTGAGATCGACGCCTATTCCCGACCCCTTGCGTATTTTTCAATCCAGTGACATGGGAACCGGGAAGCAAATCGGATGGATTCTCCTCCTCGCGGTTCTCGCGGGAACGGCTTCTGCCTTTTTGCATCCGCGAAAAGCGCCCTGGTTTGCAACGGAGGACCCGTCCGAAATGCGTTGGAAAATCGGAGTGATCGAGGCAAAGGCACTGCTTGCGGACGGCCCGGTTTTCTGGATCGATGCGCGGTCTCGTTCTCTCTACACGGAGAAACACCTTCCCGGAGCGATTCTCTTAAATCCCGAGGACTGGGGGAATTTGATGTTTGAAAATCAGGAAGCCTTGCAGGCGGTACTGAGCCAACCCGTCGTGGTCTATTGTGATGGAGAGACCTGTACTCGCAGTGGTGAGGTTGCGGCGAGGTTGCGCGAACTTCTGGGCCTCGATCCTGTGTATGTTCTCGACGGCGATTGGCGGGAGCTACTCCCCCTCGTCACGCTGCCGACAGGGCTAGGCGAGCCGACTCAGTGACTCCGTAGCAGGTTTCCTCCATCGTCAGATCGTCGGTGGTGATGCGGAGGTCAGAGGCTGCTTCGTAGAGACCTTTTCGCGCCTCGAGCATTTCGCGGATCGTTGTGAGCGGGTCTTCCGTGTGGAGGAGGGGGCGGTTCCGATTGCGTTTCACCCGTTCGTAGATCGTTTCCGCCATCGAGTTCAGCCAGATGACGTACCCGGCATCCCGTAGTATTTCGAAGTTTCGCGGTTGTGTGACGATCCCGCCGCCAGTCGAGATGACCTGACCGTTGGCTTTCGCGCACTTCCGCAGAACCTCTGTCTCAAGCTCTCGA
>Ga0073904_10002806_pt1 | contig 13127 bp, 13 predicted proteins | sample KloWWTrecipitate_FD_66668 | JGI IMG/M metagenome (GOLD analysis project Ga0073904, IMG submission 66668) | Active sludge microbial communities from Klosterneuburg, Austria, studying microevolution and ecology of nitrifiers - Klosterneuburg... | ecosystem: Engineered > WWTP > Aerobic digester >...
CTAGCCAGCGGTGTAGACCGCGATGCTCACCGCGACGTAGTGGCACACGAAGCCGACGACCGTGAGGCTGTGGAAGACCTCGTGGAAGCCGAACCAGCGCGGGCTCGGGTCCGGCCACCGGGTCCCGTAGACCACCGCGCCGAGGGTGTAGGCCAGCCCGCCCGCGGCGACGAGCCACACGATCGTCGGGCCCTGTGGCGTGGCGACCCAGAACGTCGGGATGTACCAGACGGCCACCCACCCGAGGGCGACGTAGACCGGCGTGTAGAACCACCGCGGCGCGCCGAGCCAGAAGATCCGCGCGAGCAGCCCGGCCAGCGCACCCGACCACACGACGACGAGCATCATCTGCGCCGTCTCGCGCGGCAGCAGCAGCACGGCCAGGGGCGTGTAGGTGCCCGCGATGATGAGGAAGATGTTGGTGTGGTCCAGCCGACGCAGCACGCCGTTGACCCGCGGGGACCACGTGCCGCGGTGGTACACGGCGCTGACGCCGAACAGCAGGATCGAGCTGAGCCCGAAGATCGCGGTGGTCACCTTGCCGGCCGTGGTCGGGGCGAGGGCGACGAGAGCGATCGCGCCCACGAGCGCCAGCGGCGCCATCCCGGCGTGCAGCCAGCCGCGCAGCCGCGGCTTGACGGCGTCGATGAGGTTGTCTGCCATGCGGTCCTCCCGATGAACTTACGCAACCGTAGGTTACCCCGGATGCCGGGCGTCCCCGGCGCGCGCCGTCGTGCGCGGGGCCGGGCCCGCGGGGACCAGTCTGGCCCCGACCGACCTGCACCGCAGCCTGCCCACGGCCTGCCGGCGGCCTGCCCGCGGAGTGTCGCACGGGGCGGTAGCGTGGCGTCATGCGCCTGCCGAACCCCCTGTACGGGGTGTACGAGCGTCACCTCGCGGCGCAGCTCACCCCCACCTCGGTGCCCCGGCACATCGGCGTCATCCTCGACGGCAACCGGCGCTGGGCGCGGAGCCTTGGCGCGAGCGCGTCGACGGGGCACCGGCGCGGGGCAGACAAGATCGCCGACCTGCTGGGCTGGTCCGAGGAGGTGGGTGTCGAGGTCGTCACCCTGTGGATGCTCTCGACCGACAACCTCTCGAGGGACCCCGCAGAGCTCGCGGAGCTGCTGGGGATCATCGGCGAGGCGGTGACCTCCCTCGCCGAGACGCGGCGATGGCGGCTGCAGGTCATGGGCGCCCTCGAGCTGCTGCCGGCCGATGCCGCGGCGACGCTGCGCGCTGCCGAGGCGAGCACGGCGGACGTCGTCGGGCTGCACGTCAACGTCGCCGTCGGGTACGGCGGCCGGCACGAGATCGCCGAGGCCGTGCGCTCGATCCTGCGCGAGAACGCCGGCAACGGGACGTCGCTGGAGGACCTCGCGGAGTCGTTCGACGTCGAGCACATCGCCGAGCACCTCTACACCAAGGGCCAGCCGGACCCCGACCTGGTCATCCGCACCTCCGGCGAGCAGCGGCTCGGCGGGTTCCTGCTGTGGCAGAGCGCGCACTCGGAGTTCTACTTCTGCGAGGCGTACTGGCCCGACTTCCGTCGGGTCGACTTCCTGCGCGCGCTGCGCTCGTACGCGGCGCGTGAGCGCCGGCTCGGCCGCTGACCCGGCCCCCAGGTGAACATCGTGTGACGCGTGCGCGTTCGCTCGCGTGTCGGGGCGGGGGTGTCGGGGCCCCGGCGTAGCGTCCGGCGGTAACGGACGGCGTCCGTCGTCCCTCGGGAGGCCAGCCCATGGAGCCTGTGCTCCGGGAGGAGGGCCGGTCCCCGGCCCCGCGGCCGGTCGACCGGGCCCGTTACCCCGCCGGGAGCCGCACCGTCGGCCCCCGGCAGCCAGCTCGGCGCGCCGTCGCCGGAGGGGATGCCCCGTGAGCCAGACCTACGTGCTCGACACCTCCGTCCTGCTGTCCGACCCACGCGCCATCCTGCGCTTCGCCGAGCACGCCGTCGTGCTCCCGGTGGTCGTCATCACCGAGCTCGAGGCCAAGCGGCACCACGCCGAGCTGGGGTACTTCGCCCGCGCGGCGCTGCGGATGCTCGACGACCTGCGGATCGAGCACGGGCGGCTCGACCAGGCCGTCCCGGTGGGCGCGCTGGGCGGCACGCTGCGCGTCGAGCTCAACCACGTGGACCCCATGGTGCTGCCGGCCGGCTTCCGGCTCGGGGACAACGACACGCGGATCCTGGCCGTGGCCAAGAACCTGGCGGACGAGGGGCACCACGTGGTGCTCGTGTCCAAGGACCTGCCGATGCGCGTCAAGGCCTCCGCGGTGGGCCTGGCCGCAGAGGAGTACCGCGCGGAGCTCGCCGTGGACTCCGGCTGGACGGGGATGACGGAGCTGGACCTCGCCGAGCAGCAGATGGCGGCCCTGTGGGAGCAGGAGCGCGTCGACCTCGCGGACGTCGACCTCACCGGTCAGGACACCGGCCCCCTGCTGTGCCACACGGGCGCCGTCGTGCACTCGCCGCGGGGCTCCGCCCTCGCGCGCGTCACCGCGGACAAGCAGCTGCGTCTGGTGCGCGGCGACCAGGAGGTCTTCGGGCTGCGCGGGCGCAGCGCCGAGCAGCGCATGGCGATCGACCTGCTGCTCGACGACGAGATCGGCATCGTCTCGCTCGGCGGGCGGGCGGGGACCGGCAAGTCCGCGCTCGCGCTGTGCGCCGGCCTCGAGGCCGTGCTCGAGCGGCGGCAGCACCGCAAGGTGATGGTCTTCCGGCCGCTGTACGCCGTGGGTGGCCAGGACCTGGGCTACCTGCCAGGCAACGAGGCGGACAAGATGGGGCCGTGGGCCCAGGCGGTCTTCGACACCCTGGGCGCCGTGGTGTCCGGCGCCGTGGTCGAGGAGGTCATGGACCGCGGGATGCTCGAGGTGCTGCCACTGACGCACATCCGCGGCCGCTCGCTGCACGACGCGTTCGTCATCGTCGACGAGGCGCAGTCGCTCGAGCGCAACGTGCTGCTCACCGTGCTGTCCCGGATCGGCCAGTCCTCGCGCGTCGTCCTGACGCACGACGTCGCCCAGCGCGACAACCTGCGCGTGGGCCGGCACGACGGCGTCGCGGCGGTCATCGAGGCGCTCAAGGGCCACCCGCTGTTCGCGCACGTCACGCTCACGCGGTCCGAGCGCTCGCCGGTCGCGGCGCTCGTCACCGAGATGCTCGAGGGGATCGAGGTCTGAGCTGCGGGGTCGACGGCCGATGGCTGACGGCCGACGGCAGGTGGCCCACGGCGACGGCAGGTGGCCCACGGCCCACGGCCCACGGCGACGGCAGGCCGAGGCGGTGGTCCGGCCTCAGCCGCTGTTGCGCAGCAGGAACTCCGTCTCCGTGTCGCGGCCCATCTCCGGATCCGGAGCGGGGGAGACGGCGACGGACTCCACCATGTCCTCGAGGCGGATCGGCTCGGGCAGGTGGGCGAAGGGGTGCTCGTCGGGTCGTGCGGGCGTCGGCTCGTCCATGGTCGTCACGCCCGCGGCGGGCGGGTCATGGCCATGACGTCGAGCGCCGTGTCCAGCTGGGCCTCGGTGACCTCGCCCCGCTCGACGAAGCCGAGGTCGACGACGGCCTGGCGCACGGTCACGCCGTGCGCGACGGCGTGCTTGGCCACCTTCGCCGCCGCCTCGTAGCCGATGGTCCGGTTGAGCGGTGTGACGATCGATGGCGAGGACTCGGCCAGCGCCCGGGCGCGCTCGACGTTCGCCACGATGCCGTCCACCGTGCGGTCCGCGAGGAGCCGCGAGGCGTTGGCCAGCAGGCGGATCGACTCCAGCACGCCCTGGGCGATGACGGGGATCTGCACGTTGAGCTCGAAGGCCCCGCTCGCGCCGGCCCAGGCGACGGTCGCGTCGTTGCCGACCACGCGCGCCGCGACCATGAGCACGGCCTCGGGAACCACGGGGTTGACCTTGCCCGGCATGATCGAGGAGCCGGGCTGCAGGTCCGGCAGCGTGATCTCGCCGAGCCCGGTGTTGGGGCCGGAGCCCATCCAGCGCAGGTCGTTGCAGATCTTGGTCAGGCTCACGGCGATGGTGCGTAGCGCTCCCGACAGCTCGACGAGCCCGTCGCGCGCGCTCTGGGCCTCGAAGTGGTTGCGCGCCTCGGTGAGCGGCAGGCCGGTGTCCTCGCGCAGCAGGGCGATCACGCGCTGGGGGAACCCGGCGGGGGTGTTGATCCCGGTCCCGACCGCCGTGCCGCCCAGCGGTACCTCGGCGGCACGCGGCAGTGCGGCGGCGAGGCGCTCGACGCCGTAGCGGACGGCCGCGGCGTACCCGCCGAACTCCTGGCCCAGCGTCACCGGCGTGGCGTCCATGAGGTGGGTGCGGCCCGACTTGACCACGCCTCCGAAGGCCTCGGCCTTGGCCTCGAGCGCTGCGGCGAGGTGCTCGAGGGCTGGTACGAGGTCGCGCACCACGCCGTCGGTCGCGGCGACGTGCACCGAGGTCGGGAACACGTCGTTGGACGACTGCGACGCGTTGACGTGGTCGTTGGGGTGCACCGGGCGGCCCAGCCGTGCGGTGGCGATCGTCGCGATGACCTCGTTGGCGTTCATGTTCGACGACGTCCCCGACCCGGTCTGGTAGACGTCGACCGGGAACTGCGCGTCGTGCGCGCCGCCCGCGACCTCCTCGGCGGCCGCCGCGACGGCCTGGGCGACGTCGTCTGCCAGCACGCCCAGCTCGGCGTTCGCCAGGGCTGCGGCCTTCTTGATCCGGGCCAGCGCGGCGATGTGCGAGCGCTCCAGCCGGGTGCCGGAGATGGGGAAGTTCTCCACGGCGCGCTGGGTCTGGGCGCGGTACAGGGCATCGACCGGGACGAGGACGTCGCCCATCGTGTCGTGCTCGATGCGGAAGCCCTCGGGGGCGGTCGTCTCGGTCATGACCGACATCCTCGCACCGCGGCCGGGGTCGGGCCGTGCGGGTCCGGACGTGCGGGTCCGGGCGTGCGGGCCTGGGTGCGCGGGTCCGGACGTGCGGTTCCGGGCCGGCCTTCAGCCCTGGCCGACGTCCCCGTGGGCCTGGACCAGCCGGACCCGCCCGTCGACCAGCGCGTACTCGAGGCCGAGGATCGCGCAGCGCCCGTCGGCGACCGCCGTCGACAGCCCCACCGAGTAGCTGAGCAGCATCTCGACCGTGTGCCGCACGTGCTCGCGGCCCAGGGCCTCGGGGGTCGGGGCGAGCAGGGCCCGGCCGGCGCCGGCGGGCGTGCCCGGCTCCGGCAGGGTGACGATGCTGGGGATGACCCGGTCGACGATCGCGCGGACGAACCCCGTGGGCATCCGCCCCGTCGTCAGCGCCTCGGCTGCCGCGGCGACGGCGCCGCACGAGTCGTGGCCCAGCACGAGCACGAGCGAGGCCCCGAGCACCTGGACGCCGTACTCGATCGAGCCGATGACGGTCGTGTCGACCACGTGCCCCGCGGTGCGCACCACGAAGAGGTCGCCGAGCCCCTGGTCGAAGATGATCTCGGCGGCGACCCGCGAGTCCGAGCAGCCGAAGACCACGGCGAACGGCGCCTGGGCGGCGCTCAGCTCCGCGCGGTGACCGACGTCCTGCGAGGGGTGCTCCATGGCACCGCGGACGAAGCGGTCGTTGCCCTCGACGAGGGCCGACCAGGCCTGGGCTGGCGTGCGGGGCTGCGGCATGGGCTCATCGTCGCAGGCCGCCCGGGGTGTCGCCCGCGCGACCGACGCGTCAGCCGATCCCCATGAGGCCGATGACGAGCGCCATGACGAGCACCGTGACGAGCTCGTGGGCGAGCGTCAACGCGGTGAGCCGCGCGGGCCGGGCCTCGAAGGCGTCGTGCGTGACGATGCGTGCCGCGGTGAACCCGGCCCACAGCAGGACGCCGGTGATGAGGGAGTCGACGAGGAACGTGCCGTCGTAGAACTCGTGCGCGATGGCTGCCGCGCCGGCGAGCACCCACGCGGTGACGAAGCTGACGACCACGGTGATGAGGATGGGCAGGATCCCGCGCGAGGCGGCCCTGTCCTGGTCCACCCTGGCCGCGGCCATCCACCACTTGCCGAACACCTTCGGGGAGTACCAGATCGAGCCGACGACGAGCGTCGACGCCGTGGCGAGCACGACGGCCCACAGGTTGGTCTCGGGGATCATCGTCGGCCTCTTCCGCGAGCTGTCCAGGTCCGCGGGGGAGCGGACCTCGCGGGCGAGTCTACGGGCGTCGTCGGCTCGCTGAGGGGTGCTCGCCCGGCGGTACAGTCGCCACGTGTCGAGGGCGACGAGGCCGGGACGGACCCTCACGGGGGCCGCGCTGCTGCTCGCCGTCGCGGCAACCTGCGGCGCGGCGATCACCCCCGAGGTCTCGGCGTTCGCGACGCTCCCGCTGCACACCGACGGTGTGGTGCTCGACGCGGCCGGCGACCCCGTCCCGGTGCCCGTCGGCGGCGACGTGCAGGACGACCCCGAGCGCCGCCTAGCCCAGGACGCGTGGCTGGCGTCGGGGACGGTGCCCGGCCCGGACGCGTACGCGGCGCTCGCCGAGCGGGCGCTGCGCGACCTGGACCTCCTCGTGCTGGCCGACGGTGCGGCCCTCGCCGGCGTGAGCGCGCGGTGGCGGTACGTGTGGCCGCGCGACGCGTCGTTCACCGCCGTCGCGCTCACGCGCACGGGCCACCCCGACGACGCGTTGCGGGTGCTCGACTACCTGCGGCGCATGCAGGACGAGACGTCGACCGACGGCGTCTTCGCGGCCCGCTACCTGCCCGACGGCTCCGGCGACGTCCCCGACGGGCGAGGCCCACAGCTCGACGGCAACGGCTGGGTGCTCTGGGCCGTCGCCGAGTGGTACGCCGGCGCGAGGCCCGGTGGGGCGCGGGATGCCGCGCTGGCGGGGCTGAGCCCGCTGGTCGAGCGGTCCGTCGACGCGATCCGCGCCCAGGTGGACCCCCGCACCGGGCTGCCCGGGGTCTACGCGGACTACTGGGAGGTGCGGGAGCAGGTCCCGACGCTGGGCACGCTCGCACCCCTGCTGCTCGGCGGCCGGGCGATCGGTCCGGTGCTCGACGCGCTGGGGCTGGACCCGGTGGACGACGTCGTGCGCCTGCTCGAGGCCGGCCAGCGCGAGTTCGCCCCCGACTACCCGCGCCGGCACGGTGGGGCCACCACCGACACCGCCGTCGCGTTCCTCATGCCGCCGTTCGCACCCCTCGACCCGCAGGTCCAGGCCGCGTGGCTCGCGGCGGCACCGACGATGACGCGCAGCGGCGGCGGCCTCGCCCCGGGCAGCGACTGGAAGCCGGACGGGATCTCGTGGACGCCCAGCACCGCGGTCTTCGCGCTCACGGCGGCGGCCTCGGGTGACGTGGACCAGGCGACCGACCGGCTGGACTGGCTCGCTGAGCACACCACCCCGCGCGGCTCGCTGCCAGAGAAGGTGCTCTGGGACGGCAGCCCGGCGTCGGCCGCCCCGCTGGCGTGGACGGCGTCGCTGGTGCTGCTCACGCTGGACGAGCTCGACCGTCAGGGCGCGGGCTGAGGTCACGCGGGCTCGCGTAGTGCATCCGGGTCGTCAGGAATCCTCGGGAACTCCGGGTCGCGCGGGCCTGACGTCCGCGGTCGGTACTGCGCTGAGGCGAGCTCAGGCGCGCTCAGGCGAACTCAGGCGCGCTCAGGCGAGCTCGGCCGTGGTGGGCGGGTTGGCACCGGCACGGCTGACGGTGATCGCGGCGATCCGCGCGCAGCGCTCGAGCACGGCGGTCCAGGTCGCGTCCGGCGCCGCGTGCAGGTCCGCGCGGTGCTCGGCGCCGAGCAGCCCGGCCGACCACAGCCCGTCGATGAGGCCACCCATGAAGGAGTCGCCGGCGCCCACGGTGTCGGCGACGGTGACGCGCGGTGCCACGATCTCGACCGTGCTGCCGGCCGCCGTCACCGCGACGGCGCCCTCGCCGCCGCGCGTGACCACCACGGCGGCCGGGCCCGTGGTCGCCCAGCGGCGTGCGACGTCCACCGGGTCGCTGCCGGGCTCGAGCCACGCGAGGTCCTCGTCGCTGACCTTGACGACGTCCGAGAGCGCCACGAGGGCCTCGACCATGGGGCGCGTGACGTCGGGCGCCGGCATGAGGGATGGCCGCATGTTCGGGTCGTAGGTGATCGTCGCGGAGTCCCGGTGCGCGGCGAGGATCCGGGCGACGTCCGCGCCGCCCGGCTCGAGGATCGCGGCGATCGAGCCCGTGTGGACCACGACGGGCGCTGCGGCCGGGGAGGTCCAGCTCGCCGGGACGTGCCAGGACAGGTCGAAGACGTAGGTCGCGACCCCGGCGTCGTCGAGCACCGCGGTCGCCACGGACGTCCGCTCGGCGGTCCCGCTGCCGGGCACCACGTCCACGCCGGCGCCCGTGAGGTGCGCGGTGATGACCTCGCCGTGCGCGTCGGCACCGAACCATGTGAGCAGGTCGACGCCGCGGTCGAGGCGGGCCAGGCCGATCGCGACGTTGGCGGGGCTGCCGCCCGGGTGCTCGCTCACGGCACCGTCGGCGCGCCGCACGACGTCGATGAGGGCCTCGCCGATGACCAGCGCGCGGCGGGCGACGTCCGTCGGCGCCAGGGCGGTGGTCCCGATCGGGTCCGAGGCGGGTGCGGGGGTCGTGGCGCTCATCGGTCGTCCTCGGGGTCCGTCGGGGCGGGTGCGGTGCTGGTCGTGCGCGTGGTCGTACGCGTGGTCGTCGAGGCGGCGCCGGGCGCCGGCCCGTCCGGGGTGGCCGATCGGGCGGCGTCGAGCCGGCGGCGGGCGCCGTCGAGCCACTCCTGGCAGCGCGCGGCGAGCGCCTCGCCGCGCTCCCAGAGCGCGAGCGAGCCCTCGAGGGTCTCACCGCCGGCCTCGAGCCGTGCGACGACCCCGACGAGCTCGTCGCGGGCCTGCTCGTACGTCATCTCAGCGGGTGTGGTCGGCACAGGACCAGTAAACCGTGACGGGGCCCGCAGGTGCGACGCCCGGTCGGATCGGTGCGGATCCCGTGCGGATCACGTCGTCGCACGGGGTGTGGCCGGCTCGACCACCTCCGCCTCGAACCGGCCGGATGCGACCCGCACCAGCACGCGGTCGTGGGCGGCGACCTCGTCGGACGAGCGGACCACCGCGCCGTCGGCGACGCGCTGCACGACGGCGTAGCCGCGCTCGAGCGTGGCCGCGGGGGACAGGGCGCGCACCTGGGCGGCGAGCCGCTCGACGTCCGCAGCGCCAGCCCGCAGCGTGTCGGCGACGGAGCGTCGCGCGTCGGCCCGCAGGCGCGCGACCTCGAGCTCGTACCCCTCGATGAGGTTCTCGGGCCGCGCCAGCACGGGGCGCGAGCGCACGGCCGCCAGCCGCTCGGCCTCGCCGCGCAGCAGCTGGGTGATCGCGGCACGCACCCGGGTGCGTGCCTGCGTCACGCGCGTGCGCTCCTCGCCGACGTCGGGCACGATCCGCTTGGCCGCGTCGGTGGGTGTCGACGCCCGGTAGTCGGCGACGAGGTCGAGCAGGGGCGCGTCGGTCTCGTGGCCGATCGCGACGACGACGGGCGTGCGGCACGCCGCGACGGCGCGCACGAGGCTCTCGTTGCTGAACGGCAGCAGGTCCTCGACGGAGCCGCCGCCGCGGGCCACGACGATGACCTCGACCCGCGGGTCGGCGTCGAGCTCTGCGACGGCTGCGCTCACCTCGGCGACCGCCCGCACGCCCTGGACCGCCACCTCGCGGATCTCGAAGAGCACCTGAGGCCAGCGCGCCCTGGCGTTGACGACCACGTCGTGCTCGGCCTTGGAGTCGCGCCCGCAGACGAGCCCCACGACGCCCGGCAGGAAGGGCAGCGCGACCTTGCGGTCGGCGTCGAAGAGGCCCTCGGCGGCGAGCACGCGGCGCAGGTGCTCGATCCGCGCGAGGAGCTCGCCGAGCCCGACGGCGCGGAACTCGTCGGCCTGGAGCTGCAGCGTGCCGCGCTTGGACCAGAAGGTCGGGGTCGCGTGCACGACGACGTGCGCGCCCTCGGTGAGCTCACCGAGCACGCGGGGCTGGGCGGACACCGACAGCGAGACGTCGGCGTCGACGTCCCGCAGCGTGAGGAAGGCCATGCCGGCCCGCTTGTTGAGCTGGACCACCTGGCCCTCGACCCACACGCCCGGCATCTTGTGGACGTACTCGGCGATCTTGGCGGACAGGTGCCGCACGGGCCACGGGTGCTCCGGCGTCGTCTCGATCGCGCGGGCGGGCAGGTCGGTCACCGGGCCAGCCTGCCACCTGGGCCGGACGGCGGTGGGCGGTGCCGTCGGCTGCGTGCCATCGCCCGCGTGCCGGTGGCCGCGTGCCGTCGCCCGCGTGCCGGTGGCCGCGTGCCGTCGCCCGCGTGCCGGTGGCCGCGTGCCGGCTCGGCGGCCCGACCCGGCCCGTCTGTGGTGCGCGACCTAGACTGACCCGGTGAACCCCACCAAGCGCGTGCTGCTCGCCGCGCCCCGCGGCTACTGCGCCGGCGTGGACCGTGCCGTCATCGCCGTCGAGAAGGCCCTGGACCACTACGGCGCGCCGGTGTACGTGCGCAAGGAGATCGTCCACAACAAGTACGTGGTCGAGACGTTGGCTGCACGCGGCGCCGTCTTCGTCGACGAGACAGACGAGGTGCCCGTGGGTGCCCGCGTCGTGTTCTCCGCGCACGGCGTCTCGCCGGCCGTGCACGCCGCGGCAGCTGCGCGCTCGCTGCAGACCATCGATGCGACGTGCCCCCTGGTGACCAAGGTCCACAAGGAGGCCGTCCGGTTCGCCGACGCGGACATGGACATCCTGCTCATCGGGCACACGGGGCACGAGGAGGTCGAGGGAACCGCCGGCGAGGCGCCCGACCACATCCAGGTCGTCAACTCACCGGACGACGTCGACGCCGTCGTGGTGCGGGACCCGGAGAAGGTGGTGTGGCTGTCGCAGACCACGCTCTCGGTCGACGAGACGATGGAGACGGTGCGTCGCCTGCGCGAGCGGTTCCCGCACCTGCAGGACCCGCCCAGCGACGACATCTGCTACGCCACGCAGAACCGCCAGGTGGCGGTGAAGAAGTTCGCGCCGCGGTGCGACCTCGTCATCGTCGTGGGCTCGGCGAACTCGTCGAACTCGGTGCGGCTGGTCGAGGTCGCCCTCGACGCCGGCGCGCGCGCCTCCTACCGGGTCGATCGGGCGTCGGAGATCGACCCGGCCTGGCTCGCGGACGTGACGACGGTCGGCGTGACCTCGGGCGCATCGGTCCCCGAGATCCTCGTGCGCGACGTGCTGGAGGCGCTCGCCGCCGCCGGGTACGACACCGTCGAGGAGGTCCGCACGGCCACCGAGGACCTCATGTTCTCGCTGCCGCGCGAGCTCTGGGCCGACCTCAAGGCCGCCGGCCAGGCCCCGCCCCGCCCCGAGCGCGGTGGCCGGCAGACGCTGGCGGTCGAGCAGGTCTGACTCACGGCAGAGCGGTACGGAGCTCCTCCTCGATCGCGACGGCGCGTTCGTCGGCGGAGCTCGGGAGCTCGGTGTCGCCCCGATCGCCCTCCCCGATCGCGACGAGCCGCAGCTCCTCCGAGGCGACGAGCTCGGGTGCCTGGAGCTGGCGCGCGACCCGGTCGACCTGCGCGGGGGTCTCCAGCTCTGCGTCGGTGACCTTGAGGTCGGCCATCCGCCGCGCACTGACCAGCACCCGTGACTCGAGCGAGCTGACCGCCTCGTTGTAGGCGCGGACGGATCCGTCGAGCTGGCGCCCCAGCCGGCCCACGTGCCCGCCGAGGGTCGCGAGCCGGCCGTGCAGCTCTCGGCCGAGGGTGAGGACCTGCTGGGCGTTCGCGGCCAGGGCCTCCTGGCGCCAGGCGTAGGCGACCGTGCGGAGCAGCGCGACGAGGGTCATGGGCGTCGCGATGACGACGTTGCGCTCCATCGCGTACTCGTAGAGCCCCGGGTCGACCTCCAGCGCCGCGTGCAGGAACGGCTCCGCCGGCACGAACATCACGACGAACTCCGGCGCGGGCGAGAGCTGCTCCCAGTACTGCTTGGCCGCGAGGTCGTCGACGTGCTTGCGGAGGTGGCGCGCGTGCGCAGCGAGCCGCTCGGTGCGCACGGCGTCGTCCGTGGCCTGGACGGCCTCGAGGTAGCCGAGGAAGGCGACCTTGGAGTCGAGCACCACCTGCTTGCCGCCGCTGAGGTGGACCACCATGTCGGGCCGCTGGAGGCCGTCGTCCGAGCGGACCGGGTGCTGCTCGGTGAAGTCGACGTGCTCGAGCATCCCCGCGGCCTCGACCACGCGGCGCAGCTGGAGCTCGCCCCAACGGCCGCGGACCTGGGAGGACCGCAGGGCGGTGACGAGCTGACCCGTCTCGGAGCGCAGCAGGTCCGAGGTCTCGCGCATCGAGCGGACCTGCTCGCCGAGGGCGGCGTGACCGGCGGCCCTGGCCTGCTCGGCGGTGCCGAGCTCGGTGCGCACCTGGTCGAGCACCTTCGCCAAGGGGTCGACGAGCGCGCGTACGGCCTGCTCCCGCCCCGCCATGGCGGCGTCGTGCGCCTGGTCCGTGGTGCGCAGGCGCTGCTCGGCCAGGCCGAGGAACTGCGCGTTGTTGGCGGCGAGGGCCTCGGCGGCGACCGAGCGGAACTGCTCCGTGACGCGTTGCTGGTCGCCCTGGAGCGCGGCCACTCGATCGGCACCGAGGCGTCGCTCGGCGTCGAGCTGGGCCCGAAGCCCAGCCTCCGACACCTCGGCCAGCTGCACCCGGGCCATCCCGCGTGCCATGGCCCAGGCCGCGCCGAGGGCGGCCCCCACGAGCAGGCCGATGAGCAGTGCGACGACGGTGAGGAGGTCCATGCCACCCACGGTCCCAGCGACCACCGACACGACAGCCGGGCGGGACGCCGGCCCGACCACCGGCCCGACCGGCGGCCCGACCGGCGGCCCGACCGGCGGCCCGACCACCGGCCCGACCGGCGGCCCGACCGGCGGCCCGACCACCGAGTCCGGCTCACGCGCGAGCGCTGGTCCGCGCTCGGCTGAGCCGCCGCGGCGGGTCGGGCCCACCGACCCGCCGCCGTCCGTCTCAGCCGGTGAGCAGGAAGCGGGGCACGCTCATGCCGGTCACGGGGTCGGTGACGTGTTCGAGGTCGTGGCCGGTGAGCTCGG
>Ga0073904_10002807_pt1 | contig 13121 bp, 7 predicted proteins | sample KloWWTrecipitate_FD_66668 | JGI IMG/M metagenome (GOLD analysis project Ga0073904, IMG submission 66668) | Active sludge microbial communities from Klosterneuburg, Austria, studying microevolution and ecology of nitrifiers - Klosterneuburg... | ecosystem: Engineered > WWTP > Aerobic digester >...
CGCGGTGCGTTCTGCAAGCTGCCATCGAGGTGATAGCTCCACGCGTGATAGGGACACAGGATCCGCGCAAGGCCGTGGCCTTGCGGTTCATCGAGCAACCTCGAGCCGCGATGGCGGCAGACGTTGTAGAAGGCGTTTATCACGCCCTCCGCGTCGCGCGTGACGATGACCGAATCGCCCGCGATCTCCTTCAGGAACCAGTCGCCCGCCTTCGGGATGTCGGCTTCGCGGCCGACGCAAAGCCATTCGCGCGCGAAGATGCCGCGTTGCTCGAGGCGCAGGACATCTTCCGAGCTGTACACCTCTCCCGGCAGTGTGCGGGCCTCGCCGAAAGCCCCGCGCGTGCGCTCGAGGTCTGCGACGCGCAGCAGCCGTTGCCCGACTTCGATGGCCATGTCCACCCCCGATGAAGGAAGGGATTGTAGCGCGCCAATCGGGCCCGTCCCGGAAGATTCAGCGCTTGAAGATCATTCCGCCCTTCACGACCACGGCAACATCCTGCAAGCGCTGCACGTCAGCGAGTGGATCACCCTTGACCGCAATCACGTCGCCAAACCGGCCGGGGGTCAGCTCACCGACGCGGTCCGACCATCCCATATAGCGGGCTGCCACCGACGTCGCCGACTTGATCGCCTCCATCGGTGTCATGCCACGCTCGACCATGATCTTGAACTGCCGCGCATTGAGTCCGTGCGGATACACGCCCGCATCGGTGCCGTAGACGATAGTCACGCCCGCGGCATGCGCGCGCGTGAAGCCCTGTCGCTGCGCCTCGGTCGTCTCGGCGTTCTTGCGCAGGAATTCCTCGGGCCAGCCCTGTTTGCGCCCTTCTGTGTCGATATAGCCGCCGTTGTAGATGTCCATCGACAGCGCAACGCCACGCGCCCTTGCGAGCGCAATGCCTTCGTCGTCGATGAGTGAAGCGTGTTCGATGGTGTCGGCCCCCGCAAGAATGGCTTCCTTGATTGAACGTGCGCCATGGGCATGCGCCGCAACCTTGCGCCCGGCCGCATGCGCTACGGCGGTCACCGCAGCGATTTCTTCGGGCGTCATCTCGGGCTCGCCGGGCACTCCGCCGTAAGCGAGCACGGCACCCGAGGCGATGATCTTCAGGAGATCCGCTCCGCCCTCGAGGGCCGCCTGCGCCCTGGCACGGAACTCCTCCGGGCCGCGCGCCACGCCCCTGCGCAATGACGGCGGAATATCGGCCTCCGGCACACCCGGTATGAGGAGATCACCGCCGCCGCCGGGAATCGTCAGGTAGTAGCCGACGACCTGCATGCGAGGACCTGCCACCTCGCCTCGATTGATGGCATCGCGTAGCGTGCGGTCGCCCCAAGCCTGATAAACGCCGACGTTGCGCACGGTTGTGAAGCCCGCGAGCAGGGTCGCAGCAGCGAACTCGCGCGCGAGCGCGAACTGCTCTGCGGGGCTGCGTCGCAGATACACGCGCAGGTCGGCCGTGTCCTCGGGTCGCTCGGTGATGTGTGTGTGCATGTCGATAAGGCCGGGCAGGCAGGTGTAGCCCGCGAGGTCGAGAACCGGCAGCCCGCGCGGCGTCTTCCGGCCAGGCTCGATGCGCTCGACACGCCCGCTGCGGATCACGACCGTAACCTCGCGCCGCGGGGCATCTGCAATTCCGTCGATCAGCATCCCGCATTGCATGGCGAGCGAACTGGCGTCGACACGCTCAGAAACGCGAGACGTCGCGCACGCTGTGGCGAGCACCGAGGCGCAGGCTGCTACGACCGCGAGTCTCATTGGCGTCTTCATGCGCCCGATTATGCCGCGACTGGGCTTCGCATCCGACTTGCAAGTGTGGCGCCCTGGCAACACGTTTGACAATGTACGCGCATAAGGTTCTGATATCTGTTGCGTGACGTCAGCGCTCAATGGACCAAGGAATGTCTAGCCCCCCAGCGCAGGTCGGCACGCTGGAGGTCGCGCTCGCGCATGCGGCGCGCTTGCTCGCTTCCGACCCGAAGCTCGCGGCCGAGCAGGCCGCCGAAATTCTGGCCTCGGTGCCAAACCACCCGGCGGCATCACTGACGCTGGCCAGCGCTCGCCGCCTCATGGGCGACATCGCCTCGGCGCTCGGCATTCTCGAGCCGCTTGCACGCGCCCAGCCCAACTCGGCGGCGACGCATCTCGAACTCGGGCTTGCTCTGGGCGCCGCGCGCCGCGGCGAGTCTGCCGTTGCAGCCCTGCGCCGCGCCGTACAACTCAAGCCTGACCTTCCGGATGCCTGGCGCTTGCTCGGCGACCACCTGATGCTGATGGGCGATGTCGCGGGCGCAGACGCTGCCTACGCGCGCCATATTCGCCACTCGACACGCGATCCGCGCCTGCTCGAGCCGGCAGCCGCGCTGTGCGACGGCCGCCTTGCCGTAGCCGAGTCGGGCCTGCGGGAGCACTTGTTGCAGCATCCGACCGATGTCGCCGCGATTCGCATGCTCGCGGAGGTCGGTGCCCGGCTCGGTCGCTACGGCGATGCGCAGCTGCTCCTCGAGCGTTGCCTCGAACTCGCGCCGGGCTTCGCTGCCGCGCGCCACAACTACGCCGTCGTCCTGCTGCGCGAGGGCAAGACCGGCCCCGCACTCGCAGAGATAGACAGACTGCTCGCGGACGAGCCTCGCAATGCCGGCTATCGCAATCTCAAGGCAGCCATCCTCACCCGCACTGGTGATTTTGGCGGGTCGATCGAACTCTTTGCCGGCGTACTGGCAGAGTACCCCCATCAGGCGCGCGTCTGGTTGAGCTACGGTCACGCGCTCAAGAGCGCCGGGAAGCAGGAAGAGAGCATCGCCGCGTATCGTCGTGCCATTGCCCTCGAACCGCGACTGGGCGAGGCGTACTGGAGCCTCGCCAACCTCAAGACTTTCCGCTTCACGGCTGCCGAGCTCGCGGCGATGGAACGCCAGCTCGCGCGCGAGGATCTCGCCGACCCCGACCGTTTCCACTTCGATTTCGCACTCGGCAAGGCCCTTGAAGATCTCGCGCAGTACGAGGCGTCCTTCCGGCGCTACGCAGCGGGCAACGCCCTGCGTCGTGCGGGTATCAGCTACGACGCTGACGAAAACCACGCGAACCTGCAACGCGCACGCGCGCTCTTTACCCGACAATTCTTCGAGGAGCGCGCGGACCACGGTGCGACAGCAATCGATCCGATTTTCATCGTCGGCCTGCCGCGCGCCGGCTCGACATTGCTCGAGCAGATCCTCTCGAGCCACTCGCAGGTCGAGGGCACGATGGAGCTGCCGGACATCATCGGTCTCGCGCGCGAGCTTGGCGGTCGTCGCAGGCGCTCAGATGAGACGCGCTATCCGGAAGTTCTCGCCGGGCTTACCGCAGATGAATGTCGTGAGCTCGGCGAGCGCTACCTGGGCCAGACCCGCATTCAGCGGCGTAGCAAGGCCCCGTTTTTTATCGACAAGATGCCGAACAACTTCGCCCACGTCGGCCTGATTCACCTCGCGCTGCCGAAGGCGAAAATCATCGACGCGCGACGCCATCCGCTCGGCTGCTGCTTCTCGGGATTCAAGCAACACTTCGCGCGAGGCCAGAATTTCACCTACGCGCTCGACGATCTCGGGCGCTACTACGCCGACTACGTCAGACTCATGGCGCATTTCGACACCGTGCTGCCCGGGCGGATCCACCGCGTCATTTATGAACGGATGGTCGAGAACACGGAAGTCGAGGTTCGACGCCTGCTCGACTATTGTGGCCTGCCGTTCGAGCCCGGCTGCCTGCGCTTCCACGAGAACGAACGCGCAGTCCGCACCGCGAGCTCGGAACAGGTCCGACGGCCGATCTACCGCGAAGGCGTCGATCAATGGCGCCATTACGAGTCGTGGCTCGATCCGCTCAGGCAAGCGCTTGGGCCAGCGCTCGATGTATGGTCAGACACACAACAACTTTGAATCGCAACAGGGGGTCTTCATGACACGCAGTAAACGCAGGAAGCTCGACCATCAGCGGCTGCGCCGTCCGGCACTGATTCCCAAAAGGGCGCCCATGGTGTCTGCCGCGGTGCTGGCAGCCATCACCGCGACGCAGCTGCAGGCGCAGACGCAGTCAGGCGGCGCAACGCTGGATGAAGTGGTCGTCACGGCACAGAAGCGCGAAGAAAGCCTGCAGGACGTGCCACTCAGCATCCAGGCGATCGGCACGCAGAGGCTCGAGGAGCTGCATGTCACGAGCTTTGACGATTACGTGAAATTCCTGCCGAGCGTCTCTTACCAGACACTCGGCCCCGGCACCGCGGGGGTCTACATGCGCGGCGTCGCAAGCGGCGAGAACAACAATCACTCCGGCCCGCGACCGAGTGTCGGCATCTACCTCGATGAACAGCCCATCACAACCATCCAGGGCGCGCTCGATGTGCGCGTCTACGACATCGCTCGAGTCGAGGCGCTCGCGGGACCGCAGGGCACGCTTTATGGGGCGAGTTCGCAGTCCGGCACGATCCGCATCATCACGAACAAGCCCGATCCGTCGGGCTTCGCGGCGGGCTTCGACCTCGATGGCAACACGGTCGCCCACGGCGACCAGGGCTACGGCGCCGAGGGCTTCGTCAATATTCCGGTCTCGGAGCGTGCTGCGATCCGCCTCGTCGGGTGGGCCGCGCACGACCCAGGCTACATCGACAACGTGCCCGCCACGCGCACCTTCCCGAGTTGGGGCGGCACGATCAACAACGCCGCGCTCGTGGAGGACAATTACAACGACACCGACACGTTTGGAGCGCGCGCGGCGCTCAAGATCGACCTGAACGACCGCTGGACCGTGACGCCGCAGATCATGGGCCAGAACCAGAAGGCGAACGGCACGTTCGGCTATTCGCCATCGCTCGGCGACCTCAGGATTGCGCACTTCAAGCCAGAGGGAAGCAAGGACCGATGGTGGCAGGCCGCGCTCACAGTCGAAGGCAAGATCGCCAATCTCGACATGGTCTACGCCGGCGCCTACCTGAACCGCAAGTACGATGCGCAGAGCGACTACAACGACTATTCCTACTTCTACGACGTGCAGAGGGGCTACGGCGCGTACTGGTACGACGACGACGGCGCGCTCGTGGATCCGTCGCAGTACATCATCGGCAAGGATCGCTTCAAGAATCAGAGCCACGAGATCCGGCTTTCCTCTTCGAAGGACAATCGCGTGTACTTCGTCGCGGGCCTCTTCTATCAGCGCCAGCAGCACGACATCGAGCAGAACTACAGGATCGACGGTATCGGCACCGGCATTTCAGTCACCGGCTGGCCGGGCACGATCTGGTTGACCGAGCAGGTGCGCGTCGATCGCGACTACGCAGCTTTCGGTGAAGTGACCTTCAAGGCAACCGACAGGCTGGCGTTCACCGGCGGCATCCGATTCTTCAAGTCGGACAATTCCCTCGAGGGCTTCTTCGGCTACGGCGCCGGCTACAGCGGCTCGACCGGAGAAGCCGCCTGTTTCACGCCTCCCACGGTGGGCGGCGGCATCAATGGCGCGCCCTGCACGAACCTCGACAAGTCGACCAAGGAGGACGGCAACACGCCGAAATTCAACGTCACGTACAAACTGACCGACGACGCAATGGTCTATGCCACGTACTCTGAAGGATTCCGACCCGGTGGCATCAACCGCCGCGGCACACTGCCTCCGTACGGCGCGGACTACCTCAAGAACTATGAACTTGGCTGGAAGTCATCCTGGGCCGAGAACCGCTTCCGCCTGAACGGCGCGGTTTTCCAGGAAGACTGGGATGACATCCAGTTCTCCTACCTTGGCGCCAACGGCCTCACCGAGATCCGAAACGCCGGCAAGGCGCGCATCCGGGGCGTCGAGGCGGATTTTGCTTTCGCGGCGACCTCAAACCTGATGCTGAACGGCGGGGTGGCATACATCGACAGCCAGCTCGAGGAGGATTACTGCGAGGATGCGAGCTCACCCGACTGTCCGGATGCGCCGAACGGGGCGCGGCTGCCGGTGACACCTGAGTTCAAGGGCAATCTCACGGCGCGTTACCGCTTCCCCGTCGGCGCGTTCGATGCCTTCGCACAGGGTTCGCTCGTTTACCAGTCGTCGAGCTGGGCCGATTTGCGCACGGCCGATCGGCAGGCACTCGGCGAATTGCCCTCGTACACACTCGCCGACTTCTCGGCAGGGCTCGGCAAGGGCAATGCGGGCTTCGAGCTCTACGTGGAGAACGCGTTCGACAAGCGCGCGGTGCAGCTCTTCACGACCGAATGCGCGATCAGTGTCTGCGGAGGCTCACCGTACTGGTATCCGATTCGCCCGCGCACGATCGGTATCAAGTACACGCAAAAGTTCTGAAACGGGGGAAGACGGGAGCCGGGAAGGCAGCCGGGCAACCGGCTGCTTTCCCGGCCAACCTGCAAATTGGCATCCACGCCGGGCGGGCTTCGCTACTACCAGCGGTAGCGCACCCGGTAGCGCACCGTCGCCTCACCGTCCTTCGCTACCCGCACGGGGAAGTGGATCGTGCGCGCGTCTTCCTTCACGTAGTCATGGGACTTCGTGAGCATCGTCCAGCCGCTCCAGCGGAACATCGTCTCGCGCACGAGCACTTCGACCGGCTCTGACTTGTGATTGCGGACCTTGACCTCGATCTCCTCCTCCATCGTGCGCGCCTTGGTGTCGATCGAGAAATCGACCTGGCGGCGCTCGCCGACGACATCGAACGCCGAGCCGAGCTTGATGCGCACGTCCTCATCCTTGGGCGTGTGGTCGATCACGTCTTCGCCGATGAACTCGAGGCTGTCGTCGGCGCTGTCGAGCTTCGCGACCCGCACGCGGCCGGCGGGCAGCGGCATGCCGAGGCCACGCGCCTTGTCGTTGCGAAACTCCAGGTAGACATCGACCTTTTTGTTGGCCGCTGTGCCGTAATCGCGATCGGTGTACGGGCCGCCCCACGCGCCGACTTCCGGTGCGCCGTAGTACACGAGCACTTTCTTCGCAGGCACGGCCTTCGCTTCCCCGAAGAGCTCGATCTGCTTGGTCGAATTGTCCGGCAAAGTGGTGCGGCGCCCGAGTGTGTAGAGATGGAACTCGAAGAACGCCTTTTCCTCGAAGCCCCCGCCAGCATCGGCCGCCGCCATTTCCATCGCGCGCTTCTGCAGATAGACGCGCTGCGGCGGCTCCGCACGATGCACATCGCCCGCGATCAGCTTCAGGCGCGCGTCCTCGTAGCTCGCGCCCGACTGGTTGACGATGCTCACCCACGCGCCGAGGTCGACCGTGCCACTGTTCGCATCCTTGCCTTCCTTGAAGACGAGGTTGTAGTCGGCCCACCAGGTGATGCCGCCCGTCTGATAGGTCACGCGCGTGCGGTGCTCGCCGGCGCGCGCAGTGGTGAGGTCCCATACGAGGGTTGGGCGCGTGATGAGCCCACCCGGCAATTCCGCAAAGTGCACGGCACCGTATTCGCGCAGCGCGTGGATCGAGCCATCAGCGCCGCGTATGACAAGGCCATCACCTGCCGACAGCAGTGTGCCACTCGTCGGAGCCCCGGCGTCGCGCCCCACCCGATCAACCGTGACCGGCCGATCGATGTAGCGCTGCAGGAGCTTGTCCATGCCGATGAGATCGAACTGGTAATTCTGCTCGAGCACGCGCGTCGCGGGATCAGTGAGCGACTGGAAGCTCACCGTGGTCGGGTCGATCAGGGCCGCCACATCGGTGAAGCGCACGGTGGATCGGCCCGCTGCGAGCTTCATGGTGCGCGTATCGCGCACCATCGCGTACCCCGGCACCGCCATACCGTTCGGCACCCCGCTTCCGGGCATCGGCCGGTAGAACTCGACTGGCACACCGCCCGGACGCGCGGAGCTGTAGATCGTAAGAGCAGTGCCACCCATGTCGGCAGCCTGCACGCCTGCCGCCAACGTGAGGCCGGCGGCGAGCAACGAAGGGATCAGCAAAGTACGAGTCATCGAGAGCTCCTTGAGTCCGGTGCGCCATGGTTCCCGAAAATGCGACGCATGTCGCGCTTTCCGGCTGGTTTGACAGAAGTGTGAGCAGTACCCGGCGTATGAACGGCCGTGCGGGCAGGATGGGGTTATGGACGCCGCTTCCCAGCTCCTGCCGGACGTTCCCCTCACCGACGCCCAGCCGACGCGGGCTCCCGCGTCTGCGCCCTCCGCAATGCCCACGGCGTCGCCCGCCATGGACCGGGAGTTCGTCGAGCGCAACCAGATCGTCGAGCGCTATCTTGCCGGGCGTCTGCCCCCGCGCGGCGCGCTCGAGTTCGAGCGCTTTTGTGCAAGCCACCCGGAACTTCTCGACTCGATCGGCCTGCCGACCCGCGTGCACGCGGGGCTGCGGTTGCTCGAAGCGGGTGGCAAGCCGGAACCCTGGGCAGAGAAGAAGCGACCCGTCTGGGAGAAGCCGCCCGTCCTGATCTGCTTCGCCGTGTTCGCCGTGGTGCTTCTCGTGACATCAGCCGTGCTCGCGATGAAGATCGGCGGGCGCGACACCCGAATCGCAGCGCTCGAGAAGCGCATCGCCGAGCAACCGCTGTTGCCCGCCACCTCGACGCGCACGATCAAGCTCGTGCCCGCGCGCGGCGGCCCGACCAAGGCCCCCGCAGTCATCGTCGGGGGCGGCCCCGTGCAATTCGCGGATATCAAGGTGGACCTCTCGTGGTCGAAGTTCACGAATTTTCGCATCACGATCGACCGCGAGGATCAGGGTCGGGCCCTGGTGCTGCACAATATCGAGAAGGACTCCAACGGCCACGTGCGCTTCGCATTCAACACATCGGCTCTCGGCCCGGGCAACTACGACCTGACGATCCAGGGGCTTACCTGGCGCGGTGAACCCGTCGCACAAGCCTGGGCGACGATCGGCATTCAGCGCTGAAGCACGACCTTCTCGATGAGATGTGGTGGTGTCGCGCGCGGATCATCCGGCGTGCGACGCGGCACCCGGTCGATGCCGATCGCGAAGATCGTCAGGGTGCCATCTGCGGCGAAGTGCATCCTCAACCACTGCTTGTAGTCCTGGATCCGCAGCGACGAGAACGCTTCGTTCGAGTGGCGGCCGAAGACCTGCACCGAGATGAGGAGATAGAGGCCAAGCAGCACGCCGCCGACCACGCCTCCACACACGAAAACAAGCGCCCCCGCGATCAGGAGCTGTGCGATGCCGCCGAACTCGAGCCCGAGCCACTCCGTCGTGAAGCGCGCCGCGAGCCAGGCGAGCACCAGAGCAGCGAAGAGGTGCACTACAGCGTGGCTCACCCCGCCGATAATCCGATACCAGCGTTCGTGCGTGTCGGTGAAGAAAACGAAGCCCGCCATCACGGCGAGCAGCCAGAGCCCATTGACGGGATCGCGCAGCGCGGCGCCGAAGCTCGCGGCGACAGTATCGCCAAAGCTCGCGAGATCGGCGGGTCCGAGGCTCGCCGATGCAAACCACGCCGAGAGCGCATAGAGCACTGCTGGCAAAACGAGGCTGTGCGGGTTGAGCCGCGGAAACTTCACGTTGCGCCACGCAAGGCGGCGTGAAGTGGCGCGGTCCGGGTAGATTGCGCGCTCGACGAAGCCATCTTTCAGGTCGCGCGTGCGCGGCGCATGAGTCGGGTGCAGGAATGCGCCGCCGCCACCGGAGACGATCTTCTGCACGCCCGCGGCATTCTCGTGCCTGCGATAGTGGTGCCAGTCTCCGGTCACGAAGGCGCGCACCGGTCGCTCGAGGATCTCGCGCTCGAGCGTCGTCAGCATCCCGCCGCCATAGGCCCGGTGCGCCGGGTAGGACTCCTCGAGGAGCCACTGTGGCTCGGGCACGCAGAGAACGACCTGCGCATCGGGATCCATTGCCGCCGCGACGCTGCGCAAGTACTGCACCTGCGGTTCATCGAGTTCGGCGCCGAGCTGCAGATCGATCGCGATGAGCCACCACGGCGCAGGCAGCTTCAACGCGAAATAGCTGCGTGTCTGCTGCGTACGGCAGCCTGCGAACCCGCGTTCCGGTCGGCAGAACGTGCGCGAGAACGCCACGAGGCTGTCGAACCAGTCGTGATTGCCGGGCACCGCGAACAGATCCGGTCGCGTGCCATGCGCCTCGAACGCGGTCCGGTACGGCCACTCGGTGCGCCATGCGTAGGCATCGCGCGACGGCCACGGGTAGACCTCGTCACCACCGAACACGAGCACGCGCCCACTGCGGGTCGAGGCGACGGTTCCACCTGCTTGCGTCGTCACCTCGAGCGTGGGGCGTGCGAGGGCCTCGGCAATCGCGTACGTCGCGTTCCACCCATCGCCAATGTCGGCGACGTAGTCGAGCCACAGGCCGTCGCTGTCGGCAGCGGGATAGTCGAAGCAAGCTTGCGGCTGGCTCGCGAGCGCCTCGACAAGTCGCGAGTCGGAGTGCCGGCCGAAAACGTTGGCGGTGGCCATATGCACCGCTGTCTGTGCGAGCACCGGCGGGTCGAACCAGCCGACCATCTTCGCCTGCTTGCGCGGGGGCTCCATCATCCTCTCCGCAAGGTGAGCAGCGGGGATTGGTTCACGACCGCGCGCGTTGCAAGCCAGCCGCCACCGGCGACGAACACGGCGCCCGCCGCGAGCCCCCAGAGCCAGACGCGGATGTCGAAGTGGTAGGTCACATCGAGCACATGACGCGCAACGAGATATCCGGCAAGGCTCGCGCCGATCGCGGCGAGTGTACCCGCGAGCAGCCCGAGCGTGACGAACTCCGCGAGCACCCCCGCGCGCACCGTACGACGGCTTGCGCCGAGAGTGCGGAGCATTGCGCTCTCGAAACGACGCTCGTCGCGGCTCGCCTGCACGGCGGCCAGCAGCACCGTGAAACCTGCAAGCAAGGTAAAGAGGAACACGCTCTGCACGGCGACAGCGGCCTTGTCGATGACTCCACGGACCTGGGCCAGGATGCTGTCCAGATCGAACACCGACACGCTCGGAAAGCGCTTCACGAGTTGTGCAATCGGCCGCGGTTCGCCGGGCGCAAAATAGGCGCTCGTCATCCAGGTGCCCGCGGTGGCGTCCAGCAGCCCCGGCGGAAAGACCAGGAAGAAGTTCGGCTGAAAGCTGTCCCATTTCACTTGCCGGACACTGGCGACCTGCACCGTGAATGACTCGCCCGCAACGTCGAAGCTGAGCCGGTCACCCAGCTTCAGGCCGATCGAGTCGCGATACTCCGTCGCGATCGACACGAGCGGCTGGCCCGCATCTTCCGGACGCCACCATCGGCCTGCAACGAGCTCGTTGTCCGCCCCGAGCCCGGTGGACCAGGTGAGGTTCTGTTCGCGGCTTGCAAAGCCGTCGCCGTCTTCCTTCGGAAAGGAGAGTTCATCGAGCAGGCGGCCGTTGATCGCGGTCATGCGTCCGCGAATCATCGGCAGCGCGCGTGACACCTCGGCGCCGGCCTCATGCAGGTACGCGAGGAACGCGTCGCGATCACCAGGCGGAATGTTGACGAAGAAGAAATTCGGTACGTCTGCTGGCAGGCTCGCGCGCCAGTCTTCGAGCAGATCGCGCCGCACGAGCGCCAGCAGCAGCAGCACCATGATGCCGAGGCCGAAGGCCACGACCTGCACGACGCTTTCGGCGCGGCGACGCGCAAGGTTCGCGACACCGTAGCGCCAGGCAACCCCGACATGGCCGCGCAAGGCGCCGGCGACCCGCACGAGCATTGCGCCACCCAGTGCGAGCACCGCCACGAATATCGCAAGGCCTGTCACGAAACCGGCCATCAGCACGAAATCGCGCACGACCCAATAGATGAGGCCGATGATGGCAATGGCGGCAGGCCAGAAAGCGAGCCAGATGACGAGCGGCGGCGGCCCGACGTCCCTGCGCAGCACGCGAATCGCCGGCACGCGCGACAACTGCAGCAGGGGGGGCAGGGCGAACCCGGCCAGCACAGCGATCGCAGTGAGGATGGCGAGGACGATCGGCGCAAGACTCGGCGGCGGCAGGCTGGTCACGGCGAGCAGGCCCCGCAACGCGTGGATGAGCCAGGCCTGGGCGACGTAGCCCAATGCCGCTCCGACGGCCGCCGCGATCACCGCGATCACGCCCAGTTGCAGGAGGGTCACTGCCATGATGAACGCCCGCGTACCACCGAGTGTCTTCATCAATGCGACCGCGTCGAGATGGCGTTGCACGTAGCGGCGCGCCGCCATTGCGACCGCGATCGAACAGAGCAACACGCTCACGAGGCTCGCGAGGGAAAGGAAGCGACCCGCCCGGTCGATCGCGCTCCTCACCTGGGGGCTCGATTCGCTGATGTCAAGCAGTCGCTCGCCGCGCTGCTTGTGCGCGGCGAGCCAGGACTTGAAGGCCTCGATCGCTGTGCGCTCACCGGCGAAGAGTGCCGCGTAGCGCGCACGGCTGCCCGGCTGAATGAGCCCGGTCGCGGCCAGGTCTTCCGCGTTCATCAGGAGCGACGGGGCGAGTTCGGTGAACGAGGACCCCTGGTCGGGGCGCGTGACGAGCGCGCGACTGACGCGCAGTGTCGCGGCGCCGATCGCCACCTCATCGCCCACTGCCGCACCAATCGTGGCGAGTAGCCGGCTCTCCGCCCAGACTTCACCGCGCGCCGGAATGCCGGTAGCCGGCGAGGCCGGGCCATACGCGATCGCCGCGGTCGTCACGGTGCCTCGCAGCGGGTAGGTCGGGCTCACTGCGCGAATCGCCGTAAGCTGCGAGGCGTCGCCGTGAAAAACCACCGAAAGTGTGCCAACGCTGGTCGCGGTTTCGAGGCCGAGTCGCCGCGCTTCGGCGAGATAGCGCGCCGCAAGTGGTGACGGAGATTCGAGTCGCAGATCAGCGGCAAGCACCTCATTCGCCTGCAAATCGACCGCCGCGCTCACCCGGCTCACGACAAAGCCGACCGCGGTGAGGGCTGAGACGGCGATGGTGAGCGCGAGCAGCAGCACGCCCAGCTCGCCTGAACGCCACTCGCGGGCCAATGTGCGAAGAGCGATCGTCAGTGCGCGCATCGTGCCAGTCTTCAGGCGAGGCGCCCGGCGGCCATGTGCAGCACCCGCCCACAGCGCTTGGCAAGCGTGCGATCGTGAGTGACGAGCACGACGGTCGTGCCCAGATCGCGGTTCAACCCGAACAGCAGGTCGCAGACGCGTGTGCCGG
>Ga0073904_10002815_pt1 | contig 13106 bp, 11 predicted proteins | sample KloWWTrecipitate_FD_66668 | JGI IMG/M metagenome (GOLD analysis project Ga0073904, IMG submission 66668) | Active sludge microbial communities from Klosterneuburg, Austria, studying microevolution and ecology of nitrifiers - Klosterneuburg... | ecosystem: Engineered > WWTP > Aerobic digester >...
GAAATCCCGGCGGTGATGGATTTTTCTTGCGCCGTGATGGCGGGCGAAGCGATGGGCCTGGTCGGTGAATCCGGTTGCGGCAAGTCCACCGTTGCCCTCGCAGTCATGCGCGATCTGGGCAAGAATGGGCGCATCGTCGGCGGGACGATCAAATTCAAGGGCCGCGACCTAACGACCATGAGCGATGAAGAGTTGCGCCATGTGCGCGGCAAGGAAATCGCCATGATCTATCAGGAGCCGATGGCGAGCCTCAATCCGGCGATGAAAATCGGCAAGCAGCTGATGGAAGTACCGATGATCCACGAAGGCGTGAGTGCCGAGGAGGCGCACAAGCGCGCGCTTGAGGTCGTCTCCGACGTGCGCCTGCCTGACCCTGCCCGCATCCTCAATTCCTACCCCCACCAGCTTTCCGGTGGCCAGCAACAGCGCATCGTCATCGCCATGGCTCTGATGTCGAAACCCGCCCTTCTGATCTTGGACGAACCGACGACCGCGCTCGACGTGACGGTCGAGGCGGCAGTGGTCGATCTGGTGAAGGCGCTTGGCGAAAAGTACGGCACATCCATGCTGTTCATCAGCCACAACCTTGGCCTGGTGTTGGAGGTCTGCGACCGGCTTTGCGTAATGTATTCGGGCGAAGCGGTGGAAACCGGGTCGATCGTCGATGTCTTCAACCGGATGCAGCACCCCTATACGCAGGCGCTGTTCCGGTCGATCCCGCTACCCGGCGCCGACAAGAACGCCCGGCCCCTGATTTCCATTCCCGGCAACTTCCCCTTGCCGCATGAACGGCCGAACGGCTGCAACTTCGGGCCGCGCTGCTCCTATTTCGCGGACGGCCGCTGCAATGCTGCCGATATCCCGATGGTGCCGGTAAACGGACATGATCGCCATGGTACCCGCTGCATCCGGGTCGATGAAATCGACTGGGCCGCCAAACCCGTGGCAAAGGCCGCGATCGAAAAGGGCGCAATTGGGCGTGTCGTCCTCAGGATGGAGGATGTGAAGAAATATTATGAAGTGTCCTCCGGCATGTTCGGCGGTGGCGCGAAGAAGGTCGTCAAAGCCAACGAGACCCTGAGCTTCGAGGCGCACGAAGGCGAAACGCTCGCCATCGTCGGTGAAAGCGGCTGCGGCAAGTCGACCTTCGCCAAAGTGCTGATGGGGCTGGAAACCGCGACCGACGGCAAGATCATGCTCTATGATCGCGATATCCAGAACACGCCCATCGAAAAGCGGTCGACCGACACGGTTTCGGGCGTCCAAATGGTGTTCCAGAATCCGTTCGACACGCTCAATCCTTCGATGTCGGTCGGGCGGCAAATTATCCGGGCGTTGGAAATCTTCGGTCAGGGCAAGGATGACAAGGAACGCGAAAGCCGCATGCTGGAGCTTCTGGACCTGGTGAAGCTACCGCGCGCCTTTGCTGAACGTATGCCGCGCCAGCTTTCGGGCGGGCAGAAGCAGCGCGTGGGCATCGCGCGCGCCTTTGCGGGTGGCGCCAAGGTGGTTGTGGCGGACGAGCCTGTCTCGGCTCTGGACGTGTCGGTTCAGGCCGCCGTCACCGATCTGCTCATGGAAATCCAGCGCAAGAACAAGACAACGCTTCTTTTCATCAGCCACGATCTATCGATCGTACGGTATCTCTCGGACCGGGTGATGGTGATGTATCTGGGTCATGTGGTCGAAATCGGTTCGACCGACCAGGTCTTCAGCCCCCCCTATCACCCCTATACCGAGGCGCTTTTGTCGGCGGTGCCGATCGCTGACACGCATGTCCAAAAAAAGCGCATCGTGCTGGAGGGCGAGATCCCCTCCGCCATGAACCCGCCGCCGGGCTGCCCGTTCCAAACCCGTTGCCGGTGGAAGTCGCACGTACCAGATGGTCTGTGTGATCGGGAAATGCCGCCGATGCGGACGGTGGCCGACAAACACCAGATCAAGTGCCACCTGTCAGAGGCCGAGTTCGCCAGCATGGAGCCGGTGATCAAGATGGCGGCGGAATGATCAATGCCCGATGAGGGGCGCAGGCGATATTATAGCTTGACCTGCGCCCTCAACCGGGCAGGATTAAACCCGTCGTAACCAACCTTGGTTATGACGGGGGCATGAAACAGATGATCACTCACAAAAGCCAGCAGGCGCTCTGCGTCACGGTCTTCTCCCTGATTCTCAGGGCGGTCGGCATGTCGTCGCTGGCCCTCTTCATGTTGGCGGGCTTTTCACTCTCGACCCGCTTCATGCTCTGACCGCTCAGCGGTAGAGAAGCGACCTGCCTTCGTGGAAGAGATGGACCTTCGTCGGGTCCGCGCTCAGCGCAACCTGCTTGTGCCGCAGGTCTGAATGGATGCCCGGCAGTTTCGCCACCAGTTGGGCGCCCCCCTCCTGCGCTTCGAAGTACAGCAGGGTGACTTCGCCAAGGGCTTCGGTGATCGCCACCTTGCCCCTGTAGATCGCCGCGCCATCGGTGGGCACCAGATCTTCGGGCCGAATGCCGAGTCGCACCTTAGCACCCATCAGGCCCGCATCGGATGCGATGGGCGCGCGCAGACTGTCGCCGGACGCCAACCGTACCTCGGTCGATGCCCCGGTGGCGGTCACTACCCCATCCAGCAGGTTCATGGCGGGTGACCCGATGAACTGCGCGACAAATTCATTCTCGGGCCGCTCATAAAGATCAAGCGGCGTGCCCACCTGCGCAATACCGCCCTTGTTCAGGACAACGATGCGGCTGGCCAACGTCATTGCTTCGACCTGATCATGGGTCACATAGATCATCGTCGAATTTGGCATCGCTTCCTTCAACTGCGCAATCTCGATGCGCGTGGCCACCCTGAGTGCGGCGTCGAGGTTCGACAGCGGTTCATCGAACAGATAGACTTTCGGGTCGCGCACGATGGCGCGGCCGATGGCCACGCGCTGCCGCTGGCCGCCGGAAAGCGCCTTCGGCAGCCGGTCAAGATATGGCGTCAGTTGCAAGATGCGCGCCGCTTTTTCGACGGAAGCGTCAATCTCGGCCCGGCTTTTCTTGGCGATCTTCAGCGCGAATTCCATGTTTTCGCGGACGGTCATGTGCGGGTAGAGCGCGTAGGACTGGAAGACCATCGCAATGCCGCGCTGCGAGGCGGGAACTTCGTTCATCCGCGCGCCGTCAATCGCAAAATCACCGGCGGTGATCGCCTCCAGCCCGGCAATCATGCGCAGAAGTGTGGATTTCCCGCAACCGGACGGGCCAACAAAGACGATCAGCTCGCCACGTTTGATATCCAAGTTGATGTCGCGCAGGACGTGAACTTCGCCGTAGCTTTTCGCCACATTCGTCAGTTTCAGATCGGCCATTTCTACCCCCTAACCTTTCAGGATCGTTACGGCCCAGGGGCCAAGCACAATGGAACCACCTTCGGGGGCGCAACTGCCCAGATCCTGCGCCACCACCGACCAGACCCCTTGCGGCGCGGCAGCACGGGCGGTCTTGGCCGACAGGTTGACGGCCACGAACAGCGTCTCGCCCCCGGCACTCCGGCGGAAGGTGAGGACACTGCCTTCCGCCTTCATGTCGGACTGCGCGCCGTTGATGAGGGCCGGATGCGCATGCCGCAATGCCAGTGCACGTTGGTAGTGCGCCAATATGCCGTTCGCATCACGTTCCGCTTCCGCGACCGCGCGGGTCAGATGGTCGGCAGGCACCGGCAGCCAGGGCTTTCCGGTCGTGAACCCGCCCGAGCCATTGTCCTTTTGCCAGACCATCGGCGTACGGCAGCCGTCGCGGCCTTTGAACTCCGGCCAGAACTCGATTCCGTAAGGATCTTGCAGATCGTCAAATGCGATATCTGCCTCGCTCAGTCCCAACTCTTCGCCCTGATAGATGCAGGCCGATCCACGCAGGCACATCAGAAGCGTCATGTAAGCCTTGGCCGCGTCATCCCCAATGCCCCAGCGCGAGATATGGCGCGGCATGTCATGGTTGGAGTAGGCCCAGCAGGGCCAGGCATGCGGCACCTTTTCATTCAGGCGGGCAAAGATTGCCGCGATACCTTCGGCCGTCAGCCGTTCGTTCGCGAGAAAGTCGAACGAGTAGCACATCTGCATCAGATCATCGCCCGAAGTATACTGGCCCATGATCTCAAGCCCGCGCTGCGCGTCGCCGACCTCGCCCACGGCGGCGGCGTTATAGAGGTTCATCAGGGCGCGGAGCTTGCGCAAGAAGCCCAGGTTTTCAGGCCGGTTCTTGGAATAGACATGCTCCTGCCAGTTATAGGGATTGACCTTGGGCGCAATGGAATCGTTGCGGTCATCGGCAGGCAGTGGCGGGTTGTCGCGCAGTTCCTTGTCGTGGAAATAGAAGTTGATCGTATCCAGCCGGAACCCGTCCACCCCGCGATCCAGCCAGAAACGCGCCACATCCAAAAGCGCGTCCTGCACGTCGGGATTATGGAAGTTGAGGTCGGGCTGCGAGGCCAGGAAGTTATGCAGATAATACTGCATCCTCTTGCCATCCCACTGCCAGGCCGGGCCGCCGAAAACCGACGGCCAGTTGTTCGGCACCGTACCATCGGGTTTGGGGTCGGCCCAGACATACCAGTCGGACTTGGGACTGTTCCGCCCCGACCGACTTTCCTTGAACCAGGGATGCACGTCAGCGGTATGCGACAGCACCAGGTCGATCATAACACGAAGACCCAGGTCATGCGCACGCGCTACGAGCGCGTCAAAATCGGCCAGCGTGCCGAACATCGGATCGACATCGCGGTAATCCGACACGTCGTAGCCAAAATCCTTCATCGGCGACGTGAAGAAGGGCGAAATCCAGATCGCATCAGCACCGAGACGGGCGATGTGATCCAGCCGCTGGGTGATCCCCGGCAGGTCGCCAATTCCGTCGCCGTTGGTGTCTTGATAGCTGCGCGGATAGATCTGATAGATCACCGCCCCGCGCCACCAATCGGCCGAACCCGGAAGCTGCCGGTTTTTCACAGCGGACATTGCGTTCATTTCAAGCCTCATTTCACCGAGCCAGCCAAAAGACCGCGCACCAGATATTTCTGCAAAGCAAAGAAGACGAAGACCGGCACGGCGATCGACACAAAGGCCGAGGCCGCAAGGATCTCCCAATCACCGCCGCGCGAGCCGAGCAGGTTTACCAACCGTCCGGTCAGCACCAGCTTGTCATCTTGCGGACCAAGGAAGACGAGCGCGACCAGCAGGTCATTCCAGGTCCAGAGGAACTGGAAGATGGCAAAGCTCGCCAGCGCCGGGAACGACAGGGGCAGCACGATCTTGGTGAAGATCTGGAAGTCGGTCGCCCCGTCAACGCGCGCGCTTTCCATGATTTCGCGCGGCAGCCCAGACATGTAGTTGCGCAATAGGTAGATGGCCAGCGGCAGGCCGAACCCGGTATGGGCCAGCCAGATGCCGATGTAGCTTTTGGGATCGAACCCGAGTTGCTGCCCGGCAGAATTGTAAAGCGTCAAGAGCGGGATAAGCGACATCTGCAGGGGCACGACCAGAAGCCCGACCACAGCGGCGATCAGAAGAGCGCGGCCAGGAAACTGCATCCAGCTGAGCGCATAGGCCGCGAAGGCGGCAATCAGGATCGGGATGACCGTCGAAGGAATGGCAACGGTAGCAGAGTTCAGGAAGGACCGCCCCAACCCTTCCGCCGTCAGGACCGAACGGTAGTTGTCGAAGGTGAAGCGCGGCGGCACGGAAGCGGTATAAAAGATCCGCTGACCGCGCTTGTCCTTGAAGCTTTCCGGCGCAGAGAGGACAAAGCTTCCGTCTGCCGAAACCGTCAGATTGGCCCCATCGCCCAGATCGGCCACCTCGCCCGCCTTGAATGCATCGGGCGCCTTGGAACTGATGCCGAAGGTCCCGATCTGACCGCCCTGCCCTTCAAAGACCGTGCCTTTCAGGGTGTAGAGTGTGCCTTCCAGCACCTCGCCTTCGCCTTCCGGCGCGCGGAACATCGCACTTTGGGTCGACGTGCCAAGTGCCGTCCACCAACCGGACGTGGTGATCTGGTCCTTGTCACGGAAGGAGGTCACGAGAAGGCCAAGGGTCGGCAAGGTCCACAGGAGAACGAACAGCACGACCGACAGATGCACGGCCCAACGCAGGGGATTGTTCGACATGTCAGCGGCCCTCCATCTCGGCGCGCGCGTTGCGGATGTTCCAGACCATGATCGGGATCACCAGGATCATGATGACGATGGCGATGGCCGCGCCACGGCCGAAATCACCGCCGCCCCGGAACATCCAGTCGAACATCAGGTTTGCCAGCACGTTCGAATTCCACTGGCCGTTCGTCATCGCCAGCACGATATCGAAGACCTTGAGCACGGTGATGGTGATCGTGGTCCAGACCACTGCGATCGTGCCCCAGATCTGCGGCACCATGATCTTGAAGAAGATCTGAATACCGTTCGCGCCGTCCAGCACCGCGGCCTCGATCGTCTCTTCGGGAATCCCGCGCAGCGCGGCCGACAGGATCACCATCGCAAAGCCGGTCTGGATCCAGATCAAGATGATCATCAGGAAGAAATTGTTCCAAAACGGCAGCGCGATCCAGGCCTGCGGGTCGCCCCCGAACCAGGTGACGATGGCGTTCAGAAGCCCGATCTGTTCGGACCCTTCGGAACGGTAGTCATAGACGAACTTCCAGATCACCGCCGCACCAACGAAGGAAATCGCCATTGGCATGAAGATCAGCGATTTGGCAAGATTGCCCCAAGCGATACGGTCGGTCAGCGCCGCAGCCAGAAGCCCAAGGAAGGTCGACGCGGCGGGCACCACCAGAAGCCACAAGAAATTGTTGAAGATCGATTCCCTGAACCCCGGGTCGGCGAGAAGCCAGCGATAGTTCGCGACACCTACAAACTCCTGCCCGGACTTATCGTGGAACGACAACCACAGCGATGCCACCACCGGATAGACAAGATAGAGCGTCAGCGCGACAATCGCCGGTCCAAGGAAAAGCCACGGCCGGATCAGGCTGGCGCGGGCAATATTGCGCCCGTTGCGCACCCGGTCTTCGGTGTGGATCGGCAAAAGCCGGTCCAGACACCAGTTCGCCCCCCAAAACCACGTCACCGCACCAAAAATGCCGATGATGATCGTAACCAGTGCCGTCAGCAGCTGTTCCATTGTCCCCTCCCAAAATACCGGGGGCGCGGACGCCCCCGGCAGGTCACTCGTATACAATCACGGGTGAAACCGGATCATCGGAACGATCACTTGATCGCGTCCCATTCGGCCTGAATGCCAGCGGCCACGTCGGCTGCGGCCTTGCCGCCGGCATAGTCGACCATGCCGGTCCAGAAAGCCCCCGCGCCGATCTTGCCCGGCATCAGGTCGGATCCGTCGAAACGGAAGGTCGTGGCATTCAGAAGGATGTCACCCTGCTTTTTCAGTGCCGCATTGGCATAGGTTTCGGGGTTGGCCGATTTGTAGGGCGTCAGGAAGCCCGATTGCGCCATCCAGACTTCATGCGCGATCGGGGTTTTCAGGAACTCGATGAAGGCTCGGGCAGCCTCGCTGTCCTTGGTGATCATCGCAAGCGTACCAGCGCCCAGCACCGGCTTGCCCAGATCCTTGCCCTCATAGGCGGGCATATAGAAGAAGTCCGCATCCTGCCCAAGTTCGGTCCCTTCCGGGAAGAAGGACGGAATGAACGACGCTTGATGGTGCATGTAGCACTTCGGCGGCGAGGCAAAGAGGCCCTTGGGGCTGTCTCGGAAATCGGTGGTGGCCACCGTCGCGGCGCCGCCATCCACGAAGGCGTCATTGCGCGCGAACCAGCCGAATTCGTCAATCGCCGCAACCACAGCCGGATCGTTGAACGGCACCTCGTTCGTGACCCACTTGTCATAGGTCTCAGGCGATGCCGTGCGCAGCATCATATCTTCAACCCAGTCGGTCGCCGGCCAGCCGGTCGCCCCGCCCGACCCCAAACCAATGCACCAGGGCGTGCCGCCATCGGCGACGATCTGGTCGGTCAGGGCCTTCAGCTCCTCCATCGTCTGCGGCACTTCATAGCCGGCATCCTCGAAGTTCTCGGGAACGTACCAGACCAGCGATTTCACGTCGATCTTGTAGGGAAAGGCATAAAGGCCGGGCGCGCCATCCTTGCCCTTGTAGGTGCCAAGACCCACCCAGCTGTCGCCTGCTGCGTAATTGTCTTTAAGCCATTGCGCTGTTTCGTCGCCAAGGGGCGCCAACAACCCTTTGGACGCAAGATCCGCGATCAGACCCGGCTGCGGCAGGACCGCAATATCCGGCGGGCTGCCCGCCTGGGTATCAATAACGATCTGCTGTTCATAGTTTTCCGACGACGAATAGCTGACCGTCACCCCGGTGGCCGAGGCGAAATAGGCCAGAACGCTTTCGACAAGGGCCTGATCCTCACCCCGCCACGGGCCGAAGATCGTCAACGCCCGCCCGTCAAGGTTGTATTTATCGGAAAACTCGGTGAAGCTGGCCCAGTTGAACTTCGCATCCTCACCCGGCGCGAATTTCAGCTCTTGCGCCGACAGCGCGCCCGCACAAAGCGCCAGCACTGCGGCGCCCGTCAGAAATCGGGTCATGTGATCCTCCCAGATCGGCAAACCGTTCTCACCAAGCGCAGAGGAATCAAATTCAAAGCGCTTTGGATGGGCAACCATCGGTCGATCTGCGCATTCTGTCAATGAAAATTCTTCCCAATCGGGGCCACACAAGGCCGGAAACGGGCAGTTCAACATTGACTGTGGCGCTTCGGAGCCGCTAAGTTTCAAAGAATTCAAAACGCTTTGAACAACATATGAACCTTAAACAACTGTCCGCAGAGCTTGGTTTGTCGCAGACAACGGTCAGCCGTGCGCTCAATGGCTTTCCTGAGGTGAATGAGACCACGCGCGCCCGTGTCATGGACGCGGCGCACAAGCACAACTACCGGCCGAATGTGCGCGCCCGAAGCCTTGCGACGGGGCGCGCCATGGCGATCGGACATGTCATTCCTGTTTCCACCCGCCACGAGATTGTGAACCCGATCTTCGCGGATTTCATCGCCGGAGCGGGCGAGGTCTATTCGGCCAATGACTATGACATGGTCTTGTCTGTCGTGACGGATGCCGACGAGGGCGATGCCTATCGCAAACTGCGCGCCAAAGGCACGGTCGATGGAGTGATCGTCCATGGGCCGAAGGTGAACGATCCGCGCATTGCGCTTCTGACCGAGATCGGCCTGCCTTTTGTCGTTCACGGCCGCTCCAGCCAGGTCGGACAGCCCTATTCTTGGCTGGATGTGAACAACAGGCGAGCCTTTCACCGGGCGACTGACTTTCTGCTCGACCTTGGCCATCGCCGGATCGCGCTGCTGAACGGTTTGGAAGACATGGATTTCGCCCATCGCCGTCGCGCGGGATATGAGGCGGCGCTCACCGGGCGTGGGATCGAACATGACAGTGCGTTGATGACCTCTTCGGAAATGACCGAAGCATCAGGTTATGAGGCCGCCAGCCGGATGTTGACGGCTGCCGATGCGCCGACGGCTTTTCTGACAGCGTCTCTCATCACCGCGATGGGGGTGCGCCGCGCGCTTGAGGAACAGGGTCTGAAGATCGGACGCGATATTTCGGTGCTGACCCATGATGACGAGCTGAGTTATCTGCGCAACGGCGCGGAGGTGCCGATTTTCACCGCGACCCGGTCATCTGTGCATGAGGCGGGAAACCTGGCCGCGCAGATGCTGCTCGACCGGGTAAACGACCCTGCGGGCGGACATCGCAGTCGCTTGCTGGAGGCGTCGCTGGTTGTGGGGCAGTCGACCGGGCCCGCGCCAAAGCGGGGCGGCTGATGCAGACGCTCGGCCTTTCGCGCGCCGATTTTCCGGCGGGTTTCTTGTTTGGCGCGGCAACATCTGCCTATCAGATTGAAGGTTCGGGGTTCGGCGGCGCGGGCCTGTCGCATTGGGATACGTTCGCGGCCACCCCCGGCAACGTCGTGCGCGCCGAAAACGGGGCCCGAGCCTGTGACCATTACCATCGCTGGCCCGAGGATCTGGACCTGATGGCGGCGGCCGGATTTGACGCCTATCGGTTTTCCGCCAACTGGGCACGGGTCCAGCCCGAAGGCCCCGGTAGCCTGAACTCTGCCGGTATCGACTTTTACGACAGGCTCGTGGACGGCATCTGCGCCCGCGGGCTGAAACCCTGCCTGACGCTTTACCATTGGGACTTGCCTGCGGTCCTTGCCCATCGCGGCGGCTGGGCCAACCGCGACATCGCGCTTTGGTTCACCGATTATGCCCTGACCCTGTCAGCACGGCTCGGCGACCGGCTGGCCAGCATCGCCACGATCAACGAACCCTGGTGCGTCGCTTGGTTGTCGCATTTTCTGGGGGCTCATGCCCCCGGCCTGCGCGATATCAGCGCGGCGGCCCATGCAATGCACAATGTGCTTTTCGCGCACGGTACCGCCCTATCGGCCTTGCGCGCCGAAGGGCACCGCAACCTTGGGATCGTGCTCAATTTCGAACATGTCGCCCCGGCCAGCGACGGTGCCGCCGACATTGCCGCCGCAAAGACCGAAGACGCCCTTTTCAACCGTTGGTTCATCGAAGCGATCATGAAGGGCACCTACCCCGTCGAGGCGCTGGAAGGTCTTGGACCCTACATGCCGAAGGGCTGGGAACGGGACATGGATCTGATCCGCACGCCGCTCGACTGGCTTGGGGTCAACTATTACCGGCGCGCTTTGTCGACACATGCGCCAGATACGCCCTGGCCCGCACGGCGCGAAGTGGCTGGCCCCTTGCCCAAGACCAGCATGGGTTGGGAAATTTACCCAGAAGGTCTGACCAAAAGGCTGATTTCCCTGCGCGATCTTGTGGGTTCCATGCCGATCTACGTGACCGAAAACGGCATGAGCAGCGATGATACCCTATCGGCGGGCGAGGTCGCGGACCCCGAACGCATGGCCTACATCGCCGCCCATCTGCAAGCCGTGCGGGCTGCCATTGCCCAAGGCGTCAACCTGCGCGGCTTCTTTTACTGGTCGCTTCTGGACAACTACGAATGGGCGCTTGGATATGAAAAACGCTTCGGGCTGGTCCATGTCGATTTCGAAAGCTTGAAGCGCACCCCGAAATGGTCCTATCAGGCGCTGACCGCCCTGCTGCGCGACCAGAGGTAATAACCGCCCATGCCCCATCTTTCCGAGCTTCCCGTAATTCTGGCTGACATCGGCGGCACGAACACGCGTGTAGCGCTGGCGAGGGGCGGCATCGTTGCCCATGACACAATCCGCCGGTTCGCAAATGTCGAAAGCGACGGGTTGCCCACGATCCTGAGGACCTATCTGGCTGAAAGCGGTGTGGCCCGTTGTGCGGGGGCCTGCGTGGCCGCCGCTGGCCCGGTGCAAGATGGCGTGGCCGAGATGACGAACCTCTCGTGGCGGATTACGCCGGAGGAGGTGCGGGCTGCCACGGGCGCTGCAACCGTCGCCATCCTCAACGACCTACAGGCGCAGGGATATGCGCTCGACCGGCTTCCGGCGAAAAGCCTGCGGACGATCCTGCCAGGCGCCACCCCGCCCCGGCCTGGCCCGCGGCTGGTTGTCGGTGTCGGCACCGGGTTCAATGCCGCCCCCGTTCACCGCACCCGCAAGGGGCTTTTGGTGGCGGCATCAGAATGCGGGCATCAAAGTCTGCCGGTGCGCACCGACAGCGACCTGCGCCTTGCCCGTTTCGTCGAGGCGGCCCACGGGTTCGCCGGGGTCGAGGATGTTCTTTCCGGGCGCGGGCTGGAACGGCTTTATGCTTTTCAGGCGCAGGAGGCGGGCCAACCCGCAAACCATTCCGCTGCCGAGATAATGGATCTGATTGCCACTGGCACGGACCCCATCGCAGTCCGCACTTGCGATCACTTTGTGACGCTTCTGGGTCGTGTCGCGGGCGATCTGGCCCTGACCCATCTGCCCTTCGGTGGGCTTTTCCTTGTCGGCGGCGTCGCGCGGGCTTTCACGCCCTATCTGGAGCAAGGTTTTGCCCGAGCGTTCCGAGACAAGGGGCGTTTCTCCAGCTTCATGGATGATTTCCCGGTTCAGGTGATCGAAGATGATTATGCCGCGCTGGAAGGCTGCGCGGCGCATCTGTTGGACGAGATGGCGGGCTGAACACAGTCGGTCGTCTTTCACCTTTATCGTCAAGCCTATGTTAACCGCCCGGTCCTAGCGTCGTTGCTGGAACAGCACGGCGGACGGAATGGACGATTCTTCGATTGTTGGACAGGAACACTGTCTAAAACTCCAGCGCAGGATCGACCTGACCGCGGTCGCAGGGCTCAGGGCGGAATTTCTTGCCTGCGCGGGCCAGCCCTTGCGCGTCGACGCCGCCGACGTCGGTCATCTGGGCGGACTTGGCCTTCAGGTGCTTCTGGCCGCAGCTGCACATTGGCGACAGACCGGCCAGCCTTTGGTGATCAAACCGCGTTCCGCTGCGTTTGACGCCGCCGTTGCAGCGTTCGGCCTTGCGCCATCGGCGCTCGAACATCGGGGCGCCGAATGACCGTCCGCATCCTTGCCGTTGATGACAGCCGCACGATCCGCGATCTTCTGGCGCATGCACTCTTGGGGGCCGGCTATCAGGTGACGTTAGCCGAGGACGGGCAAGACGCGCTCGACAGGCTGACGGAGGCCGCGCCAGATGCAATCATCTCTGACATAAACATGCCCCGGATGGATGGGTTCGGGTTGATCCAGGCCATCCGCCAAAATGAGAGCTATCGCGCAACGCCCATTCTGGTCCTAACCACCGAAAGCGCGCCGGAACTGAAGGCGCGGGCCCGCGCCGCCGGTGCAACCGGCTGGATCGTCAAACCGTTCGAGGCGGACAAACTGGTGCGCGCCTTGCAGATGATCGCCGGGTAGGTTGCCGATGCACAAGCCAGACCCGCTCGACGAAATCCGTCTTGGCTTCTTCGCCGAATGCGAAGACCTGCTGGAACGTCTGCTGGATGCGCTGGCCGACCCCTGTCTGATGGATCCGACGCACGATGCCATACATCAAGCGTTTCGCGCGGTTCACACGATCAAGGGCGGCGCAGCATCGTTGGGCTTCGATGTGCTGATGG
>Ga0073904_10002816_pt1 | contig 13103 bp, 7 predicted proteins | sample KloWWTrecipitate_FD_66668 | JGI IMG/M metagenome (GOLD analysis project Ga0073904, IMG submission 66668) | Active sludge microbial communities from Klosterneuburg, Austria, studying microevolution and ecology of nitrifiers - Klosterneuburg... | ecosystem: Engineered > WWTP > Aerobic digester >...
AGGTGACATGTGCAAGGCACACATGATGCGGGTGAACCGCTGGACTTCCGCACAGGCGGACGCCCACCTCACCCAAGCGTTTGATGTCTGGCGGCGGCGGTCGGCGGTGAGTTGGGCTCTGGATCTGACGTGGTTGGAGGGAGTTCGCTGACCCGGATGGACTTGGGCCTCCCTGGGATCTTCCGGGCTCTGCTGGCAGCACCAATTTTGGCTTTCGTCTCAGGGCTGTGCTTCCTACCCGTGGACCCGACTTTTGCAGCCTCTAGTGCCTCTGGTGTGTTCTTGGTGCGCCGCATCTTCTCAAGTGACTCTTCAGAGAGTTTCCTCCCCATGAGGGTCTGTCGCTTCTTCTCTCGTGTGGCGTCTGAGTCTTTCTTGCCCAGATGCTTCAGCCTTTGGTTCTCCTTGAACGCATCAGACATCTTGCGTCCGGTGCAGACCTCCCGCGACCTAGCCATCGCGGCATCAGAGGGCCTGCGCCCTTGAAGGGCCACACTGATTTTCGCAAGATGCTCTGGGGATTTGACCCTCCCTTTCCCAGCCGCACTCATCTTGGCCTTTGCCTCATGCGTGTGTTTCTTGCCCAACTGTGCCTGTCTGTTCCGTTCCCTGGACTCCGCTGAGTGCGGGGCGTGTTTCCCACCTTCTTTGAGGTTGTATCCATTTGGGACCATGCTGTCCAGGGTGCCGATCCAAGCGCATTCTTTCGAGTCGAGTTCCTCGTAGGAAGCGGCAGTGTCGATGACCTCCACCGAGAAATTCTCAACCCCGTATTTCTTCAATGCCCCCTTCAGCCCAGGGTAGGTCCGACCATTACCCAACCCCTTGAGGTGAGCCCTCCATCGGCACTGCACACCGCGAGTAGTCTGGCCCACGTAGATTTTTCCGTTGATCAGGTTCCGAATGGCGTAAATTTCACCGAAAGGTTTTAGCATGTTCGGACTCTACCCCGTGTGTGCCCGAGGATCAACTAGGTCGGGCATTTCCCCATGGATCGCCAATGTTGGTTGACCCGGACCCAGACATCATCCGAGGGGTCGTGCTGGGTGACCTGGACCCGGCGGACATCCCTTTGAAGGTGGATGTGTTGTGGCAGCACTTGCCCTTCGCCAGTGATGTTGTCCTGGGGCTCACCGTCACCAAGACGGATGGGGGCACAGTGAGAGCCAAGGAAGCTCTGCCCATGAAGCTCCTCACGGCGTCCAACCTCGACCCCAACGAGGTGGTCTGGCAAACCTACCACAGGATAGCCCGGAAGATGTCGTTTCAGTTGTTCGAGGTGGACCCCAGGATAGGGTTGCCACTCACCTCGAACAGCATGGTGCGATTCCCGAACAGCCCCCTGTTTGATCCGCCGTACATCGACTCCACGTACGTCCGCTACCTGTGCAGCACCCAGGATGTGCGGCTGAGTGCCGTGGAGCTCCAGGTGTCAGGGTCGCTCAAACGATGCCCCTTCTGCGAGAGTGCCATCTACCCGTTTGGTGGGTCACGGAAGCCGGGTGTTTGGTGCGGAGGGAACGTAGGGTTTGCCCACGAAGAGTGTGCCCCGTGGGTGACCGCCCGCCCCTTGGTCCCCTGAGCTACTGGCCCCGTGGTGGGGTGAACAATGTCCGGGTGTTCTGACCCAGGGTGTCCGCCCGGCTCCCAACCGACTCGGTCTGATTGGCCAGACTGCCATTGGTCTGCCGGAACTCGTTGGTGATGGTGTTCCACCCACTGACGGAGTCCAGGAGTGACCGCCGACCTTGCTCCATCGCCATGCCCCGCATCTTGGCCTGCGTGTCGGCCCAGCCCACCGCGGCCTGCTGCATCTGTGTGCTCACCCACTGAACAGCCTCCTCCTCGGAGGAGACAATCTGGGTCATCCCAGCCGTGCCCGACATGTACGCGGCCAGCAACAGGTCTGACTCTGCACCCTTGCAGGCACAGGTGTCCTGCTGCCCCATCGGGGTCAGGTCCGTGAGAAGGTAGGCCGCGTTGTTCACCGGGAGCTTGGTGACGGCGTCCCGGTCCGACATGATGTAGTTGCGGAGACCGTTGGCGATCATGGTGGTCCGGTCGCCGTTCCGTTGGTCGTTCTCACCGAGGTGAAGGATCGCCGCATCGCCTCCTGACGGGTCACTATTGCTGGCAAGAGCCGCTGCCGCTGCCGCAACTGCACGACCCCGCTCCTCAAGGCTGTCACTGACAATCCCACGGAGATACGCCTCCCGCTGTGCGTCCGTGAGGAACTGCAACGGGTCCCTGGCACTGATCCGTTCGTAGTTGCCACCGGGCTCGATGGACAGCCCTCGCCCGTACTGGAACGACCCGTAATGCTCAAACCCTTTGGCGTCAGACACGGGGAACACGGGGGAGAACTCCTCGTGGTCGGAGCTCTCCATGATATGCACGTCCGACCTTGGGACGAAAATCCCGCGCTGGGGCGGTGGGTTCCCTCGGAACAGGGCCGTGAGGGACTCCTCCCAAGGGGTGAGGTACACCTGGGCTTCCGACGGGAACGGCGTGCGACCACGGATCGTGCGGAGCACGTCACGGGCGCGGTTGAGGTTGGTGAAGTTCGCCTGGGTCACATCCACCACCAGCGCCCGTGCCTTGGCTGCGAGCACGGCGGTTGCGGCGGCGGCGGAACGAACCGTGGTGGTCCCCGACGGGTCAAAATCGTTGGGCACCCCATTGGTGATGTTGTGGATGGGGGTCCCAATCAGGACGGGCGTCCCTCCCGAGGTCCGGGGAGGGGTTGATGACCCAGCCACAGCCCGGTCGATGAGGGCGTTGATCTCCGCGTCCGTTGCAGGCCCGGACGAACGGGTCTCTGCGAGAGGCGTCCCTTGGATGAGCCCCTCGGAGGTGCGGAGGTTCTGGATCCCCTCGACGGCGACGGCGATGAGCGCCCGTACTTGTTCCGCTGTGGTCCGCACCGTAGAGAGCCCCGCGGACCCAACCTTGTCCGTGAAAGTCCGTGTGAGCGCACGGACGAATGGGTCGTTGGCCCGGGGGTTCAGACACGAGTTGATGAACCCGATGATTTCCCTTGGGGGGGCGGGGTGGTGTGCTCGAACAGACACCGGAGTCGCTCGCACTTGCCCCCGTGCCTCGAACGTCATGGAATAGATGAGGTTCGTCGGTACCACTTGCGTACCCCGCTGTTCCATCACCCGGACCTTCAGCCCATTGGTCGGGGTGTGGACCACATCAGGGTAGCGATCGTTCGGGACGACATCAACATAGCTGCCCTGGCGTTCCTCGGGGATGTTGCTCACATCCATGATGGGGAGCACCACCACGGTGTTGTAAGTTGATGTTGGGGCCGGTGTTGGCGGTCGAGAGGGTGCCGTCGTCGGGGGCGGCGGGGGGTCAGGGACCCCAACCCGACCCAAAATACCAGACCGGCGGATACCATTCACGCGACCCTGAAGGTCCCGGCCATACACAGTCGGGTCGGACGTGAAGTAACGAGCTCGCTTCAGAGCTTCCGCGTACACCATGGCGTTTCCAGGGTGGAGGAGGTACGCCTGGACTGCCGCCACATGCCCACGGTCGGTGAGGAACCGGACAAAATGGTCAGCCCCTTCTTGGGGTGTCCGATATGCCTGGAACGCATCCCGTGTCGGTACACGGACCCCATTCACAGTCTCATGGGATCCATACGTTGTCCTGAACCCTCCCCCCCCATATTTCAACCCACCGAAGTTGAAATTCATCATGCTGCGGCCAGAACCTGTCTCATGCGACCACTGCGCGAGAAGGATTTCCAAGATGGTATTGGAAAGAGCGGGGCTCTGAACAATCCTGTTCCAGGCATTCCTCAAATACCCTGCTGCGTCACCGACCGACATACGGGTAGGGGTCCGGGGCACTTCTCCCTGGTCCGCATACGGGAGATACCCCCCGCCCCCACGATTCACCACAATTGGCGTAGACACCCCCCCCGGCTCACTTGTTTCACCACCTGAGCTCAAATCCACAGGGAGGTAGCCCTGCATCGCAGGGTCGGGGTGCGACGCCGAGTAGTAGCGGTAGTACCCCGGCGTGGTGAGCGACAAGGACGCCTTGCGGTCTGACAACATCTGGAGGAGGTTGGCCGACTCGTTGATCGTCCCCGAAGGGTCCGTACGGGTGTCCCCGGTGTTGCTCCCGCCCGTCCTGAACTGTCCCATGAGGTAGGACATGAGGATGACGTTGTTGGCGGTTGAGTCAGTGCCACCCTCGCTGGCCGTACCAAGGGTGCGATCACGATGGGCATCAGCCCCTTGAACTTCCCGCACAACCCTTGAGAGGTTGTTGAAATTGGTTACCAATTGTTGGTTGGTAGCGTCCGGTGGGGTGGCATCAAAGTTGGACACAACTTCTCTGAGTTGCCTCTGTGCAGTCGTGATCAGTGTCTCTTGACGGGCAACCAGTTGTTGGTCCACGTCCCGGTCTGCCCTCTGAGCGGCGGCACGTTCGGCGTTGATGGCCTGCTGTGCTTCAATCCTCCTGCGATCCAAACTGGCCTTGACCTCGCGAACCACGTTCCTAGTGTGGATGTATTGCGTCAGCGCCGTCGAGATGTCCTGCCTTGACACAGTCACTCCATCGTGACCAACTCCAGGGAGCCCCACCACGGTGTACAGTTGTCCGGGGTTGGTGGTGTGGTTACGGCCATGGTGTGGACGGGCGAGCTCTGACGCCGTGCGGGATGACGTGGGACGCAGGGTAGCGGGGGTCCGGGACAACAACCCGTCAATCAGTTGACCTACGAACAAATCTTGCCGTGCGGTGCTTTGTTGACGGTTGTGGTCACGCCTGCTCGCAGTGTTCTCTCGGGTGAGCTCGTTCTCGACGGCCTGGAACCCAAGGGCCATGAACATCGGGTTGATGTGCGTGGGGTCCAGGGCCATCACCACGTTGGGGAACCCCACCAACCGGGGCGACCCGCTGTTGTCCAGCGTCTGGAGGGGTCGGATGGGGCTCTCGGTGTTCGCGAGGTTGATGGCCGAGAGGGTCTGGTCCAGGGCGACGTTGGTGTTCGACGTGTTGCCTGGGGCCAAGAACTTCCGGCGGCGGGCCGTGAGGGTGAGCGTGGTCGTACACTCTGCCCCAAGGTTGAAGGCGTGCGCCACCTGGGTGACGTAGTAGAAGCAGTCAATGTGGGGGATGTACACCGGGTACCCGGGACGAATCTCGGGCCGCATGGGGATCGTGACGGTCGCACCGTTAGACCCTGCGTTCTGGCGGTCCAGGTAGTTGATCGCGAAGTAGAACGCGCTCCGGGCGTTGGTGTAGTAGGTGCTCTCGACCGATGCCTCAATCCACCCGTACTGGGCCACCAACTTGTAGTCCACGTACTGGGACCGGCACCCCCACTCGGACTCGTCCACCAGCCCACGGGTGTTCTGAAACGCGCCGCCCTTCACAAGGACGTAGGTGGCCGCAGGCTCGTTCTCGGAGAAGTTGATGGAGACGATGTCCTCGGGCTCGATGCGGTACACCCGAGAGGAGCTCGTATCCAGGTTGTACATCGGGGGCTTGAACACCAAGTCCCCGTCGGCATCCTGGTAGAACTCGTAGCCGCAGACGTTGGTCACCGCCGTGGCAATGTCCATCTTGGACTCGTAGGTGCTCTCCCAGAGGTTCACCTGTCCGTACGAGCCAATGTCCGTCGGGAACGCCTGCAACGCCATGGCGTCCAGCCCCTGAGAGTTCCGGCCCTCGTTGTTGGCCGCGAGAAGGGCTGTATCTACCTGACGGGAAACCCTCCCGTCAGCCGTGTTTGCCCGCATCCCAAGGAGAATGGTGGGGTCTTGTGCGAGGTAGTCCAGGGACTCGTGGCCGGGGCTTGGGCTCACGCTCCCGGTCCCTCGGGACCCACCGAACGTCGTCGAACTGTGGCCGTACAGGGACAAGAACGCCTGCTGTGACGAGGTGAACATCTGGCCCGAGGCCCCGTGCATACGCAGGCCGTAGATCTTCCCCCGGAACCGTTGCTCCCAATACGTCAGGGTCAAGGCGTACAGCGGGTCGCGGGTGGTGCTGTTCACCGCGTTGAGGTTCGTGCGAGACGACAGCGCGAATCCCACCCCGTCCGCCACGCCAGCCGTGTCTCGGTACAGGGAGTAGATGATCGCGTACGGGGTCTTGCCCGTCATTGGGTGACCCGTGAGGGTCGTCTGGATGCCGCTGTTGGCGGGACGGGTGCCGAAGAATGACCCGCCGCCCGCACCCGAGAGCTTCATGTGCTCCCAGAAGTGCAGCATCCCGTTGCAGGTCATGTTGGCTGTGTAGAACCCACTGCTGTAGTCGTGGGTGACCGAGGTCACCACGCCGTGGAAGGCTGGGTAGTACGGGTACTGGGGGATGTCCCCAAGGTTGATCCCCGCGACGGGCCTGGAATTGGGGGTGGAGATCCCCTTCATGGGGAAGTAGCCCCGGAAATAGACGTGGATCTCCAGCCCTGGACGGAGGAGGGTGTTGCCGTCCCGGAAGATCGAGTCCCCGTAGTGCCTCGGAATGGACATCCCGATGGAACAGTTGGACGCTCCGGGCTCCACACCGAAGTCCACCGAGATCGAATTTACAAACTCGTTCAAATCGATGTTGTGGTGGCATGTGGGACACCCAGGCAAACTGGTGTCCCCATTCACGTAAACCTGAAAATCGGGTGTCCACTGGACCACATTCCTGCGGTTTGCAACCCAAGTCCCAGCGTAGGGCCTATTTTGGATGGACATTGATGGACCTTACCCCTCGGGGCGGATAGGCGGTCTAGGGCTGGTGGGTGCTCCGGTAGATTGCTGATACCGGCCCAGTACCGGATGGGTACTGTCTGACATGGAAACCAAACACACCAAGGTCTACCTCCCGGATGATGTCTCTGCTTGGGTTCGTGAGGAAGCCGCCCGACGACGCTCCACAACCTCTGCGATCATCCGGGACCTCGTGGTCGCCGCGATGCTGAAGACCCAACAGACGGAGGCGGGGAAATGACCCCCACGGACCCCAAGCCCTACGGGGAGGTCTACGTCATCACATGCACTGTCAACGGGAAACAGTACGTGGGTCAGACAACCCGTGGGGCAGGGAAGCGTTGGAGGGAACACCAGATCCACTCACGCCGACACCACAGCCACTTCCACCATTCCCTGAAGCTGTACGGAGCGTCCAACTTCACCATGGATGTGGTTGGTCGCGCGGACACATTTGAGGAACTGAACGAGAGAGAACGACACTGGATCAGTGTTCTTGGAACACTCACCCCCAACGGGTTCAACCTCACCACGGGCGGGGATACTGCCCCTGGCAAACAACACAGTTTGGAGACACGGTGGAAAATTGCTGTTGCTGCCAAAGACAGGGCACCTCGTCAGCAATCCACAGAGACCAGGGAAAGGATTGGTCAGGCCCACACTGGGATGACCCGTAGCCCGGAAGCCAAGGCCAGAATGAGCGCCGCTGCCAAGAACAGGCCCTCAGTGTCGCCAGAGACTCGGGCGAAGATGAGTGCTGCCCGTAAAGGGAAGACACACTCCCCTGAGACCCGAGCCAAGCTGATTGAATCCCGGAGAGCCCGTGTGTGATGTGGTCACCGACGACGGGTGGTGATGACCCCTGTGTCCAGGTCCACGACAGGTGTCTCGGCAACACTCTGCCACGCTTGGTTGGCGGTTGCCGCCGCGGGTGATGTCCCACCGATCCCTGGGGCGCTGAACAGTGACATCCGGTTCCCTGTGCCCGAGCGAGACAAGGACCCACGGTTCCGGTCCCGAGGCTCCCCAGGGCTCTCCATCGGGAGAATGCTGCCGGGGGCTTCGGCCATGTCATAGACCTTGTTCGCCACGAACTCGATGGAGATGTCCAACCCACCGTGAGGATGGGTCTCGTCGTCGGTGAAGTTGAAGCTCTCCATGTGCCCGACGTACACCATCTGATCGTATTCAAGGGCCAAGTTCCCGACCATGGGGAACGCCCGTGAGTTCGTCGTGGTGTCCTGGAGGTACGTCCCACCCTGGTATAGGGCCAGCAAGTTCTGGAGTTGCTGGTACGAGGCGCTGTCGTTGCGGCTCGCCCGCTGGACACCCGAAACCACGGAACCTCTCTGAGAGACGTTTGCCAACCCCGCGGTGTACGCTCCGATCTTGAAGGTGAACGAGATTTTGGGCATCTCCTCCCCCCATGCCTCGTAGATGTACCCCTTGCGATTGCGGCTCTGGTGCTGCGCGATCTTGGTGTAGGTGGTCTGCATCGAGGCCGGGTTGATGAGCATGAGCAACGGTGGGATCGTGCTCAACTGCTTCAACTGCACCGCGAGGGACAGCGCCGTGATGTCGTTGGACAGCGCCGGGGTGACCACGTTGTTCGAGGCGTTCGAGGGCGGGTGAGCAGCACTCCGCACCGCCGGGCCGTACACTTGGTTGAAATGTGCTTGGTTGTAGGCGTCCTCCAAGGTGAGCAGGGACGCTTCGGTCAGCCCAGCCAGAGCACCCCCTGAGCTCACCAAGTTCTCGTAGGCGGACCTCCCTGAGGGGTCCACCTGGGAACTGAACTGGGCCTGGGAGTACGTCACAGCGTCCCTGTTGTCGCTCCGCACCGTGGCACCCGGGGGTGCCCTGTTGGGGCTCCGTTGGGTCTGCAACAGGGTGGTGCTGTCGCCCCCGAGGATGGTGGGGAGTACCACTCGGATGACGAAGGGGGAGTACAACCGGAGGTCGGAGTTCGACCCATCCAGCGGGATGCCTTCTTGTACGTCGATGGACCGACCAAAGCTGGGCGTGTCCGGGATTCCGACGAACTGTGCGGGTGCTTGGAGTGGCTTGGTCACATCTCACCTACGACGGTGACGGTGGTGGGGCCTTGGGACCGCTGTGTCTGCATTGGTGAGAGGACCAGCGATGTCGTCTGGAATGTCCAGGTCGTTGCTCCCCATGGGCTGTGGCCCCGTGGGAGCCGGGTTGGTGTCCACCGTGGGGGCGGGGGATGTCGGGCCTCGGGTCATGTCCCTGGGGATGTAGATGCTCTTGGTCTGGTGGACCTCACGGTCCACGGTGAAGTTCGCCGTGAGCGCAAACTGATAGGGCTTCTCTGCCGTCTCCTCCACGGTGAACGTCGTGAACCACCCCCACCACGCCCCGCCGTCGTAGGTGATGAGAACTTGTCCCTGGAACGCGATGGTCCCCTTGGAGTCGTAGATGGCCCCGTTGTTGTGGAACAACGCCAGCATGTCCAGGTACTTGTCGTATGCCAGGGTGTCCCGCCGGGTGCCCCCTACGTCCCTCGCCTGCACGTTCTTCAGCAGGTTGTTGGAGGGTGTGGGGCCGGTGATGTTGGACAACCCCGAGTGCAGGCGCACGAAACCACCCGTCGCCTGGGTGAAGGCGATCTCCGTGGGGTTGCTCCCCCAGTGGTACTCCACCCACCCCGCAAGGGTCTGTTGCCGGGAAATGGTCTTGGCGTAGGTGAACGCCATGGAGGTGGGGTTGACGTGCAACACCAGCTTCAGGTCGGGCGGCAGTAGTGAGTCCTGACGGTTGGGTCCGATGATGTCGAACACAACGGGGCGCTTGCCACTCCCGTTGAACTCATCCATCGGTGATTGGAACGCCGACGGGATGATGTACTGGCCAGCCATCAGGCCCCCGGCACCCGGTTAGGGGTGATGCCAGCTTGCCGGATGGCCCGACGAACCACGTCGAACACCCGGCGCTCGTCACCGCCGTTGATGGAGATGTTCACGTTGCCACCGGCACCACGCCCCGCCGCTGCAATGGGACCCCCCGGCTTCTGTCCAGTCACTTGGTCAGCCCGGTCGATGGGAGTGATGACAGTCCTGCCACCTCGGTCCTGCGAGATGAAGTCATGGACAGCCCGGCCCCGAAGGGCCTGGATCCCGAATCGGCTCTCACCTGTGCCGCCGATCTCTCCCTCCGAGGCACGACCCCCCAACAGGGCCTGGATCTCTGCGGGGTTCTTTCCGGCCTTGATGAGCTCCTCAGTGAGGCGCATCCTCAACTGTGCCTCTGCAATGGCATCTGGGAGCTTGGACATGGCCAGACCATCCCCAAGATCCTTCCCCTTGAGGAGTTTCTCGTTGAACGCCTGAGCGCGCTGGTCCCGTTGCCGGGCGTCGTGGCGGGTCTGAACGTGGTGCTGTTGATCCTGGGCCTGTGCGTCTTGCCCCTGTTCCACTACGGGAGCCGCGGCAACCTCTGCGTGGGCCGGGACGGGGGGAGCCGGTGTCGCCGTCGCAGTGGGGGCTGCCGTGCCCGGGGCTGTGGGCGTCGCACCAGGGACCATGGGGGTCAGTGCCCTAGAGAGGATACGCTCAACAGTACGCTCGGGGGACATTTGCTCTTGGGTAATCCTGTCCCCCGCAGCACCCCTACGTGACATCTCAGATTGGGCTTCCGCATATGTAGAGAAAGCCCCTACATTACCCCCAGCACCTGTCAAACGGAATGCACGACTATCGTAGTCGTTGGTCCCGCTCCGCTGTCGCCCCCGTGCTTCAGTCAGGGCTTGGAGTGCAACCGGATCCTGGCGAGATGCCGCTTCGTCTTGGAGACGCTTGATTTCAAGCCGTGCTGCGACCTTCTGGTCCGGTGTGGAAGTGGCACCCTCAATGATTTCACGCTGCTTTGTGATGTTTGATGCCGTTTGCTGCTTAGTATCCATGATGGATGCGATTTTCTCATCAATGGCCCGTGAGATGTCTCTCGTGTTACGGAGGGTCTGTCCACCGGACCCGGTGGTGATACCCATCTTGTCCATAATCCATGACAGGGCACTTTGGATTGGACCTTCAACCACCTCGTACAGACTCTGCATCACACGGGCAACCTTGTTTTCCAGAATATCCGCGACAGACACAGTGGCATCCATTGTGTCCTGTGCCACATCCATTGCCGTGCGTGCGGCCTCCCCAGTGGCATCGAGGGCCGTGTTTTCGTTGGCCATCATGTCGCGGGCAGAAGTCAGTTGAGCCCCCTCAACCAAATGGCCCATGGAATCAACGCTTGCCTGAATGATTTTACCGCTCCTGACAATGGCTCCGTTGGCCCTAGCAGAAGCAATCCGCTCTGCATCAGTCTGTTGACCCCCATCATCCCGAATACGAGTCATCGTGCGCCAAGTAGCATTAGAGGAACGGAGCACCGCCCTCATGGAGGCAACCTGCTCACGGCTGTACCCAGAGACGTTTTCCAACGCCATCAGGTTGCGTTCACTGATCTCCCCATTCTGCTCCATGAGGTTCCCCAGAACCCCGTTAGTAGATGCCATGACAGCCATGATGGACCCACGGGGACCGAAATTGGCCATTGCCTCTGTTTGTGCCCCAATGCCACCCGTCATCCCACGGATGTTTGTGACAACCTCCTGCAACCGACGGCCTGTGTCCTGGACACCACGGTCGGTGCTGTTGGTCATCGCGGTGATCGCGTCTGCCTGTGCTGTTGGGTCCATCCTTTTGATGGTGTTGATCAGTGCCGTGCTATCCCCAGAGATACCAGCTTGCTCCATCGCAGTGGCAATTTCGGTGCTTAGGTGAGCCGCCGACAGAGCTTGGCCCACGGCAGAGGTCGCACCACCAGCCGCGGCACCCTGGCCTCTGCCATAGGCTTGACGGGCGAGGTTGCCTGAGGTGGTCCGGGCCTCTTGTGCAATGACACGGCGCATCCCACCACGGGACGAAATGACCATCTTGGTCAATTCCTGTGTGGACTTGTCTGATAGTTTTGCACCGCCAATCATCTCAGCGGCCTTCTTCTGCCCCATGATCTTGGACATGCGAAGGAGGAGATCCCCTGTATCCTCCAACCGGGTATTCAGTGAGGTCTGACCTTGCGTGGCCTGGACCACCATGGAGTAGAACCGGCGGGTACCAAATGCACTGTCACTGGCCATCTGTGCAATGGATGCAAAGCTGTCATTCACCGTCTGTGTAGACATCGCAAGATCGTTGACGTAGTTCGTCAGGTTGTCAGTGTACTCAGACAAACCGACCCCGGTGGTGTTTGCCACCGCGTAGATGTCCCGAAGAGACGATGACAAACTACGCGATGCAGCGTCCGCATTTCTAGTTCCTTGTGTGAGGCTCGCTAGAGTGATGCCCCCCTTATCAAGGGCATCAAACAGGGTCTTGGCATCCTCCTCTGAAACACCAAAATTACCGGACAGGTCCGACACCGTGTGTTTCAGGATGCGAAGGCCCTTGTTTAGGTTACCCCCACCCAGCCGCATCACGGACAGAGCCCCGTGGGTCTTGATGATGTCCTTGTTGAACTCCTTGATCTTCTTGTCGAACCCGATGAACGCCGCGAGGAGTACCCCCAACGTGCCGACAATCCCACCAAGGACCCCAACCAGTGCCCCTGCACCGCCGCCCATGGACTTTCCGACCGTGGATAGGACCTTTCCAACGCCTTTGCCTAGGTCATGGGACAGAGCCTGAACGTCAATGCCGTCCTTGAAAGCCTCCCCGATCTTCTCGCCGACCCCCTCGATTTTGTCCCCAATTTTGGAAACATCCTTTAGGTCCTTGAAAAAATCGTGGATCTCCTTGGCCGCGGACTCGGCCCTATCCGAGGCTTCCTTCAGGTTCTCGACGAACTTCTCTGAGTCCTTCTCGATGTGAGCGATGGTGTGACCAACACCCTCAATGGCTCTGTCAATACCTTCAATCGAGAGGGATACTTCTCTGATCTCGTCGTTGAGCTTCTTGGCACTGCTTACGGACTGATGGGAAAGGAACAGGAGCTCCTGGTTCGCTCGGATCTCGGCCTTGAGTGCGTTCCTCGTGTCCTTGTCAGACTCAGCCCGGATTGCTGCGACTTTCAGCGCATTCTCGGTCTGGATCTTCTCGACAAACTTCGCGTGTGAGAGTTCCCCACGGGCGGCTTTCAGGTCGTTCTTTACCTTGAGCTCTGCCTCTTTCACCTCACGAGCTGCCCTCTGCCTCTCAAGGTTCCCCCTCTCTCGTTCAAGGTTAGCCTGAAGAGCTCCAATCTTCTTGTAGCTCTTGGAGTACGACCCAAAAACACTCTGTGCCCCCGCTTCGGAGGCATTTTTCATGGAGAGTGAGAACTGGTCCGCCAGCTTCTTGGCTTGCTCAGAAACCTGACTGA
>Ga0073904_10002817_pt1 | contig 13099 bp, 13 predicted proteins | sample KloWWTrecipitate_FD_66668 | JGI IMG/M metagenome (GOLD analysis project Ga0073904, IMG submission 66668) | Active sludge microbial communities from Klosterneuburg, Austria, studying microevolution and ecology of nitrifiers - Klosterneuburg... | ecosystem: Engineered > WWTP > Aerobic digester >...
CCCGATCGCCGTCAACGCCTCGCGTTCGATCCTGTACGCGGGCACCGGTGCGGATTTCGCTGCCGCCGCACGCGTCGAGGCGCTGCGCACCAGAGATGCATTGGCGCAGGCAGCGGCAGGCTGACCGCCTCGGACCCTTGCGGACAACGCGGCACTGAACACCATGGGAGAAGCCGCCAAATCGTCTGATCCCCGGATGGTGTCGTATTACGCGGCGCGCGCGCCTGAATACGACCGCATTTACCAGAAGCCCGAGCGCCAGGCCGATATTGCCGATCTGCGTGAACGCCTGCCGGCCTTGTTTGCCGGCAAGCGGGTGCTCGAGATCGCCTGTGGCACAGGCTTCTGGACCCAGTTCATCGCGCCGACAACGCGTGCCATGGTGGCACTGGATGCTGCGCCGCAAACCATGGCGATTGCGGCGCAGCGCGTCGCCGCGGACAAGGTCCGATTCGTCACCGGTGACGCCTACATGTTGCCGACCGACCTGGGCAGGTTCGACGCCGCATTCGCCGGATTCTGGTTCTCACATGTACCGCAGGCGCGGCAGCACGAATTCCTGCAAGGGCTGGGCGCGGTTTTGCAACCGGGCGCGCTGGTGGTGTTGCTGGACAACCGCTATGTTCCCGGCAGCAGCACGCCGATTGCACAGACCGATGCCAATGGCGACAGTTACCAGTTGCGTCCGCTGGACGATGGCTCTGAGCACCGGGTATTGAAGAACTTCCCGACCCAGGCGCGGCTGCGCCAGCTGCTCGATGGCCTGGGTGATGAACCGGTGCTGACCGAGCTGGCGTATTACTGGGTGCTGCAATACCGGGTGGTGGCGCAAGCGTCAATGACCTGAATCGCGCTGCCGATGGCGCCAGGCAGCGTGGGGACAGCGGGGCTGGCGTATGCCAGCGACCCGCAACCCGCGCTGCGCCGATGATTATCATGAAGCTTTGCCGCAGCCTTTCGTTGCGACACAGGTTATCGCGGAGACTCGACATGGCACAGCAGGCACCCAGCGTATTCCCGGCCAGTCCCTCTTGGGATGGCGCCGGAACCAGCAAGATCCCGTTTTCTGTCTACACCAGTGACGAACTGCACCGGCGCGAGCTCGACCGCTTCTTCTACCGCAAGCACTGGAGTTACGTCGGCCTGGAAGCGGAGATCCCGAACCCGGGCGATTTCAAGCGCACCGTGGTCGGCGAGCGCTCGGTGCTGCTGGTGCGCGACAAGCAGGGCGCCATCCATGTCGTGGAAAACGTCTGCGCCCACCGCGGCATGCAGTTCTGCCGCGAACGCCATGGCAACCGCAGCGAGTTCACCTGCCCCTACCACCAGTGGAGCTACACGCTGTCGGGCGACCTGCAGGGCGTGCCGTTTCGCCGCGGCGTGCGCCAGGACGGCAAGGTCAACGGCGGCATGCCGGCCGATTTCGACCTCAAGCAGAACGGCCTGACACAGCTCAAGGTCGCCTGTCGCGGCGGTGTGGTGTTCGCCTCGTTCGACCACGACGTAGAGTCGCTGGAAGACTACATCGGGCCGGCGATCCTGCATTACTTCGACCGCCTGTTCGATGGCCGCAAGCTCAAGATTCTGGGCTACAACCGCCAGCGTATTCCGGGCAACTGGAAACTCATGCAGGAGAACATCAAGGACCCGTACCATCCGGGCCTGCTGCATACCTGGTTCGTCACCTTCGGCCTGTGGCGTGCCGATAACAAGTCCGAACTCAAGATGGACCGGCACCACCGCCACGCGGCGATGATCTCCACCCGCGGGCAGTCCGGCAAGGCCGACCAGGTGACGCAGGTCTCGAGCTTCAAGGAGAGCATGCAGCTGCAGGACGACCGTTTTCTCGACATCGTGCCCGAAGCCTGGTGGGGCGGTCCGAGCGCGGTGATGACGACGCTGTTCCCCAGCGTGATCCTGCAGCAGCAGGTCAACAGCGTGTCGACCCGGCATATCCAGCCCGACGGCCACGGGGCGTTCAACTTCGAGTGGACGCATTTCGGCTTCGAGGACGACGACGCTGCGATGACCAGGCGCCGCCTGCGCCAGGCCAACCTGTTCGGGCCGGCCGGTTTCGTGTCGGCCGACGATGGCGAGGTGATCGAATTCAGCCAGCGCGGCTTCGACAGCAAGCCGGGGCACCGTGCATTGGCCGAACTCGGCGGGCGCGAGGTCGGCGACACCGACCACATGGTGACCGAGACGCTGATCCGGGGCATGTACCGGTATTGGCGCGAGGTGATGGAGGACGGGCAATGACCATGAAGACGAGCGGCAATGCCACTGCGGCGGCTACAGGCCGCGGCGAGACAAGTCCGGCGCTGCGCCTGGGCCTTGACCCGCAGGACTACCTGGAGCTGACCCAGTTGCTGGCCACCTACGCGGCCGTCGTTGACGCCGCAAACTGGGATGCCTGGTGCGCGATGTTCATCGACGACTGCATCTACAAGCTGATCCCACGCGAGAACTTCGAACGCGGCCTTCCTTTGGCGACGATGGATTTCGAAAGCAAGGGCATGCTGAAAGACCGCGCTTTTGCGATCCGCGAAACCCTGTTCCACGATCCCTATTACCAGCGCCACGTGGTCGGCGCGCCGCGGGTGCTGGAGGTGCATCCGGACCGCATTGTCTGCGAGTCCAACTACGCGGTGTTCCGCACCAAACTGTCGGAGCTCACGACGGTGTTCAATGTGGGGCGTTATCTGGATACGGTTGTGCGTGCGGATGACGGATGGAAATTCGCTTCGAGGCTGTGCATTTACGACAGCGAGATGATTCCGAACTCGATCATCTACCCGGTTTGATGCATCCGCGCTGCTGGCGTGACCAGCCGCAGGTCGTCGATGGCTAGCGCCGCAGGTCCAGGAAGAAACGCACCATCTCGGCCGACGCATCCGGGCCACTTTTGTCGGTATACGTGCCACTCGCACTGCCGCCAGACCAGGCATGGCCGGCGCCATGCACGGTCCAGGCCTCGACATGGGTTTGCCCCCGGGCATCGGCATGGACCGCCCTGCTGTAGCGGCGCCCGCCCGGGACGCTGCCGCTCTCGGTACGGATGCCAGCGCCTGCTCCTTCGACCTGCGCCGCATGTGCGTTCACAGCTTGCTGCACGATCTCGGTCGCATTGGAATATTGCACCGTGTGGTCGCGGTCGCCGTGAAAGACAATGGTCGGCACGGCATGCGCCGCCGGGCCGCGGCCGGTGGGCGCCGACGCCCCCACCGCATTCCGTATGCCTGCGCTGCTGCGGCCCCGCCCGCCCTTCATGGCGGCCAACGCAGACGGAATGTCATGGGCGCTGCCATACGGCAAGCCCGAATGCGCACCTACGCCGGCGATCAATTCCGGATAGGTTTCGCCCAGAATCACCGCCATCGCTGCGCCAGCCGACAGGCCTGCGACGAACATGCGGCGCGGATCGGCGCCGTGGCGTTCGGCCACTGAACGGGTGATGCCGGCAATCAGTGACGGTTCTCCGCAGTCCCGTACCTGGTCGGGCGCGCTGAACCAGTTCCAGCAGCGTGATGGATTTGCGCCCGTTGCCTGTTCGGGATAAACCACCAGAAAGCCATGCTTCTCGGCCAGCTGGTTCATCCGGGTGCCGGTTGCGAAGTCGTCTGCGGATTGGGTGCATCCATGCAACATCAATAGCAGCGGTGGCGCATCGCCAACGCTGGCCGGAACATAGAGCTTGTACGCAAGAGTGCCGGCACGGTTGCTGAATGTGTGGGTGTCGAACGTGGCGGGCGCAGGCGATCTGCCAGCCTGCTGCTGGTGCGCAGGTTCACTGTCTGGGCGTGTCGGTTCGTCGACCACGCGTGCCGCCACATCGATGGCGTCGTGATTGGCAACATTCGCGCCGCCATTGAGCGTGGTGTCTGCCGGACCCAGGGCGCGCCGGATGGTCTCGGTCACATCGTGCATCGGGCCTGCGGTCGTGTCGAGCCCTGCGGACGTCAGTGCTTGCCGAATGGTTTCATGGATGGCATTGGCGTCGAACGAAGGGGCGCGAATGTTGAACGGGATTTTCATGGGGGACCTTGTTCGAGCGTGGACGGGATCAGTGGATGCGGTCGGACAAGGCCCGGCGCACTGCTGCACTGGCCTGGAACGCACCAAGTACGGTGATTGATTCGATGGCTGCAAGCGCCAGCTCGGGCGTCACATCGTCTGCAATACGCGCCAGTCCGACAACCTGCACCTTGAGTCGTTGACCGGTGGCCACCGCGTTTTCAAGATCGGCGCGGCTGTAATGCTGCAGGCCGACCGTCAGCGTACGGCGCGTCACCGTTTGTTTGACCACATCTGCGTGTTGTGCAAGCTGGTTGCGCAACGCGGTCCGAACCAGGTCGGACCGGTTCGAATAAAAGCCTTCCTGCACAAGAAGATCCACGTGGCCAAGATCGACCACGCCGACGTTCACCGTCATCTTCTCCGTCTCGCCTGTCCGCTGCCGTGGTTCGATCACATTGCGCCTCGTGAATCTCATTAGTAGCATGCAATATTACTCCAAATGGAATCCAATTAGATTCCATTTGGAGTAATAAATGGAAACGATGGCGAATCAGGGATTTCGGTTTGTGGTGTGTCCGGTGGTTGTCCCCTGGTTCCCCTGCATCCTGCCCACCACCCGGAAACACCACCAGATCCCGAACAGTCCGAACGCGATCACCCCCAGCCCATACCCTGCCAGCGCGCCCTTGGCGCCGAACCAGGACTGCCCGAGCCAGACGAACGGAATCACGCCCAGCGTCGAGCGGCCCCAGTTCAGTGCGGTGGAGTGGAACGCGAAGCCCAGATTGTTGAACGCCGCGTTGGCGACGAACAAGGCGCCGTTGAACAGGAAACTGCCAGCCACGAAAACGCAGAAGAACACCACCAATTCGCGCGCCTGGCCGTGCGTATTGAAGATATCGGCAATCCAGCCGCTGCCCAGCGCCAGCAAGGCCCAGACCGTCAGCGCATAGATCAGCGTGACCTTCAGGCTGTCGCGCAGCGTGGATATGACGCGGTCGAACTGCCGGGCACCGAAGTTCTGGCCAATGATCGGACCGATGGCGCCCGAGAGCGCAAACAACACACCGAAGGCGATCGGGATGATGCGCTGGACGATGGTCCAGCCGGCCACGGCGTCGTCGCCGAAGTTGGCGAGCGAATGCGTCACATAGGCGTTGCCGACCGGGGTGGCGATCTGCGTCAGCACGGCCGGCAAGGCGATGGCCATGAACGGTGCCAGCTCGCGCAAGACCAGCACCATATCTGGCCGCGCGATCAGCTTGTGTACACGCCACAAGCCGTGCATGCCGATGGCAACCATGGCGATGCGCACGATGACGGTGGCGATCGCCACGCCGTGCAAGCCCAGGTCGAGCCCGAGGATCAGCAGCGGGTCCATCACCAGCGCGGTGGCGGCAGCACCCAGTGTGACGAACATGGCGCGACGCGCGTCACCGGTGGCGCGCAACAGGCCCGACAGGCACATGCCGATACCCAGCAGCGGCCAGGACGGCAACACGATGCGCATCAGCATGACGGCGCGTTCGGCTGTTTGTCCGCGCGCGCCCAGCAGGTGAATCGCCGGCTCCAGCAAGGGGTAACTTACCAGTGCCAGCAGCGCCATGCAGCTGCCGACGATGATCAGCGATGCACCGGCGATCTGGCGTGCCTGCTGCCGCTGGCCGCGGCCCAGCGCGCGCGAAGTCAATGCCGTGGCGGCGATTGACAGGCCGATCGACATCGACAGGGCCAGGAACAACAAGGTGGTTGCGTAACCCAGCGCGGCGGTCAGCTCGGGTTGGCCCAGCAGCGTGATGTAGAACAGGTTCAGCCCGTCGACGGCGAACACCGCCACCAGGCCGATCGAGCCGGCGCCGGTCATGCGGATCACATGGCCCAGCGTCGAACCGGTGACCAGGCGACCCTGGGTCGTCGGCTTGGCGGATGCCACGGTCATGGGTTCAGGTGCCGGCCGGGCGCAGGCCCTGGCCGGTCACGGCGGCTTGCGCGGCGCTCAGCCGCGCACTTCCCCGTTGCCCAGCACCACGTATTTCAATGACGTGAGGCCTTCGATGCCGACCGGACCACGGGCGTGGAACTTGTCGGTGCTGATGCCGATTTCGGCGCCCAGGCCGAACTCGAAGCCGTCGGCAAAGCGGGTGCTGGTATTGACCATCACGCTGGCCGAGTCGACCTCGCGCAGGAAGCGCTGCGCATGCATGTGGTCACGGGTCAGGATGGCGTCGGTATGGTGGCTGCCGAAGTGATTGATATGTTCGATCGCCGCATCAAGCCCGTCGACCACCTTGATGCTGATGATCGGCGCCAGGTATTCGGTGGACCAGTCCAGCTCGGTGGCGTCGACCAGTTGTGCACCGTCGACCGGCGCGAGCAAGGCGCGGCTTTCCGGGCAGACCCGCATCTCCACCCCCTTGGCCGCATAGATGGCGCCGATCCGGGGCAGGAATTCGGCTGCCACGCCGCGCGCCACCAACAGGCTCTCGCTGGCGTTGCACGGGCTGTATTTCTGTGTCTTGGCGTTGTCGGCCACGGCCACCGCCATTGCGATGTCGCTCGGGTCGTCCACATACACATGGCAGTTGCCATCGAGGTGCTTGAGCACCGGCACCTTGGCATCGCGGCTGATCGCCTCGATCAGGCCCTTGCCGCCGCGCGGGATCGCCATGTCGACGTATTGCGGCATCGTTATCAGCGCGCCCACCACAGAGCGGTCGGTGATCTGCACCAGCTGCACACCGTCGGCCGGCAAGCCGGAGTCGGTCAGCGCCTGCTGCACCAGCCTTGCCAGCGCCTTGTTCGATTCGATGGCTTCCGAGCCGCCGCGCAGGATGCAGGCGTTGCCGCTCTTGATCGCCAGGCTGGCCGCCTCGATGGTCACGTTGGGACGGCTCTCGAACACCATCGCAAACACGCCGATCGGCACCCGCATCTGGCCCACGCGGATACCGCTGGGTTGCTGGTTCATGCCGCTGATCTGGCCGATCACGTCGGGCATCGCGGCCAGCTGCTCGCAGCCCTGGGCCACGGTATCAACCACCTTGGGGGTCAGGCGCAGGCGGTCAACCATGGGCGCGGACAGGCCGGCGGCGGTGGCGCGGGTCAGGTCCAGGGCATTTGCCGCATCGAGACCCGCTTGGCTCTCGCGCAGCAGATCGGCCAGCCGGCGCAGGCAGGCGCTGCGACTGGCCGCGCCGGCGCGGGCCATCAGGCTGGATGCGGCACGGGCCTGGATGCCCAGCGTCTGGCTGTATTCGGCGGTGTTGAGCGCGTTCATGGCCGCATTTTCTCACGCAGTGGCGCAGCCGTGCGTGCCACGGGGGACCGGTTCAACGCGCGGCGCAGTAGCCGCACAAGGACATGGCCAGCCGCTGCAGCGCCTGCCAGGCGTCGGTCGGCCAGCCCGGAACCTTCAGGCCCTTGACGATGCCATCGACCTGGTGCGCCGCTTTGAGCAGCCGGGACAGGCTCTCGCCGTCGAGCCGTGGCAACACGCGTTCGAACAGGCGCTCGCGCGCGCCCCAGACCCGTTGCTCGCGCAAGGCCATCGGCAACGGCCGGCCGGCGTCCATCGCGTCGCGCACGCGTTTGAGCGCGCGGATGTCCTCGGCCAGGCTGTAATGCACCAGCACCGGTGCCTCGCCCTCGGCCTGCAAACCGTCGAGCATGCGTTGCACCCGCATGCGCTGGCCCGCGAGCACGGCTTCACTGAGCTTGAACACGTCGTACCGTGCCACGTTGAGCACGGCGCGTTCGATATCCTCGAATCCGAGTTCACCGGGCGGGAACAGCAGGGCCAGTTTCTGGATCTCCTGGTGGGCGGCCAGCAGGTTGCCTTCGACCCGGTCAGCGAAGAACTGCAGGCTGCGCTGGCCTTCGACGCCGGGTTTGACGCGCTGGTCCTGCTGCGCCAGGCGCTGCGCCAGCCATTGCGGCAACGCGCCACGCTCGACCGGTTCGAGCGCGACGGTGACACCATGGCGCTCGAGCGCGGCAAACCAGGCACCGCTGCGGGTGGCCTTGTCCAGCCGCGGCAACAGCACCAACGTCAGCAGGTCGTCATTGCCGCCGGATTGCTCGCACAGTTGCTGGATCGCGGCGCCGCCGTCCTTGCCGGGTTTGCCCGAGGGAATCCGTATCTCGACGATCTGCTTGTCGGCGAACAGGCTGAGCGACCCACCGGCAGCGAGCACCTCGCTCCAGTCGAAATGGGCGCCTGCCACGGTATGTGAGGTGCGCTCGCTGAATCCGGCGGCGCGTGCTGCGCTGCGGATCGCGTCGGCCGCCTCCTGGATCAACAGTGGCTCGTCGCCGTGCAGCACATACAGGGGTTTGATGCCCTTTTGCAGATGCGCCGGTAACTGGGCTGCCGCAAGCTGCATCGTCTAGCGCACGTTGGCGGCAACGGGGCCTGTCGCCACCGAGCACCGAAACGGCATCACAAGGAGCGGACCGCGGCCAGGCGCCGGATCATCTGTTGCACCAGGTCCGATTGCATGTCGCGGTACATCAGGCCTTCTTCGGCTTCCTTGGCCAGCACGGCCGATTCATTGAAGCTGATGTCGCGTTGCTGCAGCAACTCGGTGTTGCCGATCAGCTCCTTGCCTTGCGGCGTGCGCAGGCGGAAGTTCAGGCGGATGCGCAGCTGGAACTCGCGCACCTGGCCCGAGGTGTTGACGCCCACGACCGTTTTCTCGCGCAACTCGGACACGATGTCGAGTACCGCATCGGCCTTGGACATATCCCTGGGGTCGGCGATCAGTGTCAACGCATTGATGGAGGCCAGATTGCGCTTGAGTTCGTTACCGAACAGCGAACTTTCGCCGGCGTTGACGAACAAGGAGCGAAAGGCGAAATCAGGTGCTCCACGCAACTTGAAGCCACAGCCCGCCAATGCCATCAGCACGCCGGATGAGAGAAGCAGGCGTCGCTGCATCTCAGATCACCAGGTTGACCAGACGCCCGGGCACCACGATCACCTTGCGCACAGGTGCACCTTGCGCCAGCTTGACGAATACGTCGTTGTGCACGGCAGCCATTTCAATCGTCTTCTTGTCGGCGTCGGCAGCGACCCGGATCGAACCGCGCAATTTGCCGTTGACCTGCAGCATCAGTTCGATCTCGTCCTGCCTGAGTGCATCCGGGTCGACCTCGGGCCATGGCGCGTCAAGCAACTCTCCCTTGGCGCTGGCGTAACCCAGTTCGTCCCAGAGAACCTGGGTGATATGCGGCGTGACCGGATACAGTGCGCGCAGCAGGATTGCGAAACATTCGTGCTGGGCCCAGCCATCGCCGGCGCCGTCTTCGCCCTTGAAGTCTTCCAGCGCATTGAGCATCTTCATTGCGCCGGAGACGACGGTGTTGTACTGCATGCGCTGGTAGTCGTAGTCAACCTGCTTGAACACGGTGTGGATTTCCCGGCGCAGGTCTGCTGCGGCGCGACCGAACACCGGTTTGACCGTGTCCGCAGCTGCGGGCAGGCGCACGGCATGGTTCCAGACCCGGCGCAGGAAACGGTACGAACCTTCCACCGCCGCATCGTTCCACTCCAGCGTGGCTTCGGGCGGCGCGGTGAACATGGTGTACAGCCGCGCTGTGTCTGCACCGTATTTCTCGATCAGATCTTGCGGGTCGACGCCGTTGCGTTCGCTTTTGCCCATCTTGCCGATGCCACCGTACGCGAGCGCCGTGCCATCGGCTGCCGTGCCGCCGACGATGTGCCCTTGCGCATCGAGGGTGGGTGTGACTTCCAGTGGCGGGTGGTAGTTCTTGCCGCCCCGTTCGTCGCGGTGAAAGTAGATGTGGTTGAGCACCATGCCCTGCGTCAGCAGTTTGCTGAAGGGCTCGTCGATGCTCACCAGGCCGAGATCGCGCATCACCTTGGTCCAGAAGCGCGCGTACAGCAGATGCAGGATGGCGTGTTCCACGCCGCCGATGTACTGGTCCATCGGCATCCAGTATTGCGCGCCTTCGCCGACCATCGCCTGGTCGTTCTTCGGGTCGCAATAACGCATGAAGTACCACGAGGAATCCACGAAGGTGTCCATCGTGTCGGTCTCGCGCCGCGCGGCCTTGCCGCATACCGGGCACACCACGCCAGCGTGAAAACCTTCGTGCTTGTGCAACGGATTGCCCGAACCGTCGGGCACGCAGTCGACCGGCAACACGACGGGCAGGTCCTTCTCGGGCACCGGCACCGCGCCGTGTTCGTCGCAATGGATGATGGGAATCGGCGTGCCCCAGTAGCGCTGGCGGCTCACACCCCAGTCGCGCAGGCGCCAGGTCGTCAGTTTCTCGCCCAGACCGCGCACGGTGAGAGCGTGGGCAATCGCATCGACCGCCTCCTGGAAACGCAGGCCGCTGAAGCTGTCGGAGTTGATGGTGACACCGCGTTGCTTGTCGCCGTACCAGTCGTTCCACTGGTCGTAGTCGAAGTTGTAGCCATCGATCAGGATCACCTCGACGATCGGGAGGTCGTACTTCTTGGCGAAGATGAAGTCGCGCTCGTCATGCGCCGGCACACCCATGACCGCGCCGTCGCCATACCCCATCAGCACATAGTTGCCGACCCAGACTTCGATCTCCTTGCCGCTGAGCGGGTGGGTCACGTACAGGCCGGTGCGCATGCCCTCTTTTTCACGCACGGCCAGCTCGGCTTCGGTCGTGCCGCCGCGGCCGCATTGCTCGATGAACGCGGCCAGCGCCGGGTTGTTGCGTGCGGCATGCGTGGCCAGCGGGTGTTCGGCCGCCACCGCGCAAAAGGTCACGCCCATCAAGGTGTCGGCCCGGGTGGTGAACACATACATGCGGCCGCCGCCGATCAGCGCACCCGAATCGTCCTTGATGTCGTGCGTGAAAGCCAGGCGCACGCCCTCGCTCTTGCCGATCCAGTTCTCCTGCATCAGCTTGACGCGCTCCGGCCAGCCAGGCAGATGTTCCTGCACCTGGCCCAGCAGTTCCTGCGCGTAGTCGGTGATCTTGAGGTAATAACCCGGGATCTCGCGTTTCTCGACCGGCGCGCCAGTGCGCCAGCCCTTGCCGTCGATGACCTGTTCGTTGGCCAGTACGGTCTGGTCCACCGGGTCCCAGTTCACCACTTGCGTCTTGCGGTAGGCGATGCCCTTGTCGAGCATCTTCAGGAACAGCCACTGGTTCCACTTGTAGTAACTCGGGTCGCAGGTGGCGATCTCGCGGCTCCAGTCGATCGCCAGGCCCATCGCCTGGAGCTGGCCGCGCATGTAGTCGATGTTCTCGTAGGTCCACTTGGCTGGTGGTACGCCGTTCTTGAGCGCGGCGTTTTCGGCCGGCAGGCCGAACGCATCCCAGCCCATCGGCATCAGCACGTTGTACCCCTTCATGCGCAGATGCCGGGTCAGCATGTCGTTGATGGTGTAGTTGCGCACATGGCCCATGTGCAACTTGCCACTGGGATAGGGCAGCATCGAGCAGGCATAGAACTTCTTGCGCGACGCGTCTTCGGTGACACGGTAGGCGTCGCGGCTGGTCCAGGATTGCTGGGCGCTCGCCTCGACCTCGAGGTGGTTGTATTTGTCTTGCATGGGGGTCATCAGGCGGCGCGAGTGCCGCAACAAGCCGATTCTAGGTGTTCGTGCTGCACGTCTGCGCAAGGGCCAGGCCCGGTGCGGACCCCAGGCTCGCGGGCTCTAGCGGCCTTTGTCGCCCGGCTCGGCGACAAAACCGATCCGGCCCAGTCCTGCTTTTTGGGCAATTCCCATGATTTCCACGACGCGGCCGTAGGGAACGGCTGCGTCGGCCCGCAGTTGCAACTCGGTGTCCGGGTCGATTGCGCTGGCGCGGGCCAGTTCGGCGGCCAGCTCGGCCGTGGCCATCGGCTTGTCGTTCAGGAAAGCCTGCCCGGATTTGTCGACCGTCAACGACAGCGTGGCCGCAGCATTGCTGGCGCTGGCGGCAGGGGTCTGGGGAAGGTCGAGTCGGATCGAACTGGCCAGCAGCGGCGCGGTGATGATGAAGATCACCACCAGCACCAGCATGACGTCGATCAGCGGCGTCATGTTGATGTCGCTCATGGGCTGCGGCCCGCTGCTGCGCTCAAGACGGCCGAACGCCATGGCTCAGTCGTCCGAGACTGCCAACCGGGCGCCCGGTGCCGGGTCCTGGCCGAGCATCAACTCGCGCAGGTCACGCGCGAAGCCCTCGAGGTCGGCTTCGATGCGCCCGATTTGGCGTCCCAGCACGTTGTAGGCGAGCACCGCCGGGATCGCGACGGCCAGGCCCGCGGCGGTCATGATCAGGGCTTCGCCCACCGGTCCTGCAATCTTGTCGATCGTGATCTGGCCGGCCTGCGAGATTGCCAGCAGCGCGTGGTAGATGCCCCAGACTGTACCCAGCAAGCCGACGAAGGGTGCGGTGGCGCCGACGGTGGCCAACAGAACCTGGCCGAACTGCAGCTTGTGCAACACGGCATGCAATTGCTGGCGCAATACCCGCGTCAGCTGCTGGGACCGGTCCCCGGCGCTGGCCAGCGTGCCGTCGGCCTGGAGCCGGGTAGCTTCTATCAGTGGCAGCACCAGCCGTTCGCGGTCGAACGCCCGTGTCTGGGTCAGTGCCTGTTCGATGTCGCTGGACTGCCAGAATGCCAGCGTGCTGCGCGCCACGTCTGCGCCGGCGCGGCGCAAGACCCAGGATTTCCACAGGATGATGACCCAGCTGCTGACCGACATGAAAAGCAGCACCACCGCGACCAGGTTGCTGACCAGGTCGCCGTTGGCGAGAAACCGGACCACGCCCATCAGAAAATCTGCGCTTTATCGGCTGCGCGCTGCGGGACCATTTGCCTTGGGGCGGCCCGGCGGCTCACTGGGTTGCCCTCCGTGCTGCGCACTGCGGGGCTATTCGCCTTGGGAACGGCCCGGCGGCTCATTGGACTTCCCTCCGTGCTGCGCACTGCGGGACTATTCGCCTTGGGAACGGCCCGGCGGCTCATTGAATTTCCCTCCGTGCTGCGCACTGCGGGGCTATTCGCCTTGGGAACGGCCCGGCGGCTCATTGAATTTCCCTCCGTGCTGCGCACTGCGGGGCTATTCGCCTTGGGAACGGCCCG
>Ga0073904_10002822_pt1 | contig 13093 bp, 11 predicted proteins | sample KloWWTrecipitate_FD_66668 | JGI IMG/M metagenome (GOLD analysis project Ga0073904, IMG submission 66668) | Active sludge microbial communities from Klosterneuburg, Austria, studying microevolution and ecology of nitrifiers - Klosterneuburg... | ecosystem: Engineered > WWTP > Aerobic digester >...
GACTTCCGCCGCTCGGCGAGGACGTGCACGATGCCGAGGCCGAGGCCCACGAGGAAGAGCGCGCCGACCCCCACGCCGAACACCGCGCTCGGGAGAATGACCTTCTTCGCGAGGGCGGGCTGGCTGTCGCGGATGTAGGCGAACGCCATGTAGGCGAGACCGACGCCGCTCGCCCACTTGATGCCCATCATCCAGGCGCCGCCCTTCGGCAGGTTCACGGCGAACGTGCCCGCGATGAAGAACAGGACCCCGAGCCCGAGCGAGAACGAGAACATGCACACGGCGCCGAGCGGCACGTTCCCCTTGGTGGCGATCCACGTGATCATTCCCGTCATGAAGGGGCCCGTGCAGGGCGCGGCGACGAGGCCCATCACCAGCCCGAGCACGAACGCGCCCTTGAAGCCGACGCCGCCCACGCTGGCGAGGCGGTTGTTCATGCTCGAGGGGAGGGCCATCTCGAAGGCGCCGAACATCGATGAAGAGAGCGCGAAAAAGACGATCGCGAGCACCGCCACGACCCACGGGTTCGCGAGCGCGCTGCCCATCAGCTGGCCGGAGAGCGCCGCGCCCACGCCGAGCGGCGTGAAGAGGCACGCGATGCCCAGCACGAACGTCGCGGAGAGCGCGGCCCCCCGCAGGCGAGACGGCGACTCGGTCGCGCCGAAGATCGCGACCGTGATGGGCACCATCGGGAACACACACGGCGTCAGCGCGCTGATGAAGCCGAACACGAACGACATGCCTGCGGCGACGAGCGGGCTCTGCGCGGCGTAGCGCTCGAACGCGGCGGTGTCGGAGCCGTCGGCCCACGCCGCGAGGGGGAGGAGCATCAGCACGGCGAGGACGGCGAGCGTCACGGGCAAGCGGCGTTTCACGGGGGCTCCTTGAGGGGATGTCGGCCCCACGGCGCGTCGGCGACCCGCGGGCTTCCGAAAGGATAGCAAAAGCCAGGCGACATCCCGCAAACTCTGACGCAAAGTTTGCGACTCGCATGGGACCCCTCCGCAGACGCGCCCGACGGCTCGTGAAGCTGGCGCTCGGGCTCGCCGGGCTCGCGGGGGTCGGAGCGGTGGCGGTGCTCGCGTTCCCGGCGACCGCGCGCCGCGCCGAGGGCGCGGGGCGCGTCTTCGTGCCGACGCGCGACGACGAAGTGCTCGAGCGACTCCCCGCGCGGACCGAGGGGCGCCGCACGCGGGAGCTCCGCCAGCTCCGCGCCGCCCTCGCCGAGCGTCCCCGCGACGCCGCGCTCGCCGTGCGGGTCGCCAGGCTCGCGATCGAGCTGTCCCGCGCCCGCGCCGATCCACGGTACCAGGGCTACGCCGAGGCCGCGCTGGCGCCGCTCTTTGGCGGTCCCGTGGAGCCACCCACCGCGGCGCTCACGCTGCGGGCCACGCTCCGCCAGAGCCAGCATGACTTCCCGGGGGCGCTCGCCGATCTCGACCGAGTCGTCGCCCGCGCCCCCGACGACGCCCAGGCCTGGCTCACGCGGGCGGTCGTGCTGACGGTGCTCGCGCGGTACCCCGAGGCCCGCGCGGCGTGCGCGCGGCTCGAGCGCCTCGCCCCGCCGGTCGTCGTGGCGGTGTGTCGTGAGACCCTCGCGAGCCTCACGGGGCAGGCCGCGGGCGCGTACGCGCGGCTCTCGCGGGCAGCGGAGGACGCGCGGCTCGCCACGCCGGAGGAGGGCGCCTGGGTGGCCTCGACCCTGGGCGAGCTCGCCGCGCGTGCCGGCGACGTGCACGCGGGCCGGAGTCACTTGGAGCGGGCGCTCGAGCTCGAGCCGGGCGATCCGTACGTGCTCGCCGCGCTCGCGGATCTCGAGCTCGACGCGGCGCGTCCGGCGGAGGTGGTGCGCCGACTCTCCGGCAAAGAAGACAACGATCTCCTGCTATTACGACTTGCGATCGCCGAGGCGATCGAGCACGCCCCGGGGGCCGAGGCGCACGCGGCGCTCCTTGGGGAGCGGTTTCGCGCGAGCCGGCTCCGCGGGGACGTCGTGCACCGCCGGGAGGAGGCGCGTTATCTCGTCGCGCTCGGGGACCCGCCCGAGCGCGCGCGCGCCCTCGAGCTCGCCCAGGCGAACTGGGAGGTGCAGCGCGAGGTGCCCGACGCGCGGGTGCTCATGGAGGCCGCGCTCGCCGCCAAAGCGCCCGCCGCCGCGCGCCCGGCCCTCACGTGGCTCGTCGCGAGCGGCTGCGAGGACCCCGCGCTCCAACGCCTGCGACGGGAGCTCGAGTGACGCGCGCGCGGCTCGTCGCGCTCGTCGGCTGGTTCGGGGCGCTCCTCGCGTTCTCGCTCGCGTTCGCGTTCGCGTTCCCGAGCCCGGCGTGGGCGCACAAGCCCAGCGACGCCTACCTCGTGGTCGCAGCGCGCGGCGCCGAGGTGAGCGTCCGCCTCGACCTCGCGTTGCGCGATCTCGACGACGAGCTCGGCCTCGATCGCGACGGCGACGGCGAGCTCACCTGGGCGGAGGCGCGGGCCGCGGCTCCGGCGGCGGCGTCGGCGGCGTGGACGGCGATCGAGCTCCGCGCGGGCGCTTCGGGCGCGGCCACAGGTGAGTTGAGTGTAGAGTGCACGCCCGTCGCCGACGAACCCCCCGCGATCGCGAGGCACTCCGACGGCGCCTACCTCGTGCTCCAGCGGCGCCTCACGTGCGGGGCGACGCCGCGCGCGCTCGGCCTCCGCTACGGGCTCTTCTTCGCCCGCGATCCTCAGCACCGCGCCGTCGTGCGCGTCGACGCCGGGGGCGCCTCGCGCTCGCTGGTCCTCCGCACCGACGCCCGGGAGGCGACCGTGGATCTCACGGACCCGGCGCCTGCGAGGCGCGCGTTCCTCGCGATGGTGCGCGAGGGCGCGGCGCACATCGCCCAGGGCTACGATCATGTGTTGTTCCTCCTCGCGCTGCTCTTGCCCGCGGTGCTCGTGCGTCGACGCGGCCGCCGGAGGTTCGCGCCGCGCGCCCGCTTTCGCCCCGCCGCCCTCGACGTGCTCCGCGTCGTGACGGCGTTCACCGTCGCCCACAGCGTGACGCTCAGCCTCGCCGCGCTCGACCTGGTGGTGCTGCCCTCGCGGCTCGTCGAGTCCGTCATCGCCGCGAGCGTCGTGGCCGCGGCGATGAACAACCTGTTCCCGCTCCTGCGCGAGGGCCGCTGGCTCGCGACGTTCGCGCTCGGCCTCATGCACGGCTTCGGGTTCGCCGCCACGCTCCACGACCTCGACCTCGGGCGCGGCGCGCTCGTCGTCTCGCTCCTCGGGTTCAACTTGGGGGTCGAGCTCGGGCAGCTCGGGCTCGTCGCCGCGTTCCTCCCGCTCGCGTTCGTCGCGCGGCGCACGTGGTTCTACCGATGGCTTGTGCTGAAGGGCGGTTCGGTGCTCATCGCGGCGCTCGCCCTCGTATGGCTCGCCGAGCGCGCGCTCGCGGTTCGCCTCCTGCCCTGACGCGGGCGCGTGGCGCACGCGCAGCCCTCCCCGCTCAGTGCTTCGCGGAGGCGGCCGGTGCGGGCGCGGCCGCGGGCGGCGGTGCGGGCTTCAGCTTCGCGAATACGCCCGCCAGCTTCTTCGCGAGCGCGAGGTTCTCCGGCGTCTCTTTGCCGAGACGGAGGGTGAGCATCGTGCCGCCGTTCACGTAGAGCTGCCGCCCGGTGATCGCGGCGAGGCTCTTCTGCGACATCGCCTTGCCCTCCTTCGCGGCCTTCGCGTCGGGGTACTCGCAGAGGTCGATCACGAACGCGGTGTCCGGGTTCTTCGTTCCCACGCAATAGCTGGCTTTGAAGAACGAGCCGAGGTGTTGCTTCGGCGTCTCGAACGTCGCGCCCGCGGCCTTGAACGCCTCGAACACGTCCTCGGCGCGGACGATCCCCTTCGGGCGTGACTGGGCCTCACGCGCGAAGCGCTCGCTCAGGTTGAGGGCGCCGACCGGCGTCGAGGGATCGACGGGCTCGTCCCCGGCGTCGCCCCCGGGCGACGCGACGGTCGCCGACGGCGCGGCCGACGGCGTCGGCGTGGGGGCCGCTGCTTCGGCGCCCGGCGCCGCCGGCTCTGGGTCCTTCTTCGAGCACCCGAGCGCGAGGACGAGGCACCACGCGATCCACGTGGCCGCGGCCCGGTCCCTCCGCGCGGCGCGCGCGCCGTCCACATTCGCCCACGCCGCCGCGCCCGCTCGCTTTCCTGTCCCCATCGTGCCCGTCTAGCACACGGCGCCGGCGGCCGGCGGGCGCGTGCGTAGGGCGCTTTGCGTGACACTGCGAGAAGCCCTCATTGGTGCGTAACAATTTGAAATGATGAAGTAATTTTGCGCGACACCGTCGCTCGGGGCGCGATGTTTGAGCGAGCCCGGATCCTCGCGTACGCTCCCTCTCGACCGACTTCGGTCTCCCGGGAGATGCCAATGCGAAAGAGTCTGCTTGCGTGCGCCTGCACCGCGCTGGGTGTTGCGACGGTTCTGGGAACGGCGGAGGAGGCGCGCGCGTCCAGCCACCGCGAGGCGCCCTTCATCACCAAGAACCCGAAGGTCGACAACACCGACTTCTACATGTTCCGGAGCTACGAAGCGGGGCGCGACGGCTACGTCACGCTCATCGCCAACTACCTCCCGCTCCAGCACCCGTACGGCGGGCCGAACTACTTCACGATGGATCCGGAGGCCCTCTACGAGATCCACATCGACAACACCGGCGACGCGCAGGAAGACCTCACCTTCCAGTTTCGCTTCAGCAACCTGCTGAACGACGCCACCGGCGAGACCGGCTTCGCGATCCCCATCGGCCCCGCGGGCGCCACCAAGACCGTCTCGATCCCCCTCGTCAACGCGGGCGGCATCGACGCGACGAACCAGTTCGAGGCGCCCCGCCGCAACGTCAAGGAGACCTTCGTCCCCAAGATCGTGCGGGGCAACCGCCGCACGGGCGCCGCGGCCGACATCACGAAGACCACCGGCCCCGGCGGCGCCACGTTCATCAAGCCGGTTGACTACATCGGTACGAAGTCGCTCGGCCTGCCCGCGGCCTACAAGACCTACGCCGACGCGCACATCTACGACGTCGCCATCCCGGGCTGCACCGCGCCCGCCGGCACGAGCGCCCGCATCTTCGTCGGCCAGCGCCAGGAGGGCTTCGCCGTCCTCCTCGGGAACATCTTCGACCTGGTGAACGCCTCGGCTGCGCAGCTGACCGACGTCACCTCGCCGAACCCGAACCCGATCGCCAACATGAACGTCACCACGATCGCCGTCGAGGTGCCCATCGCGTGCCTGAAGGGCGCGGCGGGCGACGTCATCGGCGGCTGGTCCACGGCGAGCGTGCGCCAGGCGCGGGTCATCAACCCGCAGCCGAGCTACGGCAAGCCGACGAAAGAGGGCGGCGCGTGGGCGCAGGTCTCGCGCCTCGGCAGCCCGCTCGTCAACGAGGTGGTCATCGGCATCAAGGACAAGGACCGCTTCAACTCCGCCGAACCGAAGGACGACGCGCAGTTCGCCGACTACGTGACGCACCCCACGCTCCCCGCGCTCGTCGAGGTCTTGTTCGGACCCACGGTGCAGGCGCCCACGGCGTTCCCGCGGGCCGATCTCGTGGCGGCGTTCCTCACCGGCGTGCCGAACGTCAACAAGTTCCCCGGCACCTCGGCCGTCGCCGAGATGCTCCGCCTCAACACGGCGCTGCCGCACGCGGGGCTCACCACGCAGTTCCGCGCGAGCGCTTCGCCCACGGCGGCAGGCCTCGGCGCCGCCGGCTGCTTCAAGCCCGCACCGAACCCCGCGACCGAGGGCAAGGTGCTCGACACCGCGCTCCCGTCGTGCGATCCGGCAGGCTTCCCCAACGGCCGCCGCCCGGGCGACGACGTGGTCGACATCGCGCTCCGCGTGGTGATGGGCTACCTGCTCCCCGACGGCGCGGCTCCCGCCGGTAACTTCCCGTTCGGCGACACGGTCGGCCAGCACGACGGGCAGTTCCAGCGCACCTTCCCCTACCTCAACACGCCCAACCCGGGCGCGGGAGGCTGAGATGCGCGCTCTCCCTTGGCCTCGCGCCTTGCTCGCGCTCACGCTCGTCGCCTCGACCTCGCTCGTGGCCTGCGGTGACGACGATCAGGGGGTCCTGCCGGACTCGGGCATCGCGCGGCCCGACGCCCCCGCGCCCACCGACGCGCCTCCGCCTCCGCCTCCGACCGACGCGGGCGACGGCGGGGGCGGCGATCCGCTCTTCACCGACTTCGTGAAGGGGCTCATCGCCAACGACACGAAGGCGACGACCCTGCCCACCACGGTGAACGACAAGAAGTTCGCCGCCGATCCGCAAGATCCGAAGGCGTTCCCCGCGAGCTTCTTCTGAGCAGACGCGGGGGTCGGTGAGGCCTACACTCGTCCGAAATGACCCGTCGACTCCTCGTGGTGACGGCGTGCTTGTTCGTGGGCTGCGAGGCGACCCCTTCGGGGGTCGCGCCCACGGATCCCAGCCCGCCCAGCCCGCCTAGCCCGTCCACCTCGTCCAGCTCGCCGCCCGTCGGGACGGACGGCGCCGTGCCCGGAGGTGCCGCCTGCCTCGACGTCGCCGACACCCTCGCCTTCGCGACCACGCGGATGCTCGCGACCGTCGCGTACGTGAAGCGCGCGCACCCCACCGACTACGCCACGTACTACCCGTCGTTCACCTACTCGAGCGGCCCCAACCTGGGTCAGTGGGACCTCTCGCCCCGCTCGTCTCCCCTCGTGAACAGCCGCGCGACCGACTGGCGCAGCGGCTACTTCGCGGGGACCTTCTGGCAGCTCTACGCCGCGACGGGCAGCCAGGAGATGTTGGGCTACGCCAAGGAGTGGACGGCCGGCATCGAGTCGCTGAAGTCGAACCCCCTCGACTACGATATCGGAGGCCGATTCCTCCGCAGCTTCGGCGACGGACTCCATCTCTTGGCCCAGGCAGACGACGCCGACTCGTCGTACCGGCGGCGCGCCCGCGAGGTGCTCGTGCAGGCGGCGACCACGCTCGACAGGCGCTTCGATCAGGGCGGCATTCCTGTCGGCGCGCTGCGCTCGCTCGACGACTACCCTCCGGGGCCGTATCCCGTTTACATCGACGGTATGGTGAACGTGCCGCTCCTCTTCGAGGCGTGGGACATCAGCGGGCGGCCGACCACGGGCCCGGTGAAGACGCTCTTCGATCACGGCGTGGCCCACTCGCTCACGGTGCTCGCCGGGAACGTCCGCGCGGACGGCAGCATCTACCATATCGTCCAGTACAACGACGGCACCTCCGGCACACCGCGCGACGGGAAGGTGTATTCCAAGATCACCGACCAGGGGTACGCGAGCGAGAGCACCTGGTCGCGAGGACAGGCGTGGGGCCTCTACGGGTTCACCGAGGTCTATCGGTATACGAAGGACGATCCTTCGGTGTCGCCGCAGCGCTTCCTCGCGGTCGCGGAGAAGATCGCGGACTACTTCCTCGCCCACCTCCCCAACGACTACGCGGCGGACCCCTACAACCAGCGCGCAGGCGATTTCGTGCCGCCCACCGACTTCGACGCCGCCACGGGCGAGCCCGCCGGCCCGTTCGCCGACGCGAACAAGGACCGTGTCTTCGGCGACCGGAAGCCCGCGCTCCGAACATTCACCGAGCGGGACTCGTCGGCCGCGGCCGTGGCCGCCTCGGGGCTGCTGGAGCTCTCCACGTTGGCGTCGACGCCAGCCCATCGAGCGAGATACCTCGCGGGCGCCGAGAACATCTTGCGGTCGCTCCTCACGTTCCGTGACTCCAACGGGAAGCTCGCCTACCTCGCGAAGGACTCGCCGCATCGCGGTGTCCTCGCGGCCGCGACGGTGTCGTGGAACCTCCCGCAGCTCTCGCTCATGTTCGGGGACTACTACTTCCTCGAAGCGCTCAGACGCTATCGGCGCGCCTATCCCGGCTGCTGACCGCGCTGCTGACCGCGCGAGCTCGCCGCTGCCCTCGGGCCGAAGCAGCCCGCGGCGCGAGTCGCCCGCTCAGCGCGTGCACTGATCGATCTCCTTCACGCTCTTCGCGCCCTGCACGCACCTCAGCATGCGGTCGGTGATGCGACGGCCCACGCAGCCTTTCAACACGCCATCCATCTCGGCCCGCACCCGCTGCTTCTCTTTCTCGAGGTCCGGGGGCGGGGTCAGCATGCCGGCGACCTGCAGCTCGACGTTCCGGTCGACCATGAGCCGACACTCCGCCTCCGTGGCGGGGTGGCCGCACGCCGCCAGGAGCGCGGCGAAGACCGGGGCGGCGAGCCTCGCGCCGGGGGCGCGGGGGATCGAGGGCCGGAGCGGCGTCTGCCAGGGGCGCGTCGGGCCGGGGCGGGCGAGCATGCCCTACTGATATCCCCTCGGCGCCGAAGAGGGGAGCCGGTGCCGGTCGCTCCCGCGGGCCAATGTGCGAAGCTCGAGAAAATAGCTTGAAATCGTGGCACTAATTTAGGTGAATGCTACACTCGTTCCTGGATGTTGCCTCGCGCCACTCCGGAAGACTGTCTGAGGCTCGCCATGGCGGCGCGCACCCCGCGCTCGCGAGGCTTGTACGCTCGGCGGGGCCTCGCCGCCCGCAGCCGCCTCGACCGCACCACCCACGCGATGCTGCTGCGGCAGCTGTATTTGGCTCATTTCGAGGTCGAGCGGTTCGAGCTCGCGCTCGAGGTCGCGAAGCAGGCGCTCGAGCTCGAGGTGCTCCCCGACGTGCTCGCCCAAGACGCGGCGCGGGCGGCCCTCGCGGCCGGCCTCCTCGACGAGGGGCTCGTGCACCTGCGGCGCGCCGCCCGGAGCGGGCCCGCCGCCCGCCGGCCCTTTCACCAGTGGACCCTCGGCAGCGCGCTGTTTCTCGCGGGTCGATACCGCGAGGCCACCGCGGCCTTCGAGCGCGCAGCGCGCTGGGGCACGACCGACAAGCCGCTCTTCCGCGCGCACCTCGCGCTGGCGAGGCTCTCGGCGGGCGAGCCTCAGCCCAACCTCACGCAGACCTTCAGCGAGCTCGTCGCCGCGCCGTGTGGCCAGGGTTATGGCCGCTTCGTGCTCGGGCAGCTCGCGTACGCGATGGGCGACTGGACCGAGGCCCGCCGCTACCTCGAGGCCTTCCTCAAGCGCAGCGAGGGGGGGCGGCCGAGCCTCGCCATCGCGCTCCGTGGGGAGCTCGAGGTCGCCCGGAGCACGCTCGCGAAGATGCGCGCGAACTGAGCGCGAACGGACGCGCGGCTACTTCTTCTTCGCGGTCGTCGTGCGCGCCGCCCGGCCCGAGAGTCGCTGCTTGCCGTCCGCGATGGTGGGCTTGTCGACTCCCCACACCCGATCGCCCCCCGCCTTGCACACCTCGTCCTTGAGGGTGCGGAGGCAGTCTTCCGCCGAGACCTCGAGATCGCACCGCGCGCTCACCGTGCCGATGTTCTCGCTCTGCACGCGCGGCGCGTCGCTGGAGACCTGCACGGCGCAGCCCTCTTCGCGCGGATTAAACCCGGGCGCCTTTCCGCCGCCGCCGCCGCAGGCGGTCGTGCCGGCAACGAGCCAGGCGAAGAGGCGCGCGGGGCGAGGGGAGAGAGCCATCCGGCGAAACCTACACCACCCCGCCGCGCCGCGCCGCGCCGCGAAACGCGAAACGCGAAACGCGCCCGTTTGGGGCTGCAGAGTGGCCATCGCCCGGCGACGCGCTACGCTCGCCGGTCATGCGTCTCCCCCGCCAGTCCTCGCCGCGCGCCTGGCGCGCCGCCCTCGTCGCGTCGCTCGCGTCGCTCGCGCCCGCGCTCGCGGCATGCGCCGCCACCCCCACGACCGAGCCCGCGCCGAGCCCGCCGCCGGAGGCGCCCGCGATCTGCAAGCCGCCCGCCGCGCTCCCCGAGGGTGGGCACTTCGTCGACGTCACGGCCGAGGTGGGCCTCACCGGCGTGACCGGCGGCCGGGTGACCACGGCCGATCTCGACGGCGACGGTCTGCCCGACCTCGTGGTGCACAACTTCGGCGGCAAGCGCGAGGGCATCGTCAAGGTGCTCATGAACCGCGGCGGGAAGTTCGTCGACGAGACCGCGAAGAGCGGTTTTCTCGACTCGCGCGAGGCCTCCGGCTCGGGCCGCCTTGGCCACCTCACGGTGTTCGGCGACGTCGACAACGACGGCGATCTCGACGCCTTCGAGGGCGTGTACCTCGACGGCAAGGAAGACGCCGCGGCCAAGGGCGACCGCAACGAGGTGCGGCTGAACGACGGCAAGGGGCACTTCACCTTCGCCGAAGCCGGGCCCATGCAGGACGCTCGACTCCCCACGACATCGGCCGCCTTCCTCGACGCCGACCGCGACGGGAAGCTCGACGTGTTCCTGGGCACCTTCTACTCGAGCGGCATCCAGGGTGCGGGCAACTTTCTCTACAAGGGCGCCGGCGACGGCTCGTTCACCGACGAGGCCGAGTCGTCTGGCGTGCTGCGGCCGAAGCCCGCGGCCGGCGGCGATCAGGACGCCTTCCTCGCCGGCAAGACACGGCGCGCCACGTACGGCGTCACCGCGTGCGACGTCGACGGCGACGGCGACACCGACCTCATGGTGAGCGCGTACGGGCGCCAGTGGAATGAGCTCTGGAAGAACGATGGGAATGGCAAGTTCGTCGAGGTCGGCGAGGGCACGCCGTTCGCGGCGGACGACACCGTGACGTTCAACGACAACGAGTTCTATCGTTGCTACTGCTCGACGAACTCGGGGAAGTGCCCGAGCGACGTGCCCTCCCCCAGGGTGGGCTGCACCAACGGCGCGTGGAGCCCCGGGTTCGACGACCAGCCCGCGCGCAACGGCGGCAACACCTTCAGCACCGTCTGCGCCGATCTGGACGGCGACGGCGCCCTCGACGCCTTCCACGCCGAGATCAAGCACTGGCATATTGGGCAGTCCTCGGATTCGTCGCAGATGCTCCGCAACGACGGGACTGGAAAGTTCGTCCGCGTCCCGAACGAGGTCGCGGGCCTGGGGCGCAAGCACACCATCTCCGACTGGAACGAGGGCGACATCGTCGCCGCCGCGTTCGACTACGACGCCGACGGGCGGAACGACGTGTTCGTCGGCTCCTCCGACTACCCCGAGACCTACGGGCTCCTCTTCCACCAGGAGCCGGACAAGAAATTCCGCGAGCTGGCGCGCGACGTGGGGATCGACCACTACCACGCGGTCGGCGTCTCGGCGGCCGACATCGACGGCGACGGGGACCTCGATCTCATCGTCGCGACCAGCGTCGCGCGGTGCAGCGGCGACCTCAAGTGCCCGAGCACCCCGGCGATCAAGGTCTATCGCAACCAGGTTGGCCACAAGCGAAACCTGGTGCGCGTGAAGCTCGTCGGCGGCGGCGCCGGCAAGAGCAACCGCGCAGGCATCGGCGCGCGGGTCACAGTGAAGACCGCCGTAGGCAGCCAGGTGCAGGAGGTCTCCGGTGGGTATGGCCACTTCGGCCTCCAGCACGACAGCGTGCTCACCTTCGGCCTCGGCGACGCGTGCGCCATCACGGAGATCACGGTCCGCTGGCCGAATGGCGAGCGCACCACGCAGACCCTCACGCGTGGCCTCAAGGCCAACACCCTGCTCGAGATCAGCGAGGGGGCCGACGCGGTCGTCTCCAAGCCGCTGGCCGAGGGGCGCTGACTCGGCACCGACTCACCCCCGCAGGTCGATCGACCGCGGGGCCGTAGGGCGGGGCGTCTCGCGCCACGTCTTTCATGCGCTCGCGCTCTGCGGGGCGTCGGTGTAGAAGGCGGCCGTGGCTCTCCTGGTTCAGAAGTTCGGTGGCACGTCGGTCGGCTCGGTCGAGCGAATCCAGAACGTGGCGCGCCGCTGCCTCGCGGCCCAGCGCGCGGGCAACCGCGTCGTGGTCATCGTGAGCGCGATGAGCGGCGAGACCAACCGGCTGCTCGGCCTCGCCCACCAGATAACCCAGGTGCCCGAGGCTCGTGAGATGGACGCGATCGCGGCGACCGGCGAGCAGGTCACCGCGGGGCTCACGGCGCTCGCCATCTGCGCCGAGGGCGGCCGCGCCCGCTCGCTCCTCGGGCATCAGGTGCGCGTGCTCACCGACGCGGCCTTCACCAAGGCGCGCATCAAGTCCATCGATCACTCGAGGATCACGGCGGCGCTCGCGGACGGCGAGATCGCGGTCGTCGCGGGCTTCCAGGGGGTCGACGCCGAGGGCAACATCACGACCCTCGGGCGCGGCGGGTCCGACACCTCGGCGGTGGCGATCGCGGCCGCCATAGGCGCCGACGCCTGCGAGATCTTCACCGACGTCGACGGCGTGTACACGACCGACCCCAACATGTGCCCATCGGCCCGGAAGATCGGCCGAATCTCGTACGAGGAGATGCTCGAGCTCGCGTCGCTCGGCGCCAAGGTGCTCCAGATTCGGAGCGTGGAGATCGCGATGAAGTACGGCGTGCCTGTCCACGTTCGCAGCTCGTTCTCGGAGGCCCCCGGCACCTGGGTGACGCGCGAGGACAAGTCGCTCGAGGAGGTGGTCGTCGCGGGCGTCGCCTACGACAAGAACGACGCCCGAGTGCACCTCGTGGGCGTCGCCGATCGCCCCGGCGTCGTCGCCGAGGTGTTCGCCGCGCTGGCCGAGGCGAACGTTGGCGTCGACATGATCATCCAGAGCGCCCCGAACACCGCGAGCGACGGCGCGCGCGCCGACGTGACCTTCACGGTCTCCAAGACCGAGCTCGCGCGCGCCAAGCCGATCATCGACGCGGTGGCGCAGCACGTGGGGGCCAGCGCGGTCCGCTACGACGAGGACATCGTCAAGGTGAGCATCGTGGGGCTCGGCATGCGCTCGCACGCGGGGGTCGCCGCGAAGATGTTCCAGCTCCTCGCGGGCTGCGGAATCAACATTCAAGCCATCACGACCAGCGAGATCAAGATCTCCTGCATCGTGCATGCAAAGTACACAGAGCTCGCCGTCCGCACACTGCACGACGGCTTCGGCCTCCACGAGGCGCCCGCGCCCGCCTCCCCGCAAGAGTGACATGGGTCAAGTGCGTCTCGGAGAGCGCGCCTCGGACGGTCTTGCGGTGGCGTGCGGACGACGCTAGACTCCGCGCCAGAGGGATGGAGATGACCATGGCAGCAGCACGATTGA
>Ga0073904_10002824_pt1 | contig 13091 bp, 14 predicted proteins | sample KloWWTrecipitate_FD_66668 | JGI IMG/M metagenome (GOLD analysis project Ga0073904, IMG submission 66668) | Active sludge microbial communities from Klosterneuburg, Austria, studying microevolution and ecology of nitrifiers - Klosterneuburg... | ecosystem: Engineered > WWTP > Aerobic digester >...
TTCGCCAAATCTACCATCAATCACTTCCACGGCAAGTGGGCTCGATAAGTCACAAACCGCAAGAACAGGCGTTGCTGTGGCCAGTGCTGGCAGCAACTTTGAAGGCAAGAAATTGGCCCCGATTCCTGATCGCTGAGTCACAAGGCAGGCGGATGTGTTTAAGAGATGAGAGACATAGCTCGGTTCGTCGAGTACCGATCCCAGACAAATTCCGGGAATGTCCGCAGCAGCCTCTTTGATCTTTGCTGCTTCGCCACCACCACCAAAGATATCGAGATGCCAGCCGATGTCAGAAACTCCGGCTGACTTAAACTGTGTGAGAAAGTCAGGAAGTCCCTGTTTGACGCCAAGATTCCCCGCGTAGAAAAGTCGCAACGATTTTCGCGGATGCTCTTTTGCGCCCTGTTTATCAATTTCAGCCTGCAGACTTTGGTGAATCCAATTGGGGATCAGCAGTAGACGACGATCTGAACCCACCTGAGACTTAAGCTTTTCGAGCATGATGGGACTTATCGTTGTGATGGTTTTCGCTGACCGCAATGCCCATCGCTGAATCGCATGCAGCAGCCCGGCAGCGCCCGGAATTCTCAGGATTCCCAGTTCTAATGCTGCCTCAACGACAAAATCCTGAACAATGATAAGTCGCGGAATTCCGCGAAATCCGTATAGGAACCGCTGTGCCAGGCATTGCGAGAGCATTGGCAGAGCCGTCAGCACAGCATCAGGTTGCCAGTTGTGGAAACGCCCACGCCGTAAAAGCGACCAGAGAAAACTCAGATCCGACAACATCCGGCCTTTTCCACTAGGACGCTGAGGGACATGCATCGAAACACGACGCACTGGGATCCCCTGGATTTCTTCCTCCCGAACGCCGATACCGTGATCTTCGGGACTCAATTGCCACGCCGGATAATAGGAAAATGTTGTAGTGACTCGAACATCGTGACCTGCATCCCGAAGATAAACAGCCAAGTCCGTATAAAGTGAAGCCCCGGCAAGTTCGTCCGGGGAAAAGAGGTTGCTGACGATCTGTAGCTTCATTTTTCCGATTGTCCGCATGAGGAGGAAATATTGTCAAGTCTTGTATGAAAATTCTGCAGCCGTCCATTTCCTTGCGAACATATTAACCACGTCCACAATATGCACGTCACAGGGCGCTGCTCCTTATCGTCTCTAAGAGCAACTCAGTAACTCTGCTGAATGGCCCCGATCACACACAGCAAAATCTCCATCGACACATTCGCACGCAGATCCCCCGGGCAGTTGTTCCATGCTGTAAAAAATAGACCGCTAACCTCGGGTACGTGGGAAGGTCGATTTCCACGTGCCGGTGCGATCGTAGACCAGTGGCCGAACCTGATCATTCGGCAGGATCGCACAGCCAGCCAGAATCCCCAACATCCACAGAGCGATAAACCCGAAGTCGTAACAAAACCAAACGGTCATGAGTACCAGTGCGAAGCCTGTGAAACTGCCACAAACGGCCGGGAAGAATGGATCTTGAGGAAACCGCTTCACGAGACAGGCTGCCGTATAAATCCCGCTGAGCAGCAACAACGTAAATGTTCCTAGTCCGAGAAATCCAAATCTCAGCGTGATAAAGACGTAGGCATTATCGACATATTTTAGCCGTTGCACGGAATGCCGTGAGACCTGAAGGTAAGGAATATTGGGCGGAAACCCTGTCGTCAGCTTCGTCCCATACCCAGTCAATCCCGCATGACGCAATGCGGCCCCATACGCTTCAAAGATCAGGAGCCGACTGTTTGTTCCAGTATACTCCACGGCTTCGCCCTCGATTTCCACCAGAGTCTTACGATCGCCAAGTGTTTCTCCACCAAGATTTTCTGCCAGGAAATCCATCGAAGCTGTTGGAAAAAAACAGATTACGGCAACGACTGCTGTCAGTCCGATCGCGATGGCCCATCGAAGAATTTTGAATCGAATCAACGCCATCACCCCAAACATGATCAAAAATGCCATGACCGGACCTCGTGAGACAGATGAACAAATGCCCAGAAATGCGACCAACAGTGCAAGCCCTCCAAAGACCTGCAATTTTCTTTCGGATCCTTTTTGAATCAGTCCGAAGCACCAAGGCACCAGCAACAGGAGTTGATTGGCAAAGAAAATCGGATGTATCGCATTGCCAAACGCCCGCTTCAGGCCGAATCGAGACGAATGTCTCCCTGCTCCATCATCTAAGGGGCGGTCACCAACAATGGCCTCAAGGACATTGATTCCCGACAGAGACTCCACCAGACCGCAAACACTCAGCACAACAAGTACGGAGACCACCCACGGCACAATCGCCTTCAGGTCGTCGCAGTCCTGGATGGCGAATCGACCCGCTACATAGGGCAGCACCCATTCCCCATAAGCCCGAAACGGTATCATCACATGCCACTCATCGGCATAAACATCAGCAGCGAGATGCACCAGGGCAATAATAGTGATAAACACGTCCAGCATCGTCAAAGGCGTCAGAATACGCCCCCGACGGTAAACGGTGAACCCAACGATCCCGATGATCGCAACAACCGTCCTGCAGCCGATCTGCTGCCCCAGGACCGGAATTTCAACCCACACTGGCACGAGCATTGAAAGCACTACGGCGGCACCCAGTGCCTGACGGGCGCCACGTTTGATGTAAAGAATCAGCCAACTCACGACCAGCGTCACAGCTACCAGATACCAAACCGCAGTTGCACTTGTCATCATACTGCCCGACCCGACTAAACAGGAAACGCCGTGAGAAAGAAGCGACATATACAAATCTTAATCAAGAAAGTTGAGGTCTACTGAAATTTAAGTTTCAGCTCCTCTGACATCGCCCTTGCTCTCCGGTCACGTTCGCCGCCATGAAAAATATGGCTTTCCATTGCACGCATCCGTTGATTTGCCTGATCGAAGGCGGATTCTGGTTTTGTTGGGAGGCGAATTCAAACTTGAAATGCAACGGGGTCGGTCGCTCAGTTGGGTGTGTAGAAGACTCCAGAAGAGGTCTGGAATTCGAGAGAAGGGGGGATTCGAGGCATTTTCCAGGTCGGTTGTTGAGTTTGCGTTCGACCTGTGCACGCTGGGCGGGGCTCAATTTCTTCAGATCCATTCCTTTGGGAAAGTACTGTCGAATGAGGCCGTTCGTATTTTTATTCGTCCCGCGTTCCCACGAGCTACACGGATGCGCAAAACAGACTTTCATTCCCAGCTGAGATTCAATGGCTTTGTGTTCCGCGAGTTCGGCCCCGTTGTCCGTCGTCAAAGTGTGTCGCGCAGTGGCACCGAGAGGCCGCAGTACGCTGACGATTGCCTTCTTGACTGAGGTGGCTTTCTTGTTGTCCACGACACGAATTTTCACCAGACGCGATTTGCAATCTTCGAGCATCACGAAATATCCGGATTTCCTGCCAACTTCCATCGTATCACCTTCCCAGTCTCCGCAGCGAACTCGATCGCTGGCTTCTTCCGGACGTTCTTCAATGCTTGTGCGATTTCGCAGAAAATTCCGCGAATCCAGCGATCCATAGCGTTTTCTGCTACGACCACCGAAGCGAAGGTGCTCGTGCCAGACTTCTCAAGCGGCACGTTTGACTTTGATCCATGCATCGATGGATTCGTGCGAAACACTCATGGATGCGTCTTCTGGTAATCCTGCTGCAGACGACCAAAATTTGTTCCGGAGACCGGTCCTGGATGCAGTCGGCTGGTACGTACTCATATAGCTTCGGAGTGTCATACCAATGCACAAATCCGAACTTCGCCTCACCTCGACGTTAAGCCGATTTTCCACCAGCCGCCCGTGCCGAATAATTCCCGGTCGAATCCTGGCTCCGCTTTAGTTCTCGCGAACTGACAGACTTCGATAGCAATTTTCCCAAGGGATTCTCCCGCATAGTTCATTCGATCAATGACTTCCCCGTCAATAGCGGTAAGATGACTTCCTTTCATCGGTTGGGCTCGTCTGATTGGCAATGGTTTGTTTCGTCGCTGCCTACGTTAACCAGACTCGCGAGCCTGCGCCTCTTACTCGCCCCCCCCCGTTGCATTTCAAGTCTGAATTCGCCACTATTTTGCTGATCCGGACTGAAGTTAGACAACTCGCATTGTTAGCGATTTTTCAAGTGTTTTATAGCTCGCCGGATGGCCGGAGGAAAACATTCCTAAATAATACCTGGCTGGCTCAAAGTGATTCTCAGCGGTAAAGGGCTCTAGGAACTTATCACCCACAAGATCTTCCCTAACAAAGAATGCATTTGCGCCGACGACGCTGCAACCCACGAGGCAATACCCAAGCACATTCTGTTCAAGAAACTTTAGTGAAGCACCAAAGCAGTCATCCTCCTTCCATGTGTGCGCCCCGTCGTAATCCATACAAAACAACACTGGCGGTGTGAACTTGGCGTTATATTCAATCACAATTACCCTCGGTTTAATGCACATTATGGCATTAAGCACATGATAGTCATTTCCGTCGATATCTACAGACAAGAGGTCTATTTCGTGACTATGAATATGTTCCGAGATCAACTCATTAATGTTATGAGTGGTTATTAGCGCCTCGACGACCCTGAGCCTGCCAGCACTTATGACATTCGGAAGGTTCTCGTTTATGGCTTTGATGCATCTTGTCGATCCGTCTATCCACAGCCCATTCCAGTCCTCAAAAAGCAGAGCAATAGTATTGTTTTCCAACCCATTTCCTACCCCAAACTCAACAAATGTTCTGTTGCTCGTTCCGATTCGTGCAAATATTTCTCGAATAATGCCGTCTTCATCATTCTGTGAATATATCTTGCTTCCGAATCGAACTAATGACCTTGAATCATCATAGCGTGGATTAACTTTTATCCTGGCTAGTTCGCTATGTGCAAGCAGTTGCTCTACTCGCTTGACAGAGATAAACGATCCATAAACAGTCTTGATAAGAGTTGTAAGTTTCTTTAGGTTCATCAACATTCACCTTTCTACTATGAGTGTGACCGCACTTCCCGAGCAACGCCTCGGCGTTTTCCTCGCTGAAATACACAATCGCCAAAGTTTGAATAACTCAGCCCATGGCGAGTGAGCATGAGACGCGGTGGTTTTCCTACGACTTGATCCTCAAATATGCGGCCATGTCGCCCGCCTCCAAACCGCCCATGGCATCGAGACGTCCCGATCCTCAACCGCAAATACGGTCACGCTCCTTTTCTATGCTCATTGTTGCTGACAACCGGCCCACTTCACAGTTTCTTCCCGCCCTCTGATGCATAGCACGCTTGCAGCAACGTTCGCTGGCAACAAGGAATTGGAAAATTTCCTGCGGGGCTACAACGAGATCCGCTCCGCAGCCTTTCACATTGCGTGCGAACAAGCTTTCATGAGGCACGGCGACCAGCAACGCGCCGGCGGCACACCTGCAACTCAGCACTTTGGTGGGCATACAAAAACTGGTCCTTCCGGGTTTTCTGTGGGTAACGCTGTTTCATTAAACTCCGCCAATAAAGTTCTGCACTTTCGACTACACCAGCCGCCTGTCGCCAAGCCTAGCAAGCGCCCGATGGTTCCCACGAAGGCAGAATCAACTGACGACGAACTTGATCGGCTGGCATCATTTCGGGAGTTTGATAAGCGGGTTTGTAGACTGTGGCGGAAAATGAACGATTCCGATTCATAGCATCTTCTTTGCCCAAACGATGCACTCAAAATCAGGAGATTCCCAAGTTTAAGACAGATTTTAATTGAACAAATAATGAGAGAGACTCTAAAAACAATCCACGAATCCAAAACACACTCGAGAGCCGCCTCGAATTGGTGCATATGAGTTAGCCCCAAAAGACTCAGAGGGTGGATTGCTCTCTTCAAATCAAGCCGACTGATATTTGTGGCGAGCGATCCTCGCGTCCCGAATCCTGACAGCCATTTCAGCTAGTGGAGTCGAATCATGTCCTCGCCGAGCGGCAGCCGCAAGACCAAACAGTGCGAAGGCATGATCGTACAAGTCAAAGTCAGGGCGGGCCATCGACTGAGACGATCGAATACACCGGCTCTTCAGCTGAGATGCACCGATCGCGGAAAAAGCGGAGTCCGTGCGCAGCTACTTCATCTACTGAGCCCGACCAGCCTGTTTCCACAGCCACGATAAACGAGTAGATTTCCCAGGCGACAAGGCGGGTTCTGCGTGGACCGTCGCCAGGAACACCGTTGAGTTCTATCTTCTCAAAGAAGCCGCCCCTGGCATCATCAACGCCAGTCTTTGACCATCGAGGCAGCGCTGCTTCGAAGAGCCAGCACTGCAATTTCTTAAATTCGTTTCGCAACGTGGTGGACATATTACGGCCATGTTGAGACTTCTGACTACAACGCCCAAACGAACAAAATTGTTGTACACTGGGTAACTTGCGATCTGTCGCCAATCGTTCTCGTCTCCAAGGCCGTTGTTGCTACTGCTGTCAACACACCATGAAATGTCCGCCTAAAGTGCAGGTTGTCAATGAACCGTCGTCATCGAGACAATGCCTTTTCATACACCGCGACTGTTTCCTCTGCTGCTCGCTCCCAGCTGAATATTTTGGTATTTTTATGCCCTTCTGCAATTCTTTGCTTTCGGAGAGCCTCGTCGCCTAACAGTGCCCTTACCTCGAACGCGACCCCTTTGGCATCGTCACAATCGAATACCGGGGCAGACTTCCCAACCACTTCTGGTAAAGCGAATGCGTTTGACGCGATGACCGGGCATCCGATCGCCATCGCTTCAAGTACAGGGAGACCAAACCCTTCATGCCGAGATAAGAACAGGAGACAGAAAGCTCGTTCGTATAGAAATCGCAATTCGCCGTCGCTGACTCGGCCGCAAAACTTGATCATGTCTGCTACGCTGGCTTTAAGGGCTCTCGCCTCAAGATCCGCCTGTTGACTGACTTTGCCAGCCACCAGCAGTGGAATATTGACTCCCGAGTGTTTAAGCTCGGCAACGACATCAATGCACGTTTCCACATTCTTGTGTCGCTGATGTCCGAATGCCAGCATGAACAGTGATGGACAATTGGGGATTGGCGTGGAAGGCAAGGCCAATTCAGAGGTACCACAATAGATTGTAGTTACCTTTTCTCTTTCAACGTGTAAGGCAGTAATGATTTCCTCTCTTACAACGTTGCTGATGGCTGTGATGTGCGTGGCCCGTTTTGCGCTTCTTGAATAACTGATTTGCTTGTAGAACTTCTTGGCGACTCCCATCGGAAGGTGGCGATATCCCAAGTCTGCCACGCCCCATACAGTTCGACATTGAACCGGGATCAACGGTAGTTGTCCTGTTGGCTTATGGTAAATTATCGGCTTCACCTCCTTAATGGTTCGCGCGATTGCCAATTCCATCTGCAGGATTGTATCGACTGGACGCTTTTCAACGATCATTCGATTTGCCGGCACTGCGGCACTCACATAGGGCTCAGTATAGGGATCCGCGTGAACATATATGTTCAGCCTGTTCAGCTTTTCTAAGGCCTGAATCAAGTGCATGCAAAGAGAAAAGTTCCCAGCAAAGGAGCGACTGCCTGGAACATGCATCCGAATACAGTTAATCAGGATTGGCGATTCCCACATACTCTAATGACTCCGATCCGATTCAGGGCAGATTCACGATTCGTCGGAAATTTACCGCGTTGAGCAGATCCAGACGTAAATCAAATGAATCGCATTAACGAGTGTTTTGAAAGCTGCATTTGGGAGAGTGACTCAGAACTGAATGGAGCATATCGGCAGCTGGCAGCCGAAGCGAGAGGAGTTGAGTTGAGGGACAGATCTCGCCGATATCTTTTATAGAGGCTTGGACGTTACCGCACCTTAAGTTATGTCGTCGAATCTGGATTTGCCCCGCTGAAATATCCCTAAGGTGTGTTTTGCGATCTGTGCCCGCTGGGCTGTTGCAATAGTCGCAACAATTTTCCCATTCCTCGCGACCGCAAGTGACGGCGTACTCCACTTACGCCCATGCTGGCCGTCATTTTTCGTTTTGTTTCGAGCACTGACCCGGGCATACTTGAAAATGGTGATCATCGCAGTCGGCAGTATGCCATACAATGTTGTCCGCGAAGCAGGTCGCCCGGTCGAGTTTCCGGAGGACGTCGGATGCGAACGTATCCGACTCACCGACCAATCTACTTCTGCACACCAGTCAGGTTCTAATTTCCCCGGCATTTACAACCGACGCTGCACCTGAAAAATTCCAAAATCCAAGTCTTGCAGCAAGATTACTGCGGAATCGACTTCCTTGATCTATAAATCAGAATGAGATTTGGAGAACAAAATGCGATGTCACGTGAACGAAAAAACAACATATTCACAAATGTGTTTATGATTTTCTTGACTGGCAGAGCTACAAGGCGATGAATAAAACGAGCGAGGCCAACCCCCAACAAAGGCTGGGATTCGGCACCAACATACAAGAGCTCAACCGAAAGACTGCCGGCAAAGTACCTGACTTTCCCGCTGCCAATGGCAGTCGTGTGGGTAATGTCTCCATTTTGCGCCGGCAGTCCAAACGGCGAGTCGCCGTTTGGGAAACGAGCAACAAAGCACCCATTGTTCTTCAGTGTACGAACTATTTGGTGTAAGAACTCCGGCAGATTCTCTTCCGGAATGTGCTCCAACACATCAAAGGCGACTATAAGATCGAACGAATCATCAGGGAAACTTCTCAGGTTGTCGGTGTGGTGAACATTGAAGCCCTTCCTACGCGCAATTTCAACCAGGTCGGTGCTCACCTCCGTGCCGACGACCTCCCATCGCCTCTCCTTAGCAAAGGCGAGGAAGCTTCCATTGCCATAGCCTATTTCCAAGACCTTCGACCCAAGGGCAAACACTGTCCCAGTCTTGCCTATTTCTGCTGAGAAATGCGAGGAGTCCTTCTTCATTAGAGTGCCGAAGCTTTCTTCAGCCCAAGCCTTCCATTTCAAGTACTCGCCTCCATAAGAACAACCATCGCCGTTTGTCGCCCCAGCGAGTTTATCCACGCCATCAACTTCGCTCATTGGGATACTCCTTTTGTCATTATGTCCACTAACTTCCCTTCTGGCCAGCAGTGAGCCCGCCCGAACTCGCTGTACGGGTATTGCTGGTAACTTGCCAACTCCCGTGAGCGAAAAAAACGTTTTTCCCTGTATTTTTAAATTCATTATGTTTCGACAAAAACCTGGAGTTAGACAGCCGCCAGCCCAAATATGGCTTGCTGGGTAAACGATTAGGTTTTGTCTATGGGGTCGCTTTGCGACACCCCTACAATCGCAGTTTTCCAAATCGGGATTCAGTTCTTGGCGAGATGCCAGCCACACCCATGGGAGTTCAACCACCAAAGCCAAATACTTCTAGCGAGAAGAACACCGCAGCCCTTCATTCTTCTGAAAACCATGCGGTGTTCTGAATCACCAACTCTTGTCAACACACCAGTGTTTCTTAATCAACTGCCACAATATTTAACGAATGCCAAATCACCGCCAGGAGTAGTTTCTGTCTTGAGAGCGCGCCAGAATTTCACCCAATTAAACAGTGCTGCACGTCCTAAATAAGTCAAAAAATTATCATCAGTCAACGATTACGCAGCTCGTTAAGCAATGACGTGTTGTCGATGCCTCGAAGAATTTCTGCCCTTTCCGCAATGCAGACTATACTGAAGAAAAAAAACAGACCCACCGGCGTGGTTGCACCCACTATCCGGGATTCCACCACGTTAATAAGACAGAACGCCAGCATGTAGCACAGCATCACTATAGGTATATTGTTTCTGGTTCGGCTGGCCCAGGAGACGCTGACGAACAGCGATTGTGCGATGATTATCAGGAAAAAGAACAAGCCGAACAAACCGAGTTCCGATGCCACCATGATATAACCGCCATCCAAGGGTAACTTATCTTCGATGGCCCCTGTTTTTAGAATCGAGTATCCATGGCCGAACAATGGCTTTTTCCTCCATTCTTCCAGAAGTATCATCCACCTATCAGCTCGCCCGGTCAGGCCAGTGCCAACACCTCGATCTGAGTCGTTGATTCTGAAAATGTCTTGTAGAAGGTAGGCACGCATTTGCAGAATGCCAAGGAGTACAGTACCAGCGAGGAGCGACATTACAAGAAATCCGCGAGGGCTGACGCGCCCCTTCATGAAGGCTGAAGTGGCAATAGACTCCCGCACAGTAACAAATACAAGGAACGCCAGAAAAATTGCAAGCAGAGTTCCTCTGGAACTTGCCAAATACGCTGCGTAAAATGTTATTGGCAGCGAAATACATACTCCACCCCACCCCGCAATCGGTGACAAAACAAATGCGACGAGCGCAACATTCCCCACGTCATTCGGGCCGCTCAAGCCAACCTCCCCACCACTCACAGGGTCAAATGGCCCCATGAGCCTTCCATGAATCGGGTTGACGTTGTTATAGAATAATATGATGATCGTGAGAAGGAGTTGCCCGCCCCAGCAGGCCCGCACGCAGGCCCTGAAGGCCGTAAGGTCAAATGAAAGCCCAGCTGAGGTTGCGATTAAGAACACAGATAAGAACCCCATCGCCTTGACCACTTCCGTCGTGCTATAATGACGCGCGTTGAGTGATCCGCTGACGGCAATAATCGCAGGCAGAGCCAGGATCGCAACCACAGCGCGGCGACTTGTGTGTTTTCTGTTACCATAACGACGTTGCATTGATGCGACCAGTGAAATCGCAATGCCAATCAACGTTGCACCGAAATAAAATGGTGCTCGCGGCAAATAAAACGCCAAAACATATGTAAACGACAGAAAATAGAAAGCTGTCGCAACTCCGAGTATTGATGATAGTGACATCTGGGTGAACCTGCAGCTTGGCCGACGACCTAAGTGAATTCGGAGTGAATAATGTATTCTCTCAGTGTGCATGAATATCGCGACGCTTGATCTCTCGGTGTTATATCTTTTATAGTGGCCGCACGTCGTATATGGATAGAATGTATTGCAGGGTATTAGGGATTATTCCGATGTGGAGTCCTTCAACCTACCATGCCCCCAGTCCTTGTTCAGTCTGGATTACGCCGATTTAGTTGAACGAGGTCTCATTACTTTACAGTGCAATCCTTTGCCAGATGTGTGTGCGGCAGACGAGACGATAGTTCATTTCATTAGCTCGTGCCAGATGCATAGCGTGTTGCTAGAGACAGTTCCAAAGCCATCCTGCAATGACTGTTGAGGGACGAATTTCCTTCATACTTCCGGCACTATTTGCGTCGCCGCTAAAGGTGGCCCGTCTTGGGCCTGAGAAGACGCACGCTCGTCCAGATGCCGATAAGCCGACGTACTGCGAACAAGTAAAGTAGATTTGTCACGATAGTCACAGTTGTGATTGTAGCAGCAAGACCAATGATTCCAAAAGTTCGCGCAGAAAGAATCCCCGCAATTACGTAGGTAATCGCCGAAAGGATGTTAATCATCAATAAGATCCGTTCGTGTCCGCAAAAAATTAGACAAGCTCCGCATTGTCCCGTCGATACGACAGCTAGTTTCCCAAGGCAGAGGATTGCAATGGGAATGGCCGCATCGGCAAAGGCATTTCCATAGGATAACGAAAGTACTGTTGTGGGGATGCAAACAAGAAGGAGTACCGGTAAAAGAGAAACGATTGTTGACATCGTGGCTGATGAACGCAGCATATCCTCCAAGCCTTTCAAATCCCGGCGAATGAAAAATTTTGGTATCTGTGGAATCGCCGTCAAGATTGCGATGGTGTACGGGAGCGAGACAACCTGCGCTAACTGATTGGCCACGACCCAAGTTGCCACCTGTTCAGGAGGAAGCATAACTCCAGCTATCCAGAGATCACCGAATCCGAGGCATCCTGCCAGCATTTCGCTCCCAGCAATTCCAGCAGCGGACTTTGCCAGCCTGCTCTTCGATGGGACAGGACGCAGTTCAGATCCACAAAAGGTTGCAGCGATCGCACTTGTTCGGCGAAGCTTTCGAGCCAGGAAGACAATGGCGAATAGGAGTACGACGAGTTGGCTTGCAAGAAAGGCGCTGAACACGGATTCTGCATTGAAGTGGCAAAAAAATCCAATCCCCATCAACAGGAAGGAAAAGCACAGATTCAGAAGTGGGCCGCTTCGCTGGGCGTCACAAATGGTCGAAATCGCTAATGCCTGATATCCTCGGAGTGACTCGCAGGCCAAGTGAAGGAAGGACATCGTGGCTAGTGACGCCATGGTGAGTATTAGCAAAGTGGTTGTGACATCAAGTCCGTAATAGCGATCCACGAAATAAAGGACGAATCCCGAGGCCAGGCAAACTACCACAGTGCTAACGATCGCCATACCAGCCAGATTGCGGACATAGCTAAGCAGACGCGCAGCCTCGTCGTGCGCCAAGGACTCTGCGATGTGACGCATCAGAAGGCGGTCAAATCCAAAACGGGCTGCAATACTTGCGATGATAATCGTGTTCATCAGAAGGCTAATCGCTGCGAATTCATTCTTCGTGACGACTCTCGCCAGGAACATACTGATCAGGAAGGTATTTCCGATACCCACCACACGCGCAAACGCCACAAAGACGCTGCCTCCGAGACGGGATTTGCTTTTGAAGACGTTAAACATAAACAGAGATGCCCCAAGGGTTATTGTCACCATCAGGCATCTGTAGCGTCACATTAGTAACTGCCTTCGCGAAACAGAACCGTGCGAACGGTCCGCAACAGAATAAAGTAGTCCAGCCAAAGCGACCAGTTGCGAACGTAGTAAGTGTCAAGTTTTACTCGGTCTTCATAGCTCGTGTTGTTGCGACCAGAGACTTGCCAAAGACCTGTCAGTCCCGGTCGAACTCGCAAATACAATGGATACATTTCCTGGAATTTGGAGACCTCGATTTCTGTGTAAATCGGTCGGGGCCCAACGAGACTCATCTCTCCGATCAGGACGTTCCATAGCTGTGGCAATTCATCCAGACTCGTTCGTCGGAGAAATCCACCAATCCCTGAAATGATTCGCGGGTCATTCTTCAGTTTCAGATCACGGTCCCATTCTGCCTTTGCTTCGGGATTCTCCGCCAAGTATTTCTTCAGAGCTTCATCCGCATTCTGCACCATTGTTCGGATCTTCAAG
>Ga0073904_10002826_pt1 | contig 13086 bp, 14 predicted proteins | sample KloWWTrecipitate_FD_66668 | JGI IMG/M metagenome (GOLD analysis project Ga0073904, IMG submission 66668) | Active sludge microbial communities from Klosterneuburg, Austria, studying microevolution and ecology of nitrifiers - Klosterneuburg... | ecosystem: Engineered > WWTP > Aerobic digester >...
TCGAGGCGGCGCCTCGCCAGGGGCTCGTCCTCCACGATCGCCACGCGGATGCGCGCGCTCACCGGCCCTCGCCCGATCCCGCCGGCCGCGCAGGCAGGCGCACGCTCACGCGATACCATCCCGCATCGGCCTCGTCGATTTCAAGGCTCGCCTGCGGACCGAAATGCAACGCCAGTCGCTCGCGAACCAGCGCAAGCCCGCGGCCCGCGCCGTCCCGCGCCGGCGGCGGCTCCCCTCCCCGCGAATTCGACACGCGAAGCAGCAGGCCTTCGTCGGTGGCCATGGCCTCGACATGCAGTTCCAGCGGCCGCTCGGGGCGCACCATCGAGTGCTTGATCGCGTTTTCCACGAGCGGCTGGAGCACGAGGCAGGGCACCGGCCGGTCGCCCAGGCCGTCGGGCAGCGACAGCCTCGGGCGCAAGGCCCCCTCGAAGCGCAGGCGCTGGATCTCGACGAACGCGCGCACGAGGTCGAACTCCTCGCGAAGCGTCGACATCGCGCCGTCGCCGCGAAGCGATGCGCGCAGGAAGTCGCCCACCCGCGCGATCATCGACACGGCGGCCCGCGGGTTCTCCTCCACGAGGGCGGCGATCGAGTTGAGGCAGTTGAAGAGGAAGTGGGGATGGAGCTGGTCGCCCAGGCGCGCGAGCCGCAATTCGGCGAGCTCCCCGCGCGCGCGCGCGATCTGCAGCCGTTGCGCCTGCTCCCGCGCGCGAAGGCGCCAGGCGTAGGCGAGGCCCGCCATGAGCGCGTAGGTCACCAGGTCCTTGGGCGCCTCGAACGCGAGGACCGCGAGCCAGCCTTTCGTGCGGTACTCCAGCCCCAGGGCGGCATAGGTTGCGAAGCGCATGGCGTAGGTGATCGCCACGTGCAGGCCCAGGAACACCGCCGCGCCCGCGGCGTGCGCGAGCGCGAGCCGGGCCAGGCCTGCGCGCGCTCGCTCGAGGAAGAGCACCCAGCGGTAGACCAGGACGGTGAGCGCGCCCACCACGGCAACGCTTCCCATCTCGAGGAAGAAGGGCTCCCACCGCGCGCGGCCCATCGCCACGCGAGGATCCTGGGAGTCCGCGAGCGCAAGGGCGAATCCCAGGGCGAGCCAGGCGCCGGCATAGGCGAGCCAGAAGCGGCCCGGGGCGGGCGGTCTCTCGGCAGGACTCGCGGACATCGTCAGCGTGGACATGGACGGGTCGGGATTTCACGAACGGGGGATTCTGCGCCGCGCCTTCCGCGGTGACCAGTGCGCGCGGCACGCGCGACGCCTGTCCGTCTCGTGCACTCGTGCGTCCACTTCGTGCGCGAAAGCCGGCGAACGCCCCTCGCGCCGCTATCGTGCCCGCCATGTCGATCCCGGAGGCGAGCGCCCAGATGACCCACCACTTCCCGAGGCCTGCCGCGGCCCTTCCCTTTCTCGCGGCTTTTCTTCTCGCCCAGGCGGCGGGCTGCGGCGGAAGCGGCGGCCCGGGCGGCACCGCGCCGGCGCCGCCACCCGTTGCAAGCGCGTGCCCCAGCGCCAGCGCCTGGAACGGGACGCGCTGCGAGGCGTTCGCCACCCGGACCACGGAACGCGCGGCGACCGCCTTCGTGGAGGCCGGTCGCCCGGTGACGCTCGAGGTGGTGGTCTTCGAGCCGCTCGACCCCGGGCCCCATCCCGCCGTCGTCTTCCACCACGGATCGACAGGCAACGGGGACGACCCGTCGCTCTTCCGCCTCACCTACGTGAGCGAGACGGCGGCGCGCTTCTTCACGGCGCGGGGCTGGACCGTCTTCTTCGCGCAACGGCGCGGACGCGGCGCTTCCGACGGTCTCTACGACGAGGGCTTCGAGCCCGATCGCTCGCGATACTCCTGTCGCCTGGAGCTCGCCCTGCCCGGCGTGGAACACGCGCTCCAGGACGCCGATGCCGCCCTGGAGCACGTGCGGCGACGCCCGTCGACGGACGCGACGCGCATCCTGCTTGCCGGCGAGTCGCGCGGCGGCATTCTCGCGGTGGCGCAGGCCGGTCGCCGGCCCGATGCGGTGCTCGGCGCGGTCAACTTCGTGGGCGGCTGGCTGGGAGAGGCCTGCGTCGACGCCGCCCCGGTGAACCGCACGGCCTTCGTCATGGGCGCCGCCTCGCCGCTCCCGACCTACTGGATATACGCCGCGAACGACCCGTTCTATTCCCTCGGGCACAGCCGCGCCAACTTCGCCGCCTTCACGGCCGCGGGCGGGCGGGGAACGTTCACCGACTACCAGCGCGCGCCAGGCCTCAACGGCCACTTCGTGCTGGCCGATCCGTCGCTGTGGGAAGCCGACCTCGCGGCCTTCCTGGCCCGGGCGTTCCCGTCTCCCCGGGGGCCTTGACGGCGTCATCGGCAATATGTCACCTTATGGTGACCTATGAAGCCCGACGAGATGGATGCCGTTTTCTCCGCGCTCGCGAGCGAGCCGCGACGGCGCATCCTGGACATCCTCAAGAAGGAGCCGGGCTGCAACGTGAGCCGCGTCTGCGAGTTCTTCGACTTCGGGCGCGTGGCGGTGATGAAGCACCTGGGCGTTCTCGAGCACGCGGGGCTCGTCGTCTCGGAGAAATCGGGCCGCGAGCGGCAACTGTGGTTCAACCCGGTGCCGATCCACATGATCTACGACCGCTGGACCACGGAGTTCAGCGACTACTGGGCGGGGCGGCTCGCGCGCCTGAAGTACCGGCTCGAGAATGCCCCGGTTCCCCTGGCCAGAGCGAAGGGAGGCGCACGTGGCTGAAGCGAACAAGGCGGTGTTCCGGATCCTGATCGCCGGCACGATGGAGGCGGTGTTCCGCGAACTCACCAAGACGGGCGAACCGCAGGGCGCGGTGTTCAATGCGGTGCTCACGCTCGATTCGCCGGGCCTCGTGCGCGGGCGCCGGATGCAGATGCGAACCGGCAGCGGCCGGCACGCCATCGTCGTGGGCGAAGTGATGGAACTCGAGGCACCCACGCGCTTCGCGCACACGCACCGCTTCACCCAGCACGACGATCCTTCCTGCACCGTGGTCTACGACCTGAAGAAGGTCGACGGCGGCGTCGAGGTCACCCTCACCGTGGAGAACATTCCCGCGGGAACGAAGACGGAGACCGAAATGCGCCGCGGCGGCGACTTCATCCTGAAGAACTTGAAGGCCATCGTCGAGACGGGCCGCCCGCCCCTGGGCACGAGGCTCATGTACGCGATGTTCGGCGCGCTGGAATTCGTGCTGCCGGGCAGGACGAAATCCGAAAACTGGCCGCTGTAACGATGGGGTCGGGTCCGCGAACCCGAACCCGATCCTGACCCCGATCCCGATCCCGGAAAACGAAATCGCTCACGGAGGAGCCGCGAAATGGCCAACACCCCCGACGACGCGCTGGCGACGATGATCGCCAACTACGAGAAGAACACCGGCAAGCCCCTGGAGGCGTGGATCGCCATCGCGAGGAAGGCGAAGCTCGCGAGGCATGGCGAGATCGTGAAGATGCTCAAGGAGAGGCACGGCATGGGACACGGCTATGCGAACCTCGTGGCCAACCGCGCGCTGGCGGGAGATGCACCGGCGGCCGGGGGGGACGAACTCGTCGACGCGCAGTACGCCGGCAACAAGGCCGCGCTGAGGCCGCTCTACGACCGGCTCGCCGGGGCCGTGGCGGCCTTCGGCACCGATGTCGAACTCTCGCCGAAGAAGACGTACGTGAGCCTTCGGCGCAAGAAGCAGTTCGCGCTCATCCAGCCGTCGACGGCGGACCGGCTCGATGTCGGCATCAACCTGAAGGGGGTCGCGCCCCAGGGACGCCTCGAGATCTCGGGAAGCTTCAACGCCATGGTGAGCCACCGGGTGCGCGTGGCGACCGCGAAGGACATCGACAGCGACCTGGTGGGCTGGCTCCGCGCCGCCTACGACCAGTCCTGACGAAGCCAGGCCGTGAAACCCGTCCTCGCCGCGTCCTGCCTGGCCGCCGCCCTCATGTTGCCCGCCGCCGATGCCGCCGACGCCGGCTCGTCCGACCGCGCGCTGGTGAAAGTTGCGACCGTGAAAGCCGGCATCGACGACGTCTGGAATGCCTGGACCACGACCGCGGGCATCAAGACCTTCTTCGCCCCCGACGCCCGGATCGAGGCGCGCCCCGGCGGCGCCTTCGAGATCTACTTCAACCCCTACGCCAGGCCCGGCATGAAGGGCGCCGACGGCATGGTGGTGCTCGCGGTGCAGGAGAAGAAGTTGCTCTCCTTCACCTGGAACGCGCCGCCGCACCTGCCGGAAGTCCGCGGCCAGCGAACCAGCGTCACGGTGCGGTTCCGGACGGCGGGCGAGGGACTCACGGAAGTCCGCCTGAGCCACGGCGGCTGGGGCGAGGGCGGGCAATGGGACAAGGCCTACGACTACTTCGACAAGGCCTGGGAGCGGGTTCTCGCCAGTTTGGGCAAGCGCTTCGCCGAGGGCCCCGTGGACTGGACCTCATGGCTCGCGCAGGTGAAAGCCTGGCAGGACGCCGAGGACGCCAAGGCCCCCGCGCCGAAAAAACCCTGACACATCAGGCGCTTTTGTCGTATCATCCGCCGCAGCGGTGATCCAGCCTGCTCAGCAGTAACTCCAGTACCGCCGGTTTTCCGGCGTCTCTACTCAGTTCCCGTCTGGTCAATCTGTGTCGCTTGCGGTAAGCGGGACCGCCCGCATTTTCAATCTGTTCAAAGGACACATTACATGGCAACCGGTACGGTCAAGTGGTTCAACGACTCCAAGGGCTTCGGCTTCATCACCCCTGAAGGCGGCGGCGAGGATCTCTTCGCGCACTTCTCGGAAATCCAGGCCGCAGGCTTCAAGACGCTGAAGGAAAACCAGCGCGTCGAATTCGAAGTCAAGATGGGCCCGAAGGGCAAGCAGGCCACGGCCATCAAGCCGCTGTAAGCCTCGCCCCTCGCAGCAATTGAGAACGGCAGCCTTCGGGCTGCCGTTTTTCTTGGGGGCTTCGCCCCGCCCCGGTCCCTGGCCTGGCCCGCTGGCGGAAGGTCGCGACCCGCGTCCTCACTGTTGCAGATGAAATCCGCCTGTAACGCGGGCGTAGCCGGGCTCCGACAATGTGCTTCCAGCAGCACGAATCGCCCCGCAAGCGCACTCGCGGCGAACGCCCGCATCGGAGACAGTCACCCGGTGCGGGCGCGCCCTATTCCCGGCGCTTCCCCGCCTTCTTCCCCGCCTTCTTCCCCGCCGCAGCGTTCCCGGCGCGATAGGCCTCGAGTTCCGCGCGACCCGTCCTGCCCATTTCCTCGAGCGACTTCTCCCATCCCCGGCGCCGCCCCTTGAGCGCTTCGACGATCGACTCGGCGATCACGAGGTTGCGGTACCACTTCGCGTTCGCCGGCACGACGGTCCACGGCGCGTGCTTCGCCGCGGTCTTCGAGATCGCCTCCTCGTAGGCGCGGGTGTAGTCGTCCCAGTGGTCGCGCTCCTTCCAGTCGTTGGGATTCAACTTCCACGCGGTCTCGGGCGACTCCTCGCGCTCCAGGAGCCGGGCCTCCTGCTCCTCCTTCGTGATGTGCAGGAAGTACTTGAGGACGATGGTGCCGTGCTCGGCGAGCAGTTCCTCGAAATCGCGGATGTGGCCGAATCGTTCCTTCCAGAGGGACTTCGGCGCGAGGCCGTGCACGCGAACCACCAGCACGTCCTCGTAGTGCGAGCGGTTGAAGATGGAAAACTCGCCCAGGCGCGGCGCGTGCCGGTGCACCCGCCAGAGAAAATCGTGGGCGCGCTCCTCGGGCGTGGGCACGCCGAAGGAGGAGACGATCACGCCGCGCGGGTTGAGGCAGCCCACCACGTGCTTGATGGAGCCGTCCTTGCCGGCGCTGTCGCGTCCCTGCAGCACCACCAGGACGCTCGCCATCTTCGCGCCGTACATCGCGTCCTGGAGGTCGAAGAGCTCCCGCCCGAGCGAGGCGAAGCGCTTCCCGGCCTTCGCGCGCGTCATGCCCTTGGGCGGCTCCGCGGAGATCGCGTCGAGGCGGACTTTCCCGCCAGGCTTGTCGAAGACGTTGTCGGGCATGACTTCCTCCTTCAGGACTCGGGTTCGCGAAGGGGCGCTCGCGGCGACCCAGCCTCGCCTCCCTGGCCCAACCGCAGGATAGCCTCGTTCACGCATTCCGTGACGTTGCGGTAGCGCTCGGCGTCCACGAGCTCCCGCACCACGCCCGCCGCCTGCGGCGTGAGTCGCAGCGACACGAGCTTCCCCCCTTGCCGCTTGAGCGCCCGAAGCGACTTCGCCAGCCGCTGGGACGCGGTCTTGGGAGTCTTGCGTCCCCGGCGTGCCATGGCGGAACCTAGTCCGCGAATCCGGCGACGGACTTGAGGGAGCCCTGCAGCACGCGGCCGGTGCGGGCGCGGGCGCCGCGGTAGTTCTCCAGGTCCGCGGCGGGGATGCTCACGAAGGAGACCTTGTCTCCGCGCCCTTTCCCCTTCACCTTCAGCGCGCCCGCCAGGGCCCTGGCGCCCAGGAGCGCTTCGCCCTCGTGCAGGCGCATGAGGATCACGCCCTTGCCGCCGCCCGAGAGCTCGTTCACCTCGGCGAGCGGGAAGACCAGGAGCCGGCCTGCGGCCGACAGCGTGGCGATTTCGGTGACGCCGGCGCGAAGGATCTCCGGCGCGAGGCACTTCTCGCCTTCTCCCACGTTCATGAACGCCTTGCCGGCGCGCTGCCGGGTGACCAGGTCCTTCAGCCGGCAGCGAAGCCCGGTGCCGCCGGTGGAGGCCAGGAGAAGCGGCGTTTCCGGGTCTCCCGCGAGCACGCCCACGATGCGCGAGCCGGCGAGATCGACGAGCGAGGTCGCCGGCACGCCGTCGCCCTTGCCGCCCGGCAGGTCGATCGCGCGCACGCCGTAGGTACGGCCATTGGCGCCCACGAGAACGATGGGACGCACGGTCCGCGTCTCGATCACCGCGAGCGGTCCGTCGCCCTCCTTCCACGAGAGCGTCGTCGCGTCCACGCCGTGTCCGGTGCGCGTGCGAAGGAATCCGTTTCGCGAGCAGATGACGGTGACGGGCTCGTCGGTGAGCGTCTCCACGGGCGCGGCCGCCGCACGCTCGGCGGCCTCGATCCTGGTGCGGCGCGCGTCGCCGAAGCGCTCGCCGTCGGCGCCCACTTCCTTCACCGCGAGCTTGCGGCGGGCGCCTTCGCTTGCGAGAAGCTTCTCGAGACCGGCTTGCTCCGACCGGAGCTCCTTGATCTCGCGCTCGATGCGGATGCCCTCGAGCTTCGCGAGGCTCCGTAGGCGGATCTCGAGGATGTCCTCGGCCTGCCGCTCCGAGAGCGCGAACGCCTCCCTCAGCGCGGGCTTCGGCTCGTCGGCGCCGCGGATCACCTTGATCACCTTGTCGATGTTCAGGAACGCGATGAGGCGCCCGTCGAGGACATGCAGGCGATCGAGCACCTCGGCCTGCCGGTGCGCGAGGCGCCGCTCGAGCGACACCAGCCGGAAGGCGGCCCATTCGCGGATCCAGTGCGCGAGCCCCGCCTGCTTCGGCCGCCCCTCGCGGTCGATCGCCACCAGGTTCATGGGCGCGTTCGACTCGAGCGAGGTGTGCGCGAGCAGGAGGTTCATGAGTTCCTCGGGGGCGACGCGGGAGGTGCGAGGCTCGAAGACGAGGCGCACGGGATGCTCGCGGTCGGAATCGTCGCGGGCGCTCTCCAGGGCCGCGAGCACGGCGGACTTGAGCGCCAGCACCTCGGCCGACACGGTCTTCTTGCCGGCGCGCGGCTTCGGGTTGGTGATCTCCTCGATCTCGGCCAGCACCTTCGCGGCATTGGTGCCCGGCGGCATTTCGGTCACCGCGACGCGGTACTGCCCGCGCGCGAGCTTCTCGGTCGTCCAGCGCGCGCGCACGCGCACGCTTCCGCGTCCCGTCTCGTAGGCCTTCGCGATCTCCTCGGCCGGCGAGATGATCTGGCCGCCGCCGGGGAAGTCGGGGCCGGGGATCGACGCGAGGATCTCCGCGTCCGTCGCCTTCGCGTTCCTCAACGCCACCGCGCAGGCCTCGACCACCTCGCCCATGTTGTGCGGCGGAATTTCCGTGGCCATGCCCACGGCGATGCCCGACGCGCCGTTGAGGACCGCGATCGGCAGGCGCGCGGGCAGCAGGCGCGGCTCCTCGAACGAGCCGTCGTAGGTGGGCACGAAGTCGACGGTGCCGCGCCCCAGCTCGGAGAGCAGGATCTCCTCGGCGAAACCCGTCAGCCGCACTTCGGTGTAGCGCATGGCCGCGGCGCCGTCGCCGTCGCGCGAGCCGAAATTGCCCTGCCCCTGGATGAGCGGGTAGCGCAGCGTGAAGTCCTGCGCCATGCGAACGGCGGCCTCGTAGACCGCGGAATCGCCGTGGGGATGGAACTTGCCGATCACGTCCCCCACGATCCGCGCGGATTTCTTGAACGGCGCGTCGTGGCGGTTGCCCAGCTCCCGCATCGCGTAAAGGATGCGCCGCTGAACGGGCTTCTGGCCGTCCTCGACGGCCGGAAGCGCTCGGCCCTTCACCACGCTCATCGCGTAGGCGAGGTAGGCGCTCTCGGCGAATTCGGCGAGCGGCACTTCGCCGTCGGCGGAGCCGGAACCGCCGCCGGCCGGCCGTGGCGGCGCGGGCGGGGCGGCGTCGAAGAGATCAGGGGTCTTGGTGTCGAGCATGGGTCATGTTTCCACTATCGGAAATGAAGGGGACGCTTCCCTTCGATCAAACATCCGCCTCGACGAGGTTGCCGCGCGCCTCCATCCAGCTTCGGCGAGACGCGGCCTCGCCCTTGCCCATGAGGAGCGTGAACATCCGGTGCGTGTCGGCGAGGATCTCGGCGCTGACGGTGAGCGGCAGCAGCCGGCGCGTGTCCGGGCTCATGGTCGTCTCGCGAAGCTCCTCGGGGTTCATTTCGCCCAGGCCCTTGAAGCGGCCCACGTGGATCGCGGACTCGCGCACCTTCTCGTCGGAGAGCTTCAGGAGGATCGCGTCGCGCTCGGCCTCGTCCAGCGCGTACAGTCGCCGCTCGGGACGGGCCTTTCCCTGGGCGTCGACCTTCACGCAGTAAAGCGGCGGCTGCGCGACGAAGACGTGCCCGCGGGCGAGCAGTCCCGGGAAGTGCCGGAAGAAGAGCGCCAGCAGCAGCGTCTGGATGTGGGAGCCGTCCACGTCGGCGTCGGCCATGATGACGACCTTGCCGTAGCGAAGGCCCGCGAGCGCCTTGGCGGCCTCCCCGATGCCGTGCGGCTCGATCCCCAGGGCCACGGCGATGTCGTGCACCTCGTTGTTCGCGTAGATCTGCGTGGGGTCGACCTCGAAGGTGTTGAGGATCTTGCCGCGCAGCGGCAGGATCGCCTGGAAGTGCCGGTCGCGGCCCTGCCGCGCCGAACCGCCGGCGGAATCGCCTTCGACGAGGAAGAGCTCGTTTCGCGCGAGCTCCTCGCTCTCGCAGTCGGTCAGCTTGCCCGGCAGCACCGCCACGCCGGATCCGCGGCGCTTCTCCGCCGCCTTGCCCGCCTTCTGGCGCGCCGCCGCCGCGCGGATCGCGAGTTCGGCGATCTTCCGGCCGGCTTCCACGTGCTGGTTCAGCCACGCGTCCAGCGGGTCCTTCAATCGCGAGGCCACCAGCTTCACGGCGTCGCGCGAATTGAGTTTCGCCTTCGTCTGCCCCTGGAACTGGGGATCGAGCATCCGCGTGGACAGCACGAAGCGCAGGTTCTTCCACACGTCCTCGGTCTGCAAGGTCACGCCGCGCGTGAGCAGTTCGTGGTGCAGGCAGAACTCGCGGATGGAGTCGAAGACGCCGGACCTGAGGCCGGATTCGTGGGTGCCGCCCTCGACCGTGGGGATGAGATTCACGTAGGACTCGCCGCCGCCGCCGTTCTCGCACCACGCGAGCGCCCAGGCCGCCCCTTCGCCGTGCGCGAACTGCGCGTCGCCCTCGCCACACCAGGACTCGCCCACGATCACCGGGCTCGCCACCCCCTCCTCGCCCGCGAGGCTCTCCTGCAGGTAGGCGGCCATGCCGCCCTCGTACTTCCACTCGAAGGTCTCGCCCGAGGTTTCGTCGGCGAGCCGCATGGCGAGCCCGGGCAGCAGCACCGCCTTCGCGCGAAGCAGGTGCTCGAGATCGGGTCGCTTGATCCGGTCGCTGTCGAAATACTTCGCGTCCGGCCACGCGCGCACGAGCGTGCCCGTCTGCTTCGCCGGCGCCGGCCCCGTCCTGCGCAGCTTCTCCACGGGAAAGCCGTCCTCGAAGGCGATGGCCCAGGCGGCGCCGTCGCGCTTCACGCGCACTTCCAGCCGCTTCGAGAGCGCGTTGGTGACCGAGACGCCCACCCCGTGCAGGCCGCCGGAGAACGCGTAGGCGGCGCCTCCCGTCTTCTTGTCGAACTTGCCGCCGGCGTGAAGGCGCGTGAACACCACCTCGACCGTGGGGACCTTCTCCTCGGGGTGCGGGCCCACGGGAATGCCGCGGCCATCGTCTTCCACGCTCACCGACCGGTCGGCATGGAGCGTGACCGTGATGGTCTTCGCCGCGCCTGCCAGCGCCTCGTCGGCGGCGTTGTCGACCACTTCCTGGATGATGTGCAGCGGGGTGTCGGTCCGGGTGTACATCCCCGGGCGTTCCTTGACGGGCTCGAGGCCCTTCAGGACACGGATGCTTCTTTCGTCGTAGCGCGCGGAGGCCATGCGGGGTTCCAGCCGTATAATATACGTATCATATACGAAAACCCCTAGCGCTGCACGTCCACCACCTTCACGCGGACCTTCTGTTCCCGGCGGCCGCGGATCACGGTCAGCTCGGCCAGGCTTCCGATGCCGGCCCGGTCCAGTTCGGCAGCGAAAGTGCCCATGGCCTCGATGGGCCGGCCGTTCACCGCGACGATCACGTCGCCCACCTCGCCCGTGCGACGGTCCACGGGGACGAGGCCCGCGTCCGCGGCGGGCGATCCGCGCAGCACCTCCGCGACCACCACGCCCGTGAATCCCGCCCGCGCGGCGAGCATGGGATCGACGGCCCGGATGCCGATGCCGGGCAGCGAGGCTTTCCCGCGCGCGATCAGCTGCGGAACGATGCGGTTCACGAGATCGGCGGGGATGGCGAATCCCACGCCGGACGAGCCCCCCGACGGCGAGCGGATGGCGGTGTTCACCCCGATCAACCGCCCGGCGCTGTCGAGGAGCGGCCCGCCGGAATTGCCGGGGTTGATCGCGGCATCGGTCTGGATGGCGCCGGCGATCTCGCGGTACTCGGACGTCGGCAGGTGGCGATCGAGCGCGCTCACGATGCCCGAGGTGAGCGTTCGCGTGAGCCCGAAGGGGTTGCCGATCGCGTACACCGTCTGCCCGATGCGAAGGTCGCGGGACGTGCCCAGCGGGATCGGCTTCAGCTTCTTCGGCACCTCCGAGAGCTTCACGACGGCGAGGTCGTAGTCCTGCGCGAACCCGACCACGGTGGCGGCGATGGGCTTGCCCGCATCCAGGCTCACCGCGACACGGCTCGCGCCCGCGAGCACGTGGAAATTGGTGACCACGTGTCCCGCCGAATCCCACACGAAGCCGCTGCCGGCGCCCTGCGCGACCTCGGCCGTGAAGAATCCCGTGCGCTCGACCCGCTCCGTGGTGATGTAGGCGACCGACGGCGCCGTGGATTCGAAGAGGCCCGCGAGCGCCAGTTCCTGGGCGGGCAGCGGACCCCGGGGCTCGACGGCGCGCGGCTCCGGCACGCCGCCCTTCCGGGCCCAGGGCGAGAGCGCGACCGCGGCGGACAACACGGCGGCGGCGAGCAGGATCGGCATCTTCATGTCGGGCATTCGAATGGGATGGACCTGCAACAGATCGTGTCGGTTCCCGTCCGCTTCAAGGGGCGGATCACGCCAGGGGCGTGGACTGGAACGCCGGCAGCGCCTCGGCCTGCACGGAGAACCTCGCGAGCGAAGGAAACTTCCACGCCGGCACCAGGTCGGCGTGGTAGAACTGGTTGAAGCGCCAGGCCACCGCGGTCGCGATGTCGGCCGCCTTGGGCCCCGGACCCTGCAGCCAGGGGTTCGCGCGGCCCGCGGCATCCTCCAGCGCCGTGAACGACGCGAGCGCCTGGCCCAGGACGCGCTCGTACCAGGGTTCGTGGCGCTTGTCCGCGGGGCGCTGCTCGCGCTCGTAGACCAGGGACACGCCCTTGTCGCAGGCCGAAAGCGCCAGGCCGATGATCCGCAGCGCTTCGCGGCGCGCGGCTCCCGTGGCCGGCATGAGGCGCCTGCCGGGCGCCACCGTATCCTCGAGGTAGTCGAGGATCAGCGTCGAATCCATGAGCACCACGCCATCGTCGCACACGAGGGTGGGCGCCTTCACCGCCGGGTTGATCGCGCGGAACTGCTCGAAGTTGCGGAACACGGAAAGCGGCTCGTGCTCGAAGGGCATATCCATCAGCTTCAGCGAGATCGCGACGCGGCGAACGTAGGGCGAATCGAGCATGCCGATGAGTTGCACGGCGGCCTCCGGGCAATGGGAGGCGAGATTCTGCCCCAGATCGGGCCGTCCGGTGTCAAGGCGGGCGGCGCGGCCCTTCAGGCCCGGGCGCGCAGGCGCCGAAGTCGCTTGCGGATCGCCTCCAGCATCGCGAGGTTGCGCTCGAACTCCTCCTCGACCGCAACGATGGACCGCTCCAGCGCCGTGCACTCCAGGCTGATCTGCCGCCTGTCGGCTGCGTCGCGAGCATCGTCCACCCGGTGCTCCAGCTCGTCCAGCCGCAGGCGAAGATGGTCGACGTTCATTCCTTTCCTCCGGAAGCCATTCTGGCCCCGGGTGCGCACCGGGACTTGCGCCAGAGCAACGATCCGCCGATCGCGCCGGACGACCCTGGGCGCGGGGCCGCCAGCCGCGTCCTAGCAGCCGTCGCGGGGCGTGAGGACGTACTTCTCGGTGCCCGAGTTCGAAAACACCCCCAGCGGCGTCTTCACCGACCCCACGCCGGTGCCCGTGATGCCCACGGGGACCTCCCCCTGGTAGGCAACGGTGTACGTGCCCCTGCCGAAGACCCCGAAGCCCTGCATCGTCCCCTTGTAGCTGTAGTTGCCGCCCTTCTCCGAGGTCGGCTCGAACGT
>Ga0073904_10002828_pt1 | contig 13079 bp, 8 predicted proteins | sample KloWWTrecipitate_FD_66668 | JGI IMG/M metagenome (GOLD analysis project Ga0073904, IMG submission 66668) | Active sludge microbial communities from Klosterneuburg, Austria, studying microevolution and ecology of nitrifiers - Klosterneuburg... | ecosystem: Engineered > WWTP > Aerobic digester >...
CCGGGATGCGCCAGCTGCTCGCCGAGGGCTGGATGCACAACCGCGTGCGCATGGTCACCGCGAGCTTCCTGGCCAAGGACCTGCACGTGTGGTGGGTGCACGGCGCGCGGCACTTCCTGGCCCACCTGCTCGACGGCGACATGGCGTCGAACTCGCACGGCTGGCAGTGGACCGCCGGGACCGGCACGGATGCCGCGCCCTACTTCCGGGTGTTCAACCCCGTGCTCCAGGGCGAGCGGTTCGACCCGGACGGTGCGTACGTGCGGCGCTGGGTTCCGGAGCTCGCCCACCTCGCCGGTGCGCGAGCGCACCAGCCGTGGAAGGTGGCCGACGGCTACTCCCGCGGCTACCCGCACCCCGTCGTCGAGCACGCCGCCGAGCGCGACGAGGCCCTGGCCCGGTACCGGGCCGCCCGGACTCCTTGATCACCCCGGCCTGCGTGCCGATGACGAAGGTGCGCCCAGCCCTGGGCGCACCGAGGGGGCGATGGGCATGTCCGAGGGTGCAGCTGCATGGTGGAGCCGGCCGGTCTGGCCGACGACGAGGGCGGTGACCCCGCGCGGTCGGCTCGCCGAGGCCCGGGCGGCGGTGCGACGCCTCGGCCGCGCGCTCTCGGCCACGCCCGCGCTCGTCGCCATCGGTGTCACCGGGCCGGTGACCCTCGTCCTCGCGATGCTCGCGACCGGGTGGGGCGGCACGCGTCCGGCCGCGCTGTGGCTCCTCGGCGCGGCCCTCGTGACCCTCGACGTCGCCCTCCTGGTGCACCGCAGCCGCACGCGCGGCGGCCGGGTGTCCCGCACCGGGCCGGGGGCGGCGGTCGCGCTCGTCGCCACCGTGGTGGCGACGGCCCTCGTCGGCGTGCCGTGGGCGCTGGCAGGGCAGACCTCCGGCGGTGCGCTGCGACCGCTCGATGCGGTGCTGCCGACGCCCGTCCTGTGGACCACCCAGGTCGGGGAGCGGGTCGCCCTCGCCGGGGACGGCACCGTCGTCACCCAGCTGGACCTCGCGACCGCGGCCGTGGCGTCCACGGACGTGGGTTCCCCCGTCGGCGGGCTCCACGCGGTCGGCGACGACCTGCTCGTCACCGCCCGGGACGCGGTGGTGCTGCTCGACCGTGACGGCGCCGAGCTCTGGCGGCGGGCGGTCCACCCGTTCGACGGCCCGTTCCCGTCGGCCGCGACCGACGGGATCGTCGTGCTCGTCACGCGTCCGCTGCCCCAGCAGCGCAGCCCCGCCACCGCCGTGGCGATCCGGCGGGACGGCTCCGAGGCGTGGCACCGCGACGACGTCACCTCGCCCGCATCGCTCCCGGTGCCCTCGGGCGGCGTCATGGATGCGGGCGTGGCCCTGCCCACGCTGGTGCTGCTCGCCGCGGACGGGGGTACTGCCGTGGTGGACGCGGCGACCGGGGAGACCGTCAGCCAGGTGTCCGGCGTTCACCCGGTGGCGACGCTCGACGGGGTCGTGCTGTGGCAGGGCCGGCCGACGGCGACCGGCGGCTGCCCCGCCACGGCGACGCAGGGCGCGAGGGCGCTGTGGCACGCCGAGATCCCGTGCGTCGAGCAGGTCTCCCGGACGGGGGGCGAGCACGAGGTGGTCTACGTCCACGTGGTCGAGCCCGCGACCGCGAGCCAGACGGGCACCGCGAGCCAGGTGCGCCTCGACCTCACCTCCGGGCGGACCGTCGACCTCGACGACGCCTGGGTCCTGGGCCTCACCCCGGACTCGGCGATCGCCCTCGGCCCGGGGGCCGCCGGTGCCGGGCGCGTGGTGAGCACCGGGCTCGGGGACGGTGCGACCCGCTGGACGTTCCCGTCGCCGCCACGCGCGATCGACGTGGTCCGGCCGGCGACAGCGGACGGCACCCTCGTGGTGACCACGGCGCCGCTGGGCCTCAACCCGCTCTCCGTCCTGCGGACGCCCCGGCAGGTCACCCTGCTCGACGTCGACTCCGGGCGCGTCACCGCATGGCTGCGCTGCTCCACCGGGGCGGGATCCGGCGCCATGGCCCTGGACGGTGCCCGGGCGCTCGCCCTGTGCACCCAGCCCGACGGCACGGTCCGGGCGACGCTCCTCGGCTGAGCGTGCCCCACCCACCTCGTCAACGCGGAAGGTCCGGCACGGAGTCCGTGCCGGACCTTCCACCTTCCTGCCCCGCGCCCAGCACGGGTCACGGCTCAGCGCACGGGCGTGGCGTGCCAGATCCGGTCGAGGTAGTCCCGCATCGAGCGGTCCGAGGAGAAGAACCCGCTGCGGGCGACGTTGAGGACCGTGGACCGGGTCCAGGCGTCGGGCTTGGCGTACGCCTTCTCGACCCGCTCCTGGGCGTCCAGGTAGGCCTGGTAGTCGGCCAGCACGAGGAAGCGGTCGTCGTAGAGCAGGTTGGAGACGATCGGCTCGAAGGTCGACCGGTCGCCGCCGGAGAACACCCCGGACGCGATGAGGTCCAGCGCGCGGCGCAGGTGCAGGTTGGACTCGTAGAACGCCGACGGGCGGTAGCCCTGGGCCACGACCTCCTCGACCTCCGGCTCGGTGAGCCCGAAGAGGAAGAAGTTGTCCTCGCCCACGAGGTCGAGGATCTCGACGTTGGCGCCGTCCAGCGTGCCGACCGTCAGCGCGCCGTTGAGGGCGAACTTCATGTTCCCGGTGCCCGATGCCTCCTTGCCTGCGAGCGAGATCTGCTCGGACAGGTCGGCCGCCGGGACCAGGGTCTCGGCGAGCGTGACGTTGTAGTTGGCCGGGAACGCGACGCGGAGCTTGCCCTGCAGCGCCGGGTCGGCGTTGATGGTGCGGCCCACCGCGTTGATGAGCGCGATGATCTGCTTGGCCATCCGGTAGCCCGGGGCGGCCTTGGCGCCGAACACGAAGGTGCGCGGCATGACCTGGTCGATCGGCAGCTTGCCCGACAGGATGCGGTCGTACAGCGTCACGACGTGGAGCACCTTGAGCATCTGGCGCTTGTACTCGTGCAGGCGCTTGACCATGACGTCGATCATCGCGTCGGGGTCGATGTCGATCCCGTCGCGGCGCTCGAGCAGCTCGGCGAGGCGCACCTTGTTGGCGACCTTGACCTCGCGGAAGCGGCGCAGGAACTCCGCGTCGTCCGCGAGCGGCTCGAGCTCGCGCAGCCGCTCGAGGTCGGTCACCCAGCCGTCGCCGATCGCCTCGGTGATGAGGCCGGACAGCGCGGGGTTCGACAGCCGCACGAAGCGCCGCGGGGTGACCCCGTTGGTGACGTTGGTGAACTTGTCCGGCCACAGGCTCGCGAAGTCGTCGAGCAGCTTGTCGCGCAGCAGCTGCGAGTGCAGCTCGGCGACGCCGTTGACCTTGGCGCCGGCGACGGTGGCGAGGTACGCCATCCGGACGCCGCGCTCGGGGTGGTCGGCGACGATCGACATGCGCCGCACCTTGAGCTCGTCACCGGGGAACGCCGCGCGCACCTCGGCGAGGAAGCCGTCGTTGATCTTGTAGATGATCTCCAGGTGGCGCGGGAGCAGCCTGCCCAGCAGCTCGACCGGCCAGACCTCGAGGGCCTCGGGCAGCAGCGTGTGGCACGTGTAGGCGAAGCACTGCTGGGTGATGGCCCAGGCCTCGTCCCACGCGTACCCCTTCTCGTCCACGAGGATCCGCATGAGCTCCGGCACGGCGATGACGGGGTGCGTGTCGTTGAGCTGGAAGATGACCCGGTCCGGCAGGTTGTGCAGGTCGAAGTGCTCGGGGAGCACCTGGTCGATGAAGTTGCGCAGCGAGCACGCGACGAAGAAGTACTGCTGCTGCAGGCGCAGCTCCTTGCCCTGGGGCGTGGAGTCCTCCGGGTAGAGCACCTTGGAGATGTTCTCGGCGAACGTCTGCGCGCGCACGGCCTCGGCGTACTGGCCCGAGTTGAAGATCTGCAGGTCGAACGCGCGGGTGGCCCGGGCGCTCCACAGGCGCAGCGTGTTGACGTTGCCGTTCTCGAAGCCCGGCACCATGTAGTTGTACGGCACGCCCAGGACGCTCCAGGACGGCGTCCACACCCGCCGGCTCACGCCGTCCATGCCGACGACGTCCGACGTCTGGCCGCCGAAGCCGACCGTCACGGCCGACTCGGGGTGCGGGAACTCCCACGGCGAGCCGAGCTCGAGCCACGAGTCGGGCTGCTCGACCTGCTGGCCGTCGACGAACGTCTGGCGGAAGATGCCGTACTCGTAGCGGATGCCGTAGCCGACGGACGGCACGGACAGGGTGGCGAGCGAGTCGATGAAGCACGCGGCGAGGCGGCCGAGGCCACCGTTGCCCAGGCCGGGCTCGACCTCGGCGTCGCGCAGCGTCGCGATGTCGATGTCCAGGCCGCTCAGGGCCTCGGCGGCGACGTCCTCGAGCCCGGTGCCGAGCAGGGCGTTGCCCAGCTGGCGGCCGAGGAGGAACTCCGCGGACAGGTAGGCGACGGACTTCGACTGCGCCTGGCGCTGGCGACGCTGGGTCTCCAGCCACCGCGACATGAGGTACTGCCGCACGGTACGGGCCAGTGCGAGGTACTGGTCGTTGACGGACGAGTGGGCCAGCTCGACGCCCTGGCCGAAGTTCAGCTCGCGGAGGAAGGCGCGGGTGAAGGCTTCGACGGTGGCGTCCGGCGTGGGCGTGGGAACGACGAGTTCGGTCACGACGCAGTACCGTAGCCGCTCTTTCCGCAAGTTCTTGCATTCTCCGGCCCACGAACCCGGACCTGCACAGGATCGCTACCTGCCGGAAACACTCGATCGGCGCAAGCGCTTACGCCGGTCGATCGCCGTCGACGTCCGGCGCGACGTCCGGCTCGGCGTCCGCGCCCGACGACGGCGCGGTGCGCGCGGCGCCGTCGGCGAGGTCCGGGCGCAGGGCGTAGCGCGTGTTGCGGACGTCGGCGAGCGCGATGAGCATCGCGCCCACCGGGATCGCCAGCAGCGCGCCGCCGACCCCGAAGAGCGCGGCACCGAGCATGACGAAGCCGAACGCGACCGCCGGGTGCACGTCCACGGCCTTGGCGCTGATGCGCGGCTCGATGGTGAGGTTCTCCACCTGCTGGTAGACGATCCCCCAGGCCAGCACCGCCAGGCCCATCCACGGGGTGGGGCTGACGAGCCCGACGAGCACCGGCAGGGCGATCGAGATGTAGGTGCCGATGGTCGGGATGAACTGCGCCACGAGCCCGGTCCACACGGCGAGCGCGAACCACGACGGCAGGCCGATCGCCAGGAAGGCGATCGCGGTCGCCGTGCTGTTGATCGTCGCGAGGATGACGCGCGCCGCGACGTACCGACCGGTCTTCTGCGCCGTGAGGTCCCAGACCTGGACCGCGAGCGGCTGGTGGGCCTGCGGGAAGAGCGTGGCCAGGTAGAGCCGGAACCGCGGGCCGTCCGCCGAGAGGTAGAAGGTGAACAGGGCGAAGGTGAACAGGGAGAACACCCCGCCGAGCACGCCGAGCAGCACGCCGAGCAGGCCGCCGACCACCTCGGCGCCGTACGACGCGAGCGCCCCGGGGCTGATCCCGAGCCTGCCGATGAGCTCCTCGACGTCGAGCTCCGCCCCGAGCCGGCCGTTGACCCAGGCGACCACCGCGTCGAAGAGGTCCGGCAGCTCGCCGAGCAGCTGTGCGGCCTGCTGGACGAAGAGGTTGCCGAAGGCCGTGAGGAAGACGACGGCGCTGACGAGGATCGTCCCCATGACGAGCCCGGTCGCGGCGGCCCGCGGCATGCGGCGGGACAGCGGCCGCACGGCCGGCTCCATCGCGATCGAGGCGAACCACGCCATGAGGATGGTCACCAGGACGCTGCGACCCTCGACGAGCACGAAGCGCCCGACGATCGCGACCACCACGAGGGCGATGACGACGAAGCCGACGCGCCAGACGTTGCGCGGGTCGAGGCGGACGGTGGAGGCGGCGGCCGGCGCGGCGGCTGCTGTCGCGGTGGTGGGCGTGTTCACGCGCCCACGGTAGGCCGCGTGGAGACGGTCACCGTGAAGGTGGGCGTGCGGCTCGCCTGACGCGTCGGCCCGACGGCACGCTCGAGTGCCGGGCGGTACTGCAGGTGCGAGTTCCACACGCACCACAGCTCGCCGCCCGGTCGCAGCACCCGACCGGCGTCAGCGAACATCCGGTGGGCCACGCCCGTGTGCACCGTGGCGCCGAGGTGGAACGGCGGGTTGAGCACCACGAGGTCCGCCGACGCGTCGGGCATCGACACCAGGACGTCGTCGCGCACCACGGTGACCTGCCCGGCCACGCCGTTGGCTGCGGCGGTCGCGCGGGCCGAGGCGACCGCGGCGGCGGAGTCGTCCGTCGCGGTGACGGCGAGGCCCGGGCGGGCCCTGGCCAGCAGGACGGCGAGCACGCCGGTGCCGCAGCCGAGGTCGACGGCCGTCGTCGCGGCCGGCGCCATCGCGGCGAGGTGGCCCGCCAGGATGCGCGTGCCGTGGTCCACCCGGGTGCCGGCGAATGCCGCACCGTGGGCGCACACCGTGAGGTCGAGGTCGGCGTGGTGCTCGCTCGCCGGCCACCGGACCGTTGCGGGCCCGCCGCCGGCCTGCGGGCCGTCGGCCGCCCGCACGCCGCTCGCGACGAGCACGCGCGACTTCTGGCGCGCCAGGCGCGCCTCGACCGTCGTCAGGTACCGACCGAGCACGTCGTTCATCGCCCGGGTCATGTGCTTGAGGCGCCCGCCGGCGACGACGACGACCCCGGGGTCCGCGTGCGCGGCGACCAGCGCGGCGATCTCGTCGAGCGCGTCGAGCGACCGGGGCAGCTGGACCAGCACCACGCGGGCGTCGGTCAGCCCGGCGGCGTCGAGCCCCACGGACGTGAACGTGCCGGTCAGCCCCGTGCGCTCGGCGTTGAGGGCGAGCGCGCGCTCGCCGTTGAGCGCGTCCTGGACCGTGCGGATGCCGTGGGCGCCGTGCAGGGCGGCCGCGCCGAGCGTCAGCGCGCCGTACCGGTCCCCGACGACCACGAGCCCGCCAGCGGGGCAGGCGTCGAGGGCCGACGCCGCCTCGTCGAGGATGAGGCGGTCGCTCGCGTCGACCGCGACGAGGCTCGGTCCCTCGATGTCGGGCTGACGCCGCAGGGCGTCGAAGGAGAACGCGGGCGCTGTCATCCCGCGAGCCTAGGCTCAGGCGGCGCGCTCGCCGACCGACTCGGAGAACAGCGGGCGCAGCGCGGCGATGACGTCCAGCCGGTCGACTCCCTTGACGGTCGCCACGAGGGCGACGCACGTGTGGGCCAGGGTCATCGCCCCGTACGCCACCGACGAGCTCGTCTCGTCCAGCTCACCGATGAGGTGCTCGAGCTGGGCCAGCGCCAGCGGGACGGCCCGGGCCGAGGCCGCCGGGTCCTCCACGTCCAGCGCCGTGAGCGCGTCGAGCAGCACGGTGGCCACGGCCTTCTGCTGCTGAGGGGTCATCCACCGACCCTAGGCGACATTTCGGACATCCGGCGTGTCCCGCGACGTGCTTCACCCGGACAGGCGACAACTCCCGACCGTGATCAGCGGTCACACCGGGTCCGGTGGCGGGCTCCTTCCTCGTGAGGGCGTCGCCCGCCCTCGCGCGGCGGGACCGCGCTGCGCCGCACCTGCGGGTGCGACATCTCAGCCGGAGGCAACCTGCGTCCGGCACGACGCTCAGGAGCTCACATGCCCAACGACATCGAGCCGTCGCGGAGATCGTTCCGCAGGCTCATCGCCACCAACCCCAACCACTTCGGGACGCTGCAGGACTCGGCCCTGGCCGCGTTCCTCCCGGTCGTCGACGACAAGCAGTCCGACACCGGCTACGAGGAGATCGGCTGCGTCTCGTTCAGCCCGGAGCGCGACCGCCTCGAGGCGACCGTGGTCATCAAGCGCGCCGCCGGGTACAGCGGCGGCCCGTGCACCACCGGCTCGGCCGAGTGGGTCCGCTTCTTCGTCGACTTCGGCAGCGGCTGGGTCGATGCGGGCTCCGCCGCGGCGCGGGTCTTCGACGTGCCGCTCGGCGCCGACTGCGCCGGGGACAAGGACCACCCGTACATCGCCGTCGTCGGGGTGCTCCTCACGCCGCTGCGGCGGTTCTGCTCGACGCCGGTGCTGCCGCGCGTGCGGGCCATCCTGTCCTGGGAGCAGGAGCCGACGGCCGGGGACCCCGGCTTCGTACCCGTCTGGGGCGAGGTGCAGGAGGACACGGTCCAGATCCGGCCGCGCCGGCGGCTCTACCCGGGCGACCTCGTCGACGTGCTGAGCCCGGTGCTGCAGCTCGACCCCAAGGTCATCGCCCAGCTGGTCGACAGCGACGTGCTGCCCGTCCCGGTGCCGGACCCCGGTCCGCTCGGCCCGGTCGCACTCAACCCGCAGCCGCTGCCGCCGGTCGAGGGGCCGGCGCTCGTGCCGCTCTCCCTCGACGTGCTGCGGCGCATCTACGCGCCCGAGAAGGTCAAGGTGCTCGCCGAGCGGGCGCTGGACCGCAGGGTCGCCAAGCTCGCGCTCGACCCCGTGCCGCCGCACCGGTTCGCCGCGGCGGAGGCGACGGCCGCGCTGTCCGGGGTCGTCGGGCCGTCGGCCCTGGCCTCGGCCACGATCGCTGCGGGCACGCTCGACATCGACTGGGGCGACATCCTCGGCACCGTCGAGGACGGCAAGGGCGACACCACCTACGAGGAGCTCGAGTGCCTCGGCCTGGACGACGCTGCCGGCCAGCTGGTCGCCACGTTCCGGGTCAAGCGGCCGACCGGGTTCTCCGGCCCGCCGTGCAGCGCCGGGTCGACGGAGCACGTCGCCTTCTGGGCGGACTTCGACGACGACTGCGCGATGACGTACCTCGGGACCGTCGCGGTCGCGGCGCACGACTTCATCACGATGCCCGGGGGCGGGCTGTCCTACGCGGCCGTGCTCCCCGTGGACCTCGCGGCCTACCGGCGGCACTGCGAGAAGCCGGGGCTGCACCGCGTGCGCGCCGTGCTCTCGTGGAACACACCGCCGTCGACCACCGACCCCGACGCCGTGCCGCACTGGGGCAACCGGCTCGACACGCACGTCCACGTGCTGCCGGGCCGTCCGTACGACGGCGTCGCGCGGCTGACCATCGTCGGCGGCGTGGCCACCGGTGAGATCGACCCGACCACGGGCGTGACCCGGCCCGTCGCGCACATCGCCTACAACGGCGCGGTGCTGGACCCGCGCGGCTGCCCGTTCGCGGGGCGCGTCACGGCGCACGGTCCGACCGACCCGGCGCTCGCCGGCGTGCAGTACCGGCTGCTGGCGCGCGACGTCACGACCGGCGGGACGGAGAGCCCGGTGATGACGGCGTTCTACGTCGTGGACTCGAACGGGTTCGGCTCCTGGGTCACCCCCGGCGCCGGCGGCTGGACGTCGTGGCCGGTCTGGTCGACCAACACGCTGGGCACCCTGGGGTACATCGACACCAGCGGGGACCACCTGTGGGAGACCTGGCTCGAGGTGGCCGGCTCGGGCGTGGTGGACACCCAGCGGTTCGCGCTGGACAACACCCTCAACGCGGCGTCGGTCGACCCGGCCAACGCCGCCCACCTGGCCTTCGACCCCGGCCAGATCGCCGCGCAGCACTGCGGCAAGTTCACGCAGGGCATGACGGTCCTGGGGACGTACGACGCGCGCGACACGTCCTTCGGCTCCTGGAGCTTCTCCCTGCTGCCGTTCCCGCTGCCGGCGGGTGCGCTGACGACGTCGGTGCTGCTGTCGACGTCCGAGGCACCCGTGGGCTCGACGTGGGCGCTGGACACGACCGGGCTGCAGCCGTGCGGCTACGTGCTGCGGCTCTCGGTGTCCGACCGGGCGATCGTGAACTCGACCTGGACGGGCCGCAGCGTGCCCGTCGACATCGGGTTCTGCATCGAGTAGCGGTCGCGGGGCGCCACCCGGTCTTCGGGGGGGCCCAGCCACCGGGGTGGAGCATCCGGCACGGGTCCCGTGCCGGATGTTCCACGTGGCGGCGCGGGGCTCGGCTGCACCCCCGGGGGGCGGGCTCAGATGCCGTCGGGCGCCATGTCGACGAACCGCGCGTAGGTGCCCTGGAACGCCACGACGATGGTGTCCGTGGGGCCGTTGCGGTGCTTGGCGACGATGAGATCCGCCTCGCCCGCGCGTGGCGACTCGCGCTCGTACGCGTCCTCGCGGTGCAGGAGGATGACGATGTCGGCGTCCTGCTCGATGGAGCCGGACTCGCGCAGGTCGCTCATCTGCGGTCGCTTGTCGGTGCGCTGCTCGGCGCCACGGTTGAGCTGGGAGATCGCGATGACGGGCACCCCGAGCTCCTTCGCCAGCAGCTTGAGCGCGCGGGAGAACTCGCTGACCTCCTGCTGGCGGGACTCGACCCGTTTGCCGGAGCTCATGAGCTGCAGGTAGTCGATGACGACGAGCTTGAGGTCGTGCCGCTGCTTGAGGCGGCGGCACTTCGCCCGGATCTCCATGAGCGACATGTTGGGCGAGTCGTCGATGAACAACGGCGCCTCGGACAACCGTGCCATGGTGCCGGCGAGCTTCTGCCAGTCCTCCTGGCGCATGGTGCCCTTGCGCATGTTCTGCAGCGGCACGCGCGACTCCGCGGAGAGCATGCGCATGGTGATCTCGTTGCGGCTCATCTCGAGGGAGAAGATCACCGACGCCATGCCGTGCTTGATCGAGGCGGACCGCGCGATGTCGATGCCCAGGGTCGACTTGCCGATGGCCGGCCTCGCCGCCAGGACGATCATCTGGCCGGGGTGCAGGCCGTTGGTCAGCCGGTCGAGCTCGACGAACCCCGTCGGCACGCCGACCATGCCCTCGCCGCGGTTGCCCGCCGCCTCGATCTCGGACATGGTCCCGTTGAGGATCTCGGCCAGCGGCAGGTAGTCCTCGCTGGTGCGCTGCTCGGTGACCGCGTAGACCTCGGACTGGGCGGAGTTGACGATCTCGTCGACGTCGCCGCCGTCGGTCGCGTAGCCCAGCTGGACGATCCGGGTGCCCGCCTCGACGAGCCGGCGCAGCACGGCCCGCTCGCGCACGATCCGTGCGTAGTACCCGGCGTTGGCCGCCGTCGGCACCATCGAGATGAGCGTGTGCAGGTAGGGCGCCCCGCCGATGCGGGTGATCTCACCGCGCTTGGTGAGCTCTGCGGCCACCGTGACGGCGTCCGCTGGCTCGCCGCGGCCGTACAGGTCGAGCACGGCCTCGTAGACGACCTCGTGCGCCGGCCGGTAGAAGTCGGCGCCCTTGAGCTGCTCGATGACGTCGGCGATCGCGTCCTTGGAGAGCATCATCCCGCCGAGCACGCTCTGCTCCGCGGCGATGTCCTGGGGCGGGGTCCGGTCGAAGGCGTCGGACCGTCGCGAGGACAGACCTCGCTCGAGCTCGTCGATGCTCACCGCACACCCCTCGTCATGACGTCACCTGTGTCCAACGTCTATCCCCGACCGCTGACATCCTGCGCCGGTGCCGTCCTCGCGAAGGGTACGGCCGTCCCGGACCCCGCCCAACCCCGGGGTCGAAGGCCCTGTGCGCAGCCCTGGGGACAGAATGTGGACGGTCGCGTGCGTCTCTGTGCACAGGCCGGGGACAAGACTGTGGATAGCGTGGACGGCACACGCCCAGAACGCCCGGATCAGCGGCTTTGCCCCTCCGACGCTGTGGACAGGACTTTCGTGGCAGACCGTTCACCTGATGGACCCCCCGTCTCGACAGGTGACGTCTCGCTCGATCGCCAGATCGTCGCCCTCGCGGTGCCGGCACTCGGTGCGCTGGTCGCCGAGCCCCTCTTCGTCCTCGTGGACACGGCCGTCGTCGGGCGGCTGGGCACCGCGCCCCTCGCCGGCCTCGCCCTGGCCGGCACCGTGCTCACCACCGCCGTCGGGCTGTGCGTCTTCCTCGCGTACGGCACGACGGCGGGGGTCGCCAGGGCCCTGGGGGCGGGAGAGCGGGCCATGGCTGCCCGGCTCGGTGTGGACGGGGTGTGGCTGGGCCTCACCCTGGGGACGGTTCTCGCCGTCGGCCTGTGGACGACGGGACCGGCGCTCGTCGCGGCACTCGGTGCCCCGGACGACGTCGCGACGCACGCGGTGGCCTACCTGCGATGGTCCGCCCCCGGACTGCCGGGGATGCTCGCCGTGCTGGCCGCGACCGGCGCGCTGCGGGGAATGCTCGACACCCGGACGCCGCTGCGGGTGGCCGCGGCGGGCGCCCTGCTCAACGCGGTGCTCTCGGTGGCACTGGTCCTCGGGCTGGGGATGGGCGTCGCGGGCTCGGGCCTGGGCACCGCGGTGACCCAGCTGCTCATGGGTGCCGTGCTCACCCGGACGGTGCTGCGCGACGCCCGGCGCCTCGGCGCCACGCACCGGCCGTCGCCCGCCGGGCTGCTCGCAGGGCTGCGCACGGGAGGCCCGCTGCTCGCGCGCACCGCCACGCTGCGGCTCGCCGTCCTGCTCGCGGCCTGGGTCGCCGCCGGGCTGGGCGCCGTGACCCTCGCCGGGCACCAGGTGGTCGGCGCGGTGTGGGGCCTGTGCGCCTTCGCGCTCGACGCGCTGGCGATCGCTGCCCAGGCGCTCGTCGGGCACCGGCTCGGCGCCGGCGACCTGCCGGCGACCCGGGCGACGCTGCGCCGCGTGCTCGGCTGGGGGGTGGGCGCCGGTGCGCTGCTGGGCATCGTCGTCGGGGTCACCGGGTGGTGGCTCGCCCCGCTCTTCACGACCGACCCGGACGTGCGCCGCGCCGTCGCCGCAGCGCTCGTCGTCGTCGCGGTGTCGCTGCCCGTCGCCGGCTGGGTCTTCGTGCTCGACGGCGTGCTCATCGGGGCTGGGGACGGGCGCTACCTCGCCGTCGTCGGGGTGGTGACGCTGCTCGCGTACGCCCCCGTGGCGCTCGCCGTCCGGTCAGCTGCGCCCATGGGGGAGGCCGGCCTCGTGTGGTCGTGGGCAGCGTTCGCCGGGGTGTTCATGCTGGCCCGCGCGGTGACGACCGGCTTGAGGGCGGCCGGGACAGGCTGGATGCGCACAGGCGCCTGAGGCGCGGGGCGGGTGGTGCGGGGTGCGGGGTGGGTGGTGCGGGGTACGAGTGGGTGGTGCGGGGTGCGGGGTGCGGGGCGCGGGG
>Ga0073904_10002829_pt1 | contig 13078 bp, 8 predicted proteins | sample KloWWTrecipitate_FD_66668 | JGI IMG/M metagenome (GOLD analysis project Ga0073904, IMG submission 66668) | Active sludge microbial communities from Klosterneuburg, Austria, studying microevolution and ecology of nitrifiers - Klosterneuburg... | ecosystem: Engineered > WWTP > Aerobic digester >...
GCGATTCCGGGTGTGAAGCGCCCGGCGCCCGACGTCATTTCGAGCCCGTCAGAGACCATTCAGATCCCGCATGGCGTGGCGAGCGGCGGGGAGGTAACGCATGGCTCGGTCGTGATTGCGGCGATTACCAGCTGCACCAACACATCCAACCCGTCGGTGATGTTGGCCGCCGGCCTGCTGGCAAAGAAGGCAGTCGAGCGGGGCCTGACGGTCAGTGACTCAGTGAAGACCAGCCTCGCTCCCGGTTCGCGAGCGGTGACGGATTACTACAACAACGCCGGCCTGACGCCGTATCTTGAGAAGCTCGGCTTCTACACCGTTGGATACGGCTGCACCACTTGCATCGGCAACAGCGGCCCCCTCGTCCCGGCGGTCGCCGAAGTGGTCGACGCAAACGACCTCGTCGTCGCCTCGGTGCTCAGCGGCAACCGCAACTTCGAGGGCCGCATCCATCCGCAGGTGCGCGCCAGCTTCCTCGCCTCACCACCGCTCGTTGTCGCCTACGCGCTGGCCGGCACGGTCGACATTGATCTCACGACGCAGCCTGTTGGCATCGGTGCTGACGGCACTCCGGTCTATCTGCGTGATATCTGGCCGACGCAGGCGGAGATACGCGAAGCAGTTTCTTCGGCGGTAACGGCCGATGTGTTCGCCAGCAACTACGCGCATGTCTTCGACGGCGACGAGGCCTGGCGCGCGCTCGAGATCCCATCGGGCGAACTCTATGAGTGGGATGAGGAATCGACCTATATCCAGGAGCCGCCGTACTTCGATGGGCTCGAGATGGAGCCGGCCTCGCCTCAGGACGTGGTCGGAGCTCGCGTGCTGCTCAAGCTTGGCGATTCGATCACGACAGACCATATCTCACCAGCCGGCTCGATCAGCCCGAAGAGCCCGGCCGGTGAATATCTCATCCTCAACGATGTCGGCCTGTTCGACTTCAACTCGTATGGCGCTCGCCGCGGCAATCACCAGGTCATGATGCGCGGCACGTTCGCCAATGTCCGACTCCGGAACGAGCTTGTTCCGGGGAAGGAAGGCTGGTGGACGCGCTACTTGCCGACGGGTGAGGAGATGTCGATCTACGATGCCGCGCACCATTACCAGCAGGATGGCACCCCGCTGATCGTCGTTGCCGGCAAGGAATACGGCTCGGGCTCGTCACGCGACTGGGCGGCCAAGGGGCCACAGCTGTTGGGCATCCGGGCCGTCATCGCCGAATCGTATGAGCGAATCCACCGCAGTAATCTCGTGATGATGGGCATGCTGCCGCTGCAGTTCAAGGACGGTGTGACCCGTGATTCGCTGGGGCTTGATGGCACCGAAGTGTTCGATATCCCTGGGATTGCCGGCGGGTTGCGGCCAGGTCAGACGTTGGCTGTGACAGCTCGGCGAGATGGCGGCGCTGACGTTCAGTTCGATGCGATCGTGCGAATCGACACCGAGATCGAGTGGGAGTACTACCGGCACGGCGGCATCCTGCCGATGGTCCTCCGCCGACTCGCCACCGAGTAGGTTCGGCCGCGAAGCGACATCGGGGCCCGGGAGAAACGATCCTCCCGGGTCCCGACGTGGCTTGCCGGGTCGACATCCCTCCCGGCGGTCTTCCCCGCCTTACTTCGCGGAGGGGATGCCGACGATCATCTCGATCTCGACCTTCATCGCCGGCCCGGCAAGCTTGGCCTCGATCGTCGATCTGGCCGGCTTCTCTTCGCCAACATAGCTGCGGTAGACGGCATTGAACGCCTGGAAATCGTTGATGTCGGTGAGGAAGCAGGTCGCCTTCAGCGCCTGATCGAAGCCAGTGCCGGCCTCGGCCATGATGAGCTTCAGCTTCTCCATCACCTGCTCGGTCTGCCCTGCCACATCCTGCGATGTGTCATCGGCCACCTGGCCGGACGTGAACAGCAACCCGCCCCATATGGTCGCAACCGAGTACGGACTTGCCGGAACCGGCAGCTTGTCCGATCGAAGAATCTCTCGACTGGTCATCGTCCCCCCTGATTCACTGAATCGACGCGACGGCACGGCGCCGCCCGCCGAGATTCTAGCCCGTCGTCAGTCACTGAAGCAGCGACGAGTGGGAATAAATACCCCATAGGGGTATACTTCCTGTGACGAAAGGAACATGCTTATGTCGATGAAGCTCATCTCCCCCGGCGAAAGCGACCAGCCCGATGCTAGTGGACCACACGGCGAAGGACACGCGTCGTACGCCGCCGACAAGGCACGGATCCTTGCCCGGCTCCGCCGCATGGAGGGGCAGGTTCGAGGTGTTCAGCGGATGATCGAGGAGGATAAGTACTGTGTGGATGTGCTTACCCAGATCTCATCGATCATCGCCGCGGCTCGCGCCGTCGGCATGCTTGTGCTCGAGGATCATATCCGCGGCTGCGTGGTGAGTGCTGGAGAAAAGGACGCCGAGGTGCTGCTGACCGAGCTGACCGACGCTATCGAGCGCTTCACGCGGAGCGTCGGCTGAGATCGACGGTTCGCGACAGATCAGCGGATATGTCGGTATGAGGGGTGAACGACGCCGACGACCGCGATGACTGCCGCGAGCAACACCGCGCCAAAGCCGATTGCCACCGGCGCGGTGAACGCATCAGCCAGCGCGCCATACGGCACGACCGCCAACGGCATCGCCGAGAACGTCAGCATATAGACGCTCATCACCCGACCGTGGTATTCAGAGTCGGAGTTGTTCATCACCAGCGTGCTGTTGAGGGACTGATACCCGGACGAGACGAACCCGATCACGACCAGTGTCACCAGACCGATATGGAACGAGCGGCTGAAGGCAAAGACCGCCAGGGACAGGCCGAACGCGATTCCCAGCATCATCTGCAGCAGACCCTTGCGCGGGAAGGCCGTCAACGCGGCGATCGTCAGTGAGCCGGCCAACGCCCCAAGACCGTTGAAGGTCAACAGTAGTCCGAGCCCACGCGGGCCAACTTTGAAGACTTCCTCAGCGAAGACCGGCATCAGCTGCTGATACGGCATTCCCAGCAGCACAGGGACGAACGCCAGCGCCAGCAGCGTCGAGACGACGCTATTGTTACGGATGTATCGCAGCCCCTCGCGGAGCGACTCGAGCGGCGGCGGGCGAACCGATCCCATGGGCCGGCCCTGATCCTTGATCCGGAAAAGGCTCAGGACGACGTAGGCGTACATGCCGGTCATGATCGCGTAGACTCCGCCAGCCCCGATGAATGGAACTGCGATCAGCGCTCCGGCCATCGACGGGCCGAGGACCCGGCAGAAGTTCATCCCGGCGTTGTTGAGCGCGACTGCGTTCATCAAGCGGTCGCGGCTGACCAGCTGGCCAACGAATGCCTGTCGCGCCGGCATATTGAACGCGAACCCGATTCCCTGAATTGACGCAACGGCCATCAGGTGCCAGATCTTGACGACGCCGGTAAGGACCAGAATCGCGTTGAGCGCCGCGGCGATACCCACGAGCGTCTGGGTCAGTAACAGCACGTTGCGCTTCGGGAATCGGTCGGCGACGACTCCTCCCGCCAGCCCGAACGCCAGCATCGGGATGCCCGACCCTAACGAGACCAACCCGACTGCCGCCGCCGAGCCGGAGAGGTCGTAGGCCACGTAGCCGGTCGTGATCATCCCCATCTGCATCGCCATCGTGCCGGGGAGCATCCCGAGCCAGAGGGTGCGGAATCCCTCCTGGTCGAGGGCGAGGAATGGCTTCTTCCAGGACGGCGCCCGAGCTTCGACGCGAGCGGCGGAGGCCGACGCCGGGTGTGACGGCGCGACCGACGTCGAATTGGCGGCGTCAGTCGCTGTGTCGGGCGGCGTCGTCGCCGATTCAACCCTCACCGGATACGCGTCCCCATCCTGGATAATTCCAGTTGCGTGACCTACGACGATACGTTGCCGCGCGACAATACGCGATCGCAGCCACGATGGCAAGTGCGACCGACGTTACGACATGACGTGGACGATCGAATAGATGCCCATGAACATCATTCCCGCGCCGAGCGCCAACCGGGCCAGACGCCCGGCAGGATGCGTCGCCGCGCGCCAGAGGACAGTTGCCCCATATCCTGCGCCCAGTGTCCCGACGACCCATGTCAGCGCGATCAGGATCGCTTTTGCAGCGTCCCCGGTCAGGTCGCGGGTTGTGATTGCGACGACGAAGATGACGAATAGCCCCAACGTCTCGGCTGCTCCGGCAAGAATCTCTTCGCGACGAATGCCGGCGCTTCGTTCGCCCGTCGATAGCCTCTGCATGTACCATCCTCTGTAACGGTGTCATGTCGGTCCGTTGCGATGGATCGCTTACCCTGATTCTAGCCACCCGGATACGATGGCATCCAGAAGTATGAGACGTTTTTGCGATCCGGGTGTTATCACGTTCGTAGTGCTGGCGCCGTGCGGTCGAGGCGCGCAACGTAATCATGTGGGGGTAGTCTTGTGCGGATAGCGTTCCTTCGTCGGAAGCTCGTTCACCTGTCGGCGGTCGCCATTATCGTGGCAACTGCGGTTGCTGGCGCTCTGACGCCTGGTCTGGCCAGCGCTGAGCAGAACGTCGCCACCGTGCCGGTCGATAGCGCCGGCATGCCGGCAAGCACATACTTTCCTCCGACCAGCCATAGCCTGTCTGGCCCATTGCTGAAGGCCTGGAGCACCACTGGCCTGATGATCATCGGCTACCCGATTTCTGAGCCGGTGCAGGAGAACGGTCGTGCGGTTCAGTACTTCGAGCGCTCGCGCCTGGAGGTCTGGCCGGAACACGCTGGGACGAAGTGGGAGGTTCAGGGCACGTTGCTCGGGACCTGGCTCGCCGAACAGCGCTATGGCAAGACCCGCAATAACCCCGCGTTCAATGCGCTGCCGGATGGTTTGACGAGCAACACCCCGGATCGAGTCATCTTCAGCGAGACCCGCCATTCGTTGGCGTACGGATTCAAGAACTACTGGGATAAGAACGGCGGGCTCTGGCAGTTCGGCTTCCCGATCTCCGAGGAGTTCGTCGAGGACGGCTATACCGTCCAGTACTTCGAGCGCGCCCGCTTCGAGTTTCACCCGGAGAACGCTGGCACCCAGTTCGAAATCCTGCTCGGTCTGCTCGGCAACGACTACGCCAAGGCGCTGAAGATCCCGACCAACCCGGCGGCGCAGCCGGCCGATGCCGTCATCTGGGACGCTGGGCTCTTCAGCCCGCAGATCGCGAATGCCTTCCGCAATGGGACCGGCATCTGGTGGGGCAAGGTCTCGACCGATGCGGTTTCGGTGCGCAGCGCGCCACGGAACGATGCTCCGGCGATGGACGTTGCCTATAGTCGCCACCCGATCGTGATCTACGCCATCGTCAAGGGCGATGTTCGGGAGGGCACGGATGCCTGGTATCTGACTGATAATTACGGCTATGTCCCGGCGGTCTACGTCGCTCCACTTGTGCTCAATCCGCCACCGCAAACGTTCGGCGGCCATTGGGTGGACGTCAACCTGAGCCAGTTCTACGCCGTCGCCTATAACGGCAGCACTCCCGTGTATGTCGCGATCATCACGGCCGGCCGCGACGGCAAGACGCCGCTGGGCACGTTCAACATCCAGAGTCAGGTGCGCCGCGAGATCATGGACTCGGCGACGGTCGGCATCCCGCATGGCTCTTCGGGCTGGTATTACCTGGAGAACGTCGAGTACACCCAGTACTTCCTGGCCGGCGGCTACGCATTGCACGGGAACTACTGGACGCCGGAATCGAGCTTCGGGAACTTCACGTCCAACGGCTGTGTCGGGTTGATGAACACTGACGCCGCGTTCTTCTGGAATTGGCTGAACATCGGGGACGTTGTCACCATCCACTACTAGCCACCGGCTCTGTCCGGACAGTTGACAGCCCAAGGTGATTCGCGCGATGGTTCGCCGGAGTGAGCAATTGCTCACTCCGGTTTCTCTGCGACGTGGATGGAGGCTTTCAGATGGCCGACAAAATTGTGATATCCGGCGAAAACCCCAGCCTGACCCTCTACAAGCCCGGGACGGACCAGATCATCGCCAAGGTGAGCTACTGGAAGAGTGTCTTCTCCGAAGCCGGCGATGGGAACGCAACGTTGATCTGGGTCGACCCGGAGGCATCCGGGCTCGGCGATGCCGCTCCCCATGCGATCTACACGGATAACCCCGCGGTGGCCCGACTGGTGACCGACCGATTCACGCTGCACTTCGGCGGCTGGGCCGAGCTCGGCTTCGCCACGATGGAGCCGACCATGGCCCGTTTCTTCCAGGAAGGCGACGGTCGGCTGTATCACCGTGTCGTCTCCATCTGCGAAGGCGCTGTTGTCGAGCTCGTCTGGTGGGACATCATCGAGCAGCAGCTATTGCAGCGGCCGAATTTCGAGCTTGGGCCGGATCGGTGGGATCTGGCGACGGTCATCTGCCCGTGCAAGTCCGCTCTGATCACGGTCAACAACCAGCGGATCGAGGGCGAGATCAAGGTGAAGGAGGGCGACGAGCGGCTTGAGAGCTCAGCCTTCCTGGCCTTCTCCGAGACCTGGCGGCTCAGCTCGTGATCTGTTGATAGGCGGCCATCGGAGCTGACGCGACGTTGGCCGGGGTACTCATGCTCGAGGGAGGAGAAGTGGACGTGGATGCATCGATGCCAGGCTCGATGACGTGGCGTCTGGTCGGGCCGTTCCGCGGTGGGCGCGTTGTCGCAGTCGCCGGCCACCCGACGGAAGTTGGCACGTTCTATTTCGGCGCGTGTGCTGGCGGTGTCTGGAAGACGACGAATGCCGGCGATTACTGGGAGAACATCTCCGACGGGTACTTCAACACCGCCGCCGTTGGCGCGATTGCCGTTGCGCCGTCCGACCCGAATGTCATCTATGTTGGCATGGGGGAGACGAGCATCCGCGGTGATGTCTCGCACGGCGACGGTGTCTACAGATCGACCGACGGTGGGCAGACCTGGCGACATGTCGGCCTTCCGGAGACCCAGTCGATTTCGACGATCCGCGTCCATCCGACCGATCCGGATCTGGTCTACGTCGCCGCGTTCGGGCATGTCTGGGGGCCGAATCCGGAGCGGGGTGTCTACCGCTCTCGCGACGGTGGATCGTCGTGGACACAGGTGCTTCACACGAGCGATGGCGCGGGTGCTATCGACCTGGCGATGGATCCGAACAACCCTCGCGTCCTCTACGCGGCGATGTGGGACGCTCAGCGTTACCCCCATGCCCTACGCTCTGGTGGCCCGAATAGCGGCATCTTCAAGACGACCGACGGTGGCGATACCTGGCAGGAGTTGACACGTAACCCGGGCCTGCCGACAGGTGTGCTGGGCAAGATCGGAATCGCCGCGTCGGCGAAGCCCGGCCGCGTCTGGGCATTGGTCGAGTCGGAAGATGGAGCGCTATTCCGCTCCGACGATGGTGGCGCGAACTGGCAGCGCGTCTGTGACCAGGGCGATCTGCGTCGCCGTGCCTGGTACTACACGCATATCGTCGCTGACCCGCAGGATGGCGACACGGTCTATATCCTCAATCTGAAGTTCTGGAAGTCGATCGACGGCGGAAAGACATTCACCGCGATCCCGACCCAGCATGGTGACAACCAGGATCTGTGGATCGACCCGGCGGATCCGCGCCGGATGATCGAGGGCAACGACGGCGGCGCGAACGTGTCGTTCAACGGCGGCGCAACATGGTCGACGATCTACAACCAGCCGACCGGGCAGTTCTATCACGTGACTACCGACGATCGGACACCGTACCGACTGTACGGATCCCAGCAGGACAACACGGCCTTCTCGCTCCCCAGCTCGTCGCTACGCGGCGCAATAACCGCCGCGGAGTACTTCGAGCCAGGCGGCGGCGAGTCCGGCTATATCGCGATCAAGCCGGATGACAACAACATCGTCTACGGTGGCGCGATCGGGTCGGGCGCTGGCCACGGCCGGCTACTGCGCTTCGATCAGCGGACGAACGAGATTCGGATCGTTACCGTCTGGCCGGAAGTCCACGGAATGGGCCGCGGCGCGGAGGCGCTGAAGTACCGTTTCCAGTGGACGTTTCCCATCTCATTCTCTCCGCACGATCCGAATACGCTCTATGTGACCTCGAATGTCGTCCACCGCACGCGCGACGAAGGTATGAGCTGGGAGGTCATCTCCCCCGACCTGTCCCATAACGACCCGGAGACGCTGAAACCCTCCGGTGGCCCGATCACCCGCGACAACACCGGCGCTGAGGCATACGGCACGATCTTCGCATTCTTCGAATCGCCGCATGAGCCGGGTGTCTTCTGGGCCGGCTCGGACGATGGCCGGCTGCACATCTCTCGCGATGGCGGCGAGTCATGGGACGAGGTTTCGATCCCGACAAGCCACCTTCCCGATCGCCCGATGATCTCGATGATGGAGCCGTCGCCACACGACCGATCGACGGTCTATGTCGCCGCGACACGATACAAGCACGATGACTTCGCGCCGTATCTGTTCAAGACAGCCGACGACGGCAAGACCTGGACGAAGATCACGACCGGCATCCCTGACGGTGAGTTCACCCGCGTGATTCGCGAAGATCCGAATCGCATGGGCCTGCTCTACGCCGGGACCGAAACCGGTGTGTACATCTCGTTCGACGGTGGTGCGAGCTGGCAGCGATTCCAGTCGAATCTGCCGGTTGTGCCGGTCTACGATCTGATGATCAAGGGGACTGATCTCCTCGCGGCGACGCATGGGCGCTCATTCTGGATCCTCGACGATCTATCACCGTTGCACCAGATGGACACTGCGACTGCTGACGAAAAGATCGTCCTGTTTGCTCCTCGAACGGCGAAGCGGATCAAGGTCTACGGTCGTCTCGGCGATCCGTCGGCAGATGCCTACAGCTACGGGCGAGCCGGCGGTATGCCGATGACGACGCGACAACGGCCAGGGGCTGGTGGCGGCGTCGAAACTGAGTATGTTGACGCCGGCAAGAACCCTCCGGACGGCGCGATCATCCACTACTGGTTGAAGGATGCGTCGAAAACCGCCACGTTGACAATTAAGGACGCCGACGGTCAGACGATTCGGACGTTTGCCAGTGATGAACCAGGTTCCGGCACGCCTCGACTGGTCCCCTCAGCCGGGATGAACAAGTTCGTCTGGGATCTTCGCATTCCGCCCGCGAAGGCGATCTCGGGGATCGATTCGTCATTCACGTCTGGTATTCAGCCCGATGCGCTTCTGGGGCCCGTCGTCGTGCCCGGCCAGTACTCGGTCGAGCTGGACGTTGATGGGACCACGCGCCAGCAGGTGCTTCTCATCGAAGCCGATCCACGGGTCAGTGGCAATCAGCAGGATCTCGAAGCGCAATATGATCTCCTGTTGAAGATCCGGGACAAGCTTGCCGAGACCCATGCGGCAATCGACCGAATTCACACGATTCGAACGCAGGTCCGTGACTGGCTGACGCGGATCGATGATGAGACCGTCACGAACGCTGGCAGGGCGTTGCTTGACAAGCTCGCGGGGGTCGAAGAGACGCTAGCGCAGCCGAAGGCGAGTGATCCGCGCCAGTTTCCCAGCGGCCTCAACGACAAGCTCGCCGCGTTGCCGGGGATGATCTCCAACTCCGATACGCGCCCACCGAAGCAGTACTACGAGGTGTTCGACAAGGTCGCGGGAGAGGTCGATCAGCAACGAGCAGCGCTCGATGGGATCGTCGACGCGGAGGTCCGGGCGTTCAACGCCTTGATCTCCGGCATGCAGACCGACGCCGTGATTCTGTAGGGTTGAGTTCGCCGGGCTGCTAAACGCGGTCAGGTGGGCAGCCTGGCGATTGTATTGCGAACGACGCCAACTGAGAGCGAACCACTGGGGCTCGTTCGATGCTGGTGGCTGAACTAGGAGGCATGGGAATGACTGCAGGAGCCACGTCCGCGAAGGATGTGAGCGGGAGCCTGTTGGGTTCACTGGATTGGCGGCTCATCGGGCCGTTCCGCGGTGGGCGCGTCGTCGCTGTCACCGGAGTTGTGTCGGATCGGGAGACGTACTATTTCGGCGCAGTCGCTGGCGGGGTCTGGAAGACGACTGACGGTGGCGTTGTCTGGCGCAACGTGTCTGACGGCCAGTTCAACACGGGGGCTGTCGGCGCGATTGCCGTCTCGGTATCGGACCCGAACGTCATCTACGCCGGCACCGGAGAGACGAGCATTCGTGGCGACGTCTCGCACGGAGATGGCGTTTACAAATCCACCGATGGCGGCAAGACCTGGGCGAACGTTGGCCTGTCCGACACCCGCCACATCGGCCGCATCCGCATTCACCCGACGAACCCGGATGTCGTCTACGTCGCGGCGCTGGGCCACACCTGGGGGCAGAATGAGGAGCGCGGCGTCTTCCGCACGACCGACGGTGGGAAGAGCTGGCAGAAGGTGCTCTACAAGAGCGACCGAGCTGGTTCGCACGACCTCTGGCTGGATCCGTCTAACCCGCGCGTTCTCTATGCCGCGATCTGGCAAGCGCAGCGCTTCCCGAACGCGCTATCGTCTGGTGGCGAGGATTCGGGCATCTGGAAGTCCGTCGATGGCGGCGATACCTGGGTCGAGCTGACGCGCAAGCCGGGCCTGCCAACCGACGCCGTGCTGGGCAAGATCGGCATTGCCGGGTCGCCAGCGCAGCCGGACCGCGTCTGGGCGTTGATTGAGGCGGTCAACGGTGGCCTGTTCCGCTCGGACGATGGTGGCGAGACCTGGGAGAAGGTCAACACCGAGGCGAAGCTGCGAACGCGTGCGTGGTACTACATGCACATGATCCCGGATCCGCGCGACCCGAACACCGTCTATGTGTTGAACTACAATTTCTGGAAGTCGATCGACGGCGGGAAGACGTTCACCGAGATCCCCTCTCGCCACGGCGACGAGCAGGACCTCTGGATCGACCCTGACGACACGCAACGGATGATTAAGGGCGACGACGGCGGCGGTTGCGTCACCTATAACGGCGGCCGGAGCTGGTCGTCGATCATGAATCAGCCGACTGCGCAGCTCTATCACGTCACCACTGACAATGCCTATCCGTTCCGGATCTACGCCTCGCAGCAGGACAACTCGGCGGTGAGCATTCCGAGCGCGACGGTCAATGGGACGATCCACGAGCGAGACTCGTATACGCCCGGCGGCGGCGAGTCCGGCTATATCGCTCTGAAGCCGAGCGACCCTGACATCATCGTCGCGGGCGGCATCGGATCGGGAAACTTCAATGGCCGCCTCATCAAGTACAACCACCGCACCGGCCAGTGGAAGAACATCACCGTCTGGCCAGACCTGGCCGGCATGGGGTCGGGCGCTGGGAGCCTGAAGTACCGCTTCCAGTGGACCTACCCGATCTTCTACTCGCGTCACGAAGTGGACACACTCTATGTCGCCGGCAACCGGATCTTCCGCTCGACCGACGACGGAATGACCTGGGAGATCGTTTCCGACGACATCACCCGCAACGACCCCTCGAAGTTGGGACCGTCCGGCGGGCCGATCACGAAAGACAACACCGGCGCCGAGGCGTACTGCACGATCTTCGCGCTGGCCGAGTCCCCTCAGGAGCCCAACACGCTATGGGCCGGCACCGACGACGGTCTGGTCAAGATCAGCAAGGATCGCGGCAAGACCTGGGAGGACATCACCCCGCCGGCCCTGCCCGAGTGGGCGCTGATCTCGATCATCGACCCGTCCGAGCACCACGCTGGGACCGCCTACGTCGCCGCGACACGCTACAAGTCGGACGATACGACGCCGTATCTGTTCAAGACCAGCGACTACGGCAAGACCTGGACGACGATCACCAACGGCATTCCATCCACCGATTTCACCCGCACGATCCGCGAGGACAAGGCCCAGCAAGGGCTGCTGTATGCCGGAACCGAAACAGGCGCCTACGTCTCATTCGATGACGGCGCAAACTGGCAGCGGCTGGGTGGCAACTTCCCGGTCGCGCCGGTTTATGACCTCATCATCAAGGGGCACAGCCTCGTGGTCGCGACTCACGGCCGCTCGATCTGGATGCTCGACGACTTGACGCCTCTGCGCCAGATGGCTTCTGGACGAACCGGCAATGGCGTGACGCTCTTCGAGCTGCCGTCGAAGGTTCGCTTCAATCCTGTCATCGGGTTCGGTGGATCGCCCCAGAAGGGGTACGTTTCCTACCACGCGGCGAGCACCAGCCACGTGTCCTACGAACAGGTCGAGCAACCCGACGGCACGATGAAGAATGTCTACGTCGACGCTGCCGCCAACCCATACGACGGGGTGATCGTCTCCTACTACCTGCCCGAAGCGGCAAAGCAGTCTGCGGATCTTGCCGTCATCGACAGCCAGGGGAATACCGTTCGGTCATTCACCACGAAGGTGGCCGACGCCTCGTCAGAAGAGAGCGCTGCAAGTGGCCAGAAGGTGCCGGCTGCCGCGGGGGTGAATCGTTTCCATTGGGATATGCGCTACGAGCCGGCGGCGACGCTCGAGGGTCAGGAACTCGCCGATTGGGATAAGCCAGTCGGGCCGAAGGCGCTGCCCGGCAGCTATACCGTGCGGCTGACGATCGATGGCGCGACGCACGAGCAGCCGCTGGAGATCGTCCCCGACCCACGTCTGGATACCCCGGCCGAGGCGCTTCAGGAGCAGCTCGATCTACTGCTGAAGATCCGCGACCGGCTGAGCGATACGAACCGTGCAGTCTCGCGCGTGCGGAAGGTTCGCACGCAGGTCGAGGACTGGGAGAAGCGCGTCAAGGACAGCGACGCGGCTGAGTCGGTGCAGGCCGCCGGCAAGGACGCGCGCGAGGCCCTGACCGCGATCGAGACCGAGCTGGTCGACACGACCACTGATAGCCCGTTGATGGCGCCATCCCGGCTCTTCGAGAAGCTGAACGCCCTCACCGAGTTCGTCTCTCTCGCCGAGGGTGCGCCGGCGAAGCAGGGCTACGAGGTCTTCGACGAGCTTTCGACGCGCCTCGACGACCTTCTCGAGACGCTCGATGGCGTCATCAGCAGCAAGGTCCGCGTATTCAACGAAGCGATCTCGGCTGCCAAGCTCCCGCCGGTCGGATAGTCCGACCCGGAACGACAACGAGAAC
>Ga0073904_10002830_pt1 | contig 13077 bp, 12 predicted proteins | sample KloWWTrecipitate_FD_66668 | JGI IMG/M metagenome (GOLD analysis project Ga0073904, IMG submission 66668) | Active sludge microbial communities from Klosterneuburg, Austria, studying microevolution and ecology of nitrifiers - Klosterneuburg... | ecosystem: Engineered > WWTP > Aerobic digester >...
GGCTTCGAGCCGCACGACGTGCACATGACCGACCTGCTGAGTGGTGCGCGCACGCTCGGGGAGTTCCGCGGCCTCATTGCCTGCGGGGGCTTCTCCTACGGGGATGTGCTCGGCGCGGGCGAAGGCTGGGCGAAGGCGATCCTCTTCCACTCACGCATGCGGGACCAGTTCATGTCGTATTTCGCGCGGCCGGACACCTTCACGCTCGGCGTCTGTAACGGCTGTCAGATGCTCTCTGCGCTCAAGGCGCTCGTCCCGGGCGCCGAACACTGGCCGCGCTTCGTCAGAAATCGCAGCGAGCAGTTCGAAGGGCGCTTCTCGCTGGTCGAAATCGTGCAGTCGCCCTCCGTACTGCTTGCGGGCATGGCGGGTTCGCGGCTGCCGGTGGCTGTGTCGCACGGGGAGGGTCGCGCAGAGTTTGCATCGGCCGAAGCCGAGAGCAACTTCGCTGCCACCGGCCTGACCGCTTTCCGTTACGTCGATAACCACGGCGCCGTCGCATCGCGTTATCCCGCCAATCCAAACGGTTCGCCGCGCGGCATCGCGGCGGTGACGAGCGCCGACGGCCGCGTGACGCTCACGATGCCGCATCCGGAGCGGTCGTTCCGCTACGTGCAGAACTCCTGGCGTCCGCACGCTGCGGGCGAGGCGAGCGGCTGGATGCGTCTCTTTCGCAACGCGCGGGTGTGGGTCGGCTGATCGCTGAATGCGTCTCGACAGGTCAGGCGGCGAGGGCGCCGGATCTCACGAGTTCGCTGATCGCCGCGATGTCGCGGTCGAGGCGATGATCCTCGCGCCGGAACGGCACGCGCTCGCGGATGCGCGCGTGCAGGGCCTCGAGCTTCGCGCTGGTGTGCAGCGGGCGCATCACGTCGATCGCATGCGCGGCGGCGAGGAACTCGATCGCGAGCACCGCGGCTGCGCGCTCGCAGATCGTCAGCAGCTTCTCGCCGGCCCAGGGCGCCATGCTCACGTGATCTTCCTGCCCTGCCGAAGTCGGTATCGAATCGACGGATGCCGGGTGCGCGAGCGTCTTCACGCTCGACGCCAACGCCGCGGCGGAGACGTGCGCGATCATGAAGCCCGACTCGAGTCCGGGATGGTCCGCCATGAACATCGTGAGGCGCGGATTCACGCGGCGATCGAGGAGGTCGATGCGCCGCTCCGACATCGACACGGCGTCCGCTGCCGCGATCGCCATGAAGTCCGCGACATAGCCGAGCGGCGCGGCGTGGAAATTGCCGCCCGAGAGGATGTCGGCGCCGAACACGAGCGGATTGTCGGTGGCGGCGTTCGCCTCGCGCTCGAGCACCGAGCGGGCGTGCGCGAGCGTATCGGCACACGCGCCGAGTACCTGCGGCATGCAACGCACCGCGTACGGGTCCTGCACGCGGTCGCAGTCGGCATGGCTGCGGTGGATTTCACTGTCGGCGAGCCAGGTGCGGAAGCGGTGCGCAACTTCGATCTGCCCCGGCAGGCCGCGCGCGTCGTGGATGCGGGCGTCGAAAGGCGCGTGACTGCCGGCGAGCGCCTCGACCGTGAGGGCACCTGCCGCGATCGACGAGGCGAGCAGATTCTGCGCGGCGAAGAGCCCCTCGATCGCGAGCGCGCAGGACAGCTGTGTACCGTTCAGGATCGCGAGTCCTTCTTTCGCCTCGAGTACGAGGGGTTCGATGCCGGCGGCGTGCAGTACATCGATGCCGCTCAGGGTGCGGCCGCGATGGCGTGCCTCGCCTTCGCCGATCAGCGCAAGCGCGAGGTGCGCGAGCGGGGCCAGATCGCCCGAGGCGCCCACCGAGCCCAGGCTCGGCACCACCGGTATGACCTTCTGGTCGACCAGCGCCAGGATCGCATCGATCACCTCCGGGCGAACGCCGGAGTATCCGGTCGCGAGGCTGTTCGCCTTGAGGATGAGCATGCGGCGCACGATCGGATCTGGCAGCGGCTCACCGACCCCGCAGGCATGGCTGCGTACGAGATTGACTTGCAGCTGGGCCACCGCGCCGCGCTCGATGCGGCGATTCGCGAAGGCGCCGAAGCCGGTGTTGATGCCATAGACGGCGGCTTCGCCCTGCGCCGCGCTTGCAACCTGCCGTGCGGACTCACCCAGCCGCACGCGCGCGTCGGGCGCGAGGACGAACGGCTGCGCCTTGCGGGCATCGTTGGCGAGAATCTGGAGGGTGAGGGAGCGGCCGTCGAGAGTGATGGTTGACACACGCAGAATGATACGCGGCGGCGCAGCAGGCCGCGAGCAGGGTGGCGGCGAGCTGCGGCCGCCGAGCCGATCAATCCTCGTCCAGTTTCGCGAAGCGCGTGGTGAGGTAGTCGAGCAGGCTGCGCACCGAGGGGAGCAGCCCGCGCCTCGAAGGAAACACGGCATGCACGATGCCGCTGCGCGGGGCCCAGTCGGGTGCGATCCTGACGAGGCTGCCGCGCTTCAGTTCGTCGATCACCACCATGGTCGGCAGTTGCACGATGCCAACGCCGCGCACCGCCGCCGCGCGCAGGGCGAGCATGTTGTCGGTGACCAGTCTCGGCTCGTGCGGGATCGAAACCGCCGCACCCTCCGGACCCCGCAATGTCCAGACGTGCTGCGGCCGCGGAGGGCCCATGTCCACGCTGGGCAGCGACGACAGGTCGGCCGGCATCAGCGGCAGCGTGCGGCCAGCCAGCAAGGCCGGACTGCCCACGAGGCACGCAGTGCGCTCGGCCAGCACCCGCAACACGAGATCGCTGTCTTCCAGCGGCGGCGTGCGCGCGCGGATGGCCACGTCGATGCCCTCGTTGATCACGTCGACGCGCCGGTTGGTCGCCTCCAGATACACGGTCACGGCGCGATTGCTGATCATGTAATCGGCCAGCATGGTGCCGATGCCGGTATCGAGCAGCGTGATCGGGCAGGTCACGCGGACGATGCCGCAGGGCTCGGAGCGGGTGCGGTCGATGGCCTCCTGCGCGGCCTCGGCTTCCACCAGCATCGCCTTGCAGTGGCCCAGATAGATCTGGCCGATTTCGGTCACTGAGAAGCGCCGTGTGGAACGCTGGATCAGGCGCACGCCCAAGCGTTCTTCAAGCAGACTGATGCGACGGCTCAGCCTGGATTTCGGGATTCCAAGCGCGCGTCCCGCTGGCGCGAACCCCTGATGCTCGACCACCTGCACGAAGTAGGCGAGATCATTGAGATCCTGCACGACACCCTCGCTATCGTTCCAATGTCAGGACGATGATGCCCGAAAATGCCCTCTACCGGGTCAGTCGTCACGGAAGTAGTGTATCTGGCAAAGGAGATTGCCATGAAGAAGGTTCTCGGTACCTATAGCGCCCCCCGGCCACATTGGGTGGGTGACGGTTTTCCAGTCCGTTCGATGTTTTCGTACCAAAGCCACGGCGCGCACCTGAGCCCGTTCCTGCTGCTGGACTACGCTGGCCCGATGAAATTCGAGCCTGCTGCGCAGCCGCGCGGCGTCGGCCAGCACCCACACCGCGGCTTCGAGACTGTCACCATCGTGTACGAGGGCGAGGTCGAACATCGTGATTCCACGGGCGCAGGCGGCAAGATCGGGCCCGGCGATGTGCAGTGGATGACCGCCGCTTCCGGGATCCTGCACGAGGAGTTTCATTCACACGACTTCACCCGCAAGGGCGGCACGCTGGAAATGGTGCAGCTGTGGGTCAACCTGCCGGCGCACGACAAGATGGCAGCTCCCGGCTACCAGACCCTGCTCGCTGCCGACATCCCGTCGGTGGCCTTGCCCGCAGGTGCCGGCAGGGTGCGCGTGATTGCGGGCGAGTACGACGGCCACGTCGGGCCGGCACGTACCTTCACAGCCCTGAACGTCTGGGATGTGCGCCTCGGCCAGGGTCATGCCACCCGCTTCCAGTTGCCGGAAGGTCACACCACGGCGCTCGTCGTGCTGCACGGCACGGTTGAAGTCAACGGCAGCGAGATCGCGCGTGAAGCGCAGATGGTGATGCTCGACCGCTCCGGCAGCGACGTGCTGCTCGAAGCGAACAACGAGGTCACCGTGCTGCTGCTCAGCGGCGCGCCGATCGATGAGCCGATCGTCGGCCACGGCCCGTTCGTAATGAACACCGAAGACGAAATCCGCCAGGCCATCACTGATTTCAACGCCGGCCGCTTCGAGGCGCGCCTCGTGGACCTGTAAAGCCTGCGGCTTCGTCAGTTACGGCGGCGTATCACCGCGTGAGCGGCTTGTAGCGGATGCGATGCGGCTGCGCGGCCTCGGCGCCCTTGCGACGCTTGAAATCCTCGACGTATTCCTGATAGTTGCCCTCGAAGTACACGACCTGCGAGTCGCCCTCGAATGCGAGGATGTGCGTCGCGATACGATCGAGGAACCAGCGGTCGTGCGAGATCACGACGGCGCAGCCCGGGAAATTGAGCAGCGCTTCCTCGAGCGCGCGCAGGGTCTCGATGTCGAGGTCGTTCGTCGGCTCGTCGAGCAGCAAGACGTTGCCGCCGGAGCGGAGCACCTTGGCGAGGTGTACGCGATTGCGCTCGCCGCCCGACAGCTCGCCGATCAGTTGCTGCTGCTGGGTGCCGCGGAAATTGAAGCGTCCCACGTAGCCGCGCGCGGCGGTCTCGTAGTTGCCGACCCGTATGGTGTCCTGGCCGCCCGAGATTTCCTCGAACACACTCTTCTTGTCGTTGAGCGAATGACGTGACTGATCGACATAGGCAAGTTTTACCGACGGGCCCATGCGGACCTCGCCGGCATCCGGCGCCTCGCCACCTGTCAGCATGCGAAAGAGCGTGGTCTTGCCGGCGCCGTTCGGGCCGATGATGCCGACGATGCCGCCTTTCGGCAGGCTGAAGGACAGATTGTCGATCAGCAGTCGATCGCCGTAGGCCTTGCGGAGATTCTTCGCTTCGATCACGACATCACCCAGGCGCTCACCCGGCGGGATGTAGATCTCGTTCGTCTCGTTGCGCTCCTGGAATTCCTTCGACGCGAGTTCCTCGTAGCGCGCGAGGCGCGCCTTGCTCTTCGCTTGCCGCGCCTTCGGGTTCTGGCGCACCCATTCCAGCTCGCGCTCGAGCGTCTTGCGCAGCGCCTCGCGCTCGCGCTCTTCGAGGGCGAGCCGCTTCTCCTTCTGCTCGAGCCAGGAGGAATAGTTGCCCTGCCACGGAATGCCGTGACCGCGGTCGAGTTCGAGGATCCACTGCGCGACGTTGTCGAGGAAGTAGCGGTCGTGGGTCACCGCGATGACGGTGCTCGGGTACTCCTCGAGATAGCGCTCGAGCCACGCGATCGACTCGGCGTCGAGGTGGTTCGTCGGCTCATCGAGCAGCAGCATGTCGGGTGCCGAGAGCAGCAGCTTGCAGAGCGCCACGCGGCGCTTCTCACCGCCCGAGAGCTTGCCGATCTGCGCCTCCCAGGGCGGCAGGCGCAGCGCGTCGGCGGCGATTTCGAGTTTGCGCTCGATCTCCCAGCCGCCCGCGGAGTCGATCGCGTCCTGCAGTTTCGCCTGCTCGTCGAGCAGCGCAGCCATCTCCTCGTCCGACATCGGTTCGGCAAATTTTTCACTGATCGCGTTGAAGCGCGTGAGTTGCGCGAACGCGTCGCCGAGGCCCAGCACTGCTTCCTCGCGCACCGTTTTCGCCGGGTCGAGCTGCGGCTCCTGCGGCAGGTAGCCGATCCTGATGCCGGTCTGCGGGCGGGCTTCGCCCTCGAAGCTGGTGTCGATACCGCCCATGATCCTGAGCAGTGTCGACTTGCCCGAGCCGTTCAGGCCGAGCACGCCGATCTTGGCGCCCGGGAAGAACGACAGACTGATGTCCCGCAGGATCGTGCGCTTTGGCGGCACGACCTTCGAGACGCGATTCATCGTGTAGATGTATTGCGCCATGAAAACCGGTGGGGGTAGGGGTGGAGCGGGGCGCATTATGGGGTAGACACGCGGCCCTGTGCTAGGCTGCCCGCCGTGGCATCGGTGCTCGTCGTCATGGGCGAAACTATCGCCCGGTATGGGTTTCCGGAGGGTCACCCGTTCGGCGTCGATCGCCATGACGCCTTCGCACGGCAGTTCGAGGCGCGTGGTTTCGACGGCCGGGTGCGGGTCGCGCCGCCGGTGCCCGCGGAAGCGGGCGAACTTCTCCTCTTTCATACGCCGCTCTACGTCGATTTCGTGCGCGAGCGTTCCGCCTCGGGTCAGGGCTGTCTTGATGGCGGCGATACGCCCGCCTTTCGCGGTGTCTACGAGGCCTCAGCCAGCGTGGTCGGTGCGACGCTCGTGGCGGCACGCGCGCTGATGGCGGGCGCCGCGAGTCGCGCGTTCGTGCCGATCGCAGGCCTGCATCATGCGGCGCGCGATCACGCCGCGGGCTTTTGCGTGTTCAACGACATCGGCGTCGCGATCGAAGTCCTGCGCAGGGAGTACGGACTCACGCGTATCGCCTATGTCGACATCGACGCGCACCACGGCGACGGCGTCTTCTACGCGTTCGAAGCCGATCCGCAGGTGATTTTCGCGGACATTCACGAAGACGGCCGCACGCTCTATCCGGGCACCGGCGCCGCCGACGAGGTCGGCAAGGGCGCGGCAGTCGGCGCCAAGCTCAATTTGCCGGTACCCGCGGGGGCCGACGATGCGACCTTCAACGCGGTCTGGCCGCGGGTGCTCGCTTTTGTCGAAGCCGCGAACCCCGAGTTCATCATCCTTCAGTGTGGCGCCGACAGCATCGCCGGCGATCCCATCACGCACCTGCGCTTTACGCCTGCCGCGCACGGTCGCGCCGCGCGCGACCTTGCCGGGCTGGCGGATCGCCTGGGTCATGGCCGCGTGCTGGCGCTCGGCGGCGGCGGCTATGACCGCGCGAATCTCGCGGCGGCATGGAACAACGTGGTCGAGGGTCTCGCGGGAGAGTGAATCAGGGGGGCCCTGACGCCCCCGGCGGGTACGTCGTTCGGGTAGAATTCGCCTCTCCCCGGGATTCCCGCCGCACCGAAAGCACCTGCCCATGTTCCGGACCTCGATGGTCATTGCGAATTTCGATCCCGAACTCGCTGCCGCGATCGAGAGCGAGCGGCGGCGCCAGGAAGAGCACATCGAGCTGATTGCATCGGAGAACTACGCGAGTCCTCGCGTGCTCGAGGCGCAGGGGTCGGTGCTGACGAACAAGTACGCGGAAGGGTATCCGGGCAAGCGCTACTACGGCGGCTGCGAGTACGTCGACATCGCGGAGCAACTCGCCATCGATCGGGCGAAACGGCTCTTCGGCGCGGCCTACGCCAACGTGCAGCCGCACTCCGGCTCACAGGCGAACGCGGCGGTGTATCTGGCGCTGTGCAACCCGGGCGACACCATTCTCGGCATGAGCCTCGATCACGGTGGCCACCTGACGCACGGCGCCAAGGTCAACTTCTCCGGCAAGCTGTTCCGTTCCGTGCAGTACGGCATCCGTCCTGACAATGGCGAGATCGACTACGACGAGGTCGCGCGCCTCGCGCGCGCAGAGCAGCCGCGCATGATCGTCGCGGGCTTTTCGGCCTATTCGCGCGTCATCGACTGGGCGAAGTTCCGCGCGATTGCCGACGAGGTGGGCGCGTATTTCTTCGTCGACATGGCGCACGTGGCCGGGCTCGTCGCGGCGGGTCTCTACCCGAACCCGCTGCCGTACGCCGATGCGGTGACCACCACCACGCACAAGACGCTGCGCGGTCCGCGCGGCGGCCTGATCCTTGCGCGCGAGAACCCCGAGCTCGCGAAGAAGTTCAACTCGCTCGTGTTTCCGGGCACCCAGGGCGGGCCGCTGATGCATGTCATTGCGGCCAAGGCGGTGGCTCTGCTTGAGGCGCTGCAGCCGGAGTTCGCGCAGTATCAGCAGCAGGTACTCGTGAATGCGCGTGCGATGTGCGCGCAGCTCGCCGCGCGCGGCTATCGCATCGTTTCGGGCGGCACCGACAACCACCTGTTCCTCGTGGACTTGTCAGACAAGGCGATCACCGGCAAGGAAGCAGATGCCGCGCTCGGCCGCGCCAACATCACTGTCAACAAGAACGCGGTGCCGAACGACCCCCGCCCGCCCATGGTGACGAGCGGCCTGCGTATCGGCACGCCCGCGGCGACCACGCGCGGTTTCAGGCAGGCCGAGGTCGAAACCGTCGCCGGCTGGATCGCCGATGTGCTCGACGCGAACGGCAGCGACGCCGTGGTCGAGCGTGTGCGGGGAGAGGTGCTTGCACTCTGCCGCCGGTTCCCCGTCTACGGCCCCTGACGCGCGCGCGCGGGGAGCGCCATGCACTGCCCCTTCTGCGGTCACGAGGAGACGAAGGTGATCGATTCGCGGCTCGCGGGCGAAGGCCGGCAGATCCGCCGCCGCCGCGAGTGCCTCGCGTGTGCGGAACGCTTCACCACATTCGAGACCGCCGAGCTCGTGATGCCGCTTGTCGTGAAGTCGGATCGCAGCCGCGAGCCCTTCGACGAGCAGAAGATGCGCCACGGCATCGTCAAGGCGCTCGAGAAGCGTCCGGTATCGCAGGAAGCGATCGAGGCCGCGGTCACGCACGTCTGCCACAAATTGCTCAGCCTCGGCGAGCGCGAAGTGCCCTCCCGCAGCATCGGCGAGTTCGTGATGGAGGAGCTGCGGCACCTCGATGAGGTCGCCTACGTGCGCTTCGCCTCCGTGTACCGCAGCTTCCAGGATGTCGAAGCCTTTCGCGAGGAGGTCGAGAAGCTGCGTCATCATCGCCGCAAGCGCGAGGACAACCGCGACCAGCTGCCGCTGCTGCCCGGCGGCGCAGCGACTGATGCGAAAGACGGCAAACCATGAGCGGCGGCTTCACGGTATTCGACGAGCGCGCGATGCGTCGCGCACTCGCGCTCGCCGCGCGCGGCCTCGAGACAACCGATCCCAATCCGCGTGTGGGCTGCGTGATCGCGCACGGTGAGGAAATCATCGGCGAGGGATGGCACGTACGCGCGGGCGAAGCACACGCGGAGATCGTCGCGCTGCGTCAGGCGGGCGAACGGGCGGCCGGCGCCACGGCTTTCGTGACGCTCGAGCCCTGCTGTCACCACGGGCGCACGCCACCCTGCACAGAGGCGTTCATCGAGGCGCGACTCGCGCGCGTGGTGTTCGCAGCAGGTGACCCGAATCCGCGCGTCAGCGGCGGAGGCGCTGCGCGTCTCGCGGCAGCCGGCATCAAGGTGGAAAGCGGACTGCTCGAGCACGAAGCGGCGACGCTCAATGCAGGCTTCCTGCAGCGGATGCGTATCGGCCGCCCGTGGGTGCGATTGAAAACAGCCGCGAGCCTGGATGGTCGGACAGCGCTCGCCAGCGGCCAGAGCCGCTGGATCACGGGGGAGGCGGCGCGCGCCGACGTGCACGACTGGCGCGCCCGCAGCTCCGCGGTGGCGACCGGCATCGGCACGCTCCTCGCCGACGACCCGCGTCTCGACGTGCGACGCCCGAGACCGCTTGGGCGTACACCCGCGCGTGTGATTTTCGATACGCGGCTGCGCACTCCGGTGACCGCGCGCGTTTTCGATGCCCCGGGAGAGGTGATCGTACTGCACGCCGCAGAAGGAGCCGCTGCGGCTGGCGCAGGCACGCGGCTCGCAGCGCGTGGTGCGCGGCTCGTGCCCGTACCGACGGTGGGGCCGCGCCTTGATCTCGCGGCAGCCATGCGCCACCTCGGGGAACTCGCACTGAACGAGCTGTGGGTGGAGGCGGGACCCACGCTGGCGGGAGCACTGCTCGAGGCGAGGCTCGTCGATGAGTGGCTGCACTATCTTGCGCCGCGGCTCCTCGGCCCCGACGCCCGGCCGCTCGCGGCGGTGCCGCTGCTCGAGCGGCTCGAGGCGGCGCACAGTTTTGCGGTCGCCGAGGTGAGCACTTTTGGCGCGGATCTGCGCATCCGCCTCGTTCCGGAGAGAATCTGAGGATGTTCACAGGCATTATCCAGGGTGTCGGAGTGGTGCGCGCCGTGACGGCGCGCGGTGGCGATGTCGAGTTTGTGGTGGCGGTCGGTCGGCTCCCGCTCGCCGCGACGCGGCCGGGTGACAGCATCGCCGTGAATGGTGTGTGCCTCACCGCGACGCGCGTCGGCGGGGACGAGTTCGCTGCGGACGTGTCGCGCGAAACGCTCGCTGTGACGACGCTGTCGTCGCTCGCACCGGGGGTGCGCGTGAACCTCGAACCGGCGCTGCGCGCGGGCGAGCCTCTCGGCGGTCATCTCGTCTCGGGCCATGTGGACGGGGTCGCCGAAGTGATCGCGCTCGCGCCCGACGCGCGCTCGGTGCGCGCCACGCTGCGCGTGCCAACCCTGCTTGCGCGCTACATTGCCCGCAAGGGCTCGGTGGCGGTCGACGGCGTGAGCCTCACCGTGAACAGCGTCGACGGCGACGTGTTCGACGTGAACCTGGTACCGCATACGCAGCAGGTGACGACATTGGGCGATTGGGCGCCGGGGCGGCGCGTCAATCTCGAAGTGGACCAGGTCGCGCGCTACGTCGAGCGGCTCACAGGACGATAATCGATGGAACTGCACAGCATTGCCGAGATCCTGACTGACCTGCGCGCAGGTCGCATGGTTCTGGTCATGGACGATGAAGATCGCGAGAACGAGGGTGATCTCGTGATGGTGGCGGAGAAAGTGCGCCCGGAGGACGTCAACTTCATGGCGCGCTTCGGCCGCGGGCTCATCTGCCTCACGCTCACCGCCGAGCGCTGCCGGCAGTTGCGCCTGCCGCTGATGGTGAGCAGCACGCAACGCGACCATCGCACCAATTTCACGCTGTCGATCGAGGCGGCCGAGGGTGTCACCACCGGTATCTCGGCCTACGATCGCGCGCACACGGTGCTCACCGCGGTGAAACCGGAGGCGCGGCCGGAGGACCTGCGTCAGCCGGGACACATCTTCCCCATCATGGCGCAGCCGGGTGGGGTACTGACGCGTGCCGGACACACCGAGGCAGGTTGCGATCTCGCGCGGCTCGCAGGCTTCGAAGCCGCCGCGGTGATCGTCGAGGTGATGAACGATGACGGTACGATGGCACGCCGGCCGCAGCTTGAGGCTTTCGCACGTCATCACGGCCTGAAGATCGGCACGATCGCGGACCTCATCCGCTATCGCCTGCGCAACGAGCGCTCGGTCGAGCGCATCGCCGAGCGCACGATCGGGACCGAATACGGCGAGTTCCGCCTCCATGCCTACGAGGATCACGTGCAGCGCGACGTGCACCTCGCGCTGGTGCGCGGCGACGTGACCAGCAAGCGTGTGCCACTCGTGCGCGTGCACCTTGCCGACACATTGCGGGACGTGCTCGGCGCCGAGGTGGGCGCGCCACGCGCCTGGACCTTGCGTGCCGCGCTCGCGCGCATCGCGAAGGAGGATTGCGGCGTCGTCGTGGTGCTGCGCCGGCACGAGACGCCGCGCGAGCTGATCGCCGCGATCCGTGACGAAGAAACGCCGCCGCCACCCGCGCAAGGCGAGGTGTTGCGCACCTTCGGAGTGGGCGCGCAGATCCTGAAGGACCTCGGCGTGCGGCGCATGCAGGTGCTGTCGGCGCCCAAGTACATGCACGGCATATCGGCCTTCGACCTCGAGATCGAGGGCTACCTCGACAACGATGACTGATGCCACCCCGCGGCTATACTGCGCGCATGCCCCCCGTTCATGCCGGCGAACTCAATGCGGCCCCGCTATCGGTCGCGATCGTGGCCGCCCGCTTCAATGACTTCATCGTCACGAGCCTGTTGCGCGGCGCCGTCGAAGCCTGGGATTCGCACGGCGGGGCGGCAGACCGTCTCGTGATCGCGCGCGTACCGGGCGCCTTCGAGCTGCCTGTCGCGGCGCGACAGTGTGCTGCGAGCGGACGCTTCGCCGCGGTTGTCGCGTTCGGCTGTGTGATCAGGGGAGATACCGCCCATTTCGACTTTGTCGCAGGCGAGTGCACGCGGGGCCTCGGGCGTGTGGCGCTCGACACCGGTGTGCCAGTGGTGTTCGGCGTGCTGACCGTCGAGACGGTCGAGCAGGCCATACAGCGCGCCGCGGTGCGCGCGGGCAACAAGGGTGGTGAGGCAATGCTCGCCGCGATCGAGATGGCAAATCTCCTGCCGAGGCTCGCATGAACGAGCAGGCAGCCCGTCGCGCGGCGTCGAACCGTCGCGCCGTCGCGCGCAAGATCGCCGTGCAGGCGCTTTACCGCTGGCAGGTGAACGCAGGCTCCTGGCAGGATCTGCTGCTCGAATTCGCGGATGCGGAGGACATGCCGAAGGCTGACAGGGAATATTTCGACGCGCTGGTACGCGGGATCGTCGGGGACGGTGCGAGCTGGGATGTTGCGCTCGCGCGCTACACCGACCGCGCGCCTTCCGGGCTCGATCCCGTGGAGCACGCGGTCCTGCTGATCGGCCTCTACGAGCTCAGCGCGCGGCCCGATGTGCCGTACCGGGTCGTGATCAACGAGGGCGTCGGCCTCGCGCGCCGCTTCGGCGCGACCGAGGGCCACAAATACGTCAACGCCGTGCTCGACCGCGCAGCCCGGGAGCTGCGGCGCGACGAGCACTGAGGGGGCCGGCCCATGCCGCTCAGCGAGTTCGCGCTGATCGACCGCTATTTCCGCGATTGCGGTTCACGGCGGGATACGCGCATCGGCATCGGTGACGATGGCGCGGTGCTCGCGCCGCCCGCGGGTCACGAACTCGTTGCCGTCGTCGATACGCTGGTCGAGGGGGTGCATTTTCCGCCCCTGTCGCCCGCGCGTTCGATCGGGCATCGTGCGCTCGCAGTCAATCTCAGCGACATCGCGGCGATGGGCGCGACCCCGGCGTGGGCGCTGCTTGCGCTGACATTGCCGCGGGCCGAAGAGGACTGGCTCGGCGAGTTCGTGGCGGGGTTCGGTGACCTCGCGCGCCTGCACGATGTGCAACTCGTCGGTGGCGATACGACGTCCGGGCCACTCACGGTCACGGTGCAGGTCCTCGGCATCGTGCCGCGTGGTGAGGCGCTGCTGCGCCGAGGTGGGCAGGCCGGCGACGTCGTGTACGTGACCGGCACACCGGGCGACGCCGCTTGCGGGCTTGCGGTGCTGCAGGGGCGGTCGCGCACG
>Ga0073904_10002833_pt1 | contig 13071 bp, 11 predicted proteins | sample KloWWTrecipitate_FD_66668 | JGI IMG/M metagenome (GOLD analysis project Ga0073904, IMG submission 66668) | Active sludge microbial communities from Klosterneuburg, Austria, studying microevolution and ecology of nitrifiers - Klosterneuburg... | ecosystem: Engineered > WWTP > Aerobic digester >...
GCCGCCATTTTCGTTGGCGTTTACGGGGCGGTTGCCGGTTTTGGCCGCCAGACACTGGGTCAGCATCGCCAAAAACGCCGAGTCCGTGTCGGCTTTGAGTTTGCGCCAACCCACGCCCACCAGATAGATGAACGCATTGCGATCCTGGTCGTTGGCCCACACCCCGCTAATTTTTACATTGCTGTGCCACATACGAATTGCCTCACTTTAGGATATAACGTGTAATAAAACGCATCAGCCTGTTTTGCGCGTTACTTTCAACTTTGCACTTTACGCTTATTACAAGGATAATGCTCAAATTAAAAATGTCAACACGCGGCCAGTTTAACCCCACCCAGCGCTTTTCTTCGCGCGTGGCAGATTACGTAAAATACCGCCCCGGCTACCCGCCGCAGGTGGTGCGATGGCTCTCTGAGCGGTGCGGCCTCACGCCAGCAAGCGTGATCGCCGATGTGGGCAGCGGCACCGGCCTGCTGACCAAGTTGTTTTTGGATAACGGCAACCCCGTGTATGGCGTGGAGCCAAACGCCGAGATGCGCCTCGCGGGTGAGCACTTTCTCGCGGCCTACCCAAACTTCATCAGCACAAATGGCACAGCCGAGAACACAACGCTGCCCGCCGCCAGCGTGGATTTTGTGGCCGCCGGGCAGGCCTTTCATTGGTTTGATGGGGCGAAGGCGGGCGCGGAGTTCCGGCGCATCCTCAAACCCGGTGGATGGGTTGCGCTTATTTGGAATGACCGCGATACGGCCTCCACGCCGTTTTTGCGTGAGTACGAGCGCATGTTGCAAACTTATTCCACCGATTACCGCGCGGTGGATCACAAAAACACCGATGTGAATACGCTGGGCATTTTGCTGGAGCGCAAGGATTTTGCAAACGCGCAAGTGTTTGACTTTGCCGCGCTCAAAGGCCGCTTGATGTCGTCCTCGTACGCCCCGCAAGAGGGACACCCCCAACACGAACCCATGCTAAAAGAGTTGCGCCGCATGTTTGACACGCATAACCAAAATGGCGCCGTGGAATTCAAATACACCACCCAGGTTTTTGTGGGGCAGGCATAAAAGAAATAAGAAACAAGAAAAACTTGCGCGGCAACATTTCTTATTTCACTCTTCACCCTTCACCCTTCAACATGTCTTCTCGTCTTCGTGGATTCATCCTCGCCATCATCTCGGCCATTGGGTTTGGCTGGCTGGCTATTTTTGCGCGGTTTGCCTACGCCGCCGGGGCCGATGCGCCCACCGTTCTGTTTTTGCGCTTCCTCATCGCGGGCGCGGTCATGCTGGGCATCATGGCTTTCCGGCGCGAGGCGTTCCCGCGCGGCAAGCCGCTGCTGGCGTTGATTGCGATGGGCGGCGTGGGCTACGTGCTCATGTCGTTTTTGTATTTCACCGGTCTCACGCTGGCCTCCACCAGCTTGATTGCGCTTTTGTTGTATTTGTATCCCGCGCTGGTCACGCTCATCTCGGCCATCGTCTTTCGCGAGCGCATCACGCGGCTGAAGGCGTTTGCGCTGGCCGTGACCTTCATCGGCACCATCCTCACGGTTGGGCTGGATATTTCCGGCCAGCCGCTGGGCATTGTGATTGGCATTGGCGCATCGCTGGTGTATGCGATCTACATCATCGTGGGCGGCCAGGTGATGCGCAAAGTGTCGCCCATCCCGGCCACCACCGTCATTACGCTGGCGGCAATGGTTGTGTTTGGGGTAATGGCCTTTTCGCGCGGGCCGCAGTGGCCGCAAACCCCGCTGGGCTGGGGCGCAGTGATGGGAATTGCGCTGGTTTCAACCGTGCTGGCGATGGGGACATTTTTGGCCAGCATCGAACGCATCGGCTCTGGCAACGCCTCGCTGGTGTCCAGCTTTGAGCCAGCCGTCACCGTCTCGCTGGCGGCGCTGTTATTTAACGAACACATCACGCCGCTGCGCATTGTTGGCGGCGCGTTGATTATTTTCTCGGTCATTTTGCTGGCGCGGGCAGAGCTGCGCGATAAAATCCTCCCGCCGCCTGAATAATTACGAATTGCGAATTACTAATTGCGAAGCTCAATCATTCGCAATTCGCAATTAGTAATTCGTAATTGGTAATTCGTAATTGAAATGAGAGTTCTTTTTATCGCCGGAGAATACGCGCCCTCGCAGGGCGGGCTGGGAGATTTTACGCGTGAGCTGGGCAAGGCGCTCATCGCCCAGGGGCACGAGGTGCACGTGCTCACCGGGGCGTTGCCCGCCCAACCCGCGCACGAAGCCGCGCCCGGCTTGCCAGAGGTGCATCGGCTGGCGCGCGGGTGGGGATGGGGTTCGTGGCAGACCGTGAGCGCCATCACCCAAAAGCTAAAGCCAGATGCGCTGAACCTGCAATACCAGGCCGCGGCCTACGCCATGCACCCGGCGGCCAACCTGCTGCCCTGGCGCATGAAGAATGTCGCGCCGCTGGCCGTCACTTTTCACGACCTGCGCGCGCCATATTTGTTCCCCAAGGCTGGCCCAGTGCGCTGGCAAAGCATGTTGGCCATGGCCCGCCACGCCCGCGCCAGCATTGTGACCAACGCCGAGGACGAAGCCACGCTGGGCGCGGCGCGTGTGCCGCATGTGCATCGCATCCCCATCGGCAGCAACATCACCCCGGTTGCTTTGCCCGCGTTTGATGCGGCGGCATGGAAGAAAACGCGCGGCATCCCGGCAGAGGTGAACCTGTTTGGCTACTTCGGCTTCCTCAACGAGAGCAAGGGCGGCGAGACGCTCATCCGCGCGTTGGCAGACCTGCGCGGGCGCGGCGAGAACGTTGGGCTTTTGCACATTGGCGGCAAAACCGGCACCAGCGACCCCACCAACGCCGCCTACGCCCAAAAGTTAGACGCGCTGGCCGAATCGCTGGGCGTAAAGCCGTTTGTGTTTGAGACGGGTTTTGTGGATGACCGCGGCGTGAGCGAGGCGTTTGCGGCCTGTTTTTGCGCCGCGTTGCCGTATCGGGATGGGGCCTCGTTCCGGCGCGGCACCATCATGGCCGCGTTCGCGCACGGCGCGGCCATCATCACCACCACCCCGCGCGTGCCATTGCCAGAGCTGAGCGATGGGCAAAATGTGCTGCTTGTGCCGCCCGATGAACCGGCCAAACTCGCGGATGCCCTCCAGCGCGTTTTGCGCGATGATGTCTTGCGGGCGCGGCTGCAAGCGGGCAGTTCGCAGCTCCATCACCTGTTTGGCTGGGATGAAATTGCGCGGCAAACGGCGCAGGTGTTTGCGGCTGCTGGCCGCCCATGATTCCGCCTGCCAGAGCGCCCTCGTTTTTCCTTCGCCCTATAATCGTTGTTCGATCATGGAACAATTTAATATCCTCATTCCTGATGATTTATCTCAGGCGGGGCTGGAGCTTTTGAAGGCTGACCCGGCGATGAACGTTGTGCTGGCAAAAAAAATGCCGCGCGCGGAATTGCTGGCCAAGGTCGCAGAAGCCGATGCCCTGATCGTGCGAAGTGAAACCAAGGTGGATGCCGAGGTGATTGACCACGCGCCGCGTTTGCGTGTGGTGGGTCGCGCGGGGATTGGCGTGGACACGATTGACGTGGACGCGGCCACCCGGCGCGGCATCATTGTGATGAACACCCCGCAGGCAAACACCACCGCCACATGCGAGCACACAGTTGCCATGATGCTGTCTCTGGCTCGCAATATCCCCCAGGCCGATGCCAGCATGCACCGCGCCGAGTGGACGCGCAACAAATTTATGGGCGTTCAACTTCAGGGCAAAACGCTGGGCATCGTTGGGTATGGGCGCATTGGCACACAAGTTGCCAAACGCGCTCAATCGTTTGGCATGGATGTGATCGCATATGACCCGTATGTGAGCGAAGATCACGCCCGCGCCACAAAAGTAAAACTGGTGGAGCTGAACGACCTGCTGCGCCAAAGCGATTTTGTCACGCTGCACTCCGCGCTCACGCCGGGCAGCAAAGGTGTGTTGAGCAAAGAGGCCATCGCGCTGCTCAAACCCGGCGCGCGGGTCATCAACGTGGCCCGCGGCGCGTTGATTGACATGGACGCGCTTTACGAGGCGCTCAAAGAGGGGCGTGTGGCGGGCGCGGCCATTGACGTGTTCGAGGAAGAGCCGCCCGGCGAGTTGCCCATCCTAAAATTGCCCAACGTGATTGTGACCCCGCACCTGGGCGCCAGCACGGTTGAGGCGCAGCGCGATGTGAGCACGCAAATGGCCGAGCAAATTTTGGACGCGCTGCATGACCGCGAGGTGCGCAACGCGGTCAACTTCCCGCCCATTGACCCGGCGGTTCTGCCGGTCATCCGCCCCTACCTGCGGCTGGCCGATAAGATTGGCGCGTTTCAGGCCAACTTGCTGGATGGGCGCATTCAGCGGATTGAAGTGGAATATCGCGGGGGTGATGTGGCCCCGCACGCCAAACCGCTCACGGTGGCGTTGTTGCGCGGCGTGCTGGCCCCGCTGCTGGGCAGCGAGGCGGTGAACTGGGTGAACGCGCCGGTCATTGCCGCCGAGCGCGGGATCGCCGTCTCGCAGGCGGTCAACCTTGCCAGCGAGAACTACACCAACCTTGTGTCTTGCCGCGTCACCACCGATCAGGAGACACGCACCATCGCGGGCATTTTGTTCAACGGGGCGCAACCGCGCATCGTGCAAATTGATGGCTTCCACCTGGACGCCGTGCCCGAAGGCCACATGCTGGTGGTGAGCAGCCGCGACCTTCCGGGTGTCATCGGCCGAATTGGCACCATTCTGGGCGCGAACTACGTGAACATTGCAGAGTACCGCCTGGGCCGCACCCAGGCTGGCGACAAAGCCATGAACGTGATCAATCTGGACAACGCCGTGCCAGATTACGCCATGAAAGCCCTGCACGATCTGCCAGAGGTGGTTTGGGCCAGACAGATGGCGTTGTGAAGGGTGAAGTGAGAAGGGTGAAGGGTGAAAGTCTGCAAGCGAAAGTTTGCAGACTTTTTTGTTGACCATCGTTAGGTAATCTCGTAGAATCGCCCAATGCTCACACCACGCACAAAACTTACAGACATTGCCACGCGCTGGCTAAGTTTGTGGAACGCGCCAACCGATTGGCGGGCGTTTGATGCGCTTCATGCCGAATATTTTAAGGATTTCTCTCCGGCGGGAAGACCAGCAACAAAAGAGGGTTTTGCCGCCGGGTTGCGCGAATTTATTGCCGCATTTCCAGATATGCAAATACACTCAGAATTGATGGTGGCCGATGACATCCAATCGAGGGTGGCCATTCGCTGGTCGGCATTTGGCACAAACCGCGTGAAGTTTTTGGGTGTTGGCCCCACCAACGCCCGCACATACATTACGGGCATTGAAATTATTGAGATTGAGATGGATCGCATTGTTAAACGCTGGGGCGAGTGGGATATTTCCAGACATCTTAATCAGCCGGGTGGCTGAAATCACACGTTCTCATCACAGTACAATTCCATTTTGATCATGTCTACTCGCTTAAATCTCAACCCCTTTCCCCGCTACACGCTTCTCGAAGGCCCAACACCCATCCAACATTTGGCCCGCCTGAGCAAGACGCTGGGCGGCGCAGAAATTTACGTGAAGCGCGATGACCTGACCGGGCTGGGCTGCGGCGGCAACAAACTGCGCAAGCTGGAATTTTTGGTTGGCGCGGCGCTGGCCGAAGGCTGCGACACGATCATCACGGTGGGGGCGCGGCAATCTAACCACGCGCGGCTCACCGCGGCGGCGGCGGCCCGTGCGGGCTTGCGCTGTGAGCTTGTGCTCACCCGCACTGTGCCGCGCTTTGAGCCGGAGTACACCGATAACGGCAACATTTTGCTGGATGAATTGCTGGGCGCAAAAGTGCACGACCTGCCCGGCGGGGCCAACGCGCAAGCCTTTGCCGAAGCCCGCGCGGAACAGCTCAAAGCCGAGGGCCGCAAGGCGTATGTGTGCCCGGTGGGCGGCAGCAGCCCGCTTGGCTGCCTGGGCTACGCCGATTGCGCCCGCGAGATCGCCGAGCAATCTTTGGCGATGGGCATCGCGTTTGACCAGATCATCCTGCCCAATGGCAGCAGCGGCACGCACGCCGGGCTGGTGGCCGGGTTTGTGGCGATGGGGCTGCCAACCGCGCCGGTTGTGGCCTTTTGCGTGGGCAGCCAGCCGGCGCAAGTTGGCCCCATCACCCAAGAGAAGGCCCAGCTCACCGCGCAACTCATCAACCCCGCGCTTCGCGTGAGCGAGAGCGATATTCGGGTGGATGGCACGCAGTTGGGCGAGGGCTACGGCATTCCAACCCAAGCCATGCTGAGCGCGGTGCGGTTGCTGGCCCGCACAGAGGGCATTGTGATTGACCCGGTGTATGGCGGCAAAGCCTTTGCCGGGCTGGTTCAAGGCGTTGCGGATGGGTCTTATGGCGCGGGTAAAAACCTGCTGTTCCTGATGACAGGTGGATTGCCCGGTTTGTTTGCGTATCGCAGCGCGTTTTTGTAGCGCGTTTGAATTTTTGGCTCATCTCGTAAAAAGCCGGGCCGAGAAAAATGTGATCACTTCAGGTTTTTTATCTTTCACCGCCGAGGCGCGGAGACGCAAAACAATTCTTTGTTTTCTCCGCGCCTCGGCGCCTCTGCGGTGAAAACTCCGGCACACCGGGCAATACCCCAAAATCGCGTTACAATCGCGCCTCACATGTCCGCATTACTCAGCCCGTTGTGTCCCACCACGCGCCCATGAAAATTTGGCACCCCGAAATTTTTCAGGGCAACCTGCGCAAAAAGCGCTATTTTGAGGGCTGGTATTTCAAGCTGGTGGATAAAACCGAGACTTGGGCGGTTGCCATCATTCCCGGCGTTGCGCTTTCGGCTGCGCATCCGCATTCGTTCATCCAGGTTCTCTCCAGCCACGATTCAACCGCCAAGTATTTCTCGTTCCCAGCCAGCGCGTTCTGGGCCGATGCGAAATCGTTTGTCATTCAAATTGACCAGTCATCATTCTCGCTAAACGGCCTGCGCCTGCTGGCTGGCGTGGGCGCAGATGAGGTCAAAGCCGATCTTTCATTTGCCAATGTGAGCGGCTGGCCGGTTCGGCTGTTCTCTCCCGGCGCGATGGGATGGTATCGCTTTGTGCCATTTATGGAGTGTTACCACGCGGTGCTGGGTTTTGACACCGCCCTCAGCGGCAGCATCACCCTAAACGGCAACACCATCAACATGACCGGTGGGCGCGGTTACATTGAAAAAGACTGGGGCGCGTCCATGCCATCCGCGTGGATCTGGATGCAGTCCAACCATTTTGCCGAGCCGGGCGTTTCGCTGTTTGGGTCTGTGGCAAAAATTCCGTGGCTGGGCAGCAGTTTTACCGGCTTTATTTTTGGCTTGTATCACAAGGGCAGGGTATATCGGTTCACAACATACACCGGCGCGCGCATCACCCGGCTGGAGGTCACGCCAACCCACATCAACCTGAAAATTGAAGATAAAAAATTTAGCCTTGAGGTGGAAGCCAAACGCGAAAAAGGCGCCGATCTGCCCGCGCCGCAACTGGGCGAGATGACATCCAAAGTCAACGAATCGCTGCGCTCTGCGCTGAACATTCAACTGACCGGCAAAACAGCCAGCGCGGTGATTTACGCCGGTTGTGGGCGCAATGCCGGGCTGGAATTTGTGGGCAACGTGGCCGATATGCTGGCCGGGTTGCGCTGATTTTTGCGCCGCCCAACTCTGGCCCCGCCCTGGGGATGAATAAAATGGGTTGAGAGAATCTTCGAATGAAAGTGCGTTCAACTGTTTTTTTGCTCGCCTGCGCGCTTGCGCTGCTGGCTGGGGCCGGGCTGAGGGCGCTGGGGCTGGCCGATGTTCCGCCGCGCTGGGACGAGGGCTGGTCGGTGGCGCACGCCTCGCTGCCCCTTGCGGAACTTTTTCGCATCACCGCCGCCGATGTGCACCCGCCCTTGTATTACATGATTTTGGGCGCGTGGCAAAACCTTGTTGGCGAAAATATTTTTGTCGCGCGGTATCTCTCGCTCTTGCTCAGCATCACGGCCATCCCGCTCACGTTTGTGGCGGCCAGGGCGTGGTCTGGCTCGCGGCGGGTGGGGCTGATGGCCGCCGCGCTGATGGCGTGGCTGCCGCTGGCCCAATATTATGGCGGGGTCGTTCGCATGTATGCCCTTGCGCCCTCGTTTGTGATGTTGGCGGTGTATGGCGGGGTTAAGGGATTGCGGATAGGAAGCCGCCCTAACCCCCAACTCCTGCTCGTCATCGGATCGCTGGGCGCCATGCTCACGTTGTATCACGCGGCCTGGGCGTTGCTGGCGCTGGGCGTGTTTGTGTTGCTGGTTGCCGCCTCTGCCGCGGCGCGGGCGAAAAACTGGCGCGGGCTTTGGCGTTTTATTTTGGCCGTGCTGGTCGCCCTGGTTTTGTATTTGCCCTGGGCGCTTTATGCTTTGCCGCAGTTTTTTGCCCGCGCCGCGGCAGAGGCGGGCACAAATATTGGCCAACAACTTTCGCTGGCTTATTTTGCGTCCATCGCCCTGCGCGACCTCACCTTCTCGCAAAACATCGGCTGGGTTGGGGTGGGGCTGATGGCGGCGATTGTGGCGCTGGGTTTGGTGATGCGTCTCATGAGTGGTCAGATTGCTCAAAGAGGTCTGACCACTTTGCTCTTGCCCGTCCTCATCATCGCTTTCACCATTGGCGGGGTGGCGTATGCGGCCCGCAACTGGGCGTTTAACGCGCGGATGGTCATTTGCGCCGCGCCGGCCATCGCCATGCTTTTGGCCTGGGGGCTGGATGGCATTTTGGGCCGGGCGCGGTTTATCGTAAACGAGGAAAGTTGTGGTGTGCCAGCGTCCAACTTGCGCCCCCTGCTGGCTGGGGTGATGGCGATCTTGCTCGGCGCGGCATACCTTGCCCAAACCTTTGGCGCGGTGCCGCAAAAAACGCTGGAGGTGTTTGACCCGTATAACCCCAACACCTATGCCGAGCATTTGAGCAAAACGGGCAGGCCAGATGACATCGCGTTTTTCAACGTGCTCAGCCCGGCGGGGTTTTACGCCATGCGCCACCCGGCCAACGCGCCCGCATGGTCGTACGCCCTCACCTGGGACCCGGTGATTGAGCCGCCCGAACTTTGGCAGGAACGCATCGCAGGCACAAGCGCATCGCGGGTGTGGCTGGCGCTTTACCGCGGGCTGGCGGGCAAAAATGGCGACCTGCGCGGTTGGATGGACAGCCACTTTTACCCGGCTTTTTCTGAGTGGGGCGAAGAAGATGTGTTTTATGGGTTGTATGGCAAACCGCCGCAAACCTGGCAGATGGCCGCCCTGAACGGCGCGGCCTGGGACGATTTTGAGCTGAGCAACGCCAAATTTTCTGCCAGCGCAAAACCCGGCGATGTGATCGCGGTGGAGTTGCACTGGCTGGCCCGCGCCGCCCAAACCCGCAGCCTCAAAGTGTTTGTACACGCGCTGGCCGCAGATGGGCATTTGGTGGCAGGTCACGATGCCATGCCCCTGAACGACCTGCGCCCATTGCCCACGCTGCCCGCTGGCGAAGACGTGCGCGACAATCACGGCCTGGCTTTGCCGCCAAATTTTCGCGGCGAGGTGCGGCTCATCGTGGGTTTGTATAACCCCAACACCGGCCAGAGGGCCATCGCCCAAAACGGCAAAGATTTTGTGGAGCTGGGCATAATACAAATTGAGCCGAAATGACAGAAATCACCTTTCTTGCGCTGGATGTTGGCACGACGCACGTAAAAGCGGGCGTGCTGGATGCGCATGGGCGCGTGCTGGCCGCCGCGAACCATCCCACGCCGGTGAACGCGCCCGCGCATGGCCGCGCGGAGCATGACCCGGATGAATTTTGGCGGGTGTGCGCGGAACTCATCCGCGAGGTGATTGGCGCAAGCGGGGCCGCGCCCGCCGCGGTTTCCATCGCCAGCATGGGTGAGGTGGGCACCATTTTTGGCGCGGACAACCAGCCGCTTTACCCGATGATCGCGTGGTACGACACGCGCACCGAGCCGCAGGTAAAACAACTTTTGCAAGAGGTGGGCAAAGAGGTCCTCTTTCGCATCACCGGCCAATCCATCAGCCAAAATATGAGCTTGACGCGGCTGATGTGGCTGCGCGAGAACGAACCCGCGCTGTTTGCCCGCGCCGCCCGCTGGATGAATGTGCCGGATTGGATTCGTTACAAATTGTGCGGCGAGATCGCCACCGATTACACGATTGCCTCGCGGATGATGCTGTTTGCCCAGGAGCGCCGCGATTGGTCGGATGAATTGCTGGCGCGGACGCATATTCCGCGCTCGCTTTTGCCGCGGCTTGTGCCCAGCGGCACAGCCATCGGCAACGTGACCCGCCAGGCGGCGCAACAAACCGGGCTGCCAGAAACAACGCAGGTGGTGACGGGCGGCCACGATCATTTGGTGGCGGCGTTGGGCGCGGGGATGATTGGGCCGGGGATGTTGCTGGATTCCAGCGGCACCGCCGAGAGCGCCATCACCGTTTTGCCGCGCCCGCTTTTGCACGATGAGATTGGCCGCGCGGGTTACGCCAGCTATGCCTACACGGCGCGGAATCTGGCCGTCATCGTGGGCGGCCTCAAGTCTAGCGGGGGGATGGTGGAGTGGTTTATTGACCAGTTCTGCGCCGAGGAGCGCCATGCCGCGGACGAAAGCGCCCAATCGGTTTACGCGCTTTTGATGGCGCAGGTGGCGGGCGCGCCCGGCGCAAACGGGGTGATGGTTGTGCCGGACTTCACCGGCTCTGGCACGCCATCCAAAAACCCGCTGGCTCGCGGCGCGTTCTTTGGCCTCACGGTCACGCACACCAAAGGCGATATTTTGCAGGCCATGATTGAATCCACCTGCTACTGGCTGCGCAACAACCTTGCGATGTTTGAGCGCGTGCTGGGCCAGCCCATCCACGCGATTCGGGCGGTGGGCGGCGGCACAAAAAATCCGTTTTGGCTGCAAACAAAGGCCAACATCACCGGGCGGGTGATTGAAATTCCGCAAGCGGGCGAGGCCAGCCTGCGCGGCGCGGCCATGCTGGCGGGCATTGGCGCGGGCGTTTTTGCGGATGAGGCCGCGGCGCTGGCGAGTATGCCCGTTGAGTTGCGGGCGGTTCATCCGGTTCATGGCTATGCCGCGCAATACGATGCGCTCTTCCCCGCGTGGCTCGCCGCGTGCGAGGCGGCGCGGTCAATTAAGAAGTAGCGCGGGGGGTGGAGAGTTTGCGCTTTACTTCTCGCCCGCAAACACCTTAAGCAGGTTGGACATGCGGTCAAGCTGAGCCTTGAACGGCGTTTCTGCCAGCGAGACACTCACCGGAATATCCGCCGCCACCGGCACTTGCGCATTGATCGGGATGGTCTGGCTGATCGTCACCGGCACATTCAGGTTGATGGGGATCGCGCCGTTCAGGGGCACATCCACCCGCACCTTGCCCAGCACGGGAAAATCTGGCTCAATGGCAAAAGTCTGGTTTATTTGCAGTTGCTGGTTGATGGGGATTGTGATCGTTTGATTGATGGGCGCGTTCACTTTAATGGGGATGACCTGGTTTATCCGCACGGTGGTGCTGATGCTGGTCGTGCCAATCGCATCCAACTGGCGGGCCACATCACCCGCTACGCGGCGCATGGCGAAAAACGCCAAAAGCAGCGCCGCGATGACGACGAGATTGAGAATAAACGAGACGACTGCGAGAGTTCGGGTAATCATTTTTGGTTAAACCTGCCTAAAATCTCCTGAAAATTATATTTTCACCGCGGAGACGCTGAGACGCAGAAAATTTTCTTTTTCTCAGCGTCTCAGCGGTGAAAGACAAAAGCCTGTCCATTCATTCAGGAGATGAATCACTAAAGATATTCGCCCACCAGCAGGTTCAGGCGCTCGCGGGCCGCGGGTGTGATGCGGTCGCGGGAAGTCATCACCGCGTAGCGCATCGCGCCGCGCGTCTCGTGCGGCAAGCTGTCCATCACCCCGGTTAAATTGGCAATGGCTTTTTGGGCCAGCGAGAGGTTTTTGTGCAAGCGCTCAATCACCATCTGCACGGTCACTTCGCCCTCTTCCTCGTGCCACACATCGTAATCGGTCACGTGCGCCATGATGGCGAAGTCCAGCTCGGCCTCGCGGGCCAGCGCGGCCTCTGGCGAGGCGGTCATGCCGATGATGTCCATGCCCCACATGCGAAAGGCGTTGCTCTCGGCCTTGCTGCTAAAGCGCGGGCCTTCAATTGTGATGAACGATCCGCCGCGGTGAACGGTTCCGCCCGCCGCCTGCACCGCGCTGGCGATGGCCGCGCTCAACGCCGCGGAGAACGGCTCGCCAAACGAGACATGCCCAACCATGCCATCATCAAAAAACGAACCGGCGCGTTTGCCTTTGGTGAAATCAAAAATCTGGTTTGGCACCACGATATCGCACGGGTGCAACTGTTCGCGCAGGCTGCCGCACGCGCTCACGCTCACCACGTGCTTCACGCCCAAAGATTTGAGCGCGTAAATGTTGGCGCGGTAAGGCACCTCGCTGGGGTTAAAGCGATGCCCGCGCCCGTGCCGCGGCAAAAACGCCACCCGTTTTTCGTTCAGCGTGCCAATCACAATGGCATCGGATGGGTCGCCGAACGGAGTTGAGATCTTGACTTCCTCAATATCGCTTAGACCGGGCATGGCATACAGCCCGCTGCCGCCAATAACTGCAAAAGAAATGTTACTCATGGTGCCTCGTGATGTCTGAAAGAATAGCATAATGCGTTAATCAATAACTGGACTTGCGCAAAAGTTCCCTTGAACGCGCAGAAGGGCGCGGTAGGGGCGAGGCATGCCCCGCCCCTACGCCTAAACCTTCGGTTTATTTCATCATTTTCGCGCGATTAACCGTATTTTGAGTAAGTTCAGTAATAACCAATAATCAATAACAACAAAACAATGGACGACATCTTTTTTGACTGTGATAGCACACTCTCCTCAATTGAGGGGATTGACGAATTGGCGGAGCGGCTGGGCAAGGGCGCCGAGATCGCCGCGCTGACCAACGCCGCCATGAACGGCGAGGTGAAGCTGGAGGACGTTTA
>Ga0073904_10002835_pt1 | contig 13070 bp, 14 predicted proteins | sample KloWWTrecipitate_FD_66668 | JGI IMG/M metagenome (GOLD analysis project Ga0073904, IMG submission 66668) | Active sludge microbial communities from Klosterneuburg, Austria, studying microevolution and ecology of nitrifiers - Klosterneuburg... | ecosystem: Engineered > WWTP > Aerobic digester >...
AAATAGGCAACCGCCGGGGCCTCGAACGTGACAAACTGGCGGGCCAGCGTTGGCGCATCGGCGAAGTAGAAGATCCAGGCGCCGCCGGTGGCAACCGCAATGAGCAGCCAGAGGATGTTCTTGATCAGCCGCTTCCACGCCTTGCCCACGCTCCAGGGGGCGGCATCGAGTTTGATGCGGGCATTTCGGTCGCCTTCGATCCAGCGCTCGACCACCAGGAAAAGATCGGTCCAGACGGTTTGCGGGCAGGTGTAGCCGCACCAGGCGCGGCCGATTGTCGAGGTCACGAGAAACAGCCCGATGCCCGCCATGATGAGCAGGCCCGCAACATAATAGAATTCCTGCGGCCAGATCTCGATGAAGAAAAAATAGAAGCGCCGGTGCGCCAGATCAACCAGCACGGCCTGGTCTGGCGCATGGGCGCCGCGGTCCCAGCGCAGCCAGGGCGTCAGGTAATAGATGCCGAGGGTGACCGCCATCACCAGCCATTTGAGATTGCGGAAATAGCCCGAGGCGCGCTTGGGATGGATTTTTACCCGCGCCGCATAGAGGACGCGCCGCGCCGCGCTGTTGTGCGGAACGGCGTCGATTGTTTCGACAGTATTGATCAACTCAACCATTTCAGGGCACAGGCATCTCTCCGCCACCAAGCGAATGCACGTAAATCGCCAACTGCTTGATCGTCACCTCGTCGAGGCGCGTGTTCCACGCCGGCATCACGCCATGGCGCGGCCGTGTAACCTGGGCGACGATGGCAGCTTTGTCTGCGGCGTAGAGGGCGATCGGGTCAGACAGGCGCGGACCGCCGAATTCACGCAAGCCCTCACCCGCGGCGCCATGGCAGGCCACGCAGTTCTCGGCAAAGACGGTGCTGCCCCGGCTTGCCGCCGCCGCGTCAAAGGGCTGGGCGGAGAGACTGAGCACATGCTCGGCCACATCGTTGATCTGTTCGGGCGTCAGGATTTCATCGGCGCCAAAGGCCGGCATCGGCGACTGCCGTGTGTCCGGGTCAGCCAAATAGCGGATGCCGTGCTGCAGCGTCGTGTGGATCTGCTCCAGGGTGCCGCCCCACAGCCAGTCGTCATCGTTGAGATTGGGATAGCCCTTGCCGCCGGCTGCACCCGAGCCATGGCATTGGATGCAATTCACCCGGAAGGCGGCCCGGCCACCGGCCACCGCGAATTGCAGCAGGTCGGCGTTATTGCGGATCTCCTCGAGGGGCAGCGTCTTCACCATTTCACGCTGCGCCGCCTGGGCCGAGACTGCGCTGTCCACTTCCTTCACGAACTCTGCGCGGCTCGAATAGCCAAGCAGCCCCGGCGTGGCGCCGCTCACCAGCGGCCAGGCCGGATAGGCGATCATGTATCCCAGGGCAAAGGCGATGCAGCCATAGAATGTCCAAAGCCACCACCTCGGCAGCGGGTTGTTGAGCTCCTTGATGCCGTCCCACTCGTGGCCGGTGGTTTCAATACCCGAGATCTCGTCTTTTTCGCGCGATGCCATGTTGGGTCAAACCTCTTTATCATCGTCAAGCGGAATACGGGCTGCATGGTCGTACTGGGCCCGCGATCCCGCCCGGAACACAAACCCGACCACAAACAGGAAGATGACAGTGAGGGCGAGAAGTGCCCAGCTGTCGGCGAAGTGGCGCATGGTTTCATAAGTGCTCATGGTGTCACCGCGATTCCGTTTCAGCCTTGAAGGTCGAGAAATCGACCAGCGTGCCGAGCATCTGCAGGTAAGCCACGAGCGCATCCATCTCCGTGAGCTTGCCGGGCTGGCCGTCGAAATCCCGCGCCTGCGACTTGGGATAGCGCTTCATCAGGTCTTCCGCGCCCTCGCCCGTATCGCTGGCCTGGGCAATCATGTCGGCCCTGGCGGACTGGACCATTTCATCGGTGTACGGAACACCTATGAGCTGGTTGGCGCGCAGATGATCGGCAATGTATTTCGTGTCGATCTCCGCCTGCATCAGGAAGGGATAGCCCGGCATGACCGACTCGGGCACAACGGAGCGCGGATCGGCCAGATGCTCGCGGTGCCAGTCATCGGAGTATCTGTTGCCGACGCGGGCAAGGTCCGGGCCGGTGCGCTTCGAGCCCCATTGGAACGGATGGTCATACATGGATTCGGCCGCCAGGCTGTAGTGCCCGTAGCGTTCGGTCTCGTCGCGGAAGGGCCGGATCATCTGGCTGTGGCAAGTGTAGCAGCCTTCGCGCACATAGACATTGCGGCCCGCCAGTTCCAGCGGCGTGTAGGGCCGCATGCCCTCCACTTTTTCAATGGTGTTCTGCAGGTAGAACAGCGGTGCGATCTCGACGATGCCGCCGATGGCGACCGTGATGAAGCCGAGCACCAGCAGGATGGTTGCATTGCGTTCAATTGTTGCGTGATTAAACATCTGCTGTTTCCCTGATCACGTTGCCAGCGCCGGGGTGCCGACGGCGCTTTCGGAAACGCTGTCTCCCCGCACCGTGCGAATGAGGTTGTAGACCATGATCAGCGCGCCGATCAGGAAGAGGAGGCCACCCGTCATGCGGATCACGTAATAGGGATACATGGCCGCCACAGACTCGGAGAAGGAGTAAACAAGGAATCCCTGGTCATCATATTCGCGCCACATCAGGCCCTGCATGATGCCCGACACCCACATGGCCGAGGCGTAAAGCACGATGCCGAGGGTTGCGAGCCAGAGATGCCAGTTCACCAGCCGGTTGCTGTAGAGGTCTGCCTTTTTCCACAGCTTGGGCACCAGGTCGTAGACCACGGCCATGCTGATCATGCCCACCCAGCCGAGCGCCCCGGAATGCACATGGCCGATGGTCCAGTCCGTATAATGGCTGAGCGAGTTCACCGACTTGATTGACATCATCGGACCTTCGAAGGTGGACATGCCGTAGAAGGCCACCGACAGCACCATCATGCGCAGCACCGGATCCGTGCGCAGCTTGTCCCAGGCGCCCGAGAGCGTCATCAGGCCATTGATCATGCCGCCCCAGGAGGGCATCCACAGCATGACCGAAAACACCATGCCGAGGGTTTGCGCCCAGTCCGGCAACGCGGTGTAGTGCAGGTGATGCGGGCCGGCCCAGATATAAAGAAAAATGAGCGACCAGAAATGGACGATGGACAGGCGGTAGGAATAGACCGGGCGCCCGACCCGCTTCGGCACGAAATAGTACATCATGCCGAGAAAGCCCGCCGTGAGGAAGAAGCCCACCGCGTTGTGGCCGTACCACCACTGGATCAGCGCGTCCTGGACGCCGGAGAACAGCGAATAGCTCTTCGAGCCGAGGAATGAGACCGGTACCGCCAGGTTGTTGACGATGTGCAGCATCGCGATCGTGACGATGAACGCCAGGTAGAACCAGTTCGCCACGTAAATGTGGGGCTCCTTGCGCTTCAGCAGGGTGCCGAAGAACACCAGGAAATAGGCGACCCAGACAAGGGTGATCCAGATATCGACATACCATTCGGGCTCGGCATATTCGCGCGACTCGGTCACCCCCAGGAGATAGCCGGTGGCCGCCAGAACGATGAACAGCTGGTAGCCCCAGAACACGAACCATGCGAGATTGCCGAAGGCCAGCCGGGTGCGGCAAGTGCGCTGGACAACATAAAAACTGGTGGCGATCAGCGCGTTTCCGCCAAAGGCGAAAACCACCGCCGAGGTGTGCAGCGGGCGCAGGCGGCCGAATGTCGTCCATGGCAGGTCGAGATTGAGCGCCGGCCAGGCAAGCTGCGAGGCGATGACCACGCCCAGGAGGAATCCCGCCACGCCCCAGAAGACCGTGGCGATCATGCCGGCCTTGATGACCTCATCCGAATAGGTGCTTTCCGTTGCCGGCGCGGGCCCCACGGGGGCAAAGGAGAAGCTCCGCGAATAGTAGACGATGAGGCCCATGGCCACCGCCGAAATCACATAGGCGTGGAAGACATAGGCCGCATCATGCCCCTTTGCGGCAGCGATGACAGCTACAAGGGCGATAACGCCCAGCGAAATCAGCTTCGCCAGCACTCCATAACCGTTCATTGGCTCCCCGCCTTTCATATTCAGACCAACCGGTTGTTGCCCGATCAGGCATCGCAATTCATTGATCCAGATCAATTGACGGGAGTTTGGAGCTTGTATCGTGATTCGCAAAATAGATTTGGAAGGGCGTGCCGATGCGGAAGTCACCCTATCAGATGCTGGGCGGCGAGGCCGCCGTCGAGCGGCTGGTGCAGGAATTCTATGATATTGTCGAAAGCGATCCTGCCGCTGCATCTCTCCTGGCCATGCATAACCGGGGTCATGGCCTTGCCCATGCGCGCCAGGTGCAGTTCGAGTTTCTCTCGGGCTTTCTTGGCGGCCCGCAGCTCTATTTCGAACGCCACCGCCACTCCAATGTCCGGCAGATGCACGCCCATCTTGCAATCGGAACGGCCGAAAAGGATGCATGGCTCGCCTGCATGGACAAGGCCCTGGCCGCCGTGGTTGCCGAGTCTGAAACCCGCCGCCTGCTCATGGGGCATTTCAGCCGCGTCGCCGAAGCGCTCCGCAATCAGGCCTGAATCAAGGGAGTGCGGATGTCGCGGATTGCAATCTTTGTCGGTCACGCAAGGAAGGACACGTATTGTGAAGCCCTTGGTGAAGCCTACCGGCGCGGCGCCGAAGCCGGCGGGCATCAGGCCACCCTGTTCGTGACCTCGAAGATGGTGTTTGATCCCATCCTGCACGAAGGCTTTGCAAAGATTCAGCCGCTCGAGCCCGACCTGCAGGCGGCGCACGAGGCGATCATCGCGGCCGATCATCTTGTCTTCATTTTTCCGCTCTGGCTCGGAACCCTTCCCGCCATCTTCAAGGGATTTCTCGAGCGCGTCCTGCAGCCTGACCTGGTGGAGCCTTCCAAAAAGGGAAAGTACGTAAAATTTCTCAAAGGCAAATCAGCCCGCGTCATCATGACCATGGGCATGCCCGGCTTCATCTACCGCTGGTACTTCGGCGCCTTCGCCCTGCGCATGCTGAAGCGCAACATCCTTGGCTTCGTCGGCGTTTCGCCAGTACGCGCGACGATTCATGGCATGATTGAAGCCGTGTCCCAGGACAAACGCCAATCCTGGCTTGCCAATGCTGAATCCCTGGGGCGGAACGCAGGCTGATTCGCCTGTGCTGTTCGCCGGCCAATGCCCGATTTGGACTGAGTAAAATTACCTACGTACTATTCCCGTCTAGGTTCCGGGCAAAAACCGTCGTTTCATCCTCCCAACAGTCGACACGCCCTGGCTTTGAGCCGGGAACCGCAAAAGGGAGCCAGACGATGATCCACCTCGCAGACTGCAACAGCAAGCTTCCCGATTCTGACAGAACCGTTTCGCCCATTCTCAAGCACCTGCTGGGCGTTTCCTCCCTCGCCGAGCTTGAGAGCGGTGAGCGGCAGCGGCTTGAAGGCGCGCGCTGGCTGGTGCGGAGCATCGGCAAGAACTGCTCGCTGATCGACCAGGGCGAAGACCGCGAAGTGGTGGGCGTGCTGCTCTCCGGCTGGGCCTTCCGCTATCAGACCCTGCCCGATGGCAAGCGCCAGATTCTCGACTTCATTTTTGCCGGTTCGCTGGTGGGCTTTGGTTCCGGCGCCACCAATTCCTACGGTGTGGAAATGGTGACAGCCTGCACCGTCGCCACCCTGCCCCACGCACAATTCCGTCGCCTGCTGGCAACCTGCCCCACCCTGGCGATGCAGGTCGTTGAGCGCGTTTCAAACAGCGAGATGCGCGCCCATGAACACATGACCAGCCTTGGCCGGCGCAGCGCCCGCGAGCGCATTGCCGCGCTGATCGTCGAACTCACCTGCCGGGCCCAGTGCACCGACCTGGGGAAACGCGAATACAGCATTGACCTTCCCGTTACCCAGATCATGATCGGCGATGCGCTTGGCCTGTCCAATGAGCATGTCTGCCGGGTGCTGGGCAAACTGGCGGGCGATGGCGTGATCGAGATCAACAACCATACCCTGAAGGTTCTCGACCAGGCAGCCCTTGCCCGGGAAGCGGGAACCGAGGTCCGTCTCCCCGTCCCCCGCCAAGGCTCATTGCCAATCGCCGCGTGAGGCCATGGACCAGAAGCTTCTGCCTTTCGCCCTGCAGGATGTGCCGCGCTACACGAGCTATCCCACCGCTGTCCAGTTCCAGGATGGCTTTCCGGGAGACCAGGCCGACCGCTGGCTGGCTGAACTGCCGCGCGATGCTTCGCTTTCAATCTATGTGCATGTGCCGTTTTGCCAGCAGCTCTGCTGGTATTGCGGCTGCCACACCTCGGTGCCCAATTCCTACGGGAGGGCCAGCGCCTATGTCGACAGTCTGCTGAGCGATATCACCCGCAGCGGCAAATTGAGCGGAGCCGAAAAGGGCAATGTCAAGCATCTCCATTTCGGCGGCGGCACGCCGACCTATCTGAGCAACGCGGATCTCGGGCGCATTCTGGCCTGCATCAACGGAAGTTTCGGCCTCGCGCCGGAAGCCGAGATTGCCCTTGAGTCGGACCCCCGCGGCATCACCCGCGACCGTGCCTTCGGGCTTGCCGCGATGGGTTTCAATCGCATCAGTTTCGGCGTGCAGGATTTTTCCCTTCCGGTGCAGATGAAGATCAACCGCCTGCAGACCCATGGCCTTGTAGCCCATGTGGCCGAACTTTTGCGTGAAGCCGGCTTCACTTCCATCAATTTTGACCTGATGTACGGGCTTCCCGCGCAAACCGCGGGCAGCGTACGCCAGACGGCGAAACAGGCGGCAGCCCTCAGGCCAAGCCGCATCTCCGTATTCGGCTATGCCCACGTGCCCTGGTTCAAGAAGCACCAGCGCATGATTTCCGATTCGGACCTGCCGGGCGTTTCGGAGCGTTATGATCAGGCCAGCGCCATCGCCGAAGAATTGGGCCATGCCGGCTATGCCGCCATTGGCCTCGACCACTTCGCCCTTCCCGATGATCCCCTGGCAATGGCCGCTTCCGCCGGAAACCTGCGCCGCAATTTCCAGGGCTACACCACCGATACGGCTGACGCGCTGCTGGCCTTCGGGGCCAGCGCCATTTCCGAATTTCCGCAAGGCTTCGCCCAGGCGGCCCGCGATACCCTGGCCTGGAGCCAGGCGATTGCCGGGCGGAAATCGCCGATTGTGCGGGGCCTTGCCAGTACCGCCGAAGACCGGATGCGCGGCGCCATCATCGAACAGATCATGTGCAATTTTTCCGCCGATTTTGGCGCGATCGCCAGCCGCCATGGCTTTACCACCAGCGCGCTGGAAGACAGCCTGGTGCGCCTTCAGCCTCTGATAGCGGCTGGCCTCGCAAACATCGCGGGCTCAATCGTGCGCGTGCCGCGGGAACACCGCCTGTTTCTGCGCAGCGTGGCTTGCGCCTTTGACGGCCATTACACGGCCGCCAAAAACCGCCACGCCCGGGCGATTTAGCGATCGGATACCAGCCGGAAGCCAAGATGTGTGGGCGGCGTGCCCGTCGCACAGCCGCCCGAAGCCGGATCACGCACGAACAGGGAAACGGCGGACTCGTGCTCGCCGGCGGCGACAAAGGCCGGGCAGCGGTTTTCGCCTGCGCGTTCAAAACCGGACTTGAAGCAGCTTGAAGTCCATTCCCACACATTGCCGTCAAGATCGGCGATGCCCGACGAGGTGGTGGAGAAGGAGCCGCCTGGCCGGGGTGGCCCTGCTGGCGCCTTTTTCTCCTGGCCGTAATTTGCCGCCCACGCCATTCTCGGATCGGTGAAACGAAGCTGCGGCTCCTTGACCGGTGCCGGATTGAGGGCGCGCCATTCGTCAAGTGTCGGAAGCCGCAGCTCGCGCCGTGAGCGCCCATTCGCCCATTCCAGATACTTGCCCACGTCGATGTAATTGACTCCGGTGACCGGCACGTCATCCGCACCCGCGAGCGACTCCGGCATATGGGGACACCCGCCGTCCCGGTAGCATTTCCGCCAGGAAGCGACCGTGACCTCATAGCGTGACACCAGAAGGCTGCGCCCACCACTGTCTTTCAAGGTGATGGGCACCATCTGCGCGCCGATGCTGTCGTCATGTCCGCTGCCGGTCCAGCCCAACGCCAGCGCCATAGCAAGAAATGCTGTGCCGGACCTGATCATTTTCGGCGCCTATCAGGTGATGGGTTCTGGTTTGACGACCTGCATCATCAGGTCGTCATTCCATTCGCCGTCCACCACCACATGGGCCGTGGCCCCGAGCATCACCGCCTCGATGAGGTTGTGGTTGACATAGGCATAGATGCCGGGCTGGCGGAACTTGTACAGCATGGCGCCGGCCGATCCGCCGCGGATGAACCATGTCTCAAGCCCTGTCTGCGGCACATCGGCAAAGGAACCGGCCTCCCAGACATAATCGCCATGGCCGCCGATGAGGTGGGGCCGCGAATCGCGGTTGGCCTGGGCGTGGATGAAGAGCACGTTGTCGCCGACCTTGGCTTTGAGCGCCGCATCGCCCGTCAGCGCCCCGGCGGCGCCATTGAAGACCACATGTGTGGGCGTCAGCGTGCGCATGACGTCAAGGCTCTCGGACAGGTCTTCGCCCGCCGTCTCGTATTTCTTGAAGGCGCCCTGTTCGTCGCGCGGAATGTAATAGTCCTGCTCGCCGATATAGTAGGCAAAATCATACTTGAGCGGGTTGCCCTTGCCGTCCTTCAGGCCGTCGCGCGGCAGCACCATGACGGCGCCATTCATGCCATGCACCACATGGTAGGGAATCATGATGTCGCCCGGCGCGCAGTGATAAACGAATACCCCTGATTTGACTGCTTTCCAGCGCAGCACCGCCTGTTCGCCGGGCAGCACCTTGGTCAGCGCCCCGCCGCCGAGCGCCCCGGTCGAGGCATGGAAATCAATGTTGTGCTCCATCAGGTTGGTTGCGAGGTTCTTGAGCGTGAGCTCGACATAGTCGCCTTCATGCACGACGATCATCGGGCCTGGAACCGAGCCGTTGAACGTCAGGGCCCAGACCTCGGTGCCCTCGCCGTCGATCACCATTTTCTTTTCCTCGATCACGAAAGTGACTTCAACGATCTTCGGCCCGCCCGTGGCGACCTGCTCGTGTTCAGGCAGAAATGGCGGTGCCACCATGGCCTGCTTCACCCGCGGCAATGACGAAATGTCGACCTTTTCCGGCGGCGCTTCCTGGGCGGCAGCCGTGGCAGCACCCATGGCCGCAACGGTCGTTGCAGCCAATAGAACGCGGCGTGAAAGTTTTGGGGTATTCACTGATTGAAGGCCAGCCATAATGTGTTCCTTGAGTTATGAATCATTGTTGGTGTTGGAGTTTTCCGCTTGGCAGCAACGGCAAGAAGCCGGCTACTCAACCTCCACCACGGTCCACATGCCAGCCATGAAATGGCCGCCATAATTGCAGTACAGGATGTATTTTCCGGGCTTCAAATCCAATGTGAACGAGGCGGTCCTGCTTGGCGCGATTTCGGCGACCTGGCCGAGGGTCTGAATCGTCTCTTCGTCCACCACGTCCCGGGTTTCATCATAAGTCAGCGTCTGATTCTCATCATTCACCTCAGCCAGAATGACTTCGTGCACCAGCTCACTCGCCAGATTGGTGACGTTGAACTTGACTGTTCCGCGGGTCACCACCTTGGGGTTGGCGTTGACTGCCATCTTGGCGTTCTTCATGTCGCCCTTCATGCCCATGCCCAATTTCATCGATTTGCTGAGTCCGGCCATGCCGGCCTTGTCAATGAGCGTCACCTGCACCACCGCTTCCGCGTAGGCTGCTGTTGCAGTCAGGGCAGTGATGATCAACACGCCGCCGGCGCGCTTGAGTAATTTCAACATTTCAGTCCTCCTGTTATGCTTTGCACAGATTTTTATCATGGGCTGATGGATTGATTGTTGATTCACATCAATTGCCGACACGCCAAGTCGGGAATTTTTTGCAGTTATGGCTATGCCTACGGGCGAAGCTGTACTCACGGCGCTATTGCACCGCCTTTAATTTCTTTGCTGGCCTTCTATAGTGGCGTCCAAATCTCAGATTTGGGGTGTTGCAGGCGCTGCCTGGTCCAGGCTCACATCTTGGTTTTCAGAAAAGCGATGAGGTCGGCGCGCTCATCCTCTTTTTTCACTCCGGCAAAAGCCATTTTTGATTTTGGGACAATGGCCTTTGGATTTTCGAGATAGGCATTCAGCGCCGCCTCGTCCCACACCGCAACTGTAGCGGCATGGGCTGTCATGCTTTCGGAATACTTGTAACCCTCAACCGAAGCGACCGGACGCCCGACAATGCCCACGAGATGCGGCCCGACCTTGTTGGTCTTGTCGTTAGCGGTGTGGCAGGCCATGCATTTCTTGAAAACCTGTTCACCCTTGGCCGCGTCGCCCTCGGCCTGAGCCGTTGCAGCCACCAGCAAAAACGCCGCCACGACAAATCCTACCCTGCGCCCAACCTGCCTGTGCATTGCTTCCACTCCCATTTGATCCCGGCATATTGGCAGGGCTTATGCGCCATGGCCGTGATGGGATCAAGGCATCAATTTTACCATTTTATTCAAAGATTTGCTTTCATTTAACGGAACCGTTGATCCACATCAAACAGGTTTCCGGCTGAGTGGCTTAACTGGAGGTGAGCATTTCAGAGGAACCGCCCCATGAAGTTTCCGATTTTCCATGGCTTCATCGCGCCAGACAGCGGAGCGGCAAAGCCGCTGAACGCCATGAACACGGCCTTCAGCCTGGCCGCAGCACTTGACGCCCAGCTTTCCGTCGCGATCGGCGCCCTGCAGATATCCGTGCGGACGATCCTGAGTTCAAATATGGTGGAAGGCCTGATTTCGGATGAAAACAAGCGCAGCGCCGCTTCCGCCACGGCGGCCCGCGAGCAGATCACCGAACTGGCCCGCAAATCCGGCCTGATCGTTCACACCGAGATTTTGAAGGGCGACCTCGGCAGCATCAAGCGCCGCTGCGCCAATCGCGCCCGGGTTCACGGCCTGGTCTTCGCCGAGGCCGGCATTCCCGGCGAACTTCTCGGCGGGTCCCTGATCGAGCCCCTGATATTTGAAAGCGGCAGGCCGGTCATCGTTGTTCCCAATGGCTTCTCCGCCGCCATTTCGCTGGACCACATCCTCGTGGCCTGGGACGGCAGCGCCGCCGCTTCGCGCGCCGTGTGGGACAGCCTTCCCCTGCTCCGCCTGGCCAAGTCGATCGAGATCGTCACCGTCACCGGGGAAAAGGAACTGAATGAGGTTCCGGCTGCCAACGCCCTTGCCGGAATGCTCACCTACCTCGGCAGGAAAGTGGGCGTGACCGCCCTGCCCTTGGGCCGCAGCAGTGCCGCGGGCCTCATCAAGGAGCACGCCGCCGGGGCCGGCGCGGGCCTCGTCGTCCAGGGCGCCTATGGCCGCTCGCGCTGGAGCGAACTCGTCCTTGGCGGGGTGACCCGCGACATGCTCCATGGCTGCACCATTCCGGTCCTGCTGTCCCATTGAGGCGGGGCTGTCTGCGGGGTCCCTCTTCCTGCCGGCGGCAAAGCATGCGTTAATCCGGCTGGCATGCCCAAGACCTGCATTCTGATCTGCACCTACAACCGGCCGGAGCTGCTGCGCCGGCTTCTGACCGCCCTTGTTCCGCAAGCCCGCAAGCATGGCTGCATGACAGTCATCGTCGACAATGGAACGCGTTCATCAGAGGCCGTTGCTTCCTCCTTCCACCAGGAAATGGAAATCATCTATGAGCGTCTTTCCGAACCAGGCCTGGTTTCCGCCCGGAACCGCGCCATGCGATTGGCCCTTGCCTCACACCCCGAATTCCTGGCGTGCATCGATGATGACGAAGTCCCTGAAGCGGACTGGCTGGCGAACCTGCTCCAGCGGATTGAAGAAACCGGCGCCGGCTTTGCCACCGGCCCCGTCGTTCCGGAATTTGCCGTGGCCCCGCCGCGCTGGGCAACGGACGGCGCGTATTTCTTCGCTGAAGGAGACTCATTCAGAACCTCCAACCTCATTCTGCGGGCCGCAATTCTGCCCAAAGACGAAAGCCAGTGGTTCCATCCTGCCTTCAATTATTCAGGCGGCGAGGACAGTGAGTTCCTCGGGCGGCTTGCGGCAAATGGCGCCGTCCATGTGGTGGCGGAAAATGCGGTGGTGCGGGAATCCGTGCCGGCGTCGCGCCTGAAACGGCGCTATATCTGGCGCCGCGGGCTTCGCGATGGCGTGGCGATCGCGCAGATTCTGGCCCTCCGAAGCAAATCACGGACGGGCTTTGCGGCAAGGATCATGGGTCGCGCCGGAGCAAAATTCGGCTATGCCGCCAATCACCTGTTCTGGTCTCCGCTGTCGCCCTGGCAGTTTCACCGCGCCATGGCCGACCTGGCGGCGGCCACAGGAATCCTGCTCCGCGCCGTGGGCGTGAAGTTTGCCTTCTATGGGCGGCCAGGCCAGCACGCGAATTATCGCGCGGCGCCAGATAACGAAATGCGTTAGGTAACCCTAACGGCGCGATGACGAACGGTAGGTGCCGGACGCACGGCGGCAAGTCCACTGGAGCACCAAAGGGCAACAGGAACGCCATGAAACACGGCAATTACACGCCCAAGGAACAGGCGCGGCGAGCGGCGATGAAGTATCTCCTGCGATGGGGCTAACGAACGTCTGATTTGCAGCCGGGGGTGGGCATTTCAGCACTTTAACCTGAGGGCCAGGAGCGAGGTCTACGCTTCGCATCCTGCTTACTGTCCCGACGGTTACAGGCGCAGCGACCAATTCTACAAGCGCCGCAAGCTCATCGAGGCCTGGGCGGCGTTCTGTGAGCCTAGGAACAGCACTTTCGGAATGCTCTTAAGCGACGTTGCGTCATCGCTGAGACCTACCCGGCAACATTGGTGAGACTGAAACTGGTCATGAGAGCGGAAAATACGCTATAAAACAGTAAGTTAATCGACTGTAGTATAATAGCTACACCTAGGAGAAATAGCTCTTGAAATTCAAAATTTGATTGCTGTGAAAAGATCCAAAGATTATTAATTGTTACCAAAATTGACATTGTTTGGGGGCAACTATGAAGAACATCCTTTTG
>Ga0073904_10002837_pt1 | contig 13066 bp, 14 predicted proteins | sample KloWWTrecipitate_FD_66668 | JGI IMG/M metagenome (GOLD analysis project Ga0073904, IMG submission 66668) | Active sludge microbial communities from Klosterneuburg, Austria, studying microevolution and ecology of nitrifiers - Klosterneuburg... | ecosystem: Engineered > WWTP > Aerobic digester >...
CCAAGGCGGGAGACAACTGAACATGCACGAGATCATCTGCCCGCACTGCGGGAAGGCGTTCAAGATTGACGAGACCGGGTACGCGGAGATCCTCAAGCAGGTCCGCGACAGCGAGTTTGACCAGCAGTTGCACGAGCGGCTTGAATTGGCCGAGCGAGACAAGCGGGCCGCCGTCGAGTTGGCCACGACCAGAGTCGCCAGCGACTTGCAGAAGGTCGCGGCGGCCAAGGACACCGAAATCCAGGCGCTGAAGGCCAGACTCGATGCCGGCGAGGTCGCCCGCAAACTGGCGGTGACCGAGGCCCTGAACGCAGTGCAGAGGGAGCGCGATGTGCTCGCGAACCAGCTGGAGCAGGCCAGGCGCGATGGCGAATCCACTGCCAAGCTGGCCGAGGCCCGGCTGTCGAGCGAGATGCAGCAAGCTGCAGCATCCAAGGAGACCGCCGTCCAGGAGCTGAAAAGCCGGCTCATTGCCTTGGAGCTTGCGCAGAAACATGCCATCACCGAGGCGGTCGGTGCGGTCGAAAAGGAACGCGACGAACTGAAAAACGGTATTGAGCGGGCGGAGCTTGAAAAGCAACTCTCCGAGAAGTCGCTCAAAGACAAGTACGAGACCCAGATCAAGGATCGCGATGACGCGATCGAGCGCCTGCGGGACATGAAGGCGCGCCTCTCGACCAAGATGGTCGGTGAAACCCTCGAGCAGCACTGCGAGACCGAGTTCAACCGCATTCGAGCGACGGCATTCCCGAGGGCGTATTTCGAGAAAGACAACGACGCTCGTTCGGGCAGCAAGGGCGACTACATATTCCGAGACCTGGATGAAGCGGCAACCGAAATCGTCTCCATCATGTTTGAAATGAAGAACGAGAGCGATCGCACCGCGACCAAGAACAGGAACGAGGACTTCCTGAAGGAGCTCGACAAGGATCGTACCGAGAAGGGGTGCGAGTATGCGGTGCTGGTCTCCTTGCTGGAGCCCGACAGTGAGCTCTACAACACCGGGATCGTCGACGTCTTCCATCGCTACCCGAAAATGTACGTCGTCCGACCGCAGTTCTTTCTTCCCATCATCACGCTGCTACGCAATGCGGCGATGAACTCGCTCCAGTACAAGTCGGAGCTAGCGCTCGTCAGGGCACAGAACATCGACATCACGAAGTTCGAAACCGAGCTCGACACCTTCAAATCCGCATTCGCAAGGAACTACGACCTCGCCTCGGGGCACTTCCAAAAGGCAATCGCAGAGATAGACAAGTCGATCGATCACCTGCAAAAGACAAAGGACGCCCTGCTCGGAACCGATCGGAACCTTCGACTTGCGAACGACAAGGCGCAGGACGTGACGATCAAGAAGCTGACGCGGGGCAACCCTACTATGGCGGCCAAGTTCGCCGAACTCAAGTACCAAGGCCCTTCGGATGCCGAATAGGTGAGGTCGCCTTGGCCTGCTGCTGTGCGGCGCGACGCAAGGCGCTGTAGCGGCTCAGCGTCTGCTCCATCGCGGCCATAGGCAACTGGCCGTCAGCACCGGCCACCAGCAAGGCCGCCTTCAGCGCCTGGTAGGACTGCTCCACTGCATCAAGCGCAGCGGCCGTCATGCCGGAGCTCGGCCCACCCTGCTGCGGGTCGCACAATCCGAACAAGGCATCCGCATGTTGCGCAAAATGGGTTTGCGCCTGCGCCAGATCGGTTCCGGCAGCCGCCATCCAGGGAAGCAACTGCCCAGCGGCAAACGCCTGTTCCGATGCGGTCTGCTGGTAGCGCAATACCCGCAGCGCCCAGGCCAGACGTTCGCTGGTGGCCTTGCCCATCTGCGCGCGGTGCATGCGTTCGACAAAATGCTCGATGGCAGCGTCCAGCCGGGTGGCAATACGCTGGTCTTCGGCCACCCTGGCAGGGTCGGCGCCAGCCAGTACGCTGCGCGCCATCCGGGAAGCGACATGCCCGACGCGGCCGATCTCGCGTTCGAGTGCATCGAGCGCCAGCGCCGGCACCGGCAACACGTTGTCGTCCAGGAATTGCAACTGGGCCTCGTCTTCCTCGCGTGCGCGAAAACGCCGCTGCAGCCAGCGCGTGAGGCTGGCGGCCAGTGGCCACATCAGCAACACGCCCAGCAGGTTGAACACGGTATGGAACAAAGCCACCAGGATCGCGGGATCGTCGGCCAGGCCCATCGCCTGCTGCGCGCGAGCCAGCGCAGCGATCAGCCAGGGCAGCAATGCCAAGGCCACACCGGCGGTGATCAGGTTGAAGATCACATGCGCTGCAGCTGCGCGACGCGCATTCGGCGTGGCGCCAACGGCCGCCAGCAAGGCCGTGAAGGTGGTACCGATGTTGGCGCCGATGACGATGGCCGCAGCGCCCTGCGCACCGATCAATCCGCCTTGTGCTGCCGTGATCGCAATCGCGATCGACGCACTGGAAGACTGCATCAGCACCGTCATCAGCACACCGACCAGCAACTGCGCCAGCAGGATCAGCATGCCGTCCCCCTGCGGCAAGCTGAGCTGCCCTGCCAGCCCCGTAAAGGTCTGTTGCAACAGGCCGATGCCCATGAACAGCAGGCCGAAACCAGCCACCGCGGTTCCGAACGCACCCATGCGCCGCCCCGGACCTGTCAGCCGCAACAAAATGCCAACGCCGACCAGCGGCAAGGCCAATGCCTCGATCTTGAACTTGAGCCCCAGCAGCGCCACCAGCCAGCCGGTCATCGTCGAGCCGACATTGGCGCCGAACAATACCCACAATGCCGGCGCCAGGCTGAGCAACCCGGCATTGATGAATCCGATGGTCGCCACCGTGACCGCTCCGGAGGCCTGCACGATCGCCGTGACCAGGATGCCCGACCCCAGCGCATGCCAGCGGGTGCGGGTCGCCGCACTCAGGATGCGCTGCAAGGCCCCGCCGGCCGCCAGCTTGAGCCCGTCGGTCATCATGCCCATGCCGAGCAGAAACAGACCCAGGCCGCCGAGCAGCGGGCCAATCAGAGCAAGGTGCGGGCTGTCCATGCTTGCATGGTAAACGGCGAGTTGTTGGTTGCAAACCCGCCGGGCGTGGCGCAACAAGACGGGCCGGCCCAGCGTGACGCTTCAAGAATCGCCGGGCATCGCCGCGACAAGTGTGCTGGCACCCATATTTCCTGCGCAAGGGGTCCGGACAGTCCGCCCGAATTTCAGGGCGTTGAAGCAAGCAGATGCAGAACAACTGCCTCGGTCGCATCGGGTTGCGCCGTCGTGGTTCAGCTTTCGGGGTCGTAATGGAATTCGCGGAGTTCCTGCGCGCAGCGGCAAGCTTTGGCAATCCTCGCTGCCCACTGGACGGCCGCGTCGCGTGACGGGAGATCCAGGACACAGAAGCCGCCGCTGAACTCCCTGGTCTGCGGGTAGGTCTGGTTCGTGAAGCTGCCGTCGGCACAAACCATCAGCGGCGCGACGCTCTCGTTGATGCCGCCGCCAAACACATAGACGCCGGCATCCTTCGCCTCGCGTATGACCGCGTGCGAGTCCTCGTCGGCGGCAACCATGTCCTCATCGGAGATGTCCATCGCAGGTGCGGGAAAAGAGACAAGGTACTTCGTCACCGTGGGTTCCTCTGCGGATGAATTTCGGTATGGGTGCAAGGCCAGGTGTTGAAATCAAACAACGCTTCCAGCAGTGGGAAGGGTCCTTGAACTGCCGCACCCGCTGGGCAGCAGCAACTCAGCCTGAGGCAGAATCGCGCGCCACCCGCTTGAGCGGCTGCCAGCCCGCGAACTGCGGATAGTGGCGCAGCACGGCCGGGCCATCGAAATCCCAGCCCAGGCACTTGCCCAGATAAAACGGCGGCTCGCCATTGCTGTGCTCAGGCAGGCCCGCCTCGCGGCGCAGTTGTGCACGGTAACCGGGAATGGTCTGGTAGGCGGCGGTAGCCATGTTGAACAGCAACTCGCGCAGATGGGTGCAGCCCTTGATGCCACCCAGGTTCTTTTCTATCGTGACGCGCCAGCCCGGGCCGATGGTGTGGCCCACCATCTTCTGCATCGGGTCGGCTGCCTGGCCACATTCACCGTGCGGCGTCGAGGGCATGCCGGTGGCAATTTCCTTGATGGTCAGCGTGTCGTCGAGCGTCACGCGGATCACCATGTCGTGGATCGGCGTGCCGGGCGGCAACGCACCCTTGTCGGCCGAGCGCCACACATAGGCCTTGGTATCGGTGAGAGTGGCCTCGATGTCCCACAGGCCGTCGTCACGGTGGTAGCCGTCGAAACGCACCTGGCGTGTATGCAGATGTTTGCGCGGGACAGAAGGAGGAAGAGACGACACCGGGTGACCTTTCGAGCAGACAGATTCCGGATCCCGCGCTCCCTGCCAGGAAACATCCGGTCCGACTGCGTCGATTGTCTTTGAATCGCGCCGCGCGCGCCGCGACCGCTTCAATCTCCCTTGTCAGGCCGCGTTTTCAACGACCGTCGTCAGGTGCGTGGTGGCCGTGAGCGAATTGGTGATCAGGCAGCTGGTCTCGGCTTTTTCCAGCAGCCGCTGGGCCTTCGCCTGGTCGACCTCCGCCGGCGTGCGCAAGGTGGCGTGGATGGCAAACGCGGTGAATTTCGTCACGCCGTCGACCCGCTCCAAGGTGCCTTCAACCGAACATTGGAGCGACACCCAGGGCAAACGCGATGCCCTGGCGATGGCGCGAAAACTCAGCACGAAGCAATCGGCCACTGCGGCCACCAGCAGCGACTCCGGCGACCAGCGGCCGCCAGGCCCGCCGAATTCGACCGGTGCGGCCGACACCAGGGTCGGCAGACCCTCTGTATCCAGGCCGACATCGCCATCGGGACCGCCACTGGCGGACACCCTGTAGTGGTGGGGAAACTCTTGCATCATTGGGTTCCTGTTGGGTTGCGAAGGGGCTCTCGGAATGTGTTCCAACCGATCTGTCGCCATTGTCTCTTGCGACTTTGGCCTGCCTGCATGCCGCACGGCCGTTGCCATTGCGATACATCAAACCCGCATCCATCAACAAGCACGGTTCACGCCTTGAGCTCCTGCATCAGCCAGGTCTTGAAGGCCTTGGCCGCGGGATTGATCAGGCTGCCTTCGGGCGAGATCAGGTAGTAGGCTTCCTTCATCGGCAGTGCGTAGTCGAACAGGCGCACCAGCTGGCCCGACGCGATCAGGTCATTGGCCACGGTGTCGTGCGCCAGCGTCACGCCCAGGCCCTGCAGCGCCCAGTTCATGCTCAGCACCCAGGTGCTGGCACGGTGGATCCGCGGCGGTGGGTATTTGCGGTTGCCGATGTGGCCGCTGAGCCAGTTGTCCCAGGTCTGCAAGGTGCCGGGCAGGTCGAACAGGTTTTCTTTCAGCAGGTCCGAGACACCGTGAATACGCCCGGCCACCTGCGGCGTGCAAACCGGGAAGATCGTGTCTCGGGTCAGTCGCTGGCCGGCCCGGCCCTCCCACTTGCCCAGCCCCAGGACGATCTCGACCGCCGCCAGGTTGCGCGGCTTTTCGGTCGGCCAGATCGACGTGGCGACATCGAGATTGACCCAGGGGTGCTGGCCCATGAAGTCCTGCAGGCGCGGCGTCAGCCAGAAAATGGCGAACGAGATGTTGGAGTGCAGTTCCAGCACATCGGGCTCGTTGCGCCCTGTCAGCACGGCGGTACCCTCCTCCAGCGTATTGAACGCCGCCTGCACGGTTGGCAGATAACCGCGGCCGATGTCGGTCAGCTCCAGCCCGCGTGCGCGCCGGTGAAACAGCTGGCGGCCCAGTGCACTCTCCAGGCTCTTGATCTGCTGGCTGACGGCCGACTGCGTCATGTGCAGTTCCTGCGCCGCCTCGGTGAAGCTCAGCGCCCGCGCCGAAGCCTCGAACGCACGCAGCCAGTTCAACGGGGGAAGTCGTGCCATGCCTGCCTCATGAATACGCCGCGCTGCCCCCGGTCTTCCTGCACCGTTCGGGCGGTCTGGCCACGCCAGGACCGGGGGGCCTCATTAGTTGCGCATAAGTAACGCTAATCTTATACCGCGCGATTGTGCATTTGTCTTGGTGCCGGCGATCCGGCACACTGCGCACACGCCGCGCGCCGCGGTGTGCCAGCCAGTGGGTGTGCACCAGCGCAAGTCGTGCTCGCAGATATTTACTTCATCCTCTACCAATTCAAACATGGACAAGCCCTCCGCTTTCAAAATTGCCTTCATCGGCCTGGGTAACCTGGGCGAACCCCTGTGCAACAGCCTGGTCAGCAAGGGATTCCATGTCACTGTGACCGACCTGCGCAAGGACAACGCGCAGCGTCTGCTCAATGCCGGAGCCCATTGGGCCGATGACGTCGCAGGTGTATGCAAGGTAGCCAACCTGGTCATCACCGCATTGCCCTCGGTCGCAGCCTCGCGCAAGGTGGTGGAAGGGCCGGGCGGCGTGTTCGAGCACCTGGCGCCAGGCGGGATCTGGATCGAGATGAGCACCACCGATCTGAACGATCTGCAGCGCTTGCAGGACGTGGCCAAGGCCAAGGGCATCGACGTGCTGGAGTGCCCGGTCACCGGCGGCGTGCATCTGGCGCATTCGGGCCAGATCACGGTGCTGGTGGGCGGCGAACAGGCCATCTACGACCGGGTTGCGCCAGTGCTGCAGGCGATGGGTGGCGAGATCATCTACATGGGCAAGCTGGGCAACGCATCGGTGGTCAAGGTCGTCACCAACATGCTGGCCTTCATCCACCTGGTGGCGGCCGGCGAGGCCATGATGCTGCCGGCCAAATACGGCGTCGACCCCGATGCCACCTGGCGCGCGATCCGCGCCAGTTCGGGCAACAGCTTCGTGCACGAGACCGAGTCCAAGCTGGTGCTCTCGGGCAGCTACAACGTCAAGTTCACGATGGATCTGGCCTGCAAGGACCTGGGCCTGGTCAACGCCATCGCCGAAAAACTCGGCGTGCCGCTCGAACTGGGCAGCCACACGCAGCAGATTTTCCGCCGTGCCCGCGGCTTGTTCGGCTCCGAGGCGCAGTCACCCGAGGTGGTGCGCATGATCGAGCAGGCCTGCGGACTCGAATTGCGCGCGCCAGGGTATCCGAGCGAGCTGGTGGCCGAATAACCGATGGCCGACACCCCATTGACCCATGCCGCCTGGGCAACCCGCGCGGCGGCCTTGCAGCCGGACGGCCGCCACTTCATCGGCGGGCAGCGGCTGGCTGCGCGCAGCGGGGCGACCTTCGACAGCATAAACCCCGCCAATGGCGCAGTGCTGGCCGCGCTGGCCAAGGGCGGCCCGGCCGACATCGACCTGGCAGTATCCAGCGCCTGGTCCGCCTGGGTGGACCGCCGCTGGCGGGGCCTGGCACCACGTACGCGCATGGACATCCTGCTGCGTTTTGCCGGCAAGGTCGAACGACACGCCGATGAACTGGCGCTGCTCGAGACACTGGACATGGGCAAACCCATCAGCGATGTGCTGAACATCGACCTGCCCGAAGTGCTGCGCACCATCCGCTACTTCGCCGAATGCATCGACAAGATCGAAGGTGCGGTCACCCACACCGCGCCCGGTTCGCTGCACATGGTCCTGCACGAGCCACTGGGCGTGATCGGCGCGATCTCGCCGTGGAACTACCCGATGCTGATGGCCATATGGAAGGTGGCGCCGGCATTGGCAGCAGGCAATTGCGTGGTGCTCAAGCCCTCGGAGCTGGCGTCGCTGTCGTGTCTGCGGCTGGCCGAGCTGTTTTTCGAGGCCGGTGGGCCGGCCGGCGTGTTCAACGTGGTCAGCGGCCTGGGCACCGAAGCCGGCCAGGCGCTGGCACTGCACCCCGACGTGGCCAAGCTGACCTTCACCGGTTCCACGGCGGTCGGCAAGTTGCTGCTGGGATACGCCGGGCAATCGAACATGAAACGCGTGGCGCTGGAGACCGGCGGCAAGAGCCCGCAGATCTTTTTTGCCGATCTGTACGATCTGGACGCAGCGGTCGACCGGGCCATCGGCGGCATCTACGACAACGCAGGCCAGGTCTGCAATGCCGGCTCGCGGCTGCTGGTACAGCGCGACATTCACGATGCATTCATCGCGCGCTTCATAACGCGCAGCGCCGAGTTGTATCGCCCGGCAGACCCGCTGGATCCGGCCACCACGCTGGGGCCGGTGGTCAGTGAGCAACACAGGCGCAAGGTGCTGGCCCACCTGACCCGCGCCGGCAACGAGGGCGCGCAGCTGGCGCAGGGTGGCGCTGCCAGCGCAGTGCCGGCCGCTGGCGCGTTCATTGCACCGACACTGTTCACCGGCACCCACGCGTCGATGGCCATCAACCGCGAAGAAGTGTTCGGCCCGGTGGCATCGCTCACGGTATTCGACACCGAAGCCGAAGCCGTGGCACTGGCCAACGATTCGATCTACGGGTTGGCCGCTTCCGTATGGACCGCCGACCTGAACCAGGCGCACCGCATGGTCGGCGCCCTCGAGGCCGGCGTGGTCTGGGTCAACTGCTTTGGCGACGGCGACATGACGCAACCGTTCGGTGGCTACAAGCAGTCGGGCAATTCGCGCGACAAGCACATGGACAGTCTGCTGTCGTATATGCAGGGAAAATCAGCCTGGTTCGCGCTTGGCTGAGCCTGCGGCCACCCGTGCGGGCCGACGCGTCGGCGCCCGCTGACAGAAATGGAAACTGCAAACCATGAAAGAAGTCATCGATTGCGGCCTGCCCGCACTGGCACAACCCTTTTCCTGGGCCGTCAAGGGCGGCGGCCTGCTGTTCACGGCACACGGACCGGTGCGCCAGGACGGCAGCATCGACACCGGCCCGATCGCCGACCAGGCCCGCCTGACCTTTGCCAATCTGAAAAGCGTCGTCACCGCTGCCGGCGGCACGTTGGCCGACGTGACACAGGTGCTGATCTACATGGTCGACATCCAGGACATGGCGGCCATCGATGCGGTGTACCGCGAGTTCTTCAGTGCACCATACCCGAACCGTTCCAGCGCTGCGGTGGCGGCACTGGTCGTGCCGGGCATGAAGATGGAGATCGTCGCCTACGCGGCGATCGACGCCCGCGCCGGTTGAAGCGGTTGAGCACCACGATCAGCGTGATGATGGCGCCGAGCACGTTCATTGCGCAGCTCGCGACAAGGGTTGTCAATGGGTCTGAAATTTGCCGAAGGTTTTCATTCATCATCGATTGATAATGGCGGCACCAACATTGAGCGCACCTGAGGAGACACCCCCATGCCCAGCCTGTTCACCCCGGATCAACGCGCACAGTACGAGCGCGACGGTTACCTGATCATCCGCTCGCTGTTCGACACCGAAGAGATCGCGTTGATGCGCGACGCCATTGAGCAGGATCCGGCGTTGCGCGCCAGCCTGTACGACCGCAAGGACGCCGAAGGCAAATCCACCCGCATGGCCTTGTGGAACCATCCGGGCGACAGCGTCTATGGTCTGGCTGCGCGCTCACGGCGCGTGGTCGACACCATGGAAGACATGCTCGGCGGCGAGGTCTACCACTACCACTCCAAACTCACGGCCAAGGAGCCCTATGACGGCGGCGCCTGGGAATGGCACCAGGACTACGGCTACTGGTACCACAACGGCTGCATGTATCCGTATATGGGCAGCGTCATGGTCGCGCTGGACCGGGCCAACCGCGACAATGGCTGCCTGCAGGTGTTGCGCGGCTCGCATCTTGCGGGCCGGGTCGACCACGGCGTGTTGCCCGGCGAACAGGTGGGCGCCGATCTGCGCCGGGTCGAGGAGATGAAGAAGCAGCTGGAGCTGGTGTACGTCGAGCTCGAACCCGGCGACGGCTTGTTCTTCCATGCCAACGTGATGCACCGCTCGGACCAGAACCGCTCGCCGAACCGGCGCTGGACGGTGCTGTTCTGCTTCAACGCCGCGCGCAACAACCCCTACGTGGAGCATCACCACCCGCAATACACGCCATTGCGCAAGGTCGACGATGCAGCGGTCCGGGCGGCAGGGGCACGTGTGTCGTCAGCGACCGATGGTGGCTTCGCCACCAAAGCCGTCCGGCCGGCAGAACTTACCAAACAGGTTTGACGCCAGCCCCTGGCCTTGCGGCCGCAGGCTGTTCAATCAGACAGGCTGCGCAGCCTGTCGACCAGCGCCGGCAGGTCGCGGCCTTCTGCCACCCGGGTCGCGCCGCCGTGCACGCATTCCTGCACCAGCCGCTCGAGCGCGCCGGCGTGCGGCGGCACCGTTCCGAAAAACGCCGGCGATGCACCCTGCGCAATCAGCAAGGTCGGGAAGTTGTCGACGTCGACCGGATCGACGAGTTCGGCCTGGTCTTCGACATCGATCCAGCAAAAACGCGCTTGCGGAAAGCGCGTCGCCACCTGCGCGAAGACGCCGGCGTAATCGCGACATACGCCACACCACCGGGCACAAAGGCACGCCACCAGCACATACGGATCCGACATGGCAAACAAGCGACCTGGGGCCGCAGGAAATTGAAGCAAGGACGATGCTATCAGCGCGCGTCACTTCCGGGCGACCGACCGTACCATGTCGTCGCCGGATAGTCCATCAGGCCACCTTGGCAACCTGCGGCTGGTTGGCCGCGTCGGTATCCAGGGCCTTGACTGTCAGCGCTGCAACCGCCATGGCGTCAGCCCTGGCGGCCGGCCCCATGGCCAGCCCTTCGGCGCGCACGAAACGCACATCGGTGATGCCCAGGAAACCGAATACCGTCTGCAGATAGGATTCCTGGTGTTCCATCGCGCGGCCACCTTCCGACGATGAATACACGCCGCCACGGGTCGACGCGACGATCACCGTCTTGCCACCGGCCAGGCCTTTCGGGCCCTTGTCGGTGTAGGTAAACGTGCGACCGGCCTGCGCAATGCGGTCGATCCACGACTTGAGCTGGCTCGGAATCGCGAAGTTGTACATCGGCGCACCGATGACGATGACATCGGCGGCCAGAAACTGGCTGACCAGGGCCTCCGAGACTGCGTTTTCGTGTTGTTGAGCGTCACTCAGCGTATCGGACGACGGCGGCAGGCGAAAACCAAGCGACTCGGCGGACAGGTGGCTGGGTCCGTCAACCGCCAGGTCCAGGTACTGCACCTGGGCACCGGCATGGTGCGCGCGCCATGACGCGGTGATGGCAGCGGTCAGCTCGCGCGAAGCGGACTGCTGACCCAGAATGCTGGAGTCAATGTGAAGCAGTTTCATGGTCTCGATTCCTTTGCGTAGGATGCCGGCAATGCCTGCACCGTGAATTGCCGTGATCCGGAGAAACCCGCAATCTTTGGCTTGAATTGATTGTGCTGATGTCACCAGTTATTGATAAGTAGGCAAAATCGCGATTATTCGTTCTACTGACAGGACGATGGAGCTGCGCATGCGGATTTCAACGACATGGTGTTTTTCGCCGAAGTGGTCGACAAGGGCGGGTTCGCCGCGGCCGGGCGCAGCCTGACGATTCCCAAGTCGCGCTTGTCACGGCGCATCGCGGAACTCGAAACCCGGCTTGGCGTGCGCCTGCTGCAGCGCACGACGCGCAAGTTGTCGCTGACCGCCGTGGGCGAGCAGGTCTACCGCCACTGCATCGCGATCCGCGAACAGGCCCAGGCCGTTGAAGATACGGTGGCGCAGGCACATACCGAACCTTGCGGCACGATCCGTGTCGCCTGTCCGATCACGCTGGCCCAGACCACGATCAGCCCGGTGGTATCGGCATTCCTGGCGCGTTATCCCCAGGTGACCATCGACATGCGGGTCAGCAACCGGGTTGTCGACCTGGTCGAAGAAGGCTTCGACATTGCGCTGCGCGTGCGTCCGACCCTTGATGACAGCGGCAGCATGGTGATCAAGAATCTCGGACCGACCTACGCGCTGATGGTCGCCAGCCCGAACCTGCTGGCCCGCCAGAGGCGCCCCGCCAGCCCGCAGGACCTGGCCCGTCTGGACACCGTCAGCATGTCGGCCAGCGACGGGATGGCGACCTGGCACCTGCGCGGTCCGGGTGGCGAGAACTTTTCACTCAATCACCGGCCCCGCCTGGTCGCCGACGACCTGCTGGCGCTGCTGCACGCGGCACGCGACGGCGTCGGTGTTGCCGTGGTGCCGGACTACATGTGCCACGACGAACTGCAGCGCGGCGAACTGGTGCTGGCCCTGCCCGGCTGGGCGCCACCGCCAGCCATCGTGCACGCGGTATTCCCGTCGCGGCGCGGCCTGGTGCCGGCGGTGCGGCGGTTCCTGGATTTCCTCGGGGACAAGCTGCGGGTCGACGCGGCAACCGCGTCAACCTGAGTGCGCTCAGCGCATCGGTTCCTTGAGCACGGCCGGGTCGAACGGCGGGCGGCTGAACACCTTGCGCAGCATCGGCTCGAAATACGACAGCGGTTTGGTCGGGTAGTCCGGATCGAACGCGTTCTGGTCGAAGCGCTCGCAAAAACGCATGCAGGCGTGGTACCACGGGTGGTTGCGGTAGGCCAGATGCCCGTTCGGATCGCGCCCGTAATGCTGGGCGTAATACTGCATCTGGAACAGGCCGTGCATCTCGATGATCCAGGTCACCTCGGCGCGCACGTAGGGCCGGATGATGGCCGCGGCCAGCTGCGAGTGGTTCTCGGGCGCCAGTTCGTCGCCCAGGTCATGCACCAGTGCGGCGACGATGACCTCGATGTCCTCGCCGTCGGCCTCGGCACGGGTCGCGCTTTGCAGCGAATGGGCCAGCCGGGTGACCTTGTAGCCCTCGATCGAGCCATCGAGCCGCTGCAACGCCGCCAGCAGCCGATCCGGCAGGGCACGGATGTACTGGTCCTCGAGTTTGTGCAGGAATTCGTATTCTTCCTGCGTGCCATGTTTCATCTCGATGAAGTCGACGGTTTCCATGTTTTCAAGCTCCGGGTATTCGTTCGATGGGTGCTCAGACAGCCTGTGGCCCGAGCCGGCGGCTGAGCACACGGTACAGGCTGCGCGGGCTGTCCCGGTCAATGTAGCAGCCTTGCAGCTGGCGGTGGCCTTCGGACGGATCGAAGGAGGTACGGCCATGCAACACACGGTTGTTGTCGAACATCATCAGCTGCCCCGGCTCCAGCCGGAAACGCAGTTCGAA
>Ga0073904_10002838_pt1 | contig 13064 bp, 12 predicted proteins | sample KloWWTrecipitate_FD_66668 | JGI IMG/M metagenome (GOLD analysis project Ga0073904, IMG submission 66668) | Active sludge microbial communities from Klosterneuburg, Austria, studying microevolution and ecology of nitrifiers - Klosterneuburg... | ecosystem: Engineered > WWTP > Aerobic digester >...
GCGAAGCAGAGGTACAGCGCCCGCAGCAGCAGGAAATAGCCGATCGCCCCAACCAGCAGCTTTTCCTCGCGCGTGAACGGCGCCCCTTTCACCGCCGCGCCCATCACTGCAGCCCGCGGAAATCTTCCGCGAGATAGACGACGTAGGTGCGCACCGTGTAGCCCCACACCTGCGCGGGCACGTCCTCGAGCTTCGTCACCTTGCCGAAACTCGCCCGCCACTCATCACCCGCCGGCACCTGCTCGAGAAAGATCGCGCTCTTGCCCAGATGCGGGGTGGGGTCCGACCAGTCATCGAACGTGTTGCGCTGCGAGGTGATGGCGAACACATCCGGATTGTCGAGTTCCCACGCCAGTTCGCTGGCATTCTGCGCATAGTTCATGGCGATGAAATCGGCGCCATGCTCGGCCTTCAGCTCCATCACGCGCTCGGCGATTTTCGGCCAGCCATACATCGACTCCGTTTCCATCCCCGGCGCCGCGCCGAACAGCAGCAGCACCGGCACGATGGAATAAGTGATCGAGGTGAAGGTGTTGATGACCAGGCCATAGGCGATATGCACGCCGAGCAGGATCGGCCGCGTGTAGCGCCCGGCGAACGGGAAGAACATCACGTAGGCGATGCCGTTCCACCACACCATGATCCAGCTGAAATTGGCGATGAACAGCAGCAGCAGCGTCGACGGCCAGAACAGCCACAGCGCCAGCGTCTTGCCCACCCGCTCATAGGGCTGGCTCTGCTTGCCCCAGAAGAAGCGGATGATAACCGGCACGATGAACGGCGAGGCCATGATCAACCCATTGGCCAGCGCCACCTTCATGCGGTCGAAATCGAAACCGGTGAACCCGGTCGTGCCGTGCCGCGAGCCGCCCTGATAGAGGAAAGACTCGAACCCGTGCTGCCAGTTCCAGATGAATACCGGCGCCTGCATGCCAATCGCCACCGCCGCCGCCGCCCACAGCCGCCAGTCGAGCAGCAGCGGCCGCAGCTTCGGCCGGATCAGCACCGTGCCCGCCACCGCAATCCCCAGCAGCGCGCCGTTGTATTTGGTGAGCACCGCGAGCCCCAGCAGCACCGCCGCGCCAAACAGCGTCGCCGTACGCCCGCGCCTGCCCTCTTCCACCTCCGAGAGGAACTCGAGGAAGAGATATCCCGACGCCATCACCAGCGCGATCAGCAGGTAATCGAGGAACGCGAGCCCCATGAAGAAGCCCATGATCGGCGAGGCGAGGAACACCGCCGCGCTGCGCAAAAACACCACGCGCCACTGATCGCCGCTGAGCCGCCGCGCCACGCGGTAGAAGATTCACATCTCCACCGCCAGCGCCACCCAGGTCGGCCAACGCAGCGCAAACGTGTTGCGCCCGAACAGCGAGTAGGAGAGCCACTGAATCCACCCCTGCAGCGGCGGATGATCGTAGTAGGACAGCGCCGGATGCCGGCCCCACAGCCAATAATAAGGCTCATCGAGGAAGGGTGGCGCAAACCCGGTCACGAGAACGCGCAGCCCGACGAAATACACCACCACCGCGAGGAGCAGTATCTCCTCCACCGACAGCCGCCGCGTAGCGAGGGGCGCTGGCGGGGCTGCGTCGATTGTGGTCACGGGGCGCGTCTCCTTTTCGAGCCGCCTTATGGCATGGGGGGCAAGGCCGGGAAAGGCGACGGGGTTGATTCCGCCCGCGTCAATTCTGACATTGACATTCACATTTCATGGGGCGTTTATGCGCCCGTATCAGCTACCGCTCAGGGCCATGCTCGTCTGTCAGTGCAACGTGATCAGCGACCGGGAAATCAAGGAGGTCATCCTCTCTTTCCTTCGCGAAGATCCGTGGGAAATCATTGTTCCGGCAAAGGTTTACCGAGAACTCGGTAAAAAGTGCAAGTGCGCCGGCTGCGTGCCGAATGTGGTGGACATGATCACCTCCATCACCGAAGAATACCACCTCCAGCAGGCGGCATTGCCGCCTCCACCGGCAGAAGTTACAAGGCGTCCACCAGCGCCACGGCGGAAACAATCAGGAGGTCGGAATGAAAGGCGAAGCTCAGGTCATCGAGCGGCTTAACGAGGCATTGTTCCTCGAACTCGGTGCGGTCAACCAGTACTGGGTGCACTATCGCCTGCTGGCCGACTGGGGCTATCAGAAGCTTGCCGACAAGGAGCGCGCCGAGTCCATCGAAGAGATGCACCACGCCGACAAGCTGATCGAGCGCATCATCTTCCTCGAAGGCCACCCCAACCTGCAGCGCGTTGCGCCGCTGCGCATCGGCCAGACCATCAAGGAAGTGCTCGAAGCCGATCTCGCCGGCGAGTACGACGCGCGCAAGGCCTACAAGGCATCGCGCGAGCTGTGCGAGTCGGTTGGCGACTACGTCAGCAAGAACCTGTTCGAGGCCCTGCTGGCCGACGAAGAGGGCCACATCGATTTCCTCGAGACCCAGCTGCAGCTGCTCAACACCATCGGTGTCGAAAAGTACGGCCAGCTCAACGCCAAGTCGGCCGAACAGGCCGAATAACGTTCCGGCTCGAAGGTTGCCGGTCACCTGGCCGGCAATCCCTCGACCCCCGCTTTCAAGATTTCCCTCGGCGCGCCCGGCATTCCGCCCGGGTCTGGCGGGGGCTGGCCGGGAGGCTACTGAACGATGACCACGGAACGCCGCGTCCACGTCATTGTATCGGGCACCGTACAGGGCGTCGGCTACCGCGCCTGGACCGCCGACACCGCGCGCCGCCACCATCTCTCCGGCTGGGTCCGCAATCGCCGCGACGGCAGCGTCGAAGCCGTCTTCGCCGGCTCGCAACCCGCCATCGACGCCATGCTGTCCGACTGCCACAACGGCCCGCCCTCCTCGGACGTCACCGCCGTCCACGCCACCGAAACCTGGGAACCCGTCACCCCCGGCTTCCACATCCTCCCCACGGTGTAGCTCTCCCGCGCCGCGCCCTCCTTACCTTCCCCGTTGCGGGGAGGGTAGCGCCGCCAGGACCCCGGGCGTGACCCGGGGGACGTGGCAGAGCTGGGGTGGGGGGTGAGGAAGACGTGATCCGAGCAACACACGGCAATGGCCACCGTGCCACGCGCTCATGGTCGGCAAGCTCACCACGAAGGCTGCTGAAACCCCGGCGCCCAGCATCGGCTCCACAATACCGGAGCCCCTGAGTTCTTCATGGTGAGCTTGTCGAACCACGAAGAACGAGCCCCTCACCGCGTCTCCGGCCGATACCCCCGCCCCACGTAAATCTCATACGTCAACAGCGGAATGCCGAACCGTTCAACCGGCACCTCGCCGAGCTTTTCGAAACTCTCGAACCGGCTGCGCACATAAGCGCGCTGCTCGCTGCGGTCGATCACCACGATCGCGGTCTTGCCCCGATGCGCTTCGTCATCGAACCAGAAATCATAGCCGTCGACGCGCGCCGAGATCGAGGCGACGTCCTTGTCCTTGAGCGCGAAGGCGAGCTGCGAGGCCTGCAGCCAGTCGCCCGCCGCTGCGAAATCGGCGTTCTGCGCCATTTCGGCGGCCTGCACCGCGGCGGCAACTTCGCTCTCGCCATAGAGCCGATCGGCATCCGGACTGTCGAGGAACGGCACGAGGGCGAGCTGCACGAACAGCACCGTCATCACCACGAGGCCCCAGCCGATATGCAGCGCCTGTTCGAGGCGCGAGCGAAAGGCCCAGGCGCCGGCCGCGAACACCGCCGCAAACGCAAGGATGTTCCAGTAAAACAGCGCCTCGCGGAAGAAGGCGAGCAGCGTCACCGCCACCACCGTCGCCGCGAACACCCACTTGGCCGAACTGTGCAGCATGCCGGGAAAACCGCCGCCCGCGCGCGTCGACAGGAACCGCCAGATCGGCAGGATGGCGAAGGGGCCGATCAGCAGCGCCGTCTCCAGCACGATGCGCCCCACATGCTCGAACCCCGCCGCCGGTCCCTCGAACCCCCGCGCGAGATGAAATTGCGCCGAGATGAACCCCTCGGTCAGATTCCAGTAAATCACCGGCGCCTGCATGGCGACGCTGAGCAGCGCCGCGAGATAGACGTGGGGTGAGCGCAGCAGCAGCCGCAGGTCGCGGCGGCTGAGGATGGTCAGGAGGATCGCCACGCCGACCAGTACGCCGGTGTATTTGGTCAGCGTCGCGAGCCCCAGGAGCATCGCGCCGCCATAGAGCAGCCCGTAGCGCCGCGCGCCCTCCGTCCACGTCGCGAAGAACAGCGCAAAGCAGTGGATCGACAGCAGCGCCAAGAGCACCAGCACCCGGTCGTGCAGCGCCACCGTGGTGTAGAGCATCAGCATCGGCGCCGAATAGAACAGCGCCGCCGTGAGCCAGAATGTGGGCCTCGGGTCATCCGGCCGAAGCCGCTTCGCCCAGATCCAGAACACCCAGAGGCACGCTGCGCTCGTCACCACCGAGAGGAACCGCAGCGCGAACAGGTTCCAGCCCAGCGCCAGGCTTACGAGGCCCTGCAGCCAGGCATGGAACGGCGGATGATCGAGATAGGACAGCGCGAGGTGCTGTCCCCAGATCCAGTAATACGCCTCGTCGGCATGCGGCTCGCCGAAGAACAGCGCCGCGACCTTGATCGCGAACCAGTAGGCGACGACCGCCTGCAGCACGCGGACCGGCAGCGTCGCGCCGGCCCTCTGTTCTGTGCTGCCCGCTGCCGCCACGGCGTGCTCCGCCTTAGAACACGTTCGAGGCCGGACGATACGGCGCCTCGAGCGCCGCGATCTCGTCGGGCGCGAGCACGAAATCCACCGCCGCCACCGCATCGGTGATGTGGCTGATCTTCGTCGCGCCGACGATCGGAGCAGCGACCGGCTTTTTCTGCAGCACCCAGGCCAGCGCCACGCGCGCCATCGGCACGCCGCGGGCATTGGCGACAGTCGCCACCGCCTCGTTGATGGCCTGGTTGGCCGCGTCATTGGCGCTGTAGACCGTCTTTCCGTAGTTGTCGCTGCCGGCGCGGATGGTCATTTCGCCCCACGGACGGGTGAGCTGGCCGCGCGCCATCGGCGACCACGGGATCAGCCCCACGCCCTGATCGATGCACAGCGGGATCATCTCGCGCTCTTCTTCGCGCATCAGCAGGTTGAGATGGTCCTGCATCGAGACGAACTTGGCCCAGCCATTCTGCTTCTGCGTGTGGAGCAGTTTCGAGAATTGCCAGGCCCACATCGAGGAGGCCCCGAGATAGCGCGCCTTGCCCGCCTTCACCACGTCGTGCAGCGCTTCCAGTGTCTCTTCGACCGGCGTGTTCGGATCGAACCGGTGGATCTGGTAGAGGTCGACATAGTCGGTGCCCAGCCGCTTCAGCGATTCATCGATCTGCCACATGATGGCCTTGCGCGAGAGGCCACGTCCGTTCGGGCCCGGGCGCATCTCGCCGTTGACCTTGGTGGCCAGCACGTAGCTGTCGCGCGGCCCGAATTCCTTGAGGATCTTGCCGACGATCTCTTCGCTTGTGCCGTCCGAATAGACGTTGGCCGTGTCGAAGAAATTGATGCCGGCGTCCCACGCCGTGCGCATGATCGGACGGCTGTCCGCCTCCGGCAGGGTCCAGTTATGGCCGCCGCGATCGGGCTCGCCAAAGCTCATGCAACCGACGCACAGGCGCGAGATTTCGAGGCCGGTATTGCCGAGGCGGGTGTACTGCATATTCGTCTCCTTATAGACCCTGCACGCCTTCGACGGTCTCGGGTTCGTAGTCTTCTGCGTAATAGACGTCGTAGCCCTGGATCATCGTGCCGAAGCGCGTGACATCGGTTGTCCCCACGAGCGTCATGGTCTTGAACTGTTCGGCCAGCCAGGCGTCCGGGCGGTCCTTGAAGGTAACGATCAGCCCGTTCTTGCCGCGCAGGTCCTCGCGGTTGAACCAGTAGGTGAACTGCGTCTTGCGGTCGGTCAGCGCCACGACATCCTTGTCGTCGATCGCGAACGCCACGTTGCTGGAAAGGTCGGGGCCGTTGCCGGCGATGAAGTCCGGCTTGTATTCGTCGCGGGCCGTGCTCACCACCGCGCGCAGCTCTTCCCAGCCATAGGTGCTGGTCTGGCGCGGATCGGCCCAGCCCTGCAGGAACGACAGCGGGAAAACCGTCACCGAGATGATGAGGTAGAGCTGCACCAGCGCGCCGAACACCACGTGCCCGTAGAACAGCCAGCCGCGCCCCATATAACGCGCCGCAAAGCCCATCACGATGACGTAGGCCGCGAGGTTCCACCACCAGAACACCCAGTCGAACAGCGACACGAAGATGAAGCACGCCGTCGACAGCCAGAACGTCCAGATGGCGAGGCCCTTGGCGACGCTCTCGAACTGCGTCGCATGGGTGCGCGTGAAGAACCGCCAGAACACCGGCACGAGGAAGGGTCCGACGAGGAACGCCGAAGCCAGCGGGAAATCGCGGAACGAGTTCCAGTTGAAATCGGTCAGCCACCCGCCGCCCTTGTGGCGCGTGTTGAGATGGAAGTTGAACGAGGCGAAGTGGTCCTGCGCGTTCCAGTAGAGCACCGGGAACTGCATGGCGATGGCGATCGCGGCCGCCACATAGAGGTTCGGGTCGCGCAGGAGCTTGCGCAGCGACGGCCGCCACAGGATGAAGAAGAACACCCCGAGCCCGAGGAACACCGCGTTGTATTTCGTCAGCCCCGCACAGCCGAGCACGATCGCCGCGAGATAGAGATCGCGCTTTTTCGGCGTCTCCCCGGCATCCGCCGCCATCAGGTAGTTGAGGAAGAAATGCGCCGACACCAGGAGGAGGAAGATCAGCAGGTAGTCGTGGAACGCCAGGGACATGAAGTACCCGAACGTCGGCGAGGCGAGATAGATGACCACGCCCGGCCACCACAGGCTCTGCCAGTCCGCGCCGGCGAGGCGCTTGGCCCAGATGTGGTAGATGTAGAACGTCCCCGCCATGCAGGCGAGCGTCATCCAGCGCAGGCCCCACAGGCTTCGCCCGAAGATCGCGTCGGAAATGCCGAGCAGCCAGGCGTGGAACGGCGGATGGTCAAAGTAGCTCAGGCCCGGATGCTGCCCCCAGAGCCAGTAATAGGCCTCGTCGAAGATCGGCCCGACGCGGAACACGTAGACCAGCTTGATGGCGAGGAAGAACGCGGCAATGACCTGCAGCAGGAGCAGGTGTTTTACGCGCGCCGGAGCGGTGGGGCTGGCGATATCGGACACAGGCGGGGGCGTTCCTTGAACTTCGCGAAAGCGCGGCCCCGTTCTAGCCCACGCGACCGCCATTGCAAGCGCCCCGGTGCCACAGGCCGGACCCGCCCGCCATGCCACGGTTTTGCCATTTGGGCGGAACGGGCATAGCTTAGCGTCAGGGGGCAATACTGACGGATGGTACAATGCTGAAACTCGTGTTTGCCGCGATTGTAGGGCTCGGGGGGCTTTGCGCCCCCGCAACCGTCTCGCCCGCCTTCGCGCAAGCCCAGCTCCAGACGCCTGCCGAAGCCCCGGCCCCGGGGATGTCCACCGCCGAACTGATGCAGGCCGCCTCGCTCGACGTCGTGTTCAGCCAGTTCGGCGCGGCCATGACCGATACCGCGCGCGCCCAGGCCGTGCCGCTCAATGCCGACCTGCTCAAGGCATGGGGCGCGGCGGCCCGCGAGGTGTTTTCGGCCGATCTCATGCACCGCAAGCTCTCCGAGGCGCTCGAGGACAAGTTCGAGCCCGAGGACTACGCGGCCTTCGCCCAGTTCTATGGCTCGCCCTTCGGCCAGCGCATCAGCGCGCTCGAACGCCGCGCCACCATGCTCCCCGCCGCCGATCAGATGTCGGCGCAGGTGGCCGGACAGGCCCTCGCCGACGCGGCCAGCCCGGCCCGCAACGCGCAGGTCGATGAAGCGCTGCAGCTCGTCAGCGCCGATCTCTCGGCCGCCATGATGCGCGAGTCGATGCGGGGCCTGCTCATCGGCATGGCGATGAACAGGCAGCAGGGCGACATCAAGGTGCCGTGGGAAGAGGTGGAGCGGCAGCTCGAGCAACTGATGCCGCAATTCGCTGCCGAGCTGGCCAAAGCCCAGCGCGCGCTGACCTTCTATACCTATGCCGAACTCAACGACGCGGACATCGAGACCTACCTCGATTTCCTGAGGACAGAACCGGCCAAGAAGCTGTTCGCGGTCTCCGCCTACGCCGTGGGCGAGATCGTGACCGAGCGCATGCGCATCTTCGGCGAGGCGCTCGCCACCCGCCTCGGCCGCGTCAACGTCTGATCAGCGGCCGCTGCCGTTGGAAATCGGCTTGAGCACCGCGTCCATGTTCTTGATGAGCGCCGTCATCTTGTCGTCCACCGGCGGCTCGGGCGTATAGACGGCGCGCGCCACGCCCGAGGGGAAGGCCCCGAAGGTCTGGAAGAAATCGAGCGTGTCCTGCAGGATCGGCATGCGCCAGCGCCACATGGCGCCCAGTGCCATCGCCGGTTCGAGGTGCCCGAAACCCTCGTAGTATTTCTCGGTCACCCACACGCCCTGCGCCCGCAGCCGCTCGGCCAGCACGGTGGTGTTTTCCTTGCGCACGATGGGGTCCGACGTGCCCGTCGCGAGCAGCATCGGCGGCGCGTCCGAGGTCACGAGATTGACCGGCTGCGTGCCTTCCGGATTGGGCGCCTTGCCGAAGGCGTCGCTCACCTGCCCATATTCGAACGGGTAGAAATTATACGGCCCCGAAATCCCCGCCACCGCGCGGATCGGCATGGTCACGCCATACTCGCGCATGAACGAGTGATCGAGCGCCACCATCACCGCGTTATAGGCGCCCGCCGAATGCCCGGCGATGAAGAAGCGGTTCTTGTCGCCGCCATACTGGGCGATGTTGTCCTCTACCCACTTCATCGACTGCGCGACGTCTTCGAGGAAATCCGGATAGACGACTTCGGGGAACAGCCGATAGTCGGGGATCACCGTCACATAGCCGGCTGCCGCGAAGGCCCGGCCCACGAATTCATACTCCCAGCGCTCGCCCGCCGCCCAGGCCCCGCCATAGACGAACATCACCACCGGCGCCGGCCCGGTCATCTTCTCGGGACGATAGATGTCGAGTTTCTTCCTCTGCCCGTCGGCATAGGCGACGTCCGCATCCTTGCGCACACCCTGGTCCACCGCGGTCGGCACATTGAACGGCGACCACACAGTCACCTGCGCGGCGACCGGCCCCACGGCCGAACCAAAAAGACAGAAAACGAAAACAAGCCGCAAGACGGCGGCAGGAAGCAGACGTGTCATCACGGATGGGTCCGGGGGTGGTTATCAGGACGCCCCTCCCATGCCGCCCAAACCTGAAGATTTTGTGACCTCTGGAACACGACCGCCAAGTGTTGCAATTCCGCCATCCCCACGCAGCGGCCGAGGCGAACCCGCGAAAACGGTGGAACTGCCCGCCCCCGCACAACATCGTGATGGGCCCCCTCTTCACCCTCCCCCCTCGCGGGGAGGGTAGCGCCGCCAGGAGCGTAGCGACGTGGCAGAGCTTGGGTGGGGGGCGAGGCGGTACCGTGCAATCCACAACGACGCCCACCCATCGTCCCACGCCATCATGGTTCGACAAGCTCACCACGAAGGCTACTGAAGACTCCGCCACGCAGCCGCTCCTGAGTTCTTCATGGTGAGCCTGTCGAACCACGAAGAACGGGCTCCCCCTTCACCCTCCCCCATCTCGGGAAGGGTAGCGCCGCTAGGGCCGCGGGCCCGTAGCAGAGCTGGGGAGGGGGGAGAGGCACGCTCGGACAGAGCCACCGCCCCGCCACGCCCCATGGTTCGACAAGCTCACCATGAAGGCCACTGAGGCCCTGATTGTCACCCCACCTCCCCCAGCCGCCGCCGCAGGAACCGCACATCCGCCGGGTCGCGCGCCAGGTCCAGCGCCCGCGCATAGGCCTCGCGCGCCAAGGCCATTTCGCCCAGCCGCCGGCAGAACTCCGCCCGCGTTGCATGCGCCAGGTGATAGTTCGCCAGAGCCCCGCCGGCGAGCAGCCCGTCGACAATCGCCAGCCCCGCCGCGGCCCCGTCGCGCTCGGCGATGGCGACCGCGCGGTTGAGCGCCACGACAGGCGTCGGCCGCAGCTCGAACAGCACGTCGTACCAGCCGGCAATTGCCGCCCAGTCGGTCGATGCCGCATCCGGCGACAGCGCGTGCAGCGCCCCGATTTTCGCCTCGATGGCGAACCCGCCCGGCGCCGACATGGCGCGCTCCGCCAGCGCCGCGCCCTCGGCGATCATCGCCCGGTCCCACAGGCCACGGTCCTGATCGGCCAGCAGCACGATATCGCCGGCCCCATCGGTCCGCGCCGCCCGCCGCGATTCATTGAGCAGCATCAGCGCCAGAAGCCCGACCGCATCCGGTTCGGGCAGCAGACCGGCCAGCAGCCGCCCCAGCCGGATGGCCTCATGCGCGAGATCGGCCCCGCCCACGGGCGCGGAATAACCCTCGTTGAACACGAGGTAGATCGTGTGCAGCACCCCCACCAGCCGGCTGGGCAGTTCGTCGCGCTCCGGCACCGCATACGGCACCTCTGCGTCGCGGATGCGGTTCTTCGCCCGCACGATGCGCTGCGCCAGCGTCGAGGGCGTGGTGAGAAAGCTCGCGGCAATCTGTTCGGTGGTGAGGCCGCAGATTTCGCGCAGGGCCAGCGCCACCTGCTGGTCAGGCGCCAGCACCGGGTGGCAGCAGGTGAAGATCAGCCGCAACTCGTCGTCGGCGATGATTTCGGCCTGCATCTGCTCATCCTCCACCGCTTCTTCGAGGCCGCGCCCGATCTCCTCGACCAGCGCGTCGTGGCGCACCCGGCGGCGGATGCGGTCGATCGCCCGGAAACGCCCGGCGGACACCAGCCAGGCCCGCGGGTTGTCCGGCATGCCGTCGCGCGGCCAATGCTCGGCCGCCGCCATGAAGGCGTCGTGCAGCGCCTCCTCGGCGGCATCGAAGCCGCCGAGCAACCGGATCAGCGAAGCGCGCACCCTGCCCGCCTCGGCCCGGTAGATCGCTTCGAGGTCAACCTGTCCGGTCATCCGGAATCATGTGATGGGCAACGCGCACCTCGATCGTGCCGACCCTTGCAACCGGGCACTTCGCAGCGATCTCGATGGCCTCGGCGCGATCGCGCGCCTCGATCAGGATGTATCCGGCGATGTGCTCCTTGGTCTCGGGATAAGGGCCATCCGTCACCGAGACATGGCCATCCCGCGCGCGGATGAGGGCCGCGGTGGCCGGCGGGTCGAGCGGCCCGCCTGCCACGCCGGGACCGGCGTCAAGCCACCTCGCATAGGCAAGGTTGTCACGGTCGAACGCCTCGCGCTCGGCCGGGGTCATCCGGTCGAGAACCGTGGTTTCGGCGTGAATGAGACACAGGAATTTCACGGCGCCCTTTCCTCCACCTCGAGCGACATCTCGGCGCGCACTTCGATGCTCCCGAACTTCGCCATCGGGCAGTTCGCGGCGATGTCGAGAGCCTCGTTGAGGTCGCGCGCTTCAACGAGAATGAACCCGCCCAGATGCTCCTTGGTCTCGACATGCGGGCCATCATGCATCGAGAGCTTTCCCTCACGCATGCGCACCACCGTTGCCGTGTCCGGCCCCATCAGCGGGTTGGAGGCGACGTACTTGCCACGCCGCTCAAGCTCGCGGTCATACTCGAAGCATTCGCGCGAGTTGGCCTTGCCCTCCTCGGGCGTCAGCTTTCCGATCAGGCTTTCGTCGACATGGACCAGCAGCATGTATTGCATCGGGCTCTCCTTGAGGCATGTTCTGCCTGTTGGTCGAACGGCCGGCGCGCGGATCGACAGCCGCTCTCAGCAATCTTCGTAATCGTGCGCCTGCCCGCGGAAATCCATGATCTCGTAGCAGCCGTCGGCGCCGCCCTTCACATATTCCGCGGTCAGCGGAGATTTGCCGTAGCCGCCGGGAATGTCGAGCACATAGGTCGGCTGGCAGAGCCCGGAGACGCGGCCGCGCAGCGCCCGCATCAGCGCCCTGCCCTCGGAAATCGGCACCCGGAAATGGCTGGTCCCCGGCGCAAGGTCCGGATGGTGCAGGTAATAGGGCTTGATGCGGTTCTCGACAAAGGTCCGCATCAGTTCGGCCAGCACGTCCGCATCGTCATTGATGCCGCGCAAAAGCACCGACTGGCTGAGCATGACGATGCCGGCGTCCACCAGCCGTGCAATCGCCGCCCGGGCCTCGGGCGTGAACTCGCGGGCATGGTTGGCGTGGAGCGCCACATATACCGTCTTGCCGCTGGCCTTGAGGGCCTCGATCAGCGCAGCGTCGATCCGCTCGGGCTCAACCACCGGCACGCGCGAGTGGAAGCGCACGATCTTCACATGCGGGATGGCGGCCAGCCGCGTGGTGATGTCTTTCAGCCGCCGCGGCGACAGCACCAGCGGATCGCCGCCGGTGAAGATCACTTCCCAGATTTCGCTATGGTCCGCGATATAGCCGATGGCGGCATCGAGCTCGGCCGGCGTCAGCGTGCCGAGCCCATGCGGGCCCACCATCTCGCGGCGGAAGCAGAACCGGCAATAGACCGGGCAGACATGCACGGCCTTCAGCAGCACCCGGTCGGGGTAGCGATGCACGATCCCTTCGACCGGCGAATGCGCTTTGTCCCCGATCGGGTCCTCGCGCTCCTCGGGCAGCGTCACCAGTTCGGCCGCGCTCGGCACGAACTGCTTCGCGATCGGGTCGGCCGGGTCGTTGCGGTCGATCAGCGCCGCCATCGCCGGGGTGATCGCCACGGCATATTTCTTGGCCACGGGCTCCAGCGGCGCGGCATCGCTCACGAAACCGGCCTCGACCAGTTGCCCGACGGTGCGCAGCGATCTGTCCTGGTTCATCTCACGCCTTCCGTCACCGGCACCCACAGCACGTCATCGATCCGCGGCGCGCCGACGGCCAGCATCAGCACCCGGTCAAAGCCGAGCGCCACGCCGCTGGTCTCGGGCATCAGCGGCAATGCCGCCAGCAATTCCTCGTCGATCGGGTACTGCTCGCCGTAAAGGCGGTGCTTTTCGTCCATCTCCGCGGCAAAACGGCGGCGCTGTTCCACGGGATCGGT
>Ga0073904_10002839_pt1 | contig 13063 bp, 11 predicted proteins | sample KloWWTrecipitate_FD_66668 | JGI IMG/M metagenome (GOLD analysis project Ga0073904, IMG submission 66668) | Active sludge microbial communities from Klosterneuburg, Austria, studying microevolution and ecology of nitrifiers - Klosterneuburg... | ecosystem: Engineered > WWTP > Aerobic digester >...
TACACCGGCACGCAACTGAACTGGTGCCGCAACATCTGCGAGATGGGCTACACCGGCAGCACGCTGAACATGTGGATCCGGCGCTGGGTGGATCGTTTCCACGACCAACCGTATTGCCTGATGGCACCGCAATCGGCGCTGCGGTAACCCGGTATCCGCACGCAAAGCAGGCCGGCCAGCCCGGCCTTCGTTAAAATGCGGGGCTTACCTCCGAAGCCCCGCCCATGACCACCCGTACCCGTTTCGCCCCGTCGCCCACCGGTTATCTGCACATCGGCGGTGCGCGCACTGCGCTGTACTGCTGGCTGGAAGCGCGCCGCAAGGGTGGGCAGTTCATCCTGCGCATCGAGGATACCGACCGCGAGCGCAGCACCCAGGCAGCGATCGACGCCATCCTCGAGGCGATGGACTGGCTGGGGCTGGACTACGACGAAGGCCCGATCTACCAGACCCATCGGCTCGACCGCTACAAGGAAGTCGCAGAGCAACTGGTCGCATCGGGCCACGCCTACTACGCCTACGAGACCAAGGACGAGCTGGAGGCGATGCGCGAGGCGGCGATGGCCGCGGGTGAAAAGCCGCGCTACAACGGCAGCTATCGCGATGCGGATGCGGGTTTCCGCGACGACCCGAATCGCGTCATCCGTTTCCGCAATCCGCTGGATGGCGTGGTCGCGTGGGACGACAAGGTCAAGGGTCGCATCGAGATCGCCAACAGCGAGCTGGACGATCTGGTGATCTTCCGCAGCGATGGTTATGCCACCTACAACTTCGCGGTGGTGGTGGACGATATCGACATGCGCATCACCGACGTGGTGCGCGGCGACGACCACGTCAACAACACCCCGCGCCAGATCAATATCTACCAGGCCCTCGGCGCGCCGGTGCCGCATTTCGCGCACCTGCCGATGATCCTCGACGAGCACGGCGCCAAGTTGTCCAAGCGCACCGGTGCAGCGGATGTGATGCAGTATCGCGATGCCGGCTACCTGCCGCATGCGCTGTTGAACTATCTGGTGCGGCTGGGCTGGTCGCATGGCGACCAGGAGATCTTCTCGATCGCGGAAATGCAGGCGCTGTTCGACCTCGCCGATGTCAACGCCAAGGCTTCGCGCCTCGATCCGGCCAAGCTCGGCTGGCTCAACCAGCAATACCTTAAGGCCGATGCGCCGGAAGCGGTGGGCCAGCATTTGCTTTGGCATCTGCAGCAGGCTGGCTATGACGTGACGAAGGGCCCGACGCCCGAGGAACTGGTGATCGCGCTGCGCGAGCGCGCGCAGACCTTGAAGGAAATCGCGGAGAAGTCCGCGGTGTGGTTCCAGCCGCTGGCCAGTTACGACGAAGCCTCGGTGGCCAAGCACTTCAAGGCCGAAGCACGTGCGCCGCTGGCCGCCATGCGCGAGCAGCTGGCCGGGCTTGCGGACTGGTCGCCGGAGCCGATCCATGCCTGCGTCAAGGCGGTGTCGGAGGCGCTGGGCATCGGCATGGGCAAGATCGCGCAGCCGTTGCGGGTGGCGATCACCGGCAGCCAGGTCAGCCCGGACATCGGCTGGACCGTCTACCTGTGCGGGCGCGAGGAAGCGCTGGCGCGGCTGGATGCCGCCCTTGCAATGCTGCCCGCGAGCGCCTAGATCAGATCCATGGGCAAAGCACACGCCTGCACCGATCCGCACCATCACGTGCACGACGCTGCGGCCTTCGTGGCGGCGGTGGAACGTGCCTGCGGCGAGCGCGGACTGCGCCTGACCGAGATCCGAGCGCGCGTGCTCGGGCTGGTGGCGGCCGCAGGCAAGCCGATCAAGGCCTACGACCTGCTGGAGCAGGTGCGCGCGGGCGAGGGTGCCGGTGCCGCCGCGCCGCCGACGGTGTATCGCGCGCTGGATTTCCTGCTGGCCAACGGCTTCATCCACAAGCTGGAATCGATCAACGCCTTCGTGGCCTGCCACCATCCGAACGCCGCCCAGCATTCGGTGCCGTTCCTGATCTGCGACCGCTGCCATTCGGCGACCGAGCTGGAAGATGCCGGCATCGTGGCGAGTCTGGATGCCGCGGCGCGTGCACTGGGCTTCGCCCCGCAGGCGCAGACGCTGGAAGTGCACGGCCTGTGCGCGAAATGCGCACAGGCCTGACCCGCAGCTAGAAGAACAGGCGCACGCCCAGCACCAGATTGCGGCCCGGCAGCGGTACCACGTCCTTGAGGAACGAGGTGTGCGGGCGCGCCTCGCGGTTGCCCAGGTTGCTGGCGTCCGCGAACAGCTCCCACTCGCGGCCGCCCGCGGTATCGATATGCCAGGCGATGTGCGCGTCGATCAGCGTGTAACCGGCGGTCGGTGCTTCGAATGCAGCCACGTCGTCCTGCCTGAGGTAATGCACCGCACCGAGGCTGGCGCGCCAGCCGTCGCGTTCCCAGCGCAGTTCGCTGCCGATGCGCGATGGCGCGATGCGCGGCAGGTTGCCGCCGGTGGCGACTTGCGCATGCTCGTGGTGGCTGTGGTCGCCATGCGGCACATCCACGTCGACCTGTGCCGTGCCCGGTGCGGCGGTCAGCTTGCCGCGCACGCGGTCGGCGAATGCGCCGAGCGTCCACAGCCCGCTGCCGCCTGCCGCGAGTTCCCAATCCAGCCGCGCCTCGATGCCGCTGAAGCGCGCATCGTCCTGTCGCCACACCCGTGCCGGCGCGCCGTCGACGTCGAGATCGGTCGCGGCCAGGTAGATGAAATCGGCGTAGCGCGCATGCCAGGCGGACAACCGCGCCTCGACCGGGCCGCGATGCAGGTGGAGGCCCAGTTCGATGCGCTGCGCGGTTTCCACCGCGAGCGTGGCGTCACCGAATTCGAAGCCGCCGGTGGCGACATGCAGGCCGGACGAATACAGCTCCTCGGCGGTCGGTGCGCGTTGCGCGCGATCCAGCCCGAGGTTGAGGTGCAGCGCTTCGCCGAGCGTCCAGGCCAGGCCGGCTGAAACGCTGGTGGTGCTGAAATCGCGGTCCGCTGCGGTGGTCGCCGACTGCGCCACATCCACCCGGTTGCGATCATGGCGCAGGCCGAGATCCAGTTGCAGCGGGCCGAGGGCGCGCTTGCCGATCCAGAACAGGCCGGTGTCGCTGGACACCGAGCCCGGCACGAAGGCCTCGTCGCCGACGGCGGAGAAATCGCGCTGGCTGGCCTGCAGCCCGAATGCGCCCTGCCAGCCGGCAATCGGTGCGTGCACCAGTTCCGCGCGCGCCTCGCGGCCGCGGTTGTGGAACACGGTGCCGATGTCCTCGCCTTCGAACTCGGTATGCGTGTAGTCGGTGTCCGCGAGCTTGATGCGCAGCGATTCGAACGGGCCGAGGTCGTCGATGCCGCCACGCAGTTCGCTGCGGCGCTGGTCCATCACGATGCGGACGTCGCCTGCGTGCTGATGCTCGTCTTCGTCTTCGTCTTCGTCTTCGTGATCGTGATCGTGATCGTGATCGTGATCGTGGTCGTGGTCGTGGTCTGCGTGTTCGTGCGTGTGTCCGCCCGGAATGCCGTAGGCGGTGTTGTACAGGCTGTACGACGCGCCGATGAAGCCGCGGTTGCCGATCCAGGACAGCCCCAGCGCGGCGCTGTCGGTGCGCACCGCGCTGTTGCCGAGGGTGCCGGCGGCATCCGGGTCGGGCATTTCGCCCGCCTCGGCCAGGTGCGCCGCGCTTTCGGCGAAACCGGGGATCGAATAGTCGCCGGCCTCGCGATGCAGGGCATCGAAGTGGAACGCGAACGCCCCCGCGCTGCCGTCCAGCCGGAACATGCCGGTGCGCTCGTCGTTCACGCTGCCGTCGCGCAGTTCCGCACGGCCTTGCAGCGGTGCATCGGGCAGTGCTTCCGGGATGCGGCCATCGATCACGTTGACCGCGCCGCCGATCGCGCCGCTGCCATAGAGCAGGGTGGCCGGGCCTTTCAGCACCTCGATCTGGTTGGCGAGGAAGGGCTCGATGGTGACCGCGTGATCCACGCTGACCGTGGAGACGTCACCGGACCCCAGGCCGTCGCTCAGTACCTGCACGCGCGCACCATCCAGGCCGCGGATGATCGGGCGGCCCACGCCGGGCCCGAAATTGGACGACTGCACGCCCGGCAGCTTGGCCACCGTCTCGCCCAGGGTGCCGGCCTTGGCGGCGTCCAGCGTGCTGCCGGCCAGGATCTCGACCGGGATCGCCAGGGTTTCGGCGGTGTCGGCCAGCGGGGTGGCGCGAACCTCGACGGCGGCCAGGTCGGTGGGTTGCTTGTCGTGCTGCGCCTGGATCGGCGGATCTGCGGCGTGGGCGGGCAGGGCGAGCCAGAGGGCGAGTGCGAGCAGGTGCGGGCGAGGGTGTGCGGGCATCGAAGGGGACATTTGCCGGGAAAGTTGGAATGTTATACTGTAACCATATCGAAGCGTTCCACAGGCCGAAAGTCATGTCGCCGCAGCAGCGTCATCGTTTGCTAGACCGTCTCGGTGCCACCGGTTCGCTGCTGTGCGCGGTGCATTGCGCGTTGTTGCCGGTGCTGATCGCGGTGTTGCCGTCGCTGGGGCTGGATGCGGTGCTGGGCGAACGCTTCGAGGAGGCGTTCGTGCTGTTCGCGACCTTGCTGGGTGGCTACAGCGTGCTGGCCGGCTATCGGCGGCATCGCTTGTCGCAGGCATTGGCGCTGATGCTGCCCGGCCTGCTGATCCTGTGGCTGGGCGTGCTGTATGCGCCCCTGCACCAGTCGCAGTGGCCGCATGCGCTGGTGATGACCCTCGGCGGCACCTTGGTCGGGCTGGCCCACCTGGCCAACCTGAGGCTCAATGCCGGGCATGTGCACGGCCCAAGCTGCGCACATTGAGCGCGTGCTAGAATGCGCGCCCTCGCGCGTGTCGCGACCACTTACACGATTCGATTCAGGAGCAACACGATGGGCAAGGGCGACCGCAAGACGGCCAAGGGCAAGCGCTACAACTCCAGCTACGGCAATGCGCGTTCGAAGACCGTGACCAAGGCCGCCGGCACTGCCGCTGCGCCGGCGGTGAAGAAGGCATCGGCCAAGACCGTGGCCAAGGCACCGGCGAAGAAGGTCGTGGCCAAGAAGGCCTGATCCGGGACGCCGCATCCGACGATGCGCGACGAAAACCCCGCCTCGGCGGGGTTTTCGCGTGATGGGGCAGTCACTTCGCCGCGCCGGCCTCGATCGCGGTCCAGGCGCGCAGCAGGTTGCCGCCGAGGAGCTTGCGGATGTCGGCATCGGAATGGCCGCGCTGCTGCAGGCCGGCGACCAGGTGCGGGAAATCGGCCACGGTCTTGAGCTCCGGCGGCAGGTCGCCATCCACGCCGTCGAAATCGGAACCGATGCCGACGTGGTCGATGCCGAGCAGCTTCACGCCGTAGTCGATCTGGTCCAGCACCTGCGCAAGCGTGCTGGCGCGCGGCGGGTGCGCATCGTCCCAGGCCTTGTCGAACGCGGCGCGGTCCTGCTCCGGCTTGCCGGCGGCTTTCAGTTCGGCATTGCGCTTGTTGAAGTCGTTGATCGCGCGGAAATGCGCCTGGGTGTCGGCGGCGCTGGCCGGGTCGATGAAGGCGGTGCCGAACGGGATCTGCACCACGCCGCCCCTGGCCGCCACTGCGCGGGCGATGTCGTCGCTGATGTTGCGCTCGAAGTCGGGGGTGAAGTGGCGGAATGCGGAATGGCTGGCGATCACCGGTACCGTGCTCAGCGCGATCGCCTCCTTCGCCGAGGCATCGCCGAGATGGGAGACATCGACCATGATCCCGACCCGGTTCATCTCGCGCACCACCTCGCGCCCGAACGGGCTCAGGCCGTTCCACTGCTTCTGCAGCGCGTAGGACGAATCGGCGATGCGGTTGTTGGCGCTGTGCGCCAGGGTGATGTAACGCACCCCGCGGTCGAAGAAGAACTGCACGTTGGACAGCGTGCCGCCCAGCGGCGCGCCATTCTCCATGCCCAGCGGCAGCAGCACGCGACCGCCGGCAAGCAGGCGTTGCACGTCGCGCGGCGAGGTGAGGATGGCGAACTTGTCCGGGTGCCGCTGCACCAGCGCTTGCACGCCGTCGATCATCTGGTTGGCGACATGCCAGGCGCTGCCGTCGGCATCCTGCTTCGGCGAGGTGTAGATCGACATGAAGGCCACGTCCAGCCCGCCGGCGCGCGATTTCGGGTAATCGAATTCGCGATCCTTCGCTTCGCTGCCCAGATCCGCCCACTTGTCCATCAGGATGCCGGGCGCATCGATGTGGGTGTCGACGATGATCGCGTCCTGCGCGAGTCTGGTGGCGGCGTCCTGCGCATGCGCATCGAGCGCGGCAAGGATCAGGGCGGCAAGCAGGATGCGGCGCATGGAGATCTCCGTGGGTGGATCAGGCGAGCCGGCGACCGCCGGCATACGAGGCTTCGAGCAGTTGCCCGCCCAGCCAGTAGCAAAGTGCGGCCGGGCGCTGCACGCGCCAGTGCGCGAAATCCGCGCGCAAGCCGACGCGCAGCACGCCGCGATCCTGCAGCCCGAGCGCGCGCGCTGCATTGATCGTCGTGCCGCGCAGGGCTTCCTCGGGTGTCAGCTTGAAATGCGTGCAGGCCAGTTGCATCGCCTGCCGCAGCGACAGCAGCGGCGCGGTGCCGGGATTGCAGTCGGTGGCCACCGCCATCGGTACACGGTATTCGCGCAGCGCATCCAGCGGTGGCAGTTTGGTTTCGCGCAACACGTGGAACGCGCCCGGCAGCAGCACGGCGACCGTGCCGTGCGCGGCCATCGCACGCACGCCGTCGGCGCTGGTGTATTCGATGTGGTCGGCGGACAGGCCGTCGAACGCCGCCGCCAGCGCCGCGCCGCCGAGGTCGCTCAATTGGTCTGCGTGCAGCTTCACCGGCAGGCCGAGTGCGCGCGCGGCTTCGAACATCCGCGTCGTTTGCGCCGGCAAGAAGCCGATGCCCTCGCAGAACGCGTCCACCGCATCCACCAGGCCTTGCGCATGCAGCGTCGGCAGCCAGTCGATGGCGGCGTCGATGTAGCCGTCGGCATCGTCCTTGAACTCGGGCGGCAGCGCATGCGCGGCGAGATAGGTAGTGCGCACTTCGATGCCGAAGCGCTCACCCAGCGCGCGGGCGACGCGCAGCATCTTGCGTTCGTTGTCGAAGTCCAGGCCGTAGCCTGACTTGATTTCCAGGGTGGTGACGCCGTCGCGCAGCAGCGATGCGACACGCGGTTGCGATTGCCGCAGCAGTTCGTCTTCATCCGCTGCACGCACCGCGCGCACGGTCGAGAGGATGCCGCCGCCGGCGCGCGCGATCTGCTCGTAGCTCGCGCCCTGCAGGCGCAGTTCGAACTCGGTGGCGCGGTCGCCGGCGAACACCACATGCGTATGGCAATCCACCAGGCCCGGCGTGACCAGCCCTTCGGCTTCGATGATTTCGTCGGCCAGCGCCTCGGCGTCGCCGGGCAAGCCGCTGCGCGTGCCGACATACGTCAGCACGCCGTCCTTCCAGCCCAGCGCGCCGTCCTCGACCAGGCCGTAGCCGGCGTCCGCATCCAGCGTTGCCAGCGTGGGGCCGAGGATCAGCCCATCCCATCGTGAGTGCGTGCCCATGCGGCGATTGTAAGCCGCGCCCGCATACAATCCCGGCATGTCGAACCACGTCATCGAAACTCCGCGCGGCTGGGCCTTGCCCGGCATCGCCAACCTGCATTCGCATGCCTTCCAGCGCGCCATGGCCGGCATGGCCGAGCGCCAGACCGACCCGAACGATTCGTTCTGGACCTGGCGCGAGACCATGTACGCGATGGCCGCGCGCTTCGACCCCGACCTGCTGCACGCGGTGGCCTCGCAGCTGTACGTGGAGATGCTGGAAGCCGGCTACACCTCGGTCTGCGAGTTCCACTACCTGCACCATGCGCCGGACGGCAGGCCGTATGCGCAGGCCGATGCGATGTCGCAGGCGTTGCTGCGCGCCGCGCGCGACACCGGCATCCGCATCACCCTGTTGCCGGTGCTGTACATGACCGGCGGCTTCGACGCGCGCCCCTTGTCCGAACGCCAGCGCCGCTTCGGCCACGATGTCGAGGCCTACCTGCGCTTGCTCGACACCCTGCGGGCGAGCGAAGGCGACATGGTCCGCATCGGTTGCGCCCTGCACAGCCTGCGCGCGGTGCCGCCCGACGCGATGCACGCGGTGTTGACGGCGCTGCCCGCGGCATCGCGCATCCACATCCACATCGCCGAGCAGATGCCGGAAGTCGAGGAGTGCCTTGCCAGACGCGGCGCGCGCCCGGTGCAATGGTTGCTGGACAGTGTGCCGGTGGACGCGCGCTGGACACTGGTGCACGCGACCCATCTGGACGAAGAAGAAGTGCGGGATATCGCCGGCAGTGGTGCCACCGTGGCGATCTGCACCAGCACCGAAGGCAACCTCGGCGACGGCCTGTTTCCGCTGCGGGACTATCTGGATGCGGGCGGTCGCTGGGGCGTGGGATCGGATTCGCATAGCTCCGTCGATCCGGTCGAGGAACTGCGCTGGCTGGAATATGGCCAGCGCCTGCGCGCACAGCGCCGCAACATCGCCAGCAGCATGCGCATGCCCAGCGTCGGCGACACCCTGTTCGCCGGCGTGCAGGCCAGCGCCGCCAGCAGCACCGGCTTCGACGCGATCGACCGCATCGTGCTGGATGCGCAGGCACCGATCCTGGCCGGCGCGACGCAGCATGACGTGCTCGACCGCTGGCTGTTCAGCGGCAACGCGAACGTGCTGCGCGATGTCGAAGTGGCCGGCGTGCGCGTGGTCGAGGATGGCCGTCACCGCGAGCGCGAGGCGATTGCCGCGCGTTATCGCGAGGCGATGAAGGTGTTGCTTCACGCGGACTGATCTTGTGGGAGGGGCTTCAGCCCCGACAGCTCATGGCCTCGGGGCTGAAGCCCCTCCCACAGAAGCTGCTTCCACACAAACTGCTTCCACAGGAATTGGTCTCACAGAAGCTGCTTCCACAGAAGTTGGTCCCACAGGGGTTGGTCCCACAGAAGCTGCTCCTGCCTTCAGAACAAGCCGCGCTGCGGTTCCGGCAGTGCGCCTTCCAGCCGCAGCAGGAATTGCTTGGTCGGCAGGCCACCGCCGAAGCCGACCAGGGCACCGTCCGCACCGATCACGCGATGGCAGGGCAGCACGATCGGCAACGGGTTGCGGCCGTTGGCGGCACCGACCGCACGCACGGCCTCCGGCTTGCCGATGCGCTGCGCCAGTTGCGCATAGCTGATCGTCGCGCCGAACGGGATGCGCGCGAGTTCGTGCCAGACCTGCAACTGGAACGCGGTGCCCTGCGGTGCCAGCGGCAGGTCGAAGCTGGTGCGCGTGCCCGCGAAATACTCCGCAAGCTGCGCTTCGCTGGCCTGCAATATCTCGCTGTCGCCGCCGTGCCAGTCGGCGCGGTTGGCGGGATGGCGGTTGTCGCGGAATTCGATGTGGCGCAGGCCGGCATCGTCCGCCGCCAGCATCAGCGGGCCGATCGGGCTGTCGATGCGGCGGCAGTAGACGGTCACGGTGTGTGCCCGCGCAGCGCCGGCAGCAGCGGGGTGAGGTCGCCGTCGTTCGGCTCGGCAGGCAGGTGCAGCAGGCGCATCAGCAGCGGATACACATCCACGTTGTCGAACACCGGCAGCGTCACCTGCGTGCGGAATGCCGGGCCGCTGGCGATGAAGCTTGCACGCATCGACGGCAGGTCCGGATCGTAGCCATGCGAGCCGCGCATCTGCTGCGGTTGGTGCTGCTGCAGCCATTCGACCTTGCCGGGCCACAGCGCATCCCAGCCGGGATCCATCTGGCAGACGATGGCCGGCACGCGCGGGTGGGTGCCGTACTGCCAGCGCGCCGGCAGCTCCTGCCTGCGCCAGCACGCGTACTGCGCATGCCGGCCGAGCAGGACGCGTTCGGTCTCCGCGGTCTTGCCCGGCAGCGGTGCAAAGCCGATCACCTGGCCGTCGCTGATCGCTTCGGCGAGGTCGGCCGAGACCATGTCGGTGGTGGCGATGCGCTGGTTCGGCGGCACGCTGGCGAAGCCGTGATCGGAGACCACGACCAGGTTCACCGCATCGTGCAGACCGCGTTGCTGCAGGCTGTGCAGCAGCTCGCCCAGCGCGGCATCGACTTCGGTGCGCGCGGCCTGTGCCTGCGGTGAATCCGGGCCATGTTCGTGGCTGGCTTCATCCACCTGATCCAGGTACAGGGTGGCGAAACGCGGTCGTTGCGATGCCGGCACCGCCAGCCATGCAATCACCGTGGCGGCATTGTCGGCGGCGCGGGTATCGTCGGCATAGGCGCGCCAGGTGTGCGGACGCACGCCGTGGATCGCGGCCTCGCTGCCGGGCCAGAACATCGTTGCGGTGCGCAGCCCGGCACGTTCCGCGCTGACCCAGACCGGAACGCCGCCCCACCAGCCGGCCGTGCCGACCGCCTCGCGCGAGGCGGTGCGGAAACTGCCCAGCGTCGCATCGTGCATGGTGTTGTGGACGATGCCGTGATGATCCGGGCGCAGGCCGGTCACCAGCGCATAGTGGTTGGGAAAGGTCAGTGCCGGGAACGAGGGCCGCATGCCGTCCGCGCGCACGCCGGCATCACCAAGCGCATTCAATACCGGCATCTGCGCAGGCGTGATGTCGGTAGGGCGCAGGCCGTCCACGGAGACCAGCAGCACGGTCGGCGGTGGGGGCGGGGCGGGGCGGGTGGCGCAGCCGGCGCTGGCGAGCAGCAGGCAGGCGAGGGCAGGCATGGAGCGAAAGGTCATGCCGCGATGATAGCGAAGCGACATGACCATCGATCTGTTGTGCCGTCACGTCAACGCAAGTGGCGACCATACCGCTGAGTCCGGTCGGCTGGCGGTGCGATAATCGCGCTCTTGCCTGCAGGAGCCGCATCGCGATGTCCAACCGCCACGACCCGTCCCGCACCATCCGCGCGCCGCGCGGCAACCAGCTCAATTGCAAAAGCTGGCTGACCGAAGCGCCGTTCCGCATGCTGCAGAACAACCTCGATGCGGAAGTGGCGGAAGACCCGACCTCGCTGGTGGTCTATGGCGGCATCGGCCGCGCCGCGCGCGATTGGGATTGCTACGACAAGATCCTGGACACACTGAAGACGCTGGGCGACGACGAAACCCTGCTGGTGCAGTCCGGCAAGCCGGTCGGCGTGTTTCCCACCCATGCCGATGCACCGCGCGTGCTGATCGCCAATTCCAACCTGGTGCCGCACTGGGCCACGTGGGAACACTTCAACGAGCTCGATCGCAAGGGCCTGATGATGTATGGCCAGATGACCGCGGGCTCGTGGATCTACATCGGTTCGCAGGGCATCGTGCAGGGCACCTACGAAACCTTCGTCGAGATGGGCCGCCAGCATTTCGGCGGCTCGCTGCAAGGGCGCTGGATCCTCACCGCCGGCCTCGGCGGCATGGGTGGCGCGCAGCCGCTGGCGGCATCGCTGGCCGGTGCCTGCAGCCTCAATATCGAATGTAGGCAGAGCAGCATCGATTTCCGCCTGAAGACGCGCTATGTCGACGAGCAGGCGGCCGATCTCGACGACGCGCTGGCCCGCATCGAAAAATACACCAAGGCCGGCGAAGCCAGATCCATCGCCCTGCTGGGCAATGCGGCGGAGATCCTGCCGGAACTGGTGCGCCGTGGCGTGAAGCCGGATTGCGTGACCGACCAGACCAGTGCGCATGACCCGGTGCACGGCTACCTGCCGATCGGCTGGACGGTCGAGCAGTGGCTGGCCGAACAGCAGGCGAACCCGGACAAGGTGCGCGACGCCGCGAAAAAGTCGATGCGCGTGCACGTCGAGGCGATGCTGGCCTTCCATGCTGCCGGCATCCCCACCGTCGATTACGGCAACAACATCCGGCAGATGGCGCAGGACGAAGGCTGCGCCAACGCGTTCGATTTCCCCGGCTTCGTCCCGGCTTATGTGCGCCCGCTGTTCTGTCGCGGCATCGGCCCGTTCCGCTGGGTGGCGTTGAGCGGCGATCCGGAGGACATCTACAAGACCGATCAGAAGGTCAAGGAACTGATTCCCGACGATGCCCATCTGCACAACTGGCTGGACATGGCGCGCGAGCGGATCAGCTTCCAGGGCCTGCCGGCGCGGATCTGCTGGGTGGGCCTGGGCCTGCGCCACAAGCTGGGCCTGGCCTTCAACGAGATGGTCCGCAATGGCGAGCTGAAAGCGCCGGTGGTGATCGGCCGCGATCACCTCGACAGCGGCAGCGTGGCCTCGCCGAACCGTGAAACCGAAGCCATGCGCGACGGCAGCGATGCGGTCAGCGACTGGCCGCTGCTCAACGCGATGTTGAACGTGGCCGGTGGCGCGACCTGGGTGTCGCTGCACCACGGCGGCGGCGTCGGCATGGGCTATTCGCAGCACAGCGGCGTGGTGATCGTGTGCGACGGCAGCGCAGAAGCCGACAAGCGCATCGCCCGCGTGCTGTGGAACGACCCGGGCACCGGGGTGATGCGGCATGCCGATGCGGGCTACGAGATCGCACGCGAGTGCGCGCACGAGCAGGGCCTGAACTTGCCGATGCTGTAACGGCCGTGGCGACAGGCTTTCCGGACAACGCGTGGTTGCAGGCGCAGGCCGGCAGCGGTGCATTCACGCGCGGCAAGGATTACCACGCGCGAGGCCGCGTGGTGCTGGATACGGCTTCGGAGACTGCGCTGTCCGGGCAGGCCTTCGGCAGCGAAACCTACCGCCTGTGGATGCGGCAGGAGGCAGGCGACTGGGACTGGAACTGCGAGTGCCCGGCCGCCGATGCTGGTGCGTTATGCAAGCACCTGGTGGCAGCGGTCCTGATCGCACGTGATGGTGCCGCCGCGCCTCAGGATGGCAAGCGCCGTCGCCGAACCGCGGCAGCGGACGCCGACACCTTGCGCGAGTTCCTGCAGGCACAACCGCAGCAGCGCCTGGCGGAATGGTTGCATCGCTTGTCGCTGCAGGTGCCGGAGGTGGATCGGTTCCTGCACTTGCAGCGTGCCGCCGAACAACCGGAGGCGTTCAAGGCGGTGCTGGCCAAGTTGCTAACCGCTGGCAGC
>Ga0073904_10002841_pt1 | contig 13060 bp, 11 predicted proteins | sample KloWWTrecipitate_FD_66668 | JGI IMG/M metagenome (GOLD analysis project Ga0073904, IMG submission 66668) | Active sludge microbial communities from Klosterneuburg, Austria, studying microevolution and ecology of nitrifiers - Klosterneuburg... | ecosystem: Engineered > WWTP > Aerobic digester >...
GAACTGCCGGTGCGGGGAAGGGGGCTTTGAGAAAATCGGCTTGCGTCATGTTGGGCTTATCTGGACTGACTGTAAGGCTTTGATGACGCGATCATGGGCCGTCACTATCCCGGCTGTCCAGCACTTCCGCCGCAAGTGCACGTGTGACCGGACGGCCGAGCGCAAGCGCGCGCGCGTCAAGCGCTGCGACCAGCGTCCGCGCCGTGGCAAAGGAGCGATCGGTGCGCGACAGAAGGTAAGCGATCAGGTTGGGCGCCACTTGAAGCTGGCGGTCGGCGAAGAGTTTGAGGAAGACCGCGCTGAGGAGGGCGTCATCGGGCAAAGCTATCGTCGCACGCGCCGTCGCTTCCACCCGGCTCAGAAGGTCGGCCAGCCGCAGCCCCCAGCCCGATGGCCCGTCGCCTGCGGTCATCAGGAGTTGGCCGCCCGAGGCCAAGACAAGGTTGTGGAGATGAAAAAGGGCGGTTTCGCCTTCGGGGTGGCGGGCGATCTGATCGGCATCTTCGACCAGCACCTTGCCTGCAGCGGCGAGGCCCGGCACTGCCGCCACTGCCAGGCGGGCAGCGTCGACCGTTGCCGCACCGGCACGGCTGGCCCAGACTGCGGCCAGATGGCTTTTCCCCGCCCCTTCAGGCCCGATCAGCAGGAGTTTGCCTTGCGGCCAACTTTCGGGCGCGTCGACCATCGCCACCGCGATCGCATTGGCGGGCGAGACGAAAAAATCCTCGCGACCCAGTGCTGTGCGCACGGGCAGGTTCAGGGTCAGTTGCCGGGGCATCAGCCTTCGTCCTGACCTACGAGACCACGATAAAGACGGCTGTTCCTGTATTGCGCCAGACCAAAGCGGGCCAGAACCCCGATCGCGGCGGCAACCGGCACGGCCACCAGCATGCCAACAAAGCCAAAGAGCGTGCCGAAGGCGGACAGTGCAAAGAGTAGCCAGACCGGATGCAGACCCACCGATTTGCCGACAAGGCGCGGGGTCAAGATGTTGCCTTCAAGGAATTGGCCAATGGCGAAGATGCCGGCTATAATGCCGATCTGCACCCACTCGCCCCAGAACTGAAACAGCGCCAGCCCGATGGCCAGCCCGCCGCCGATCAGCGCGCCCACATAGGGGATGAAGGTGATCAGCCCGGCAATCGCGCCGACGATCAGGCCGAACTGAAGACCTGCGGCCATCAGCGACACGGCATAATAAGTGCCAAGGATCAGGCAGACCGACACTTGACCGCGCACGAAGCCGGCCAGAACCCGGTCGATCTCACGGCCGATCTGGCGGATGCTGTCGCGGTAGTCGAGCGGCAGCGCATCGTCGATCCGGGCGACCATGTGATCCCAGTCCAGGAGCATATAGAAGGCCACGACCGGCACGACGACGATGAAGACGATGAAGTTGATGACCGACATGGCCGAGGACAGAAGGCCGGTAGCCAGTTCGCCGCCACGCGACTGGATCGTCTTGCCCAGGGCGACCAGTGTGTCGCGTACCACTGACTCCTGATCCATGATGTGCGGAAACCGGGTGGTCAGAAAGTTTTGAAGGTCGCCGAGAATGGTTGGTGCCGCGTTCACGAGTTGCACAAGCTGGCGCACCAACATCGGGACGATCAGCAGCGCGAGGAGCACGAAGACCAGAAGCGCTATGACAGAGATGGTCGCGGTCGCTGCGGTGCGCGACAGTCCCGTCTTTTCCAGACGGTCGGCAACGGGATCGAGGAAATAGGCGATGGCGCCGCCGACAAGGAAGGGCAGGATCACATTGCCCAACCCCCACAGGGCGGCGAAGAATACGGCTGCCGCAATGCCCCAATAGGTCGCCTGTTGCCGCGCTGGCAAAGCCATGGGCCGAACTCCTTTGTCGTTCGCCCGATCTAAGCGCAGCACACCCTCCTGCACAAGGGCATGCGGGCTCCTGCACCGATGGCCTTGGCTTGCCTCATGGGTCGCTTTCGCTTAAGCGGGGGCAAACAACGCCAGCCGAAAGTGCCATCCATGCGCCTCAGCCGTTACTTCCTTCCGGTCCTCAAGGAAAACCCTGCCGAGGCGCAGATCGTCTCGCACCGGTACATGCTGCGCGCCGGCATGATCAAGCAGCAGGCGGCCGGGATCTATTCGTGGCTGCCGCTGGGCTACCGGGTGCTGAAACGGATCGAACAGATCGTGCATGAAGAACAGGTGCGCGCCGGGCATATCCCGGTTCTGATGCCGACCCTTCAGCCCGCTGACCTGTGGCGCGAAAGCGGCCGTTACGACGATTACGGTCAGGAAATGCTGCGCATCAAGGACCGACACGACCGCGACATGCTTTACGGTCCGACCAACGAGGAGATGATCACCGACATCTTCCGGGCGCACGTCAATTCCTACAAGGACCTGCCGCTGACGCTCTATCACATCCAGTGGAAGTTCCGCGACGAGGTGCGCCCGCGATTTGGCGTCATGCGCGGCCGCGAGTTCCTGATGAAGGACGGCTACAACTTCGATATCGACCGCGACGCGGCGCTGCATGCCTACAACCGCCATATGGTCAGCTACCTGCGCACCTATGAGCGGATGGGCCTGACGGCCATTCCGATGCGCGCGGCCTCGGGCCCGATCGGGGGGGATAATACCCATGAATTCCTGGTACTGGCATCCACGGGCGAATCCGAGGTGTTCTATGATGATGCGGTCGTGGGTCTGAAGCTGGGCGCGCGCGCTGTCGACTATGACGACCGCGCCGAAGTGGCGGGGATCTGCAAGGAATTCACCACGCTTTACGCGCGCACGGATGAAACCCACGATCCCGCACTCTTTGATCAGATCCCCGAGGCGCGCCGCAAGGTCGGTCGCGGGATCGAGGTCGGCCAGATCTTCTATTTTGGCACCAAATATTCCGAGGCAATGGGCGCCACGGTCGTGACGGCCGATGGCAGCCGCGTGCCGGTGGAGATGGGCAGCCACGGGATCGGCGTGAGCCGGCTTCTCGGTGCGATCATCGAGGCGAGCCATGATGACAAGGGCATCATCTGGCCCGAGGGGGTGACGCCTTTCCCGGTCGGCATCGTCAACCTCAAGCAGGGCGACGGCGCAACCGACGCGGCCTGCGAGGGGCTTTACAAGGCGCTGCAAGCCAAGGGGCTGGAACCGCTTTATGATGACCGCGACGAGCGGGCCGGCGCGAAATTCGCGACCATGGACCTGATCGGCCTGCCTTGGCGCATCACCGTCGGTCCGCGCGGGCTGGCCAACGGCAAGGTCGAACTGACGAGCCGTCGGACCGGGATCAGCGAAGAGATGTCGGCCGAAGCCGCTGTGGACCGTATCGCCGCGATTTACGCGGATCATTACTGACCGCCGGATGATGCGGGGGCGCTACTGCCCCTGCGCGCCCGGGATATTTGAGCCAGAATGAAGGGGGATTGGCTGGCCCCCGGTGCCCGGAGAGCAACATGGCCGGATCGACAAGGCCCTTTTCCGCTTTCGAATTCATGATCGCCTGGCGCTATCTCAGGGCACGGCGTGCCGAGGGCGGCGTGTCGGTGATGACCTGGATCAGCCTGATCGGCATTGCGCTGGGCGTGATGGCGCTGGTGGCGACGCTGGCGGTCAGGGCTGGATTCCGCGCCGAATTCGTCGATACGATTTTGGGCGCGAATGCGCATGTGACGGTCTACAAGCCCTATTATGAAAATGCCGATGGGGTGACGACCAAAGCCCTGTTGAACTACGACGCGATGACCGAACGGCTTGCGGGCGTGCCGGGCGTCACAAGGGCCGCGCCCGTGGTGCGCGGGCAAGCGATGGCGACCTTTGGCGATCGGTCGAACGTAGCCGAAGTGTTTGGCCTGACGGCGGCCAATCTGGCGGCCATCCCGCGGATTGCCGATCCCAGCCAGTCGCTGGGGGAGATCGCGGATTTCGATCGCGGCATCGCCATCGGCACCGGCATTGCCCGCGATCTGGGTGTCATGCCGGGCGACAAGATCAAGCTCATTCAGCCCAATGGCGCCCGCACCGCCTTTGGCACCAGCCCGCGGGTGAATGTCTATGAGGTGGTCTATATCTTCAGCGCGGGGCGCTACGATATCGACCAGACACGCATCTACATGCCCTTGGTCGAAGCGCAGAGTTTCTTCAACCGCGAAGGCTGGGTCGACGAGATCGAACTTTACGTGGCCGATCCCGAACGGGCAGACGATCTGATCCGCCCGCTGGCAGAGGCAGCGGCGGAAGACGTGCAGTTCTGGACCTGGCGCGATGCCTCTGGCGCTTTTCTGAATGCGCTGGCGATCGAAGATGATGTGATGTTCGTGATCCTGTCGCTCGTGGTGCTGATTGCGACGATGAATATCACTTCTGGCCTTGTGATGCTGGTCAAGAACAAGGGGCGCGACATTGGCATTCTGCGCACCATGGGCCTGAGCGAAGGGTCGATCCTGCGGGTCTTTTTCCTGTGCGGTGCCTTCACCGGGGTGATTGGCACCATTGCTGGCGTGATCCTTGGCTGTCTGCTGGCCTGGAACGTGGATCAGATCATGTCGGCGGTGAACTGGTTTTCGGGCGGCAATGCTTGGGATCCGTCGATCCGCGGCATCTACCGGCTGCCCGCAAAACTTCAGGGCTGGGATGTGGCCCGCGCCACTGGGCTGGCCCTGACCCTGTCGTTCATCGTCACGATCTTTCCCGCGCGCCGCGCGGCACGGATGAACCCGGTGGAGGCGCTGCGTTATGAGTGAGGCAGTGCTGGAGCTGACCGGTATCAGCAAGGTCTACAACAGCGGCCGCCCATCCGAAATCGTGGTGCTGGACGGGCTGGACCTGACCGTGGCTAAGGGTGAGGTCGTGGCTTTGGTCGCGCCTTCGGGGGCCGGAAAATCGACGCTTTTGCATATCTCGGGGCTGCTTGACCAGCCCGACAGCGGGTCTGTCAGGATCAGCGGGCGCGATCTGGCGGGGCAGGGCGACCGGCTGCGGACGGCGGTGCGGCGGGCTGAGGTTGGCTTCGTCTATCAGTTCCACCATCTGCTGCCGGAGTTTTCGGCGATTGAAAACATCGTCCTGCCGCAACTGGCCAATGGCGTCGGTCGCAAGGCTGCGGATACGAGGGCGGCGGAGTTGCTGGAGCGGGTCGGGCTTTCGGCGCGGGCAGCGCACCGTCCGGCGGCCCTGTCCGGCGGCGAACAGCAACGGGTGGCGTTCTGCAGGGCGTTGGCGAACGGGCCGAAACTGTTGCTTGCGGATGAACCGACGGGCAACCTCGATCCTGCAACGTCGGATCAGGTGTTCAGGGTGTTGATGCAGATCGTGCGCGAAACCGGCCTGTCGGCTGTGATCGCGACGCATAATCTGGAACTGGCGGAGCGTATGGACCGGATCGTGCGCTTGAAAGGCGGCCGGATCGCCAACTGATCCTGATCAAGGATGGGTGGGCGTTTCCGGTGCAGTCATGGACAGAAGGTGGAGGGGATGGACATGGAAAGATCATACAAGGGCCGCGCAGGCCTGGCAGTGGGCGGCGCAATCGGGCTGGCAACTTTGGTCGCCTGCACCGCGACACAGGCGCCAACCCCTGTCGGACGCGCGCTTTATCTTGACTATTGTTTGACCTGCCATGGGCCAGAGGGCAAGGGTGATGGCCCGTTGGCCGGGGACTGGGAAAAGCCGCCTGCAGATCTGACCGGGATCGCCCGGCGCAACGGTGGCAAATTCCCCTTGGCGCAGGTGATGACCAAGATCGACGGATATGGTCGCAGCCGGACGCATGGCGCAACCATGCCGGAAATGGGCCAGGTCTTTCAGGATGCGGATCAGGTGATGGTCGATACGGGCGACGGAATCGAAACGCCGGTGCCCGTGCCGTTATTCGAACTGGCCGAATATCTGCGCAGCATTCAGGATCCGGCGGGGTAAGGCAGGCTCAGCGGGCGAAGCAGCGCGACTTCTTGCCGAACCCGGCAGGGGAACAAATGTAAGACCCTTTGCCGAAGAAGCGGCTCTTGCGGGGCTGGGCGCCCTCGCTGGTGACGACAGCGGCGTTGGCGATGCGCCCCTTGGTTGCCTTTTTCGCGAGCCAGTTGAACGTGACGCCATTGGCAAGCTGCACAGAGACGGCGCGCGGCGCAGAGGGCGTTGCACCAGATTGCGCTTGGGCGGCGCCGAGCGACAGGCTCAAGGCGAATGCGGCAACAGTTGAAACGCGCAGAACGGGCGCAAAGGAAATCCGGACCACAGTCAGAACCTTTCAAACATCGGGCCGGGACAACTGAGCCCTTCACCTTCCCCAACAGCAACGTTGCGAAAAAAGAACGGTCTTCGTGTGCCGTCAGCCATGGCAACTGGGTCAGTTTATGAGGGGGCAATGCGCCGGGAATGTGGCCTGAAGGCCAGTCAATTCTGGCATTTTTGTGGGAACAGGATGCCCTTACACATTTTCGTCGCATCTGGCGTCAGTGACGGGTCCTCATAAACAGGAAACGCCGCGCCTGTTGGAGGCGCGGCGTTGGTTGGTTCGGTTCGGCCTTCAGCGGATGATGCGCGTGTTGATCCGCCAGTCCGGCAAGCCGTAATTTTCGGGCCAGGCATAGACCTCGCGCTGATCAAAATAGACGACGCCCACCAGGTTCGGCAGGTCCGGACGGGCCACACGCACGGTGTTCTCCCAGTTGTTTACATAGGTTTCGCTGCCGGAGTAACCGAGTTCGGCCACCACCACCGGCTTGCCGAACGCGGCGGCCCGGCGATAGCGCGGCTCCATGATCTCGGCATAAGTCCGGTCGCGGCCAAATTTGGCCTGATCCCAGGCTTGAAGGCCGAAGACGGTGATGCCCACGATGTCGACATAGTCGTCACCCGGATAATAGGCTTCCATTCCTTCATCGCCCAGGGGGGACCACATCACGTTGATGTTCGGCGCTACCTCGCGGCACAGAGTGGTCATGCGACGGAAGGCGGTGATGTAGTCTTCGGGCTGCCAACCGGCCCAGATGAACTGCCCCGATTCGTCATCCATCTCGTGCGCCCAACGCAACGTGACCGGGCTTTTCAGCCCGCCGATCACCGTGCAGATATCGCGCATGTTCTGGTCATATTCGCCACGGGCAACGCCTGCGCGCAGATATTGCGCCGTGTTGCGTTCACTGCGCGACCAGGTCCAAGGCTCCAGCGTCACCAGAAGGGCGCGGTTACGTTCCACCGCATAGGCGTCTGCGTCATTGAGCGACGGCAGATACACGTCCTCCCAGGGCAGGAACAGATGCTCGATCACCGGTGCGGGATCGTCAGTGAAGTCGCCACCCGGATCGTAGGCGCCGAACGGAACCGTACCCGGTGGCGCGGCGAGTGACGGCGCGCTGACCGCCGCTGCGATGGCGGCTGCGCCAAGCAGCAGGCACGCGCCTTTCAGCGCCGCCTGATCGGTGTTCATCACTTTGCCTAGCTTCATCGGAAGCCCCCTATGCATACTTCCGGGCGGATCAGTTCCAACCCGGATCGAACCTGAAGTGTACTCGTCTGTAGTCGTTCATACCTGCGCCCGCCACGGAATATTCCGCGCGTGCAATCTGAAAGGGTTCCAGCCCGATGCTGAGCGCATAGAGACTTTCAACCCCCCGCGATGTCACCGCCATCCCTATCAGGACGGTCAAAGACACAACAGAACCCATCTGAAACGCGGCGACATGCCAGCGCCGCCGCCATTCACTTGCATTGTCGCGCAGATGCCGCACGACCACGGACATGACGATGCCTGCATAGATCAAGGCATTGAGGCCGGACAAGATATGAAAACCACGTGCCTCGCCCACATTTGTCATCAAGAGCACAGGGGCAAGCGCCCCAAGCGCGAGCGCGGTATAAACCGCCACAACCTTTGAGGGCAGCCGTTGCGATGCCGCCTCGCCCTTGGGGGTCACGCGGAAATCCACGAACTTTCCGGTGACCCGGTCACGCACTGCCATGAGACATCCCCAAAGAACCCATGGCCATTGCAGGAAGATGAACATCATCTTCGACAGGCCGAAGATTTTTCCATCATAGGGCCGGAATAGGCCATCTCGGCGGATCGCAGTCGCAAACCAGCACAGGATCAGGGTTGTCGGCAGCATATGAAGGACGAAAGCTGGATAGGTCACATCGGCGTAACGCGCGTCAAGCGCCAGCGCCCAGATCGGAGAAAAATAGAGGAAACACATGAAAAAAGAGAAGAAGACGTACCAGGACTGACCAAACAGAAACAGGAATTTCAGCCGGGCCGGCAAGGCCGGAAGGTAACGCGATGTATGCGACAAGAGCAGTGTCACCAGGCTGCGCGACCATTGGAATTCTTGGGTCGCCAGGTCCGCTACATTCGCCGGACCGTCGCCATAGGCGATGGCGTCGATCGCGTGAACGCCACGCCAGCCACCGGCGGCCATCAGCATCGAGGTTGAGTGATCCTCGGCGAGTTCCGGTCCAAGCCCGCCGATCTGACGCAGCGCGCTCGTCCTGACGGCATAATGCGACCCGATGCAGATCGAGGTGAAAAGCGTCGTATAGCCGCACTGAAGCGCCCCATGAAACGCTGCCTCGGTATCAAGCCGCGACCGCGCCGCCCAGCTTTCCTTCGCATTGGCCGAACAGATGGAGGGTGCGCTGACATATCCGACGTCGGGGTCGGCAAAAGGCCGCAGCATTTCCCGCAGATAGCCGGGCTGCGGCACATGATCGGCGTCCAGCTGGGCCACGATATCGTAGTTCTCATAACCAAAATGGTCGTAGAAATAGGCGAGGTTGCCTTCCTTGCAGCGGGTCCGACGCGGCCATAGGGCCTGATGATAGGCGGCTACATCCTTGCGGGTCGAAATCCTGACGCCTTGCGCCTCGCACCATGCGATGGTGGCAGGTGAGGGGTCTTCATCGGCCAGCCAGGTATCGTGCGGATAGTCCTGGGCAAGCATGGCCGTCAGCGTGCGCTGGAGCAAAGAAAGCGGCTCGCCCGGCGTTTTGGTGACGACCATTGCGACACGCCATTGCTCCGGTGACGGATCGGGTGCCACCGAGCGGCTTCCGTTCAGGAAGACGATCACGAAATACCCTTGCAGGAAATAGATCCACCCCAGGCTGAGCGTGGCCAACCCGAAGCGAATTGGCTCGATCATATGGGACGGCTGCAACCACCAGCGCCAGAAGAACACCGCTGACACCGCCCAAAACACCGCGGCCACGATGTATTTCACGCGGGACCGTCCCGTCAGTATCGGTGCCAAATAGCGGGCGACGGCGGCCATGGTCAGGCCACCTTGATCCGGCGTTCGGTCAGGCCGAACCAGGGGGCAGCGTGGGTCACGATCGTGTCAAGGTCGGACAGATTGGTCGCGAAGCCAAGCAGGCGGCGGGCCAGAGACGGGTCCGCGATCAGAACCGGCGGGTCGCCGGCGCGGCGGGGGCCAAAGGTCAGCGGCACGGTCCGGCCGGTCACGCGGGTGATCGCCTCGCAAACCTCAAGCACGGAATGACCGCGCCCGGAGCCAAGGTTGACCGCCACGCTCTTCTGGCCACTTGCCAGGTAAAGAAGCGCCAGAACATGCGCGCGCGCCAGGTCGTTCACATGCACGTAGTCCCGGATGCAAGTGCCATCGGGCGTATCGTAATCGTTGCCGAAGACATTCAACGGCTGGCCGTTTGCCGCCGCGCGCAGGGCTAGGGGCAGAAGGTGGGTTTCGGGATCGTGACGTTCGCCAAGCTGACCGGACGGGTCCGCCCCCGCGGCATTGAAATAGCGCAGCGCCACGTGCCGCAGCCCATAGGCCGCGCCGAAATCTTCAAGCATCTGTTCGCAGATCAGTTTCGTGCGACCATAAGGATTGATTGGCACCTGTGGTGTCGTCTCATAGATCGGTAGCAGTTCGGGGCGGCCATAGGTGGCACAGCTGGAGGAGAACACGATCCGCGTCACCTGGCGTTCTTGCGCCGCCTGCAAAAGCGCGCTCATGCCCCCCACATTATTGTCGTAGTAGAGCGCAGGGTTGGTCACGCTTTCGCCGACATAGGCGGAAGCCGCAAAATGCAAGATGGCATTGATGTTGAACTGCCCCATCGCTGAGACGAGCGCAGACCTGTCGCGCACGTCGGCACGCACCAGAGGCCCCCAGCGCACGACATCTGAATGTCCGGTGCTGAGATTGTCGAAAGCGACCGGCAGCGCACCCGCTTCGCCCAGTGCCTTGCAGGCATGTGACCCGATGAAGCCCGCCCCGCCGGTGACGAGAACCCGCATGCGTGACAGGACGCTCATTGCCCGCACTCCCTTTTCGGAAGCGCAGGCGTACGGTGCACCCGCTGCTGCCTGCTTGCTGCGCCAAGAGTTGAGGTTTCGAGTGGATGCACTGAGATGGCCTGAGATGCGGGCGGTGCCGCCGGGCAGGTTGGCGCAACTGTGATATCTGCCGCCAGCGCGACCCGGATGGCGTTACGGCCATTCTGCTCGATCAAGGTAAACCGATGGTTAGCGGCGCAAGACCCTATGCACGGGTCACATCCATTTGGCGGGCGCCGCCCGTGAAGGCGCACGCTATCAACCAATATCCTAGAAACGCTGTTCGGCTGTTTGCAAAAAGTCACCGCGAACCGATCGCCGGCGTTCAACAGATCGAAATCCCCTAACATCAAATCCACCCCCAATAGGGCGTGGCACGCAGTTCTGAAATATTCTCACCAGCACTCATCATTCGCCGCCACCCACAAACACTGGGCGCATGCCGAAGACGACAGGAGCAACCAAAACCGAACCACTGGCCACTATACACACAATTTCTCCACTCCCCCGAATCTAGTCGCATGGCGGGTTCTGTCAACAATATGCTGGTGCGCCCCCACGGCAGATATCTCAAATTGCCACAATCCTGCCGTAATTGGCAAACTGATTGCGCTTGCGAAAGAGCAACGAAATGCCGGATGTTGCCTCTGGGGCAGCTTTCCGGCACGGTCGGGTTGCGGGAAGTCGGTCAAAAGGCCAACTTGCCCGCGTCGCAGTCCTAAACGAGATCAAACAAGGCGGCGGATATTGTCCCCGCGATTCGATCGGGGCACCGTGGAGCACCCTATCTTCCGGCTTTGGCACGTCCGAAGACTTGGGTAGAGCCGCAGCGGCGTGCAAATGCAGAGGGGCGGTCGAAGTACTATCTCTTCGCCCTGATATTAACGAGTTTTAGCCTTGATTTTGCCGCGAGATATGACCGTACAGGCATCTTTCGTTGGTGATTGTTGCGCGTTCGTCGACATGTCTCGGGTTGGCAAAACTAAACCGCCCGCTTGACGGGTGTGTGATTTCGCGCAAGTCTGCACACACATCGGTCAGATTCCGAACGGCATCGTAGCCCCGCGCGCAGCTTCTAGCAGAAGCGGCACCGGGGTTTTTTGTTTTGGGGGCGGCATGCGGCGGCGGATCGAAGTAGGGCTGCTCTACTCGCGCAGTGGCAGTTATGCGCTGATTTCCGAGGCGTGCCGGACGGGTGCCCTGTCGGCCATTGCCGAAGTGAACGCCGACCCCGGCCTTGACCTGACGTTCCTGCCAGTCGAGCGTGATCCACAAGGTAACATCGACCTTTATGCCCCGTTTTGCGAAGACATTCTCAAAAGCTCTGCCACCCGTCACGTGATCGGCTGCATAACGTCCTGGAGCCGCAAGGAAGTGATCCCCGTTGTCGAAAAAGCCGGTGCAACGCTTTGGTATGCCGTGCCTTACGAAGGGTTCGAGGCTTCCGATCACGTCGTCTATACTCACGCCTGCCCGAACCAGCATCTTGTGCCGTTGCTCGACTGGTGTTTCCCACGTTTCGGCAAGCGGGCCTATCTGACAGGGTCGAACTACATCTGGGGGTGGGAGATGAACCGCCTTGCCCGCCAGATCATCACCGAGAAGGGCGGCGAGATCACCGGCGAACGTTATCTGCCAATCGGGTCGACCGATGTGGAAAGGATGATTGCCGAGATCCAGGCGACGCGGCCGGATTTCGTTCTGAACATGCTGATCGGCCCGTCGTCTTATGAGTTCATGCGCGCGCTTGCGGCGCTGGCGGCGCGCGATCCGGCCTTCGCACCGGATCGCTGCCCGGTGCTGTCGTGCAACCTTACCGAATGCGAACTGCCTGCCCTGGGTGCCGCAGCCGAAGGGTTGATCGCAGCCGGCCCGTGGTTTGCCGGTTCCCGCACCTGGCCGCCCGGCGGGCGAACTTTCGGTTCCTCGCACGAGGCCGCCTGTTATGCCGCCGTCAAGGAACTGGCGCGGCTTTTGTCGGGTCAGCCGCAGGCCGAGACGCTGCCACTGTCGGACCTTCTTGGCAGCGAAAGGGGTGGTGCGAGCGTGATTGATGCCACCACACACCACACGACCTTGCCGGTGCTGATCGCAAGGGTGGAACAGGGGCGTTTTCAGGTGCTGGCCGAACTGCCTGCGGTTGCGGGTGATCCTTATCTGACGCGGGGCAGCACGCGCGCTATGGCCGCCCCGCCGAAACTCAGGGTCGTGACATGAGGCGTGGGCTGCATATTCCCGATCTGGGGCAGGCGCGGGCACTGATCGTGCATCGCCCGCACGCGACCGTGCAGGCCCTGAGCCGCCAGTTGCAGGCCATCGGTCTGAGCGTCGCCGATTGCTGGCCCGAGCCCGGGGCGGACATCCTTGGTTTTGATTACGTCTTTTTTGACGCCGACATGGGGTATGATGGTCAGTTTCCCTGGGCGGCGGGCACCAGCCCGATGCCGATGATCGCCCTGATCGGGTCAGAGGCACCCGGCCGGATTGAATGGGCGCTGACGCAAGGCGCCCACGCGCAGCTTCTCAAGCCCGTGGGCGATGGCGGTGCCTTTTCCGCACTTCTGATCGCTCGCCAGACGTTCGAGGCGCGGGCGCGCCTGACAGTCGAGATAACCGACCTGCGGGCCCGGCTGGCAGACCGCCAGATCCTTTTGCGCGCCGTGACATTGCTGATGGCGGAGGGAAGAACCGAGGCGGAGGCTTACGGGCTTTTGCGCAGTCGGGCCATGGCCTTGCGGGAAACCGTCGAACAGGCCGCGCGGCGGGTTCTGGCGCGGATCGAAA
>Ga0073904_10002843_pt1 | contig 13056 bp, 12 predicted proteins | sample KloWWTrecipitate_FD_66668 | JGI IMG/M metagenome (GOLD analysis project Ga0073904, IMG submission 66668) | Active sludge microbial communities from Klosterneuburg, Austria, studying microevolution and ecology of nitrifiers - Klosterneuburg... | ecosystem: Engineered > WWTP > Aerobic digester >...
GGCAGAAATTGTGTTGCCCCTGCAGCCGCAACACTGCCTCTGGCTGCCCCTACCTGTTTTATAATTATATGATCTGAAGCAATTGCCAGATCACAACTCATATTAAGTTCATTGCCGCCACCGACAACCATTCCGTTCAGCCTTGCTATAGTGGGCTTTCCTACATTTCTCATTACTTCATGAAGCTGTATAAATTCATACATCCATTTGTAATAGTCATCCGGATTTTTCAAAAAATATTTTTCCTGTTCATCAAGATCTGCTCCGGTTGAGAAAGCTCTTTTTCCTGTGCCTGTAAGAACTATAACAGCGATCTGATCATCCCATGAAGAATCCTTGAATGCAAGAGTCAGCTCATTAATTGTAAGCAGATCCAGACAGTTTAATTTTTTTTCTCTGTTAATAGTAATAGTGGATTTATATCCGTCCTTTTTATAAAGGATGTTTTTGAACTTGTGATTTTTGGGTAAATACGATTGAAATTTATCAGTCAATTTTACGTTTTTTTAATTTTAAAAAAAATTTTTATCAATATATAAATAATAGCAAATTGAATTTATCCAAAAATTTAAATTAATGACCTGATATTTAAAATTCATACAAAAATATTTTCAAAGTTTAACTTCAAAAAAATTTAAAAAATTTTATCCAAAAATTTCTCCCTCTGCTAATAATTACTTGACTTAATAATGACTTTTATATAATTTCATAAAAAGTTTTTTCTTGAATTAATTTTAACCAGGAGGTTAAGTTGAAAGATTATGATGATTTGGATTTTTTCGGTGAAGAAGACTCTGAAAATGAGAAAAACAGGAACAGAAAAAATGAAGAGTTAGAAAAAATATTAAAACTTGAGGAAGAAGCTAAATATAATTTTGACGCAGAAAATCTAGAAGAAATCATTAATTTTTATTTTGATGCTTTTGAATTTGAAAAAGCTTTGAGCTACGTTAATGTACTTCTCGATATCTATCCCTATTCAACAGAAGCCTGGCATAAAAAAGCTCTGATTTTGGATAGTCTCGGAAAATTCGAAGAAGCAATTGAATATTTTGAAAAAGCAATCCTGCTGGATCCTACAGACATTGAAATTTATATAAATAAGGGAATAACACTGGATAATCTGGATAAATATGATGAAGCTCTGAACTGTTTTATGAGAGCGATTGAAATGGATCCTTATAATTCTGATGCTTTGTTTAACATGGGTCTTACATATGAGAAACTTGAAAAGTTTACTGAAGCTGCTGAATGTTTTGAGAATGTTCTTAAAATAAATAATGATCATAAAGATGCATATTATGAACTCGGTTATTGTTTTGACTTTCTTGACAGACTAAGTGATTCCATAAGTTCATATGATAAGCATCTTAAACATTCTCCTCTAAATTATACTGCATGGTATAACAGGGGTATTGTTTTAAACAGGACCGGTAAATTTTTGAAAGCCATTGAAAGTTATGAAATGTGTCTTGCTTTAAAAAATAATTTTCCTTCTGCATGGTATAACTGCGGAAATGCATATGCTTCAGTTGGCAGATTATACAAAGCGATTGATTGTTATAACAGTGCTTTGAATTTAAAAAAAGATGATCCTTTTACACTGCATAATCTGGGAAATGCTTATGAAGAACTCGGTGATTTTGTTACTGCAATACATTACTTTACTGAAGCTATAAATGCTGATAATTATAATTACGAATCTTACTACGGAAGAGGCAACTGTTATTTCAATTTCGGAAATTATGAAAAAGCAATTGAAGATTTTAATTCTGCAATAAATCTCTGTAAGGATTATTCTGAAATATGGTATCTTAAAGCTGATTCAGAACATGCACTGGGCAGGATAGAGGATGCAGTCAAAAGTTATTCTGTGGTTGTAAAACTTGATGATAAAAATTATGATGCCTGGTATGATTACGGATGCGCCTTATTTGATTTAAAAAATCTCAATCTGTCTCTTAATGTATTTGACATAGCTATAAAACTAAAGCCTGACTGGCATGATCCTTATTATGAAAAGGCTAAAATTTATTTTATGAAAGAAGATCCTGCTTCCGGTATAGAAATGATAGAGAAAGCATTTGAATTAAATCCACTTGACAGATTTGAATATAACATAGAAAAAGACTGGAAAAAACTTCTAGAGTTTTTAGTAAACAGATGACCTCTTAATTTCTTCTCTTTGATATTTCAGCAGCCAATAAAATTGCCTGCTTTGTACTTTCTACTTCTGCTCTACCAAGTCCCGCAATATCAAATGCGGTACCATGGTCAGGTGAAGTCCTTACAATATTTAATCCTGCTGTATAATTTACTCCCATTCCAAAAGAGATCATTTTAAAAGGTATCAATCCCTGATCATGATACATTGCAATTGTAATATCGAATTTTTTATAAATCCGGTTTGCAAAATATGCATCCGCTGCAAAAGGTCCACGAGCATTAAAACCCACAGAATTCAGCTCCTCAATGACAGGCGATAAAATCTCATATTCTTCAGTACCTAACAAACCACCGTCTCCTGCATGAGGATTTAAAGCGAGGATTCCAATTCGAGGCGATTTTTTGCCAAGGTCTGCAACAAGAGAATTGTTAACAGTAATGATTTTTTCTGAAATAGATTGTTCTGAATTTTTTTCGTTAATTAATTTGGAAATTCCACTTACAGGAATATGACCCGTGATCATTGCAACTGAAAATTTTTTAGAATATAAGATCATTACTGCATCTTCAGATTTTGTTATATCCTTCAGCATTTCTGTATGACCCGGATATTTATAATTTCCGAGATTCAGAGATTCCTTTGAGATTGGCATAGTTACAACTGCATCAAACTTTTTCTCCATACACAGTCTGACTGATTGATTTATCGAATCACCTGAAAATTCACCTGCAGATTTCTGTATCTTACCAGGCGTCAGTTTAAATCCTTTTGGTAATTTTAGATTAATTAAGCGGTCGGGTGAAATAGTTTTTATGTTTAGAATATCCGAGTAGATGTCGAAAATTTTTTTATTTCCTGAGATAAAAAGATCAAACATTGAAGTAAACTTATTATCACTAAAAATTTTCAGTATGATCTCCGGACCTATTCCGTTTGGATCTCCGGTAGTAAGTAATATTTTCTGTTTACGTTTTTTCATTTAATTCTTCATCACTGACAATTGTTACCGGTGCATCTGCCCAAAGCCCCTCCAGATCATAAAATTTACGGGAATCTTCGAGAAATATGTGTACTACTACATTCACAAAATCCAGTAAAACCCATTTGAAATTTGTAAAACCTTCTTTGTGCCATGGTCCTTCATCTAACTTTCCTGTCTCATCTTTTATATATTCAGCAATTGCTTTTACCTGAACATCTGATGATGCCGAACAGATCACAAAAAAATCTGTAACCGTTGTCAGACTTCGAAGATCCATTATTAAAATATCTTTTCCGTTTTTCTGAAGCATCAGATCACCAAGTTTTTCTGCTAATTTTTTTGATTCCATATTTTATTTTCTTTGTTCACTAAATGGTTTGAGTTCTTTAAAATCTTTTCCTATTACTACAGTAGCATCCAGATACAGACTATTGTTAATTTGCTGAATAATATTCCTGCTGTTTATTCCAAGTATAGATGCTACCTTATTTGCCTTTCTTCCATCACCGCTTCTGTCTATCACAATTGTTTTCTCCTGATCATTAGCTTTGAAATTACCTGACTCTACAACATCCACTCCGTTAGTTCTGAGGTATTCAGTAAATAATCCTGCGATGCCATTTTCTTCAGTTCCGTTCTGTACATCAAGCTGAATTGTGAGATTAGGTTGATTTGTCAGATTTTTTGAAGTATCAGAAATTACATCAATTTTTTTTTCTGTTTTGACAGAATTATTTATGAGTGAAAATCCCAGATACCCCACAAAAATAAGAAAAATGATTATAACACCATTTAGAATATAATTTAAAAAACTTTTATTCAATTAAATATAAATTATAAAACCGAAAGCAATTAATTACTTTCGGTTTGAAATAATAAAAATTAATATCTGTAATGATACTCCAGTATCAATAACCCGCATATCTTGAATTTGTAATAAATGGATTATAATAATTATTATTATAATTATTCAGATAATCACTTTGATCAATTTGTCTGAATTCAACATTAATATATGAATTATCAGAAATTCTGTAATTGAGTGAAGCTCTGGATAATGCTATTCCTGAAAGATCATTCTGAAGATTCGTGGCGGCATCAGGTCCGTAAATTGAAGAAGCGTAAGGTGAATATTGAAATCTCACATCTGCGCTGATATTCAGTTTGTCGGAGATCCTGTAATTCATAGAATTTATATATGAAGTAAGTGAAACATTCCCTGTGCCTGTATTTACCATCGAAACATTAAAAGAATGATTCATTGTAAAATTATTAGGATTAATAAATCCCAATATCATATTATTTGAACTAGGTTCGTATTTCGTTTTTCCGTCATCATACCCTTTATATTGAGCAGATAATGTACCGGTAAATGTTATTATTATAGTTAGAACTGCTATGATTTTATTCATAATATTTTTTTTTTAAAATTCCTGTTTATAGATAAAAATGTCAATGACAATTCAAATGCAATATCTGTAAATATTTTCGGGATAAATTAGTTATTCTTTGTTGAATTGAATCTTTTTGACCATTTCAAACACGGCAACCCCGTATGCTACAGATACATTCAAAGATTGTTTCATTCCCAGCATTGGAATTTCAAATGACATATCTGCAAGATCAATAATTTCTTTAGACACTCCTGTGATCTCATTACCAAGTACAAGACAAAGCGGGAAATCTGCAGGTTTAACATTCCAAATCAGATTCTGTTCATCTGTTATTTCTAATACTGCAATTTTTATATTTTCCTTTTTGAGATTTAAAACAATTTCCACCGGATCTTTATAATATTCCCAGGGAACTGTTTCAGTAGCACCCAAAGCTACTTTTTCTATTTCTTTTCTGGGAGGGTAAGGCGTATATCCTGTTAAATAAATTTTTTCAACAAATGCAGCATCTGAAGTTCTGAAAATTGCCCCCACATTAAATATACTTCTGATATTATCGCAAAGTACATATACTGGATTCCTTTTGTAATTTAAAATTTCTTCAGGCTTTTTTCTGGATTTCTCAATTTCGGAATGAGTAAGTTTTCGCATTTTATATTAGTATTTCAATAAATAACTTGTAAAGATTTCAAAGTTTTGTTTAATAAACAATTCATTATAATTGACGGAAACCAAAGACTTAATAAAAGGCATAAATGATTTTTTCTCTGAAACAGGAATTCTCTCAGAGCATTTTGAAAATTACGAGTACAGAGATTCTCAGGAGACTATGGCTGATGAAATTCTAAAAACACTTGAAGACAAAAAACATCTGTTCATTGAAGCTCCTACAGGAGTTGGAAAAAGTTTTGCATACCTTGTACCTGCAATTTATTTTGCAAAGAAAAATGAAAAGAAAGTAATTGTTTCGACCTATACTATTAATCTGCAGGAGCAACTCCTTCACAAAGACATTCCATTTCTTCAGAAAGTATTACCGCTTGAGTTTAAAGCAGGAATTCTAAAGGGAAGAAATAATTATCTCTGCCCGAGAAGACTTGCCAAAGCTATGGAAACTTCCAATACTTTGTTCGAAACTGAAGAGCAGCTTAATCTTGAAAGACTTTACAGATGGTCCAAAGAAACCATAGACGGAACCCGCTCTGATATTAATTTTCCTTTAAATGATAATGTATGGAGTTCAGTTTGTTCCGAAAGAGGTATCTGTACAATTAAAACTTGCGGCAGTGAAAATACTAAATGCTTTTATCAGCGTGCTAAAAAAGAATTAGCAGATTCTGATGTGATAATTGTCAATCATCATTTGTTCTTTACATTGTTTGACGGCGTATCTGAAGAGCGTGAAGGTTATCTTTATAATAATGATTTTGTGATATTTGATGAAGCTCATACTGTCGAACAGGTTGCAACAGATCATATCTCTCCATCCCTGTCCAGGGAACAAATGAAATACCATCTGCTAAGATTATATAATCAGAATAAAAAAAAGGGTTTCCTGCTGACATTACCCTCCCTTCATATTCAAATGAAAATTCAAAATCTTCTTGACCTGAATCAGCAGTTTTTTTATTCATTAAGAAAAAATTTATTTGATAATGATAAAAGCGAATATAAAAAACTTACTTCCCGGATATATGAAAAAAATGTTGCTGAGAATATCTTAAAACCTGAACTTGATAATTTACTTAATGATCTCAGAGCTCTAAGACCTGCATGCAAAGATGATTCTCAGGAAAATGAACTGAATGAATATATTATAAGATTATCGGAATTCAGTTATGTACTGGAAGATTTTATCGGACAGAAAAAAAATGAAAAGGAAAAAGACTTTGTTTACTGGGTTGAATTATCTTCTATGAAACCTGATTCAAATGTATCCATCTGCTCTTCTCCTGTTGACGTATCCGAATATTTCAGAAAAAATATTTTTCGTGAAAATAACTCTACAATTCTTACAAGTGCTACTTTAACAATAAACAGTAATTTTGAATATTTCAGAAAGCGATTGGGTGCGGATAATCTGAATGAAGTAAAACTCAATTCACCGTTTGATTTTTATAAACAGGTTAGAATTCTGATACCGAAAGAAATTCCTGAACCCGGGAAAAATAACAGCGGTATTTATGCAGAACTTTTAAAGAACTGGATATGTCATTTTACTTTAATGTCGAAAGGGAAAGCGCTTGTACTTTTTACGAACGGTACATTATTAAGAAAGATCGGTAATGAAATTTCCGAAGAGCTAAACTCACATGATATTACACTTCTTATGCAAGTACCCGGAGTTTCAAGAAATTCCTTGTTAAGTAAATTTAAATCTGATATTAATTCCGTGTTGTTTGGTTTGGATAGTTTCTGGATGGGAGTGGATGTACCGGGTGACGCTTTAAGTAATCTGATTATAACACGGCTGCCTTTTCAGGTACCCGATCATCCGGTTGTACAGGCAAAAATGGAATTCATTGAAAAACATGGAGGTAACAGCTTTTTTGAATACTCACTTCCTGAAGCTATTTTGAAATTCCGACAAGGAGTAGGAAGGCTTATAAGACACAGAAGTGATAAAGGAATAATTGTGATTTTAGACAGCAGAATTTTAACAAAATCATATGGTAAATATTTTATCAATTCACTTGATGAATGTGAAATTGAGATCGTTGAATAATATTATCTATTTTTAAATATAAACCTTTCTTTAACATCTCAACCCCATCTCAAATACATCCCTGAGTTTATTTCATTAATACATTTCAAATATCTATTCTAATATTTATTTTGTTACCTTTAGAAACCAAAGCACCTTGGAAATTATAAGATTTAACAAATGGAAAATCAAAAACTAAAATCCCTTACACCAAAGGACCAGCAAAACGGTTCATCATCTCTTGAAAAAATTTACAATAAGAATCTGTTTGAAGACGCCCGCTCCTGCTCTGTAAAAATACTTTGCAGATGTGAAAGAACTGACTCATATCTTGAAAAATTAATTGACGCAGAATTAAGGAATGAGACTCTTAATGATTTTGATAAAGCACTGCTTAATGAAATTTCACATGGCGTTATTAGATGGATGAGACGACTGGACTGGTTTTTAAATGGCTTCTACAGAGGTAATTATGAGAAATGTCTTCCTGAAGTCAGAAATGCACTCAGAGTAGCTCTTTATCAGATATTATTTCTTAATAAAATTCCATATTCTGCAGCAGTGAATGAAGCCGTGGAATTTGTGAAAAGAATCCATGGTGATAAGCATGCAGGCGTAGTAAATGGTTTGTTAAGAACAATTATAAGAACTCTGGAAAATCTTGTCTGGCCTACGAGAGAAATTGATGAAGTGAACTATCTCGGAATAATTCAATCTCATCCAAACTGGATGGTAAGAAGATGGATAAACAGATTTGGATTTGATGAAGCTGTAAAATTATGCGAAGAAAACAACAGAAGACCTGTAATGGCTTTGAGAGTAAATACTCTAAAAATATCAGTATCTGATTTTGAAAATTATCTAAAAGAGAAAAACCTTTTTTATAAAAAAGGTAATTATCTTGATAACTTTTTTTCTACCAAGACAATGTCAAAACTTTTCACGGATGAATATTTTAAGCAAGGGTTTTTCTCAATTCAGGATGAAAGCGCTGGATTAGTTTCAAAATTATTGGATCCGAAAAAAGAAGAGTTGATACTTGATCTTTGCTCTGCACCGGGCGGAAAGACTTCCCACATATCCGAACTAATGGGAAATGAAGGTAAGATCATCGCAGTGGAAAAATATTTATCGCGGCTTGAAATAATGAGAACCAACCTTAACAGACTTGGTGTAAAAAATGTAGAGACATTTCATGATAATGTTTGTGAACCTGAAACTACTGAACTGAAAGAATCTCTTATTGGAAAAGCTGATAAGATTCTTATAGATGCACCTTGTTCTGGATTAGGTGTACTTTCCAAAAAGCCTGATATAAAATGGAAACGCGAACCTGAAGACATTATTAATCTGCAAAAAATTCAGCTTGAAATTCTTGAAAGCTCAGTCAAATATCTTAAGGACAGTGGAGTAATATTATACAGCACCTGTACTACTGAAAAAGAAGAAAACATTGATGTTGTAAATCTGTTTCTCAAGGATAATCCTGAATTCAAAATCGAAAATGCATCTGCTTTTGTTGATAACTCAGTTGTTAATAATGATGGCTGTATAGAATTGTTTCCACATAAAAATAAAACTGATGGAGCGTTTTCCGTAAGATTAAAAAAGAACTAAGTTACTGTAGCTTTTCATAAGCGTTAATAATATCCTTCACAAGTTTATGTCTTACAACATCAGATTTTTCAAAATAAACGAAAGAGATATCATCGATATTTTTTAAGATCTCTTCCACCTGGATCAATCCCGATTGTTCTTTCCGGGGCAGGTCTATCTGAGTTACATCTCCTGTAATAATTGCTTTAGAATTGGGTCCTAATCTTGTAAGAAACATCTTCATCTGCATTGTAGTCGAATTCTGTGCTTCATCAAGAATCACAAATGAATTACTTAAAGTCCTACCTCTCATAAATGCCAGTGGAATTACTTCAATAATATTTTTTTCAATATAATTTTCAAGTTTTTCATAAGGCAGCATATCTTCTATTGCATCGTACAAAGGTCTTAAGTAAGGATCAACTTTCTCAGACAGATCACCCGGTAAAAATCCAAGACTTTCACCAGCTTCGACAGCAGGTCTGGCAAGTACAATTTTATTGATCTCTTTATTTTTCAATGCCGATACAGCAAAAGCAACTGCAAGATAAGTTTTTCCGGTTCCGGCAGGTCCAATTGCAAAGACAATATCATTATCTTTTACTTTATTAAAATATTCAAGCTGATTGGAAGATCTTGGCTTTATGAAATCATTTTTCCTTGATAAAATTACATTATTTAATTCATTTGGTGAAAATCCTAATTTTTCTTTAACTTTATCAGATCTGAAATCATTTGAATTGATCAGATCCAATACAAGATTAACATCCTTAAGTGATATTTTACCCTGTCTTTTTTGAAGAAAGATTAATTCATTAAATATTTTTTCGATAAGTTTTATTTCAGACTCATCTCCTTTTAAATAAAGTGAATCACCTCTGACTACTATAGTTGAATCAAATCTTTCTTTTATATTGCTGATATTCTCTTCATTAACTCCTGTAAAATTAAGAAGGTCAATTCCGGCAAGTGATAATTTTTTTTCTGTAATATTCAATTTTTGAAAATAAAAAAACCCTTATACTTTTTCAAGTATAAGGGTTTCGTATTAAAAAATGTATAAGTTCATATAATATAATTACATGAAATTACTTCTTTTCGTCTTCTTTTTTCATATCACCAGAGTCAACATTCTTTTTCATTTTTCTCTTGGATTTATATGAATTTGTGTTTTTCAGAGCATCTGTTTTCTGTGCTTCTGTAAGAGCTGGAATTTTCAAAACCTGACCTGGATAAATAAGGTTCGGATTTGGAATTGTTTTTGCAACTCTTGGTGGTGCACTTACAACGCCACTTTTGTTTGCATCCCAGATTGCAGGCCATAGTCTTGAATTGCCATAAACGTTTTTCATTCCGGCAATTTTAAATAAACAGTCACCTTTTACAACTGTGTAATTTCCTGTTTCAACTTTACCTTTGCAGTCTGTGATTTTCTTTTTCATTGCATTGTATCTGTCCCAGAATTCTGGTAAGCATTTATATCTTCCTGAGATACCAGCATCTGTTAAGTAAGGCCATAAATTAGCCTCGATATCCGCTGCATCATCTGGTCCTTTACATGCATTTACTCTTTTTTCTGCATCTGCAAATTTACCTTTGTATTCATCATAGCCGGCTTTTGAACCAACTAATGACCAAAGAATTGTGTTAGCATTATCTTCAGCAAATTTGACATCACCTAATCTCTTTTTAAGACCGTCTATTTCTGTGTTTAATGCTTCTAACTGACTGGTTAAATCTGTTTTCCTGGCGGTATACTCATCCATTTGTGCTTGCCATGTATCTTCATCCATTTCCTCTTCGGACATTGATCCGTCATCATCATCATCATCATCCTGAGCAAAAGCTGAATTAGCAAGTACTGCCAAGGAGAAAACCATCATAAATACTAATAATTTATGAAATTTCATTTTAAAGATCTCCTTTTGTTTAAAATTGTTTAATTAAAATTGTTTTTTAAAATTTTTTTCAGGTCTTACGGACAGTTTCTTTTAACTGCATCCGAAATTCCTTGCCACTCTTTTGCTTTTGCTTCTGTATCAGCAATTTGTTTCTGCAAGTCTGATTTTTCATCAAGCTTTGCGTTAACCTGTGACTGAAGTGCATCCACTTCTGCTTTCAGGTCGTTCAACTGTTGGATTTGCTCTTCGTCAACTCCACCACCACAACCTACTAGGAATGTTGATCCTGCAAGCATGGAGAATGTTAGTAAAACGAAAAACAAGTTTCTCATTTTTGCCATTTTTAAAACCTCCTGATTTTATTTGGCTTTTTTAAATAGGGTTAATTAAATACAAACAAAAATAAAGTTATTAATTTTATTTGTCAAGTCTAATATTAAAATCATTCTAAAAAAATAGACACTAAAATCATTTATTTAGTGTCTAAATTAAGCTTTTCAAACTTTGTCTAAAAAATAGTACAGTTAATTTCGAAATTGATTTATCATAACTATTTTTTTAAAAACATATTATTTACCAGTTTACTAATAAATATTTTTATCAAAGAAATCACCAACTTTGAATCTAAAGTTAATAAAAGCACTTATTACTCCAAAATTATTTGCAGGAGTGTTCCCTAGTCTGATAGAAGGACCGAAACCAAATGCTTTATTAGCAAAGCCTTTCCATGGGCTGTCAAGATATAACTCCGTAAGCAGCTGGAAATCCCTTTTGCCGGGGAATGTAGCATCCATTCTAAAATCAAAAATAAAGTCATCGATTTTCATTTCTCTACCGGTATATCCTAAATGATACTCACCAAATTGTTTTGCAAAATAAAATTTAGCTCTCGTGGAATTATAAAATATTAAATTAGGGGTTCTGATCTCAAATCCGAAATGTTCTCCTCTGACTACATTATTTCTCATTGGCTCACCGGTCACTTCATTGTACACTATGATAGGATTATCTGTAATGTCCTGAAGTGTGTCAATTGTAGAGAAATAAGATATTCTTACTAATGGAATATCAAAAGCAAACTCAATTCCAAGATGAGGTGTGAAAATATTGTTCCAGTTTCCCAGCCATGTGTTTGGTGTTTCTACAGAATCGTTGGAATTAGATGAATATTTCAATACAAATTCCTTTACTCTTGAAGTAACCGAAACTTCCAGCATTGTAAAATGAAGTCCGCCTTTTATATAATCTGTTTCCATCGGTCCGGAATATGGAGTTCCCAAACCAATTGTAAGTCCGACACCCGATCCGTAGGCAATTGGAATACCAAGCGGGTCACCGCCAAATGCCTGTATGTAAGGATTTACATAATAATCCATCGAACTTAAATTTCTGTACTGATTATCAAAGGTAGTTCTGATATTCCAGTTTGCTGCAATTCTCTCAGGGATATATGTAAGCGGCGCCCAGATTTTTGTTTCTTTTGGTCTGTCTACAATAACTTCTTCACCTGTTGCAGCTTTATCAATACACAAATCCCAGTTTGAAAATATACCTGATAAAGTTGCATCAAGATTTCTTTGCTTGCCATTCCCAAAATCTACTAAGCGCTGATCGACATTAAAATAAACACTAATTAATTCTGTAGTAGTATTGCCGTTAATCAAGGTCTGAAGGTTATTACTTTGTATATAATCAATTAATTGTTTTCCTTTAGCATCTGAATCAAGATTACAACCGGCTTCTATTTTAAAATCTGTCTGAGTTTGTGCTTCTGCCTTATTTTTATATGAAAAGATCATAAAAAAAAGAAAAGCAGCAGAACAAACAATTATTATATTTTTTATAACATTTGATTGTATTTTTTTTTGCATATTCAAATTTTACTAAAATTATCTAAGTTTATATTCATTAATAATTAAAACCAATTTAATCATTATTTTAATTCTGAATTACTTTTTCTGTTATTTGAAATTCCAGATTTACCATAATCTAACAATAGTTTTTGAAATCCTTTATCGAGCTTATCAAAATTAAATTCAATTCCCAATATTGATACTGTTTTAGGTGATTCTCTCAAATCAACTTCAATATCAATAGTTTCAGGAAATGGAAAATTTTCATAATTTTGTATTACATACCCTGAATTTTCATCTGCCATAAATTGATCTAACTCATTTTCTTCGTTAGTTTCACTTTCATTTGTAATTTCTGATCTGTTAGATGAGTTTTTGTCATAAGGCTCAAAATATCTAAGATAAACAGCACTGTTTTTCCATTCTTTTGCCGGTATTAAATCTTTTAAATATTCTCTT
>Ga0073904_10002845_pt1 | contig 13053 bp, 9 predicted proteins | sample KloWWTrecipitate_FD_66668 | JGI IMG/M metagenome (GOLD analysis project Ga0073904, IMG submission 66668) | Active sludge microbial communities from Klosterneuburg, Austria, studying microevolution and ecology of nitrifiers - Klosterneuburg... | ecosystem: Engineered > WWTP > Aerobic digester >...
GAGGGCGTTGCCGTGGAGCGGACCGGCGCCGCCGAAGGCGACGAGAGCGAAGTCGCGCGGGTCGTGTCCGCGCTCCACCGAGACGAGGCGCAAAGCGCCGCACATCGACTCGTTGACGATGTTGATGATGCCCTCCGCGGCCGCGTGGACTTCGAGACCGATGGCGTCGCCAACCTTCTTCACCGCGGCTTTCGCCTTCTCCACGTCGAGTTTCATCTTCCCGCCGAGGAGTTGGGGAGGCAGGTGGCCGAGGACGACATTCGCGTCCGTGACGGTGGGCGCTTCACCGCCCTTGCCGTAGCAGGCGGGGCCGGGGTCGGCGCCCGCGGACATCGGCCCGATGCGCAATGCCTTGGTGAGTGCCGGAACATGAGCGATCGAACCACCGCCCGCGCCGATGGTGCGCACGTCGACGGAGGCGACCTTGATGGGCAGGACGGTGTTCTGCGAGGCGAAGGTCGCGATGTTCGTCTCGCGGCCGATGGAGGCCTCGCCCATGTTGAGCGAGACGTCGGTGGAGGTGCCGCCCATGTCGAAGGTCATCATGTTCGGGAAGCCCGCGCGGTTCGCGATGAAGAGCGCCCCGGTGACGCCGCCCGAGGGGCCGGACATCAGGAGGTTGACCGGTTTGTCCTCGGCCGCGTGCACGGACATGAGTCCGCCGTCGGAGCGCAGGACGTTGAGGATCGCCTTGAGTTTCGCGCCCTTCAGCTTGGTCTCCAGGTTGTGGAGATATCGGCTGACGTTCGGGCGAATGTACGAGTTCAGCACCGCGGTCTCCGTGCGTTCGTATTCGCGGAACTGCGGGAGAACGTCGTAGGAGCACGTCACCGGGAGCTTGGGCGCCACCTGCTTCGCGATGTCGCGGATCTGGTACTCGTGCGCGGGGTTCGCGAACGAGTTGATCAGGCTGACCGTGAGTGATTCGATGCCCTTCTTGACCAGGCCTTCGATCTTCGCCTTGATGTCGGCCACGTCGAGCTTCCGCACTACCTGGCCGCGGGCGTCCATGCGCTCCTGGGCCTCGACCGTGTCTTCGAGGCTTGCGCGCGGATCCGGCTTCATCATGATCATCCAGCCGGCGAGGGGCCCGGGGGTCTGACCGCGGGCGAGGTGGAGGATCTGCTCGAAGCCGATGGTGGTGACGAGGCCGACGCGCCCGCCCTTGCCTTCGAGAACAGCGTTGGTGCCGACCGTGGTCCCGTGGATGATCGAGTCGATCGCATCCTTGTGAATGCCCGCGCGCTCGCAGACCAGGTTGATGCCGTTCAGCACTCCGACCGACTGGTCGGCTGGCGTCGAAGGGGTCTTCGCTCGCCAGATCCGGCCGGTTTCTTCGTGGAACAGGAGCAGGTCGGTGAAGGTGCCGCCGACGTCGATGCCGAGTCTGTAACCCATGGACGATTTACCTCTTTGGTGGTGCTTCTTTGGGGTGGTGGATCTTGAAAGAGTGGGAGAAGGAGCAGGTGCGTGTGGACTCCGGCTTTCGCCGGAATGACGGAAGGCCCGACCCGCGTAGCGAAAGACAGACCGTCACCCCGGCGGAAGCCGGGGTCCACTCGAGCCTAAGCATGCCGGCCATTCCCTATGACACCTGGGCCAGCGCGGCTTTGGCGTACAGCTCGGACGTGGTGCCGACGCGGAGAATGTAGGAGGGAAGGGGGCGGTCCAGGAACTGCTGCACGAGGCGGGACGCCTCGCGCACCTTGTTCAGGTCGATCCCGGTCGAGATGCCCATCTCCTCGAAAAGGTTGACCATGTCCTCGGTGGCGACGTTCCCGGTGGCGCCGGGGAAGATGGGACAGCCGCCGAGGCCCCCGAGACCTGCGTCGAAGGTGTCGATGCCGGCATGGAAGCCGGCCACCGCGTTCGCGAGGCCGAGGCCGCGGGTGTTGTGCAGATGCAGGGAGAGGGGCATCGCAGGCAGCGCGCCCTTGATCCTGGTTACGAGCCGGGTGACCTGGGCCGGATTGCCGGAGCCGATTGAATCGGCGAGGGAGAGGCGCGAGATCCCGAAGGCGGCCGCCGCGCGGGCGATCCTCTCGACCTGGGCCTCGGGCACCGGGCCTTCGAGGGGGCAGCCGAACGACGTGCCGATGACAACCTCGAGCGGCACGGACCGCGCCGACGCGACCCGCGCGATCTCTCCGCACGCGGCGATCGACTGGTCGACGCTCATGCCCACGTTCTTCCGGTTGTAGCTCTCCGAGGCGACGATCACGAGCTCGAGCGCATCGGCCTTCGCTTCGATCGCACGCTGCGCTCCCTTGAGGTTCGGCACCAGGACCTTGTAGGTCGTTCCGCGGCGCCGGGCGACCCGGCTCATGACCTCGGCCGCGTCCGCCATCTGCGGAATCACCTTCGGGTTCACGAACGACGTGGCCTCGATGGAGCGCAGCCCCGCCTCGGCGAGGAGGTCGATGACCCGGACCTTGAGGTCGGTGGGGATGAAGGCCTTCTCCATCTGGAACCCGTCCCGCGGTCCCACTTCGGCGATGGTCACGGATTGTGCAGGCATGATTCGAAGCGAAGACCTCTCCCTGGAAAACAGGACGCGGCTTGTCCTATCTTTATAACAATAGATCTTTTACCCGCGCGGGGGCGGTTGTCAAGCCGGGAGGTGGAATCGAAGGGCCGCGTCACGGGGCTCGGGGCCGCAGGTGGGTCGGGGGTTCTTGGGTAACCTCGCTGACCTCATGACCGAAGCCGCCGATCTCCTGCCTGCCGCAGCCCTTCGTCTTCCCCGAATCATCCTGGGGCCGAGGGCGCTCGACGATTACGAGATGTTGTCGATCGGCGCCTTTGCCCCCCTCTCGGGCTTCATGTCCAGGGCGGACTATCTTTCGTGCCTCAAGACCTTGCGCCTCTCGGATGGCCAGCTCTTTCCGGTCCCGATCACACTTCCGGTGGAGCCGGGCATCCAGCTGGGATCCCGCGTCGCCCTCGCGCATCCGCGGGGTGACATCCTTGCCATCCTGGAGGTGGACGAGGTCTTCGATATCGATCCCGAGGCGGAGGTTCAGGACCTCCTCGGCTCGACCGATGGCGCCCACCCCTATACCCGGGAGCTGATGAAAGGACCGAAGGGGCGTGCCGCCGGCCGTCTCACGGCGCTCCGCCCCGCGCCTCACGGCGACTTCGTCGATCTCCGTCTCTCCCCTTCGGAAGTGCGCAAGCGCGCGGCAGCTCTCGGCCGGCCAAACGTCGTCGCCTTCCAGACCCGTAACCCCCTTCATCGCTCTCACGAAGAACTCATCAAGCGCGCCGCGCGTGAGCACGAGGCGACGATCCTGCTTCATCCGGTGGTGGGCCTGACCAAGCCGGGCGATATCGATCATTTCACGCGCGTGCGAACCTACCAGGCGCTCATCGAAAACCACTTCGAGCCGGGCTCGGCTCTCCTTGCCCTGCTGCCCCTTGCCATGCGCATGGGCGGCCCGCGCGAGGCCCTCCTCCACGCCATCATTCGCAGGAACTACGGGGCCACGCACATCATCGTCGGGCGGGATCACGCGGGCCCGGGTCTCGACTCCACCGGGAAGCCGTTCTTCGACCCCTACGCGGCGCAGGAATTGGTGGGGAGGCACGCGGCGGAAGTCGGAGTCGTGATGGTTCCCTTCCGCGAAATGGTCTACCTCGCGGACGAAGACCGGTTCGAGGAGGAGGACAAGGCCCCCAGGGGCGCCCGGGTCGTGTCCATTTCAGGGAGCGAGGTCCGGAAGCATCTCGCGGACGGCCGCCCGCTGCCCGCCTGGTTCACCCGAAAGGAAACCGCGGCGATTCTTCAGCAGGCGCACCCACCGCGCGTCGAACAGGGCTTCTGTGTCTGGTTCACAGGGCTCTCGGGCGCGGGGAAGTCCGCCACTGCCGATGCCCTGTGCTCCTGGCTGATGGAGCAGGGCAGAACCGTGACCATGCTCGACGGCGACGAGGTCCGTCTGCACCTCTCCAAGGGCCTGGGTTTCTCCCGCGAGGATCGTGACGCGAACATATTGCGGATTGGCTACGTCGCTTCGGAGGTGGTTCGTCACCGGGGTGTCGCCATCTGCGCCGCGATCAGTCCGTTCCGCGGCGCCCGCGACAAGTGCCGAGCCCTCATGGGTGATGCGTTCATCGAGGTCTTTGTCGACACCGACCTCGCCACCTGCGAGAGTCGCGACTCGAAGGGTCTGTACGCGAAGGCGCGGGCCGGGGAACTCAAGGGTTTCACCGGAATCGACGATCCGTACGAGGCGCCGCTTTCCCCGGAGGTTCGCCTCGCCGATACGACCGCCTCTCCGGCCGAGAACGCGCAGGCCATCGTGCGGGTATTGCGGTCGAGCGGTTTTCTACCGGGGTAGGTTTCCCCTCCTCTCGTCCTAGACTTCCCCAATGAGCGAAACCATCTTCAGCAAGATCATCCGGGGCGAGATTCCCTGTCATCGGGTCTACGAGGACGATGCCGTCCTCGCCTTCCTCGATGTCAATCCCCTCTCGAAGGGACACACCCTGGTGATCCCCAAGGAGGCGGCGCCGACCCTCGACAAGCTCTCCGAGGCGTCGGCCGCGGCGCTGGGGCGGGTTCTGCCCAAGGTCGCGCGCGCGGTGATGGCGGCCACCGGCGCCACGTCCTTCAACGTCCTCCAGAACAACGGGGCGGACGCGCACCAGGCGGTGTTTCACGTCCACTTCCACATCATTCCGAAGGTCGACGGGCGCGGCCTCGGGATCGGGTGGGAGCCCATGAAGGCGGAGCCCGCGGACCTCAAGGCCCTGCGCGAGAAGATCGCCTTTGCCGCGGCCACCGAGACCCAGAAGAGCTAAGGCCTATAATCGCCGCCCCACCATGACCGAGCAAACGCGCGCCAGGAAGATCCGTGTCGTCGTCGCCAAACCAGGACTGGATGGCCACGATCGAGGCGCCAAGGTGGTGGCCCGCGCCCTGCGCGACGCCGGCATGGAAGTGGTCTACACCGGCCTGCGCCAGACTCCCGAGCAGATCGTGAGCGCCGCCGCCCAGGAGGATGCCGACATCATCGGCCTGTCGATCCTGTCCGGCGCGCACCTGCCCATCTGCGGGAAGATCGTGGCCCTGCTCAAGGAGAAGGGGATGGAGGGAACGCGGGTTTTCGTGGGCGGCATCATCCCCACCCAGGACATCGAGCCCCTGCGCGCCATGGGGGTTTCCGAGGTCTTTCTTCCCGGCGCGTCGCTCAAGGACATCGTCGAGCGCGTCGAGCGTTCGGTCGCCGCGACCGAGGCGGTTTGAGGGAATGAAGAGCATTCCGGTCGTTCTGGCCCTCGGGCTGCTCGTGCCCGTGGGAGCCGACGCCCAGGGATGGGAGACCGTGGTCCCGGGCGGTGAGACCATCTGCTCGGATGGATCTCCCTATCGCTTCTTCGTCCATCGCGGCGACCCCGGCAAGCTCCTCGTCGAGTTCGAGGGCGGGGGCGCCTGCTGGAGCGGGGCCACCTGCGAGGCCGACGTCTACAACAAGACGGTGACCAGCGACCCCGAAGCGGCCCGCCAGACCGGCCAGCTCCAGGGGATCTACGACCGGGCGAATCCGGCGAATCCCCTCAAGGACTACACCCACGTCTACATTCCCTATTGCACGGGCGACCTGCACTGGGGCAACGCGGCCGCGAATTACGCGAGCGTGACCGGAAAGCCCTACGTGATTCAGCACAAGGGCGCCACGAACGCGGCCACCGCTTTGAACTGGGCGGGCGCCAATGTTCCAGCACCCGCGCAGGTGGTGGTGGCGGGCTGCAGCGCCGGAGGCTACGGAGCCGCGTTGTGGTCGGCGAAGATCGCGCAGGCGTATCCGGGGGCTCGCCTGGTCGAACTCGCCGATTCCGCGGCGGGCGTCGTTCCCGACGGTTTCTTCGCCACCACCCTCACGAGCTGGAACGTCGCGGACGCCTGGCCGGCCTTCATTCCCGACCTTGCTCTCGACCGCGTCGATCCCGCGACCCTGACCCTCCCGAAGCTCTACACCGCGGTGGCCGGCTTCTTCCCGACCGCATCGTTCTCCCAGTTCAACACCCGCACCGACTCGGTCCAGATCTTCTTCTACGCCCTGTCGAAGGGCTCGATCTCGGCCACCGACGTCTTCGACTGGTCGGCGAAGATGGTCTCGAACGTGGAGCAGATCTCGGCCTCGAACCCCAATTTCCGCGCTTATCTGGCGCCTGGGACCGAGCACTGCATCATCAACCGGCCGTCCTTCTTCACCCAGGAGGTCGGGGGAAAGAAGTTCTCCGACTGGGTGACCACGCTGCTGTCGGGAGCCGATCCGGGTCAGGTTCGCTAAGAGGCCGGCCGCTCCTGCCCTTAGAATCAGAAGTCAACAAAGGGAGGCCCGCCGTGGCGACTCACAACACGTCCAAGCTGTTCGTGCTCGACCATCGCGAGCTGGCCTTTCTGCAGAAGATCTCCCGGGCCGAATACCAGTTCATCACCGACGAGGAGCAGGTCGCCCGCCAGTTGCTGCGCGACAAGTTGAACGAGGTGGTGTTGAGCCCGCGTGAGAACCGGATCGCGGTGAACCTCACCACGGACGAACTGATCTTCCTGGCCCTCATCGTCAAGGAGAACTTCTCGTTCGTGACCGGTCAGGAGAGGGATGCCCGCAACCTCCTCCAGGCCAGGCTCGATGCGGCGGCGAGCGTTGGCGTGGGCAGCTAGAAGGAATCGCGATCCGCGCGGGTGGGGGATTTGACCCTCGCCCCGGGCGGCTCCTATCATTCTTCACAACTGGGCGGACGGGCGAGTTTGTGCCTGGAGCCTCTTTCGAGCGGGAGAGAACATGTCCTCACGAACCGGCGTCCTGGCCGTCGCACTCGCCATGGCCGCACCTGGCCTCGCGCACGCGCAGGAGAAACTGGCCTTCCTGATTCCCAACCTGTTCGGTCCGACCGGCCTGACCGTGAACAGCGAGGCCCGGCTCCCGAACGGCGACACCCACTCGGCGCATTTCAACAGTTCGTTCCAGGCGAACTTCTCGCCGTTCAACTCGGCCCTGGCGTCCAGGCTCGCCTCGGTCCCCCTTCCCGCGCCGGCCTCGGGTTTCACCTACACCTTCGACCCGGCCCTTGGAGTCTTCAACCGTTCCACCCGGAGCTTCGGCCCGATCGTCACCGACCGCGCCGAGACCATCGGCAAGAAGCGCGCCTCCATCGGCTTTGCCTACCAGTACTTCAGCTTCGACGAGATCGACGGCCTGGACCTCGGGGACATTCCCACCGTCTTCACCCACGACAATCCCGTGGCCGGCACCGGCCGTGACGACGTGATCACCGCGAACAACGCGATTTCCGCGCAGATGACCCAGTTCACCGCGTACCTGAGCTACGGCATTTCCGACCGGGTCGATATTTCCGTGGCCCTGCCCCTGGTGAGCGTGGATCTGGCCGTCCGGTCGACGGCCCAGATCCGGCGCATCGGGACCGTGAACAGCGCCATCCACTTCTTCTATCAGCCCACCGGAGACACCTATGGCGATCACGCGGCCTTCAGCAAGGCCGGGCACGCGTCCGGGATCGGGGACGTGGCCCTTCGCCTGAAGGCGTCGCTCTTGAAGAAGGAGACCCTCGGCATCGCCCTCGGGGTCGAGAGCCGGCTTCCCACCGGCGACGAGAAGGATCTCCTCGGCGCGGGCGCTTTCGCGGTCAAGCCTTACTTCGTCCTCTCGTCGCCGCATGGCGCGTTCTCACCTCACATCAACGCCGCCTACCAGTGGAACGGGAAGAGCCTGCTGGGCGGGAATGTGCTGAGCGGGGTCAAAGAGGACCTGCCCGACGAGGCCGTGGTCGCGGTGGGCGCCGACATCGGCATCGGCCAGAAGCTGAGTCTCGCTTTCGACGTGGTCGGCCGCCGCGTGATCAACGGCGAGCAGGTCACGCGCGAGACCTTCACCGCCCTCAACAACGTCTCGAAGTTTCCCATCGTGCACTTCAGCCGGGACTCGTACAACATGGTCGACGGGGCGATCGGGGTGAAGGCCAATCCGGGCGGCGGCCTCCTGATCAACCTGAACGTTACCTTCAAGATGAACGACGGCGGGCTGCGCGACCGCGTGACCCCGCTGCTCGGGATCGAGTACAGCTTCTAAGCTCGCCGGCCGCCTACTGGCCGATCTCGGTGATCACCCAGCCGCTTTCGGTCCGGGCGAGCTTCAGCACCTGACGCACCGCGGGTACGGCCTGGCCCGAGACGCGCCCGCTGCGGGTCACCCTCAGCGTGGCCTTGTCCCCGTCCACCGAGACCGAATCCACGGTGTAGTCGACCTGCTGCGAGGTGACATTCTGGAAGGCGTCCCGCAGGCGCCTCTCCTCGTCGGGTTTGAGATCGGGGCGCAGCCTCTTGTAGAGCGCGAGGTCCTTCTGCTCGATGGCCTGCTTGAGGCGGGCCACCACCTGGCGCACCGCCGCATCGTCGTCGACCACCGGCTTTTGCGCCGGGGGCGGTGTGGCCGGGGGTGGAGTGGCGACGGGAGTCTGGGCCGCGGCCGCCGGAGTCGGAGGCGGGGTGGCGGGCACGGAGAGGGGAGTGGCCGCGACCGTGACCGGAGGAGGCTCCGCGGCCTTCGTGGCGACGGCAGCGGCGGCCCTCTTCGCGGCCGAGTCCTGAGCGTCTCGTCCCGCCGCCTCGTACGCCCGCCGGGCTTCGGCGAAACGCTGCACGGCCTCGGTGTACTGCTTGCGGCCGTACGCCGCCTCTCCCTGGTTCGCGTAGCTCGCCCCGTCCGCGTACGCCCGGAGCGAACTCGCCCCCGCTCGGCGCGCGGCCTCCGCGGCGCGCTTCATCTCCTTCGAGGCGTCGTCGGCCTTCGCCTTGAAACGGCTGGCGAGCTTCTCCGATAGCTCGGCGGCCACGGGGTGCTTTGGCATCACATCGAGGACCTTCGCGAGCGACCTGCTGGCCCCATCGAGGTCGCCCGCCTCCGCCATGCGTCTTGCCTCGCGGGCGTCCGCCTCGACGCCGTCGAGCAGGGCGCGCGCCCGGGTCGTGATGTCCTGGGCCGCGAGGTTGCCGGGATCGAACTGCAGCGCCTTCTGCGCGGCGGCGATGGCCCCTTCGGGGTCCTTGTATTCGAGGCTCTTCCGCGCCGCGTCGAGCTGGGCTTCGATGGCCACGCTGAAGACGGCCCGGGCCTGACGATCGTCGGGTGCGGCGGCCGGAGTCTCGGGACGTCTCAAGAGCACCACGAGGGCTACCACCGCGATCGCCACGATCGCGCCGATGCCCAGGAACAACGGGGTCCGCGACGGCGCTGCCGCCTCCGGCGCCGCCGCGGGGGGCGTGCTCGCGGGGGGGATCGCCGGCTTAGAGCCGGGCTTCGCTCCGCGCCTTATGGCCGGCGCGCTGGTGGGCCGCAGGGAGGGGACGGGGCCCGGCCGCAGGGTGGTCGACCGGCGCTGTGCGGGAGAAGTGGGCGCCGCGGGCGTGCCCGGATCGATCCACATCGCGGTGGCCGCGACTTCGCCCGGGCTTTGCAGAATGGTCGGGGCCTCGCCCATGGCCCCGATCGCGGTGGCCTCGTCGAGGGAGCCATCGAGGACTCGCTGGCACAGATCGAGGGCTTCGCGCATCTGCGCCGCGTCGCGGTAGCGGAGTTCGGGAGCCTTGGCGAGGGCTCGCCAGATGAAAGTCACGATGACCGGGGGGACGCCCTCGCAGATCTCGGTGAGCGGCGCCGGCTGCGACTCGGTGACCTTGTAGAGGACCGCGTGCATCGAATCGGCGTCGAACGCGCGCCGACCCGAGAGGATCTCGTAGAACATGGCGCCGAGGGAGAAGACGTCGGAAGCGGGACCGGTCTTCTCTCCCCGCACCTGTTCGGGGGACATGTAATTCGGCGTCCCCATCACCGTGCCCGCGCGCGTGATCTCGGACTCTCCGAGCCGGGCGAGGCCGAAGTCCATGACCTTGATGTGGCCGTTCTTCTGGATGTGGATGTTGGCCGGCTTGAGATCGCGGTGGATGACCCCCGCGTTGTGCGCGTACGCGACCCCGTCGAGGATCTGCTCCATCACCGGGAGCTTGTCCTCGAGGGCGGGAAGAGCGCCGCGCTTGAGGGTGTGCTGCAGATCCTCCCCCTCGAGAAGCTCCATGGCCATGAAGAACCGTCCCGCGTCCTCGCCGAACTCGTGCAGCGTGACCACGTTGGGATGGTTGAGCCGGGCCGCGGACTGGGCCTCGCGCAGGAATCGCTGCCCCATTTCGGGGTTGCCCAGGACCGCCGCCGACATGGTCTTGATGGCGACGAAACGGTCGAGCACGGTGTCGCGGGCCTTGTAGACCTCGCCCATCGCGCCCTGCCCGATCTTCGAGACGATCTCGTATTTCCCGATCCGATCGGCGGGATTCCCTGACCGTGCCGCGCCCTCGACAGCCATAACCTGAGACGATACACCGACCCCGCCCGGGACCGGGGGGGTGGGCGCGGTCTACGTGCTCTCGGTCTTGCCGAGAATGCGGTCCGCGTAGTCGATGAACTGGCGCACGTACTGGCGCTTCTCGAGGTAGCTGCCGGGGAAGAAGCTGCGCTTCACGCCGTAGATGAGGGAGTCGCGGACCTCGCGGGCGGTGAGGTCGAAGGCCTCGACCGCGCGGCTGATTTCCCGGGACACCGTGGTGCTCGAGACCAGGCGGTTGTCCGTGCAGAACGTGGTGGAGAGCTTCCGCTTCCGCATCTCCGCGAACGGGTGCTTCGACAGGTCGGCCGCGAGCTCCGGCACGGTCTGCTGGTTCGAGGTGAGGCACACCTCGAGGGTGATCCGCTTGTCGGCCACGAACTGGACCAGCGACTCGACGTAGGCCTTCTTGTTGGGAATGTGGCCCTGGATCTTGTCCTCGCTGAACAGCCAGGTGCCGTGGCCGATGCGGTCGGCGTGCAGATCGCCGATGGCCTGGAAGATCGACTCCGGGCCGTAGTCCTCGCCCGCGTGCACGGTCTTGCCGAGGAAGGCCTCGTGCGCGATCTGGTACGCGTGCTTGTGATCGCCCGCCGGGTACCCCTTCTCCTGCCCCGCGAGGTCGATGCCGACCACCAGGCACCCTTCGTCGCGGAGCCGGGCCGCGGCGCGCGCCACCTCGACGCTCGCGGTCGAGTAGAGCTCGAAACGATCCGCCTCGGGCATGGCGCTGAAGAGCCGGCCGAAGCCCTGGGACCAGTTGCCTTCGAAGTAGCGCATCGCGCACAGGATCATTCCGGCCACGAACTTCGGTTCGGTCCCGTCCACCACCGCGGGCCGGGCGTTGAACTCCTTTGCCGCGCTGCGAAGACCGCGGTCCACCGCGTTCACGACTTCGGACATGGTGAGGCCGTCGCGGACGGAGAGCTGGGGCGCGAAGCGGACCTCCACGTATCGGACGCCTTCCGCCTGGTTGTCGAGACAGAACTCGTAGGCGATCCGTTCGATCGCCTCGGGGTCGATCATGACCGCGGTGGTGTACATGAACCCCTCGAGATACTCGGGCAGGTTCTTGTAGGTCTCCTTGAAGACGAGTTCGCGCAAGCCTTCAACGGTGTAGGAGGGAAGCTTCACGCTTCGCTCCTTCGCAAGCTCGATCAGGGTGGGGATCCGCAGGGAGCCATCCAGATGGACGTGGAGGTCCGTCTTGGGGAGTTTATGGATGACTTCCGGGGTGAGTTCGGTCATTTGTTGTCGCTTTCCTTGCCGCAGCGGCCCTATTGCCGTCTGCCAAGCTCATGGGCTCTGGTTTCGTATCCGCGAAAGTATAGTGAAACCGCCCATGATTCGCCGCTTCGGTCCCGGTCTGCTCGCCCTCGCCCTCGTCGCGGCCGACCTGATCCGGCCGTCCCTCGAGCCCGGGGTTCCGGTCTTCCAGGCGACCCTCGTGGGGCTCGCGGTGGCCCTCACCTGGCGCACGCGGCTGTGCGATCTTCGCGAAGGCGGCGAGCGCTGGGCGCTTCTGACCCTGCTCGTGCTCTGCGCCTTCCTGTACCTGCGCCACCCGCGATCCCTCGACGCCGACGGCATCCACTACTTCACCTACGCGCGCTCCCTGATCGGCGATCGGGATCTCGATCTCGCGAACGACTATGGCCTGCTCGGCCAGGAGATGCACGCGAAGAACGTTCTTCCCATCGGCGCGCCGCTCGTCTGGGGCGTTCTGCTCGTTCCCCTCTACGCGGTTTCGTCGCTCCTGGGCCTGGTCCTCGGCTTCACCGTCACCGGCGCCGAGCCGATGTTCATCGCGGCCGCTTGTCTCGTCTCCATCGTCCTCGGGTGCCTGGGCCTGCTCCTGCTCTACCGCGAGCTTCGCGATTTCACCGGTCCCCTGGCCTCGCTCCTCGCGGTGCTGCTGGTCTGGTTCGGCTCCCCGCTCCGCTTCTACATGCGCGTCCTTCCGAGCTTCGCCCACGCCATCGAGTTCTTCGCCGGAGTCCTCGTGCTCGCGGCCTCCCGGCGTTTGCGGGAGACGGGGTCTTCGGGGTGGGCGGCGAAGGCGGGGCTCGCCTGCGGGCTGGTCTACCTCGTGAGGTCCCAGGACGGCCTGCTCCTGCTCGTTCCCGCCATCTTCGCCTTCGATTCGTGGCTCTCCCATCGAAACCTCGGGCGCATGCTGCGGGAGGGCGCCGCCACCCTCGCCGGTTTCGCGAGCCTCGCCTGGATTCAGAGCGCCGTGTGGTGGTCGATGTTCGGGACTCCATTCCTGGTGCCGCACAAGGTGCTCCACGGCGAGGGCTTCGCCGTACCCGCGACCCCGAAACTGCTGGAGATGCTCCTTTCGGACCGCGGGGGCCTCTTCTCCACCTACCCCGTGACCCTGATCGCGGTCATCGGCCTCCCCTTCGCGCTGCGAAGGAGCCGCCCCTGGGCGGCGGCCGCCCTGCTGGTCCTCCTCCTGCAGTGGAGACTCAATGCCTCCATCTTCGACTGGTATCAGGTGAGGCGCTTCACCGGAACGATTCCCCTCATCAGTCTGGGGCTCGTGATGCTGACGCCGCGCCTCGCGCGCGCCGGTGTTCTCGCCGGCGCGCTTGTACTGCTGCTGGTCCACCAGTACGACGTGGCCGTCGATTCGCTCCGGCCGCTTCC
>Ga0073904_10002847_pt1 | contig 13051 bp, 14 predicted proteins | sample KloWWTrecipitate_FD_66668 | JGI IMG/M metagenome (GOLD analysis project Ga0073904, IMG submission 66668) | Active sludge microbial communities from Klosterneuburg, Austria, studying microevolution and ecology of nitrifiers - Klosterneuburg... | ecosystem: Engineered > WWTP > Aerobic digester >...
TCCCGCTGCGCGCGATCTACGTCGCCATCGCAGTGGGTGCCGGCTCCGCCGTCATCACCACCGTGCTGCTCGTCCAGTTCCTGGGCCAGTAGCACCACAGCTCTCGTGCCCCTGCCTCCCCTCGATGCGATCGCATCCAAGGGGTAGTGGTGTCACCTCATCCCACCGTATGCGGTGGCATCGAGGGGGCCCGGGTGATCCGGTCGCAGTCCGTGAAGCAGCGTCGTACCTGCTGATCGGATACGCACCGGGTGTACGACCCGTCACCACCGTCACGGTTCAAAGACGTGGCGGTGGTGGCGGACCATCCATCAACCCTGCAGGGAAGGAGGCCACATCGTGGCCGACACGAAGAAGGTCCGCTCGATCGAAGAGCGGAAGGAGGCCATGCTCGCCGAGCTGGCCGAGCTCGAGGCCAAGCAGATCGAGCGCTACCGCAAGGAGCTGGCCGACAAGGGCGAGCGCCTCGCCAAGGCGCAGGCCCAGCTGGCCAAGTACACCGCGGAGGTCGCCTCGATCGAGGCCCGCATCACCGAGCTCGACGAGCTGATCGCCGAGCTCGTGGAGACGGGCGCCGACGAGACCGAGGCCGACGAGACCTACGTCTCGACGCCGCTCGAGGGCGTCACGGCCTGACCGACTGCCCGGCCAGGGCTATGCGTCCCTTCCGACACGCTGCCCTGGCCGGGCTCCTCATCCACCCTGAACGGAGAAGCATGACCGAGAACAACTCGATGCTGACTCCCACTCAGGCCATCGACGAGACCGCCTCCCTGCTCAAGGGGAGTCCGGTCTTCCTCGCTGGTTCTGCTGTGGCAGCACAGACGTACGGCAAGCCGGCCTTCGGCGACGTGGACCTGTTCACGCCGAGCATGAACGTGCTGATCAGCACCGTCCAGATCATGCTCGACCGGGGCTACACCCTCGACGACCGCTTCGATCGTGTCTGGCACCGCTGGCTGCGGTACGGCACGAAGAAGTGGCACACCAACAGCATCCGGCTGCACTCCCCGCAGGATGTGCCGGTCAACGTGGTGTTCAAGCTGCAGGACGGGCACCCGACCACCAGCCTGAGCCAGGTGCTGGAGTCGTTCGACTTCGGCCTGCTCGCCACGGGCTACGACGTGGAGACCGGTACCTACCGGGACCTGCGTCCGTACCTGTTCCCGGGCATGGACATCGACGGCCCTCTGCCGATGATGCCCAACAAGCGGGACAACTGGCGGCTCGGCTTCATCAGCCAGTACAACGGGCTGCGTGAGGCTGCTCGCTACGCCAAGTACCACGGCTACGGGTACGACATGACCGCGGTCAAGGACGACCTGGTCGTGGGCTACGAGCAGGCGGCAAGCTACTTCCTCGGCAAGTTCGACGAGGACAAGCAGCTGCTCGGCGAGATCTACGCCAAGCTCGCCGACCGCATCACGCTCGACGAGATCGACGAGCTGGCCGAGAGCTACAAGACGCTCGACTTCAACGACGAGCTCGACCAGATCCTCGAGAGCCTGGAGTAGGACATGTCCGACGACAGGGAGAACCTCATCGCGCAGCTCAACCTGGTGACCAAGCTGCTGTTCGAGAACAAGCAGCTGCACCGGGTGCGCACTGTGCCCGACGTCAGGGTGCAGACCAGCGACGGACCGCGCACACCCGAAGAGGTGGCGTGGTTCCTCGAGAACGACAGGTGGGAGCGCAACGTGCTCACCACCTGCGGCACGCAGTACTGCTCGACGCACGTGAACCTCACCCTGTCCGACCCTGCAGCCGATAAGCTGGAGGCCAAGGACGACGAGGTGTTGGAGCTGGTTCAGCGCACATCCGTGACGCTGGCCGACCTCTACCGCAAGGGCCGTGCAAGGGGAGTCGTCTCCGCTCGCACGTCCTACACCAGCTAGGCCAACCACAACCAGCAAGAGGGAAGGAAGCACATGACCTTCACGGTCACGCCGCTCGTCAGTGGCGGCTACCTGGTCGAGGGCCAGGACAGCAAGGGCATCGACGGCACCGTCGTGCTGCACTCGCAGAGCTGGGACTACGTCCAGCACCTGCGCACGCACGAGGTGGCCAAGGCGGAGTTCGACCAGATGGTCGACGAGTTCTTCAAGCCGCTGACCGACGCCGCCGCGGCGTTCAACGCCAAGCTGGCCGGACCCACCAACGAGTGGGGCTCGGTCACCATCGGCGAGACGGTCGAGGGCAAGACGGCTCGCACGCTGGACCTCGACGAGGCCGGCATCGTGCTGCGCATCCTCGACGAGACCGACGGCTCGTCCCTCCGTTGGGTCAGCGGCGACCTGGTCGCCGTCCTCTGACCCATCACGAACGCTCAGCCCCGGCACCTAACCCCCCGTCATGGTGCCGGGGCTGAGCCCTGTCTGCAGGAAGGAGCCTCATGTTCGAGGCGCTGATCAAGCTCTACACAGCAGCCATGCTGTTCGACGTGCGCTCACCCATGCCGCACCTCGTAGGCCCTGCCGGTTGCGGCAAGTCCACCTCGGTGGAGCAGCTGGCTGAGGTGCTGGGCGTGGAGCTGCACGTCATCAACGTGAGCAGGCTCAGTCCCCTCGAGCTCGAGGGTGTGCAGATGCCGCACGGCAGCGGCGAGGACATGGTCCTGCGCATGCTGCCGGCCACGTTCTGGACCCAGCTCAAGGAGGGAGACATCCTCCTGCTCGACGAGTTCCTCCGCGGATTCCCGGAGGTGTACAACGGGCTGCTCGACATCTTCACCAGCCGCAGGGTTGGTGCGTTCCGACTGCCCAAGGTCTTCATCATCGGCGCGAGCAACAGCGTGGTCGCCTACGACCAGGCGCTGGAGGACAGGCTGCTCCACCTGCCTGTGCCTGACCCTCGCAAGAAGCCGACCGAGAAGCGCCGGCTTCAGCAGATCTTCGTCGACGTGGTCGGGTTGCACCCGAACATGGTCGACTCGGTCGAGATGAACGACATGTTCGACGAGGAGGTGCTGCCCATGTTCGCCCTTCTGGACTCGTTCAAGAAGAGCGGAACCAAGGTCAGCGCCGCCTCGGGTGGAGTAAGCTTGAGGAACCTCATCGGACAGGCACAGCTGCGACTGATCCAGTCGCCTCAGCTGGCCGAGGTACTCGGACAGAACAACCAGATGGCGATGCGGATGAACGTCCCGCAGTACGTCGTGCTCCCGGACGGCAAGGCCAAGTCAGTGCCGACCCAGTACCACGAGTCGGCCGTCAAGCTGAGGGGGAACCCGAAGCTCACCGAGATCCAGGCTCTGAACCTGGACATGAACCTGCAGCTGATCGAGATGCAGGTAGCGATCGACAACCAGGAGGTGAACTAGGTGGAGACGGTGACCCGCTCCCGCCCGGTGGACATGAGCATCATCCAGCTCAAGGGGATGAAGCTCCACGTGGCCACGCTGCGCACCATGCTGCCCGACGTGGAGACCGCGCTGTTCTTCGGCAAGGTCTTCGAGCTGGACAAGGACGACCTGAACGAGGTGCTCGGCACCCTGTTCCAGTCGGACGTGCTGACGGCGCTCACGCAGGAGACGACCATGCACAGCATGGACCTGCAGGACTACGTCGTCGAGCTGGGCTACGAGAGCCTGATCGAGCTGGGCGAGATCGCCTTCGCCCCGGTCATCCCGCACGCCGAGATCCTGCCGGCCATGTGGGACATGGCGCAGGTCGACGTGGCTCAGTCCATCAAGGACGTCGCTGCCAAGCTGAAGGACGTGGTCTCGGCCATGCCCGGCAAGCACGGGCAGATGATGTTCCAGTCCATGATGAAGATGAACGCTCGTCGCCCGATCATCGGCGACTACCGTGCATCCATCAAGCACGCGAGGCAGGCCAAGAACCTGGTCATCCTCGACGTGTCGGGATCCATGTCGCACCACACGGTGTCGACCATCATCGACGACGTGGTCGCGCTGTCGTGGGAGGCGAACGCCTCGCTCGCCATCGTCAGCAACACGGCGACGATCTGGCAGCCCGGCGAGTACGACTCCGCCGTGGTGCTCAAGGCTGCCGAGTTCAGCGGCACGCACTACGAGACCCTGTCCGCCCTTCTCGAGGAGGACTGGGGTGTCGTGGTCACGATCGCTGACTACGACAGCAGCCGTGACGCCAAGTCCGCCCTCGCCAAGTGCAAGGGCACGATCGAGCTGGTGCTCGACATCAGTCTCGTCAACTGCCCGACGTTCCTCGCCGAGTGCGTGGGACAGCGGGCGCTCGAGGTCCGGCCCCTCCTCGTGGGGAACAGCGGCTCGGTCCTCAGCTAGTACCCCGGGCACAGGCAGGGCGGAACCAGACGCCTTCCCTGCCTGTGCCCGGTTCACCACCAACCACTCGACACCAGTGATCGGAGTAACAAGACGTGAACGCAGTGAACCCGAAGACCGTCACGATCTGGGGGCGCCTCAGCTTCCCGACGTGGACGGCGCAGGAGGCGTTCGAGCGCAACCAGAAGGGCAACTTCCCGACCAAGGACGTGGCCTCGACGTCGCCCGACTTCCAGCTGCTCGTGACCGGCCCGCAGTGGGAGAAGTTCCTCAAGCACGCGACCGAGGTCTTCCTCCCGTACACCGTGCAGCAGCACGCCGCAGGCGAGAAGCGCGACGCGCTCGACGCCAAGGAGGCGCAGCAGCTGATCGACGGGCTGACCGGCGATCTCGCAGACCAGATGCTCAATACGCCCGCCAAGCCCATGTCCGACAAGAGCTCGGACCTGGCACCGGAGTGCGTGGCCGGCATCAAGGTCATCGGCCCGAAGGGCGGTGACTTCGAGCTGAAGGCGATCGTGAACAACGAGAGCGAGCTCGCCGTCCCCGACCCGGACATCCTCACCTTCCCGGTGATCATGCCCATCAACCGGACCATCCACCAGATGTACGCCGGGTGCAACGTCGCCGTGACGCTCAGCCTCTACGCCTACCGGAACGGCAAGCTCCCGGGCTTCTCGGCCGGCGGCAACGTGGCCGTGTTCAAGAGCGACAACGACCGCTTCGGCGGTGGCACCGCCGTCGACCTCGACGAGATCTTCCTCGACGACTGACGGATCCAGACCAACGAGGGGCACCCACGGATTGGGGAAGATCCGGGGTGCCCCTCGTTGTACCACCAACCACACATCCTGTAGGAGAAACTAGATGGAACGACTCAGCGCAAGCAGTGCCGCTAAGCATCTCGCTTGTCACGCCAGTGCCAACCTCGCAGCGGCGATCCCGAACTGGACACCGCCGGAGATCGACCCGAACGCCAACAACGCAGCGAACCGTGGCACTGCCATGCACGACACGTTCGCTTCGCTCATGGCTGTGCCTGTGAGTGACGTAAAAAATTTCGCGGAGGCTCTGGCGTACGTGGCCGAGGTCCGTTCGCGTCGTCGGTTCCAGTCCATGATCGAGCACGAGCTGCGAGTCGACTGGCTGCAGACCAAGCCGAGTACGACAGCAGACCTGGTGCTCTACACGCAGGACGAGATGCACGTGCTCGACCTGAAGACGGGGAAGATCCCTGTCTCCGCAGTCGAGAACCCGCAGCTGCTGTACTACGCAGCGACGTACGGGTTCCTCGCACCGAAGGCGAAGGGTGTCACCCTCCACATCGTGCAGCCCTGGGCTGGCGTGATGGAGGAGTGGTACGCCGACGCCGCTACCATCCAGCAGTTCATGCTGGATGCTCAGGCTGCCGAGCTGGCCATCACCTCAGGCAGTACCAAGTTCCAGCCCGGTGATCACTGCACGTTCTGCGCAGCGAACCCGCATGGCCGAGGAGCGAAGGGCTACCCGAAGTGCCCGGCCATGATGCAGCTGCTGTACCCCTCGTTCACCGACGAGGCCGCCATCCTGACGGAGGACTGATGAGCTACACCATCGAGCAGTGCGTCGCTCTCGACTTCGAGACGTACAGCGATGTCGACCTCCGCAGTGCGGGACTCGACAACTACGTGAACGGGGAGCACTTCCGTGTGCTGCTCGCGTGCGTGAAGTTCTACCACCTGACCGACATCAACACCGAGCTCACCCTCGACTTCGTCAAGGACCAGGGCTCGATCGACATCCTCAAGCTGATGCTCGAGAACAAGTACATCGTGGCGCACAACGCACAGTTCGAGCAGTTCGTGCTGCGTGCCATCGGCATCGACCTGCCTGCTGACAGGTTCATCGACACCGCTGTGCTGGCACGTGCAGCTGGGTACGGCGGCAGCCTCGAGGCTGCTGCTGCCCAGATGCTGGGGCAGGACAAGGTTGAGATCGGCAGCGAGCTGATCAAGATCTTCTGCATCCCAAGCGCTGCGCAGGTGGAGGACAACGAGCTCTGGTTCGACGAGTCGTTGCCGGCCACGCTGCCCAACGAGTGGGACATGTTCAAGTACTACTGCAAGGTGGACGCCGCGCTGTGCTGGCAGATCGCCAAGGCGCTGCTATCTCAGCCGTACATCCAGCGGGAGATCAAGCTGTCCCACCTGACCATGCAGATGAACAGCGTCGGCTGGTACGTGGATCGTCCTCTCGTTCTCGAGATGGACCAGATGTACCGGGACAACACCGATCAGATCCGCAAGGACTTCGCCCGACTCAACGACGCGCACGACCTGAACCTCAGCTCCCTGCCCCAGCTCATCGAGTGGTGCAAGGTGCGTGGTGTCACGGCCAAGTCGTTCGACGAGAAGTCGGTGGCGTCCATGCTCAAGCGCATCGATCGCCGGCTCACCACCCTGGCGGAGACCGACTACCGTCGTGCTCCGCTGCTGGAGGTGAGGAGCCTGCTCATCACCAAGCAGCAGCTGGGTGGCTCGAGCCTGAAGAAGCTGGACGTGATCCTCAAGACCACGAGCAGCGACGACCGGCTCCGCAACCAGTACATGCACGTCGGTGCTGGTGCCACGTTCCGTACCACCGGGCGTGGCGTGCAGATGCAGAACCTCAAGCGTCTGCACGGTGAGGGCGACAACACCGACCTGCTCATGGGTGGTGCGTGGTGGGACAACGACATGCTGGCAGCCAACATGCGTCAGGTGTTCAAGGCCGAGAACCCGAACGGATTCCTCATCGTCGGGGACTTCTCCTCGGTGGAGAGCAGGGGTCTGGCCTGGCAGGCAGGCGAGCAGTGGAAGCTGAACGCCTACGCCCAGGGTCAGGACCTGTACAAGGTGCAGGCCAGCCAGATGTTCGGCGTGCCCGTCGACCAGATCACCAAGGACCAGCGCCAGATCGGCAAGGTCGGTGAGCTGGCGTGCGGGTACGGCGCAGGCGCGGATGCAGTCCGCTCCTTCGCCGACAAGATGGGCGTTGAGCTCAGCGAGATCGAGTCGGCCAAGCTGGTCAAGGACTGGCGTGCTGCCAACCCGAAGATCGTGGACTACTGGCAGGAGCTGGACGATGCGCTGCACACAGCGGTCGCCGGCACACCGGCCAACGTCCGGCTCCCGCATGCGATCGTGAAATTCACGCCCGTGACTGCGCCGCAGTCGCTGCAGGACCAGACAGGTAACCCGAACCTGCGCTCGTTGCAGATCATGTTCTTCTCGCTCAACGGCTGGAAGGCCATCGAGTTCACCCGTGTCATCCACGGTGTGTACGAGCACGGGCGCAACGTCCAGTACTGGAAGCCGAGCGAGCGCAAGACCGGCGACCTGTGGACGGACCGCTTCACGGATCCGAAGACCAAGCAGCAGCGCAAGTACTCCGTGTACGGAGGCAAGCTGGCTGGCCTGCTCACGCAGTCGCTCTGTCGTGAGGTGTTCTTCGAGTCGCTGGCCTACCTCCAGCCTACCGTCGACAAGGTCGACAACCTGCAGGTGGTGGGTCAGTTCCACGACGAGATCGTGGTGGAGTGGAAGCCGGGGTCGTACCCTCTCGACACGGCACTCGGTCTGCTGCACGACAGGATGACAGCAACCTCACTCATCGGCTTCCCGTTGGGTGCGGAGATCAAGCACGCTTACCGCTACATCAAGTAGAGCTGGGCGGGGAGGGGCTGGATTCGCGGCCGGCCTCTCCCCGTCCTCACATTGGAGGACAGGTGAAGACCGCACAGATCGTTGGCATCGACCCGGGTCTCCGAGACACGGGCGTTGTCCACATGACGTTCGACCCCGACATCAAGATGATGTCGGTCAGCACGCTGGTGGTTCACCACTCCGACGTGGACACCACCTCGAAGTACGTGAAGGACTGGCTCGACAGCAAGCCGGTGATCGACCCGCCGCGCATCTTCATCGAGCGGTACGTCCCGCGCCCGGGCATGAGCACGAGTGCGTCGATGACCGAGCTCGAGCGTGGGCTGGTGATGTCGCTGCCTCGTGCTGAGCTGGTGCGCAACACGGGTGTCAAGCAGATCATCCCGCAGGATCTGATGCAGATGCTCAAGATGTGGACGTTCAGCACTCCGACCAACCACGACGACCTGCGTGCCGCGGCTCGCATCGGTCTGTACGGGATGGCGAAGGACGTCCAGCTCAACAAGATCCTGGCCGACGTCGTGCGAGCCCTGCTCGACGGCGAGCCGTGGCTGGTGGACCGGCGAGCGGGTGATGTCTGTGGGTGACGTCGAGCTGTTCGAGCATCAGCGAGACTTCCTCGACGGCATCGTGTCGCAGCCTGCTCCTGCTCGTGCCTGCCTGTACTTCAAGACGGGCGCCGGCAAGAGCATGACTGCGATGCTGGGGATGAGGACTCTCGGCTACGACGAGGTGCTCGTCATTGCACCGCCGTCGACCCACGCACAGTGGGGGGCGCTGGCTCAGCAGCTGGGCATGGAGGCCCAGACCATGAGCCACGCCAAGTTCAGGATGAAGACGACCCAGGTGTCGAAGACCATGCCTCTCATCGCAGACGAGAGCCACATGTTCGGCGGCCACAAGGGTCAGGGGTGGCGCAAGCTCGACACCCTGGCGATGCACCTGCGGGCACCGCTGTTCCTGCTGAGCGCGACTCCGCAGTACAACGATGCCGAGCGGGTCTACTGCATCACCCACGTGATCGACCCGCACAACAACAAGGGCGGGTACCTCTCGTTCCTGTACACCCACTGCATCACCAAGCAGAACCCGTTCAGCTTGGAGCCGCTGGTCGAGGGCTTCAAGAACTACGCCAGCGCGGAGGAGTTCCTCGCTTCGTACCCTGGCGTGTACTACCTGCCGGACGACACGGTGTTCACCATCGACGACATCCCCTGGCCGGCACGGCAGGCGGACGAGTTCGAGGTGTACAACTACGACCGGCGCAAGCACAGGGTGATGGCGAGCCAGATCGAGAAGCGCCACGCCCGAGTCAACAACGTGCTGATCGGCACCGACGGGTTCATCGACCCGAAGGTGATGGACGTGGTACTGGACCTGATCATGCCCGTCATCGACGGAGGGAAGGTCCTGGTCTACGCCACGCACGCCACTGTGGCTATGGCTCTGGCCCGCACGCTGGGCCACCTCGGACCGAGGGTGGCTGTCGTGACCGGGTCTCAGACCAAGGCCGAGAAGGAGCGGCTGCTTCGCCTGTTCAAGACGGGCGGCTGCGATATCCTGATCGGTACGGCCACGCTGGCCACAGGCACGGACGGACTCGACAAGGTGTGCGACACCCTGCTGATCCTCGACGACACAGACGACGACGCACTGCGACGTCAGCTGATCGGACGGATCATGCCGCGAGGCGAGGACACCGACGCGAGTAGCAAGAAGGTCTTCCGACTGCTGTTGCTGACCTGACCTACCCGGGGTACCACGGGGCCTCGACCACAAGGGTTCGAGGGGGAAGGAAGATGCGAAGTGACAACCAGTACGGATGACGCGCGTACCCTCGAGGAGATCCTTGCGGATCCCACGACGGACTCGGACACGTTCCGGGAGATGACCCGAAGGCTCGAGAAGCTGAAGGCTGTCGGCGCGGTGTAAGAACAGAGCCGCCCATCCCCCGCTCAAGTGGGGACGGGCGGCTCTGCCACCATCAACCACGAGGAGAGTAGCACTATGCCACTCAGCACGAAGAAGAAGGACGCACTCGAAGCGGACGCTCTCGCTCTGGGATCTGCGTACAACACGCACAAGTACCACGGCGTGCTCTACATCCCCGAGGACTTCGAGCAGGGGTGGACGGGCAGCATCCCGGCACCGGGCCGCAGGACCTGGCAGCCCTACCAGGGCGAGGACCTGCGCGACCTGTGCGCTCAGCTGTTCGACACGCTGTTCGCCAACGACAAGCAGTTCGTCGACTTCACCTACATGGTGGAGCAGTGCGCCACCCGTGTGCAGGCTGAGCCGAAGTCTCTGCTCATCCGCACAGCAGCCGGGCTTCGCGAGCTGGGTGATGACGGTGTGCTGACCGAGCCGAGCGACGGGTTCATCCCGAACACGTTGCCCGTCCCGATCAACGAGAGCGCAGCCGATCAGATCGAGATGTTCACCATCATCACGGACTGGCTCGGCGGCAGCGAGGAGGAAGCGCACTCCCTGCTGCACCACATGGCGACCGCGCTGGCACCGCACTGGTCGGCCGTGAAGTACGTGCTGTTCCTGGGCGCCGGCCGCAACGGCAAGTCCCTGCTCCTGTCCATGCTGCAGAAAATTTTCGGCAAGGAGAACTGCTCGAACGTGAGCAGGCAGGAGATCGCCGAGGGCAAGACGACGGTCACTGCGCTGAACGGCAAGCTGCTGAACCTGGTGTTCGACGGGCTGGCCGAGTACGTCAAGGACTCGGGCAACGAGAAGTCGCTCACTGCTGGTGAGCCCATCTCGGTGCGCCGGCTCTACCGCTCGGACGCGACCGTGGTCCAGACCAACGCCCTGTTCGTCGAGGCGCTGAACACGGAGCCCAAGTCGTCCGACAAGTCGATCGCCCTGCAGCAGCGGCTGGTCCGGTTCCACTTCCCGAACCAGTACGAGGAGGACTCGGTCTTCTTCGAGCGCATGACATCGGACCGCTACTGCGGTGCGCTGCTCGCCCTGCTCATCGAGCACTACGTCCCGATGAAGGACAGGCAGCTGCTGATCGGGAAGCCGACCTCGACTCAGCTCGAGCTCCGCTTCGAGCACGTCATGTCGAACAACCCGATCGCCGAGTTCCTGGCGCACGTGTTCGAGACGGACATCCTCGGCCCGGTCGGACTGCTGGGCAAGAACACCGAGGAGATGTACCAGGAGTTCCAGGCCCACCGCATTCTCGCGGGGGACACGTACGCCTGGGACAAGATCCGCATGGGCAAGATGTTCGCGGAGTTCCTCGTCTACTCGCCCGTCCGTCAGCAGCGCATCGACGGGGTGAGGACGAACTACCGCACCGTCACCGAGTTCACGGCACGTGGCCTCGACTTCATCCACTACCTGACAGGAGTTCGATACACCGATGGCTCAGTCGCTGAATCACTGGTGGAGGACTGACCTCTACGACACCGACGCACACATCCCCGACGAGCTGGTCCGTTCGAGTGGCCCGCACGGAGTGGCTGTGGTCCGCGCCTGGAACGACGGGCGCACCGATGCAGGCTGGGGCCTGCGTCCGACCGAGAAGACCCCTGGCTTCATGGCGCTGTACAACGGCGACAAGTTCCAGGCCAAGCGTGTGCTGCCCTCGTACGAGAAGGGCGCGCACAACTTCGCCTTCGTGATGCGTTCGATGTCCCTGATCTGTGTGGACATCGACGGCAAGAACGACGGCTTCACCGGGGCCAACCGGCTCGGTCCTCTGACCGAGACGCTGGCCGAGACGAGCAAGTCCGGCAACGGGTACCACCTGTTCTACCTCGTCCCGGATTCCTGGGACGACGAGCTCGGCTTCGCCAAGTACTCCGACAAGATCGGGCTCGAGCAGGGCGTGGACCTTCGGGCCACGGGCTGCGTCTACCACACACCGGGACAGCGGTGGAACAACAGGAACATCGCGGTCATCCCCGACTTCCTGGCACAGAAGCTCGACCTGCTCAAGCAGCAGTTCCTTGCTTCGCAGAACACCATCCAGAAGGTCATCAACTCACAGGAAGGACACGAGATCCTCATGCTGCAGTCCGAGCTTCTCGACGACCTGGCCAAGCCGATCCAGGCTGGCCGTCGCAACAACACGCTGTTCGCCCTCGCCTCCAAGATGAAGGAGGCCGAGGTCCCCGACTGGCAGGGCAAGATCACGGCGCGCGCGATCGAGGTCGGCCTCGCCAACGACGAGACGCTCAAGCTCGTCCGCAACGTCGAGGCGTACTCGTGAGCACCATCCGCGAGCAGATCCTCGCCGACGCGATCAAGCTCACAACGGGTGACCGCAACAAGGACTACGGCGATCCCCGTCCGAACTTCGATCAGACCGCTGCGCTGTTCACGCAGTACTTGAACTTCCACGTCAGCGCAGTGGACGTGGCAGTCCTGATGATCCTGGTCAAGGTGGCCCGGCTCAGCGAGAGCCCTGGCAAGCTGGACAACTGGACCGACATCGCTGGCTACGCAGCCTGCGGTGCCGAGGTCAGCCAGCCGCCGATTCCGTGGGAGCCCGCGAAACCCGAGACGGTCTGACGAAGGAGGCACCCGTGCCGTACGACGATCTTCCGAACGACGGCTGGGGTCGTCCTCCTCGAGGACTGCCGGGGTGCGCCATCACCGCCGTGCTCGCGATCGCGATGGGCTTCCTGCTCATCGTGGTCATAGTCGGCATGGATGCGCTGGTCAAGGGGGCGACACATGTCCCGGCTCCGACACCGACTGTGACCGCCACGGCGTACGTGCCTGTTCCCGGGCCTGTGACGACCGTGACGGCCACAGCGCGGCCGGAGCCGGGCCCTACGGTCACCGTCACGGTGAGGCCCTCAGCGGCCTCTCGTAGCCTCACCAGGCTGTCTGCCCAGGACGAGGCGTTCCTGCGGTGCGTCGTGCATCGTGAGTCCCGGGGTGATCCCAAGGCGGAGAACCCGGACAGCTCGGCGTCAGGTCTGTTCCAGTTCGTGGACCAGACCTGGCGCAACGTGACCCGCATGTCGGGGATCGGCACCCGGTACGCCCGCGCCAGCGACGCTCCTTCCAGCGTCCAGTGGCAGGTCGCCCGGTGGACGGTGAAGCACATCGGTCGCCAGCCGTGGGCTCCAACCGT
>Ga0073904_10002848_pt1 | contig 13048 bp, 9 predicted proteins | sample KloWWTrecipitate_FD_66668 | JGI IMG/M metagenome (GOLD analysis project Ga0073904, IMG submission 66668) | Active sludge microbial communities from Klosterneuburg, Austria, studying microevolution and ecology of nitrifiers - Klosterneuburg... | ecosystem: Engineered > WWTP > Aerobic digester >...
AGGCTGGACTGCGCTTGTGCCACTGTGCAGACACCAAGAAGAAGCGTGGCGCAAGCGAGCAAGGAGCGGGTGATTTTCATGGGCAGGCGTGCCAACGCACGGAAGGAGTGAAAAGGGGCATGCACCTTAGCGCACGCCGATGCCCTTTCTTTGTCAGCCGACATCGCCAATGACCAGCGCATGCCGAGCGAACTGTGCGCTGCGGGAAAAACATGTAACCGAAGGTCAAGCCCTGACGAACGTGTCGGTTTTAGAGCCACAAATTGGTAACAATGGCCGTTGTTACAAATTGGACCGAGGAGTCACCATGGCCACAACCAACGCTGCACGCACCGACAAGGTGCTCGTGGTGGATGACGATGCACGCATCCGCGACCTGCTGCGCCGCTATCTCACCCAGGAGGGGTTTGAAGTTGTCCTGGCCGAAGACGGCAAGGCGCTGAACCGCATCTTGCTGCGCGACACGGTGGATTTGATCGTGCTCGATCTCATGATGCCGGGCGAAGACGGCCTGTCGATCTGCCGTCGGCTGCGCGCCGCCAACGAACGCACGCCCATCATCATGCTGACCGCCAAGGGGGAAGACGTTGACCGAATCGTCGGTCTGGAAGTGGGGGCCGACGACTATCTGGGCAAGCCCTTCAACCCGCGCGAGCTGCTCGCCCGCATCCACGCTGTGCTGCGCCGCCGACCCGCGCATGAGGCCCCCGGCGCACCATCGGGCGACAACGAGACCGTCAGCTTTGGGCCTTTCACCTTTGATCTGGGCACACGGGCCCTGCAAAAAAGCGGGGAAGAGCTGCCGCTGACCACAGGCGAATTCGCCATGCTCAAGGCTTTGGTGCGGCACCCGCGCCAGCCGCTGTCGCGCGAAAAACTGGCCCTGCTGGCGCGCGGCCGCGAGTTCGAGCCCTTTGACCGCAGCCTGGACGTGCAAGTGTCGCGCCTGCGCAAGCTCATTGAAGAAGACGCGGCGGCCCCACGCTACATCCAGACCGTCTGGGGTGTGGGCTACGTATTCGTGCCCGATGGTGCCGGCTGAGAGCCGCCCGGCCTGCGACGCCAGCGCTCCTGCATTCGTCCCCGGCCGTACTACCGATACTGCCCATGCCCCACACTGCTGACACGGAAGTCACGAATCCTGCGCCTCTGGAGGCGCAGGACGCAGCCGCACCGCGCAAGCGCGTCGAACTGAACCTCTTCTGGCGCACCTTCTTTTTGCTCAGCGTGTTGCTGTTCGGCAGCATCCTGGCGTGGCTGCAAACCTTGCGCGCGCTCGAATTCGAGCCACGCACCCTGCATACCGCCCAGCAGATCGCATCCCTTGTGAATTTGAGCCGCGCCGCCCTGGTGCATGCCGATGCGATTGCACGCGTCTCGCTCATCAAGACCATGGCCGACCAGGAGGGCGTGCGCATCCTGCCGCGCGAGCCAGGCGACCGGTTTGAGCTGCTGGACAACACCGACCTTGGTTTGCGCCTGACGGAGGAGCTCACGCGCAGACTGGGCCAGGGCGCCATCGTGGCGCAAAGCGTCAACGGAGAAAAGGGCCTGTGGGTGGGTTTCACCATCAACGGCGATGCCAATTGGCTCTTGATGGATCGCTCGCGCTTCACACCGGCGGGTGGGCGCACCTGGCTGATCTGGCTGGTGACCGCCGGCGTCCTGTCGCTCGCCGGGGCGGCGGCGATTGCCCGGCTGATCAACCAGCCGCTCAAACGCCTGTCTTTTGCCGCCAACCGCGTGCGCGACGGCGACTTTGCTGCCAGCCGACTCGACGAAGAGGCTGTGACCAGCGAGATTCGCGAGGTGAACATCGGCTTCAACCGCATGGCGCAAAAGCTTGCCAAGCTGGAGCAGGACCGCGCGGTCATGCTCGCCGGCATTTCGCACGATCTGCGCACGCCCCTGGCACGCTTGCGACTGGAGACAGAAATGAGCGTATCCGACGAAATCGCGCGCGAACACATGGTGGCGGACATCGTCCAGCTCGATGCCACCATCGACAAGTTTCTCGACTACGCGCGCCCCGACCATGTCACGCTGACGCCGGTGAACCTGCGCGGCGTGGTGGCCTCCTGTGTGTACGCCGTGCAGGACCACAGGGAACTGCAGATCACCATGGATGTCTCTGAAGACCTCAACGTACTGGCGGACGAAGTGGAGCTGGCCCGCATCCTGTCAAACCTGCTGGAAAATGCGCGCCGCTACGGAAAAACTGCGGAAACCGAAGTCGCTCACGTAGAAATTGCGGCCAAAGGCCGCGAGCAGTGGGTGCTTCTCAAGGTGCGCGACCATGGATCGGGCGTGCCGCCCGAGCAGTTAGCGAACCTGACCAAACCCTTTTTTCGCGGAGACTCGGCGCGCACCGCAGCCGCAGGGGCCGGCCTGGGGCTGTCGATCGTCGACAAGACCATTCAGCGCATGGGTGGCATCTTCGCACTGGCCAATGCAGCATCCGGTGGCCTGGTGGCCCACGTTCAACTGCAGCGCGCAAGTACTGCAGAGGGAACCGAAGCACACCAGCGACTGCAGCGGCCCCTGGTCAAGCGAAAACTTCCGCCGCGGGTTACGAAGATCTGAAAATAAGCGCTACCGCGCGCGCTTCGATCGCCAAGCCCTGCCCTACCGGCCCAAGGCGCTCGGCTGTCTTTGCCTTGACGTTCACCTGACCTGCCGATATGCCCAGGGCGGCCGCAATGCGTTCGCGCATGGCGTCCCGGTGCGGCGCCAGGCGCGGTGCTTGCGCTATCACAGTACAGTCGATATTGCCCAAATCGTAGCCGGCGGCCCGCACCCGCCGCGCGGCCTCGGCCAACAAGCGCTCCGAATCGGCGCCGCCGAAGGCGGGATCGGTATCGGGAAAATGTGTGCCGATATCGCCCAGCGCGGCAGCGCCAAGAATGGCATCGGTAATCGCATGCAGCAGCACGTCGGCATCCGAATGCCCTAGCAGGCCGAGCGGGTGTTCAATGGTGACGCCGCCAATGACCAGCGCGCGCCCCGGCACCAGGGCATGTACATCCCAGCCCTCGCCAATGCGCATGTTCATGCTCATGTGGTGCTCCTCGCAATATCGCCATCGGCAGCGCTTTGCCCCTGCATACCGCCAAAACGGGCCAAGGTGCCTGCGTGCATGCGCTGCGCGAGCACAGCTTCGGCCAGGGCGAAATCCTCAGGGAAAGTGACCTTGAAGTTAAGGGCGCTGCCAGGCACCAGCTTGGGGTGCTCGCCCATGGCCTCCATGGCGCTGGCCTCATCGGTGGCTATTGAGCCAAATTGCTCCAGAGCCTTGGCGAGCTGCCCCAAGCGGAACATCTGCGGCGTCTGTGCCAGCCATTTGTCGCCCCGATCCACCGTTGAAACCACCCGGATACCGCCCGGCCCGGCACTTGCGGTCTTGAGCGTATCGGCCAGCTTGTGCGCCAGAAGGCCACCCACCTGGTCGCCCATACACGCATCGATCAAGGAATTGATCTGCTCGGTGCTCACCAGACAACGCGCTGCGTCGTGCACCAGCACCCAGTCGCGCTCCTGTGCACCGCGCTCCGCCAGTGCACGCAGGCCGCCTCGCACGGTGTCGGCCCGACTTGGACCGCCGCAAGCCACAGCGAAATAGCCAGTGCCCGGGTGGTTGTCGAAAAATACGTCGCCCGGCGCAACGGCCACCAGCGTGCTGCGCAAGCGCTCAACCCCGGCAAAAGCCGCCAGCGTGTGCAGTACCAGCGGCCGGCCGGCCACCGGCCGGTACTGCTTGGGCAAAGCCGCATCGGCTTGCGCCCCGGCTCCAGCGCGCGCGCCCGTGCCGGCACACGGCAGCAGCGCCCAGAAGCTGCAGGGCGCAGGCGCCAGCTGCGGGCTCGGCGAAGACACCGGCCACAAACCGGGGGAAGAAAAGACATCGGTCATGGGCGCATTCTAGAATTGCGCTTCCCGCCACGCCGGGTGGTTGCCTGCCTGGCGCCACCGGGGGCCTGGTGCGGTCTTTTCGCCCGCGTGCATGCAACTCCCCAAACTCTCTCCTGGCAAGCGCTTTGGCTTGCCCCGACCTCCCGGCAGCGCCGACGCCTTGCTGCTCGCGCGGCTTGCCGAACGCGAGCGCGGCCAGAACGGCGTCACCGCCATCGTCACAGCCGACGCGTCTGACGCGCGCCGCCTGCTCGATGAAATTGCTTTCTTCGCGCCCGACTTGCGTTGCGCCTTGTTTCCCGACTGGGAAACCCTGCCCTACGACAGCTTCTCACCGCACCAGGACCTGATCAGCGAGCGCCTGGCGACGCTGTGGCGCATCAGCCAGCGCGACCGCGATACCGGCGCGGACGTGGTGCTGGTGCCCGCCACCACCGCTCTGTACCGGCTGGCTCCGCCATCGTTTCTGGCGGGCTACACCTTTCACTTCAAACTCGGCCAAAAGCTGGACGAAGCCAAGCTGCGCGCCCAGTTGACGCTGGCCGGCTACGCCAACGTGGGCCAGGTGGTCAGCCCCGGCGAATACGCGGTGCGCGGCGGGTTGATCGACCTGTTTCCGATGGGCTCCGCGGTGCCCTACCGGGTGGACTTGTTTGACGACGAGATCGACTCGCTGCGCGCCTTCGACCCCGACAGTCAGCGCAGCCTCTACCCCGTGGCTGAGGTGCGTCTGCTTCCGGGGCGCGAATTTCCCATGGACGACGACGCACGAGCGCGCTTTCGCAGCCGCTGGCGGGAAGTGCTCGAAGGCGACCCCACCAAGAGCCGCATCTACAAAGACGTGGGCCAGGGCGTGGCCACTGCCGGCATCGAGTACTACCTGCCGCTGTTCTTTGAGCAGACCGCCACGGTGTTCGATTACCTGGGCGACAACGCCACGGTGGTATTGCATGGTGACCTTGAGCCAGCCTTTCAACGTTTTTGGCAGGACACCCGCGAGCGCTACCGACTGGTGCAGGGCGACCCCGAGCGCCCTGCCCTGCCTCCCGAGGCGTTGTTCCTCGGCGCAGACCAGTTCTACACAGAGGCCCGCGAATATGCACAGCTGGCCTTGCGCACCGGCGTGGAGGATGTGCAGGACAGCGCCGTCTTCCAACGCCTTCCCGATATCTCGGTGGTGCGAGGGGCGCCGGAACCATTGGCACGCCTGCAAGCCCATGTGGCCGCGGGTCCGCACCGGGTGCTGGTACTGGCCGAGAGCGCTGGCCGGCGCGAGAGCCTGCTCGACTTTCTGCGCGCCGGCGGCATTGACCTGCCCAGCTTCGATTCGCTCGCCGAATTCGAGCAGGCAGGCGACGAATCCATAGGCATTGCCACCGCGGCCCTGGCCGAAGGCTTTGCCTGGGTGGAGCAAGGCATTGATTTCGTTACCGAAACCGAGCTGTTCTCGACCCCCGCCACGGCCCGGCGCCGGCGCAAGCAAGAGCAAGTCAGCGATGTCGAAGCCCTCATCAAAGACCTCTCTGAGCTAAGCCTGGGCGATCCGGTGGTGCACAGTGCGCACGGCATTGGACGTTACCGCGGCCTGGTGAACATGGACGTGGGCAACAAGAACCCCGACGGCACGCCAGCGCTGCAGGAGTTTTTGCACCTTGAATACGCGAGCGAAGCGGTGCTTTACGTGCCGGTGAGCCAGTTGCAGCTCATCAGCCGCTACACCGGCGTCGCGGCGGACGAAGCGCCGCTGCACAAGCTGGGCAGCGGCCAGTGGGACAAGGCCAGGCGCAAAGCCGCGGAACAGGTGCGCGACAGCGCGGCCGAGTTGCTCAACATCTACGCCCGCCGCGCGGCGCGCGAAGGCCACGCGTTCCGCTTCAACGCGCCAGACTACGAACAGTTCGCCAACGACTTCGGTTTTGAGGAAACGGCAGACCAGAACGCCGCCATCCACGCCGTCATTCAGGACATGATCAGTCCGCGCCCCATGGACCGGTTGGTGTGTGGCGACGTGGGTTTTGGAAAAACCGAAGTCGCCTTGCGCGCGGCCTTCATCGCCGTGACCGGCGGGCGCCAGGTGGCGTTTCTGGCGCCCACCACGCTGCTGGCCGAGCAGCATTTTCAGACCCTGATTGACCGTTTCAGCAAGTGGCCTGTGAAAGTGGCCGAAGTCTCTCGCTTTCGGTCCGGCAAGGAAGTGACGGCAGCGCTCAAAGGCATCGCGGATGGCACGGTAGACATCGTCGTCGGCACGCACAAGCTTTTGAGCGAATCCACCAAGTTCCATAACCTGGGACTGCTCATCATTGACGAGGAGCACCGCTTTGGCGTGCGCCACAAGGAGCAGATGAAGCAGTTGCGCGCCGAGGTGGACGTGCTGACGCTCACGGCTACGCCCATTCCCCGCACGCTGGGCATGGCGCTCGAAGGCCTGCGCGATCTCTCGGTCATCGCCACGGCGCCGCAGCGGCGCCTGGCGATCAAGACCTTTGTGCGCAGCGAGGGCACGGGTGTGATTCGCGAGGCTGTCTTGCGTGAATTGAAGCGCGGCGGGCAGGTGTATTTCCTCCACAACGAGGTCGAAACCATCCAGAACCGGCGCCAGAAGCTGGAAGAAATCTTGCCGGAGGCACGCATTGCCGTCGCGCATGGCCAGATGCCCGAGCGCGAACTCGAGCGCGTGATGCGCGACTTCGTCGCCCAACGCTACAACCTGTTGCTGTGCTCGACCATCATTGAAACCGGTATCGACGTTCCGACGGCCAACACCATTGTCATGAGCCGCGCCGACAAGTTCGGTTTGGCGCAGCTGCACCAGCTGCGCGGGCGCGTGGGCCGCAGCCACCACCAAGCCTATGCCTACCTGATGGTGCCCGACGTGGAAAGCCTCACGAAGCAAGCGCAGCAACGGCTGGACGCCATTCAGGCAATGGAAGAACTCGGCAGTGGCTTCTACCTGGCCATGCACGACCTGGAAATCCGTGGCGCGGGCGAGGTGCTGGGCGAGAACCAGAGCGGCAACATGATGGAAATCGGCTTTCAGCTCTACAACGAAATGTTGGGAGAAGCCGTGCGAAGCCTCAAGGCGGGCAAGGAACCTGACTTACTTGCTCCCCTTAACGTGACGACCGACATCAATCTGCATGCGCCAGCGCTTCTGCCTGACAACTACTGCGGCGACGTGCACCTGCGCCTGTCGTTTTACAAAAAGCTCGCGACCGCGCGCACGCCCGATCAGATCGATGGCTTGCTGGAAGAAATCGTCGATCGTTTCGGCAAACTGCCGCCCCAGGCGCAGACCTTGTTCGATGTGCACCGGCTGCGCGTGCTGGCACAGCCCTATGGCGTGCTCAAGGTGGACTCGGCGCCGACGGTGACCACCATCAGCTTCCGACCCGGCGCGCCAGTGGACCCGATGCGCGTGATTGACCTGGTGCAGAAGAACCGCCACATCAAGCTGGCTGGAAACGAAAAACTGCGTATCGAACGCGAGCTGCCGGATGCGCCTGCGCGCGCGCAACTGGTGCGAGACCTCTTGCGCAATCTGGGTGCTCCTATCGGGCCGACCTGAAAAAAGCCGGCCTTTGGGGCCGGCTTTGCTACAGGGGTACCGCTATGGGTCTGGCGCGCTTAGGCGTTGGCAAAGCGGTCGCGCATGGCCTTGACTTCGTCATGATTGCGCTGGGCCCCGCTCGCCTGGCGCGAGACGAGATCCCGTACCGTGGCGGGCAACGGCTTCTTCAAGGCCTTGCGGTAGCTCGCAACGGCCGAGTCCTCTCCACGCTCGCATTCCTGCAGCACCGCTTTGTCGTCCATGGTGGAAAGCGCCGTCTTGACCGCTACCCAGCCCCGGTGCATCGCGCCAGCCATGGTGCCGCCGTCGGCAGGGTCGCCGCCATACTGGCGAATGGTCTGTTCCAGCTCGGCGGCAGCCGACGCACAGTCGGTGGCGCGGCGCGACAAGAGCGCTTTCACGTCGGCCGAATCGGCGTGTTCTGCCGCGGTACGAAAACCGTATTCGCCATTGCGGCTGGTTTCCAGCAGCTCGTTGAGCACGTCCACCACATCGTCGTTGTCCAGGGTACCCGAGACCGTGCCGACCGCTTCGACGCGCTCGCGCGCAGCGCGTGCAGCGTGGCGGGCTTCAGGCCACTCCAGTGAGGACGTGCCACGATCCGTGAGCCAGCGGTCACGCAGCTGCGGCTCCACTGTTTCAAAAGGCCCTTCGTAAAGCCCCACGGATTGCCAGCCGAGGGCATAGGCAGGGTGATAGTCATCGTACGTCCGCTCTTGCGTGACATAGTCTTCGTCGCGATAGGCTTCGCGCCAATAGGCTTCTTCGGCTGTGGGGTTCACGGCTTCGGCCGCGGCCTTGCCGGCCAAACCGCCTGCCACAGCACCCACCACGCCTCCGATGGCTGCGCCCACCGGGCCGCCAAAGGCGCCCGTAGCGGCTCCAGCAGCGGCGCCGCCCACAACCGCTCCCAGGCCCGTGCCTACAGGGTGGGCGCCTGGCTCATTCGTAATGGGATCGCGGTTCGCATCGTTCAGATCAGACATGTCTAGCTCCTTGGGTTGAATCAATGGAGCCATTCTGGGAGTGGTACAGCCTCGCCTGGGTGCGCGCCCTGCGCGCTAGCGTGTAGGACCTTTGCGCATGACATCTCGGGCATTTCAGCATCTTCGACGACGCACCTTATTACTATATTATCGATAGCTTAAAACCCTTATGGGGTAAGCGCTACAGGCCATTTTCATTCATATTTTTGTGATCTAGGCCCAATTCCTGAATCTTGCGCGTAATGGTGTTGCGCCCAATGCCCAGGCGCTGCGCGGCCTCCATGCGCCGTCCGTGGGTGGCGTCCAGCGTGCCGGCAATCAGGCAGGATTCAAAGCGCTGCGAAAGCCGGTCCCAGACCTCGTTGCTGCCAGCGGCCAGCAAGGCGCGGACTTCGAGGGCCAGCGCCTGTTCCCAGCCGCCTTCCACTCCAGGGCTCGCCGCAGGCAAGGCACGAACGGTTTGCGCACCGGCCGTGCTCTCGGCAGCCACTGCCTGCGGAGCATGCAGCGCTGAGGCGTGCAGACCAGCCGGCCGGGAGTCGTCCGCAGAGACGGAGGCGCGCAAAGCGGTGGCCGCTGTCTCGCCGCTCAGCGCAGGCCGCGCAGGACTGGCAAGCACTTCCGGCGGCAAATCTTGCAGCGAAACGACCTGAGCCGGCGCCATGACCGAGAGCCAATGGCAGATGTTCTCCAACTGCCGCACGTTGCCCGGAAAGTCGAAATCAGCCAGACGCGCAAGGGCCGGCTCGGAAATTCGCTTCGGCTCGACACCCAGCTGGCGTGCGCTCACCTGCAGAAAATGGCGCGTGAGCATGGGGATGTCCTCGCGCCGCTCACGCAGCGCGGGCAGGCGCAAGCGGATCACGTTGAGTCGGTGAAACAGGTCTTCGCGAAAAGCCCCTTCTTTGACGCGCTGCTCCAGGTTCTGGTGTGTGGCGGCGACGACGCGCACGTGGGCCTTTACCGCGCTGTGACCGCCGACGCGGTAGAACTGTCCGTCAGAGAGCACCCGCAACAAGCGCGTTTGCAGGTCGAAGGGCATGTCGCCGATTTCATCGAGAAACAGGGTGCCGCCCTCGGCCTGTTCAAAACGTCCGCGCCGCTGCGTCTGGGCCCCTGTGAACGCACCGCGCTCGTGACCAAAGAGTTCGGATTCCAGCAAATCTTTGGGAATGGCCGCCGTGTTGATGGCGACGAACGGGCCTTGCGCAACGGGCGAATGCTTGTGCAGCGCCCGCGCCACGAGTTCCTTGCCCGAGCCGGATTCACCGGTGATCAGCACCGTGACCTGGCTCTGGCTCAGGCGCCCGATGGCGCGAAACACGTCCTGCATGGCGCTTGCCTGGCCCAGCATCTCGGGCGCGAGTTCAGCAGTGTCTTGCGCAACGTCCTCGCGCTGGCTTTCCTGAACCGCGCGGCGGATCAACTCCACCGCCTTGGGCAGATCAAAGGGCTTGGGAAGGTATTCGAAGGCCCCACGCTGGAAGGCCGAAACGGCGCTGTCGAGGTCTGAATACGCCGTCATGATGATGACCGGCAGGCCCGGTTGCAGCGCCTGCACACTTTCGAGCAACTGCAGCCCCGAGCCCCCGGGCATGCGGATGTCGCTGACCAGAACCTGCGGACCCGGCTGGTCTTCCACGCCTTGGGCGATGGCGGCCATCGCATCAAGCACTTCGCGCGGATGGCTGAAGCTGCGCGTGCTCAAACCCTCACGCGCCAGGGCCTTTTCGAGCACGAAGCGGATCGAAGGGTCGTCATCTACTATCCAGATCGGCTTCATAAGCATTCATTCCCCGTTGGCTGTCGTCGTTCCTCAGGGAAGCGGAATGAGCATACGAAAATCGGTGCAACCGGGCACGCTCTCGCATTCAATCAAACCATGGTGCTGCTGCACAAATGTCTGCGCCAGCGTCAGCCCCAACCCCGAGCCGCCCTCGCGTCCCGATACCAGGGGATAGAAGATTCTTTCCCGGATGGCGTCGGGCACGCCAGGCCCGTTGTCGATGACATGCAATTCCAGTGCCAGGCGATAGCGCTGCCGTCCAAAAGTGACCTGGCGCGCTACGCGGGTGCGCAGGGTGATGCAGGCATTGCCTTGCGCCATGGCCGGCAGCAGCGCCTGAGCCGCGTTCTGCACGATATTGAGCACCGCCTGGATCAGCTGAGCACGGTCGCCACGAAACTCGGGGATGGAAGTGTCGTAATCGCGCTGGATCCGCAGACCCTGCGGGTACTCCACGAGGATCAGCGACCGCACGCGTTCGCATACCTCGTGAATGTTGACGTCGCCCACCTGGTGCGGGTGCCGGTGCGGGGCCAGCAGGCGGTCGACGAGGCTTTGCAGTCGGTCGGCCTCGTGCACGATGACCTCGGTGTATTCGCTCAGCTCTGGACTTTGCAGTTCAAGCTCAAGCAACTGCGCAGCGCCGCGGATACCGCCCAGCGGGTTCTTGATTTCGTGCGCCAGATTGCGAATCAGCTCCTTGTGGGCCTGTGCCTGCTCCAGCAATCGCTCCTCTCGGTCTTGCCGCACCTGCTGCTCCAGCGGCCACAGCTCCACCACGATCTGCTCGCGCAGCTCGCCCGTGGCAAAGTTCATGTGCACAGGAATACTGTCCTGGTGCGGTCGCCGCAGCAGCGCCTCGAAGCGCAGGGCCGCAAAATCATTGCTGTGAGCCCCGGCCAGCGCGGTCTGGATCAGCGCGGGCTCGGTAAAGAACTGGCTGAAGTCGCCCCCGACCAAGCTGCGCCGCGATGCGCCCAAGGCTTGTTCCAGCGCCGCGTTGACGTACCACACCGAACCGTCGGCGTGCAACACGGCCACCAGCACCGAGAGCAGGTCAAAGGCCTGGAACGATGGAGGGCTGCGCGGCGCGGCCCCACGGACCCGCACTTAGCGCACCACAGGCAGGCGCTCGATTTCGCGCCGGATACCTTCCACATCGGCTTCGGCACGCGCCAGCGCGGCTTTCAGCTCTGCGGTGCGTTCCATGTACTTCTGCGGGTTGCGCAGATCGAGGGCATTGCGCTGTGGAGCACCGTCGTTGTATTCCTGCTTGGTTTCGGCCACGCGCGCCTGGGCTTTCTTGAGCTCGGATTCCAGAATGGCGCGTGCATCCGCGTCGCGAGCACGCTGGTCATTGGCATCTACGCGCGGCGCCGATGGGGGCGAAGTTGCCGCCTTTGGTGCTGCACCACCGCTTCCGCCAGCCGGACGCGTGCCCTCGACCACGGTGATGTTTCCGCCCTCCACCACCTTGCAGTTGCGCTCTTTGGCCACCGCAACATTGTTGGTGTATTCATTGCCGCAGCGGTAGATGCGGTTTTGCGCGAACGCGGCCGGTACAGCCAATGCCAGGCCAAGGCAGGACGAAAGCAGGGAGAAGGAAATCTTTTTCATAGGCAGACCCATGCGCATAGGGCGCAGCATGCGGCCAGTATCGCCCAAAACACCGACAGCCTTCAACCCGCGGGCGATCAGCACGGGCAACGTCCCTCAGGAGCCCAGGCAGCGTGCAAGTGGGCACCCCCACAACATTTCAATGGAAAAAGGCGGCCGAAGCCGCCTCATTTAGATGCTGCGCTATCGAGCGCTGCACTTACAGCGAGTAGTACATGTCGAATTCAACAGGATGGACGGCCTGGCGGAAGCGCGTGACCTCGCCCATCTTGAGTTCAATGTACGCATCTACCATGGCGTCGCTGAAAACGCCGCCCTTGGTGAGGAAGGCACGGTCTGCATCCAGCGCTTCCAGTGCCTGATCCAGACTGTGGCAGACCGTGGGCACCAGCTTGTCCTCTTCGGGCGGGAGATGGTACAGATCCTTGGTGGCGGCTTCGCCGGGATGGATCTTGTTTTCCACGCCATCCAGACCCGCCATCAACAGTGCCGCAAAGCCCAGGTAAGGGTTCATCAGCGGATCAGGGAAGCGCGCCTCCACACGGCGGCCCTTGGGGTTGGCCACGTAGGGGATGCGGATCGAAGCGGAGCGATTCTTGGCCGAGTAAGCCAGTTTCACCGGCGCCTCGAAGTGCGGAACCAGGCGCTTGTAGCTGTTGGTACCCGGGTTCGTGATCGCGTTCAGCGCGCGGGCGTGCTTGATGATGCCGCCGATGTAATACAGCGCAAAGTCCGACAGGCCGGCATAGCCGTCGCCCGCAAACAGGTTCTTTCCGTCCTTCCAGACGGACTGATGCACGTGCATGCCCGATCCATTGTCGCCCGCGTAAGGCTTGGGCATGAACGTAGCCGTCTTGCCATAGGCATTGGCCACGTTGTGAACCACGTACTTTTGCAGCTGCGTCCAGTCGGCCCGCTCAACCAGCGTGCTGAACCGGGTACCAATCTCGTTCTGGCCGGCGCCTGCCACTTCGTGGTGGAACACTTCGACCGGTATACCGAGTGATTCGAGGATGAGGGACATTTCGGCGCGCATATCGTGCGTGCTATCGACCGGAGGGACAGGAAAATAGCCGCCCTTGACTGTGGGGCGGTGACCCCGATTGCCTCCTTCGAGCTTGGCACCCGTGTTCCAGGGCGCCTCGTACTCGTCGATTTCCACGCTGACATTGCCGGGCT